>Ga0209988_10000057_pt1 | contig 54324 bp, 74 predicted proteins | sample N075metaG_FD_183115 | JGI IMG/M metagenome (GOLD analysis project Ga0209988, IMG submission 183115) | Deep subsurface microbial communities from Kermadec Trench to uncover new lineages of life (NeLLi) - N075 metaG (SPAdes) (version 2) | ecosystem: Environmental > Aquatic > Marine > Ocean trench... | reverse complement strand
CCCTGGCTCGATCCCAGATACTCCAAGCCGGCCAAGAACGGCGAGCTGCGCTGGTGCGTATCGGACGAGGATGGCAAGGATATGTGGGTCGATGGGCCCGAGCCGGTTGAAGTCAACGGCAAGCTGCAGCGGCCGATGTCGCGTACTTTCATTCCAGCGCGTCTTTCGGATAACCCGTTTCTTGCCAAAACCGGCTATGCGGCGCAGCTCGATGCGCTTCCAGAACCATTACGCTCCGCGATCCGCGACGGCAATTTCATGGCCGCTAGGCAGGATCAGGCTGACCAGCTCATACCGACCGAATGGGTGCGCCGCGCACAGGCCCGCTGGCAGGCACTGCCGCCCTACGGGGTGCCGATGTGTGCCATCGGCGTGGATGCCGCGCGGCAGAAGGATAAAACGGTACTGGCGCGGCGTCACGATGGCTGGTATGCGCCGCTGATTGCGGTGCCCGGATCGGAGACCCCGCACGGCACTGATGTCGCCGCACTGGTGGTCAAGCACCGCCGCCATGATGCGGTGGTGATTTTCGACTGTGGCGAGACTAACGGCGCGCAGGCCTATGCGCACTGCAAGGAAAACGGCATCGAGGTCAGGCGCCATATCGGCATGGACTCAAGTGCATCGAGGACTGCAGAGCGTCAGCTCGGGTTTTTCAATAAACGCTCTGAGGTGTTGTGGAAATTCCGCGAGGCGCTCGATCCGGGGCAGGACGGTGGCTCACCGATTGCACTGCCGGATGATACTGAGCTGCTGTCCGATCTGACCGCACCGCGCTGGAGCCTGACGCCAAACGGTATCAAGGCCACCAATAAGGACGAAGTGATCAAGATGCTCGGGCGCTCACCTGACAAGGGCGATGCGGTGGTCATGGCGTGGGTGGCAGGGCCCAAGGCAAGCACTCATCTGCAGGAATGGCGGCCCGATCAGCGAGTTGGTAAGATTCCGTTCCACAAAAAGTATCCGTCTGTCAATATGGGACCAAGGAGAAGGCGATGAGTGGGCTGAAAAACACCTTTCACAGGGTTATGAATACAGTCAGGGGCCGCGGCTATAAGACTGGCGGCGAGCGCGTGGAGCTGCGCGCGCTGCGCTCAAAGGAGGCCATGGACAAGATATTCGGTGAGCCTCAACTGCCGGATGAGGAGGCACTACGGCTCACCGCCAAACGCAAGCAGGCCAAACGGCTCGGCTCGCGGGTTGAAACGGTGCTCACGGATCAACTGGGTGGGCAGCGTCAAGGACTGGCATGAGGCCACAAGAGCTGGTTGAGCGGGCGGTGGCACTGTTTAACGTGCGCAAGGCGATCACCACCCTGTGGCAGGAAATCTCCGAGCATTTTTACCCGCAGCGCGCTGATTTCACGCTCACCCGCTACATTGGTGAGGAGTTTGCCGAGCAGCTCTTTTCGAGTTATCCGCTGATCGTGCATCGCGAGCTGTCGAATGCCTTCGCCGCCATGCTCAGGCCGCGGCGCAAGAACTGGTTCGGCATTACCGTTGACGACGAGGACAAGCTCACCAAGTCCTCGAAAGAATGGCTGGAGTGGGCCACCAAGCGCATGAAATTCGCCATGTATGATCGCAAGGCGCATTTCATCCGTGCAACCAGTGAGGGCGATGCCGATTTTGCCGCCTTCGGCCAGTGCTGCATCACCCGCGAGATCAACTGGGATGCCGAGCAGCCGCACCTGCTGTACCGCTGCTGGCATCTGCGCGATGTGGCCTGGGACGAAATGGCCGATGGCTCGGTCGGTGAAATCTACATCAAGTGGAAACCGACCATCAAGCAGCTCAAGCAGCAATTCGGTGAGGACGCGCTGCATCCGACCATGCGCAACAAGAAACCCGATTACGTCACCGATACCTACGTCAGCCCGCAATTCATGCGGGCCGCAATCTCCACCGATGTCTACCAGGGCCAGACCGGTCAGGGCAAGGGCTATCCGTGGGTGCTGGTGTACATGGATGTGATGAACAAGCACATTATTCATGAGCAGGGCACTTTTTCTCATGGCATCATTTTACCGAGATGGCAGACCGTATCCGGCTCACAGTATGCGTATTCCCCCGCAACTGTGGCTGGACTGCCGGATGCGCGTCTGTTACAGGCGATGACCCTGACCTTGCTCGAGGCCGGCGAAATGTCGGTCAGGCCGCCGATGGTGGCCACTCAGGATGTGATTCGCTCCGACATTCAACTGTATGCCGGCGGCATCACCTGGGCCGACGCCGAATACGATGAGCGCAAGGGCGAGGTTTTGCGGCCGATCACTCAGGATCGCCGCGGCCTGCCGATGGGCTACGAGGTCCATTCGCAGCAACATGAACTGCTGGCTGCCGCTTTTTATCTCAACAAGCTGACGCTGCCGCCGCCGACTTCCGATATGACCGCATTCGAGGTCGGTCAGCGGGTCGAGGAGTACGTGCGCGCAGCACTGCCGCTGTTCGAGCCGATGGAGCACGAATACAACGGCGCGCTGTGCGAGGACACGTTTGATTCCTTGCTGCGTTCCGGGCACTTCGGCGCGGTGACCGATATTCCGCGTGAGCTGCAGGGCAGGGATGTGCATTTTCGCTTTATCAGTCCGCTGCATGAGGCCATCGAGCGCAAGAATGCGTCCGAATTCCTCGAATCAGCCGATCTCATTGAGCGCGCCATGGCGCTTGATCCGACCGCTGGTGCGGTGATGGATGTAAGCTCGTCTCTGCGCGCTGCGATTGAAGGCGTGGGACTGGAGCAGCGCCACATTCGCTCCGATGAGGAGGCCAAGCAGATCATCGCTCGGGCACAGGCCATACAAGAGGCACAACAGGAGGCCGAGCTGGCTGCCACTGCCGGCGATGCGGCGCAGAAATTCTCAGCAGCCGAGGCTGCGAGGGCTGGTGCTGGTGGCGAACTGATTTGAGATGGCACTCCAGGACCGAATAGAGGAATGTTTACCGCACAAGGACCCGCTGCAAAGACCCGATTACATCGAGGCCGAAGTGCAGGCGCTCAGGGCCATCCATCGAGGCGAGGCCGATGCCCGCCAGCAGCGCATGGCACTGGATTTCCTGATGCGCGCCTTCGGCACTCACGATATTTCATTCCGGCCGGCAGGCGAACACCTGACGGCTTTCGCAGAAGGCAAGCGATTTTGCGGAACTACGATAGTATGGATGCTCAAGGCGGCCCCGGTCAGGACTGACCCAGACAAAATAGCAAGCAGAAAGGTAGATGAACATGGCAGCAAACGCCCCAAACCCAAGCGCCCCCAGTCCAAGCGCACCCGCTCCAAGCGATCCCCCGGCCAGCATAATAACTGATCCCGGCCACGCGGACTGGCGCGAATCGATGGCCGGCGACAACGTCGAGCGGCTCGAGTCACTGCAGGCATTCGAGACTCAGGACAAATTTTTCGAGCATTACGATGGCATGGTCAATCGTAACTGGCGCGATGAGTACGCCGGCGATGACGACAAATTCAAGTCAACGCTGGAGCGCTTTAGCTCGCCTGCCGACATGGGCACTGCCTATCGTGAGGCACAGGGCTTGATCCGCGGTGGGCAGGGCAGGACACCACCGGCCGAGGGCGCCAGCGAGGATGATGTGAAGGCCTTCCGCGAGGCCAATGGCATCCCGCTGGAAGCAGCCGGCTACATGGACAACCTGCCTGATGGGCTGATTGTCGGTGAGGAGGATCGCGAGCTGATGGGCGATTTCATGGGGGTGCTGCATTCCATGAACGTCGATCCCAAGGTCGGCCATGCGGTGATCGACTGGTACAACAAATTTGCCGAGCGCTCGCAGGACGACCTGGCCGAGGCTGATTCGATCCACCATCAGGAAACCGAGGACCAGCTCAGGCAGTCATGGGGCGGCGATTACCGCGCCAACATCAATCTGGTTGGCTCCCTGCTCGAATCGACATTCGGCAAGGAGTACAAGCAAGTGATACTCAATGCCCGCGATCCCGAGGGCCGTGCGATCATGAACATACCCGGCGTCCTCGAGGGCCTTGCCGAGCTGTCGCGCAAAGTCAATCCGGTGGCGCAGCTTACACCGGCGGGGGGCGATCCGGCGCAGACCTTGAATGACGAGATTCAGGAAATCGAAAAATATATGAGGGATGAGCGCAAGGCGTACAATAATGACGAGCCGGCACAGGCGCGGCTCAGACAGTTGTATGATATTCGCACCAAGCATGAGGCCCAATAAGGAGCAAAGCGATGAGTTCTCTGATCAGAAAGATGGTCGGTGGCGGCATGGCCGATACCGCCAGACTGGCACTGCCTGGGAGTCAGCCGGGTGTGAACCCATCACAGGTGCCAGCGATCCCGGCTTTGCCTGATGGCACTGCCGAGGGCCGGCGGCGGCGTGGGCGCCGCGGTGTTGGTGGAGCGGCCGCAAACACAGTGCTGACCAATGCCTGACTGATGGCCGAGACATCTTTTCAAACGCATTACCGAGGGAGTAGGAAAATGCCATATCACGGAAGTTCGCACGGAAGTTCACACGGCAGCTCACACGGCGGCATGTACGACAAGGGCATCAAGGAGGGCATGAGTGGTGGCCACTCGCAATCGGTGAAGGCCATGTATTCAGGCAGCGCGCCACAGGGCGATAAATTCGTCTCCAGCATCGGCAGCTATAAGTTTCAGGTGGTCAAGGATGCCGGCATGGGCTACAGCTACTCAAACACTGCTGGTCGCGTGGCCTCGAGCCCGATGATGGGTAAATCAGCTCAGCGGTCGTGGCGCAGCTCAGGCTCCAGATCACGGGCTAACCGCTCCGAGTCCGGTGGCATGTATTCCTGATGCCATTCAAGAAGGCCAAGGGCGGCGGCTACAAGTCACCATCAGGCCGCAAGTTCACACGCAAACAGGTGGCCATGTATTACGCCACGGGCGGTTTCAAGAAACGTAAGGCCTCGACTGGCGGCACCAAGCATGTGATCGCACAAAGCGGCGGCACCGGCGGTCAAACCGGCGGCATGTGAAAAAACTTGCCATCGATCTGCACATCGATTAGATTCGCCCTACCACAGGCCAGCTAACCTCGTAAGAGCCCTGGCCGCCCGACCGGCCCCTGCCGGCACTGCCATCAGCCCCTTCGGGCTAACCTGATGGCCGCCAGACAGGCCAACCCGATTTAGTGGATACGGATTTTCCATCAAATTGGAGGATAGCCTTATGGCTGAAACAGCCTTTCAAATTCAATACCGGCAAGAGTTCATTGCAGGTTTTGAGCAGCTCCAGTCGCTCCTGCGTGATTGCGTCACCACCGAAGCAGTCATCAAGGGCAATCAAGCGACGTTTCTGGTAGCTGATTCCGGCGGCGCAACCGCCAAGACCCGCGGCGTGAATGGTCTGATTCCAGCCCGCGGCGACAATCTCTCACAGCCCGTAGCGACCTTGGTCGAATGGCATGACCTTGTTCGCAAAACGGATTTCAATATCTTCGCCTCGCAGGGCAACCAGCGAGCGATCATGCAGCAGACCTGTATGGGTGTCATCAATCGTAAAATCGATCAGGACATCATCGGAGAATTGAATACCGGCACGGTCAACACCGGCCTCGCGGTAACCGCGGATCTGGGCCTGACCCTGCGGGCGAAAACCATCCTCGGCAACGCCGATGTACCGTGGGATTCCAACATCTGCATGTTGGTGACGCCAGCTTATGAGGCGTTCATGATGCAGGTGCGGGAATTTTCATCTCGCGAATACATCGATGGCGGCCCCATGCGCAACGCTGATCCGGCGTGGCGTGACCGGCCCATAGCCTACTTCTGGCTGAATATGTTGTGGGTCGTGCATCCGAATCTTCCGGGTGCTGGCACCAACGCCGAGAAATGTTTCTGCTTCCACAAGTCAGCGATTGGCCATGCGTATAACGCTGACAATCTGGAAGCTCGGGCGGGCTACGATGAGGAGCAGGATTACTCATGGGCCCGGTGTTCCATTTACATGGGCTCACAAGTCCTCCAGAATAGTGGCATTGTGGTTATCAATCACGATGGCTCGAGTCTGGCGGCCGCATAAGGGAGAGTAGAAATGGCTTATGACACAAAATCTCTGAACGTCTGCCTTCCGCGGCTCGGTGAGGGTGAGAATCTGGCTGACGCTGGTTTCACTTCCGCAACCTGGGACTATCGCTCTGCCGACAACTTTGCCACGGTGATCGCGGCCGGTTACATCAATGACGCTGGAGACAAGGGCCTGCGGGTCAATGACAAAGTCTGCGTGATCGATGACGCCACGCCGCTCGCTGAATGGGCATTGGTCACAGTAGTTGATTTCTCGACCAATCCCGATGGCGATGCAACGCTGATCGCATTCAGCTAATTGGCATAAGGATCTCGCTTAGGCGACAATGCGAGGGCAGGCTCATCTGGGCCTGCCCTTTCTTTGTTTGGAGAACCTAAATGGCCGCGACAGCAGCAGCAACCAAGAAAAAGACAGGCTCGAAAGCCAAGCCGGCAGTTACGCCGGATGCCAAGGCGGCAGCTACGCCGGCGGGCGAAGTGCAGTCTCAAGTCATCAGCCCAGAGCTGGAGAAAATACCGGAAGTCAAGGACGCGCCGGCCACTGATACCGTAAAGAAAAATCCACTACTCGACAAACCACTCGAAAAAAAGGCCAAGTCAATTACCGCGGCCCGCTTTGGCCTGCTGGAGCAGGCCCGCAATTCGTGGCTGGTGAATGTCGATATGGACACTACACCCGAGCAATGCCTCGATGGCTCATTCTGGGAGCACGTTGCCAAGCTGATTCAGCCCGGTGATAACATTCATGTGCTGCCAGATGATATGTCGTGGGAGCTGGTGCTGCACGTAGCAGGGCAAGAGCCACTGTTCGTGCATGTGGTACAAAAGTCCTTTTTCAAATTGGTCCCGGCCACAGCTCCAACCATCGTGCCATCGAGATACACGGTCCAATTTGCAGGCGCGCACCACAAGTGGCGCGTCCTGCGGGACGGCAATCCACTCAAAGAAAATTTCGCGACTGCTGATCTTGCTCGGCGTTATGCCGCCAATCACCAAGCGGCGGTTGAAAGGTAGCCGATCAAGGACTGAACACAGGCGCAGGGATGCGCCGGCCTGGAGGGCGACATGACGGATAAGTTATCGATTTACAACGGCGCGCTTAACGTCATTGGTGAGCGCCGGCTGGCGAACCTGACCGAGAATCGTGAGACGCGGTTCAAGCTCGATGACATTTTCGACAACGATTTTCTCAAGCGGGTGTTGCAGATGGGGCAGTGGAATTTCGCCGCCCGCTCGGCAAAGATCCCGGCCTCGACCACCATCACGCCGGCCTTTGGCTATGAATTCGCGTTCCCCAAGCCCGATGATTTCGTGCGCACCATGCGCATCGCGTTTGACGATTTTTTCAAGCAACCGATCACCCAGTACATTGACGAGGCTGGATTCTGGTTTTCAAATGATGACCAGATTTTCGTGCAGTACGTGTCCAGCGATATTCAGTTCGGCGGTGACTTCTCGCTGTGGCCCTTCAATTTCACCGAGATGGTCGAGCACTATCTGGCCTACAAGGTGGCGCCACGGCTGGTCGGACTGGATCTCAGTGACACGGTATTGCTGTCGAAGTGGAAACTGGCGCTGCGGGAAGCCAAGGCGGTCGATGGCATGGAGGCGCCGGCGAGGTTTGCACCGCAAGGCGCATGGGCCAGCTCACGGCAAGGCTTCCGTTCTGGTGAGCGGGGCAAACGTACTCAACTGATAGGCTGATCTGATGGCTATGCAGGATAAGCGACTGCTGGCCTTCAACCGGGGCGTGGTCTCGAAAATAGGCTTAGCAAGGATCGATCTGGACCGCATTGGCATGTCGGCCGAGATTCAGTCGAATTGGGTGCCGCGGGTGTTAGGCTCGATGATGCTCAGGCCGGGGTTCGGCTACATCGATAACGTCAGCTCTGACGCCAATTTTCACCGCAACCTGCCTTTTACCTTCGGCGTCGATGACACGGTGCTGATCGAGATGGGCAATGGCAGTATCCGCTTCCGCGTGGATGATGAGCTGATCGTCAAGCCATCAGTCACGGCGGTCATTAGCAATGCTCTTTTCGATACTATCGTGCCCGCTGGTGACTGGATCGATGGCTCAGGCGGTGGTGGTACCGCGTCGTGGGATGCCAGCGGCAAGGCACTGGTCAAGGGCGACGGCTCGGACTTCGGCATTTTGCGCCAGACGGTGGTGGTCAACGATCCCGGCGTCGAGCATTTCGTCAATATCAATGTCGATGTCGGCCCGGTCAGGTTTAAGATCGGCTCTCTGGTAGGCCTCGATGATTACGTGCAGGAGACACGGCTCGGGCAGGGCCAGAATTTCCTTGCCTTTACGCCATCAGCCGGCAATTTCGTGGTCGAGATCGCCAATGAGCGGGAATTCTTTGCGCAGATCGATCTGTGTCAGGTCGCCCCTCCTGGCCCCCTGCTACTGGTGACGGCGTACACTTCTGCCGATCTGCCGCTGCTGCGGTGGTCGCAGTCAGGCGATGTGATCTACATTGCCGGCGGCGCTTTCGGGGAAAATATGTTTAAGCTCGAGCGCCGCGGCACTGGACGCTCATGGAGTTTTGTGCTGTACCTGTCTGAGGATGGGCCATTCAGGAACCTGAATGTCACCGGCGTCACCATCGCGCCAAGCGATCTCAACGGCAATATCACACTGACCGCCAGTGAGGGGATTTTCAGAGTCGAGCATGTCACCGGCCGCTCGCTGTGGCGCATTGCCTCGGCGGGGCAGATCGTCAGTGCGTCGGCCAGCGCGGATACCGGGGTATTCACTGATGAGATTAGGGTGGTTGGCAACGGCGATGCGCGGATATTCAGTATCTTTATCGAGGGCATATTCGTGGCCACGGTCACGCTGCAGTTTGCGTTCACTGACACCGGCCCGTGGAATGATCAGGGCACCACGTTTACCGCACCGACCTCGGAGACCTTCAACGATCTGCAGGATGGCTCGATCATTTTCTATCGCCTGATCGTCAAGGTCGGTGATTTCACATCCGGCACTGTTGACATGACGCTGGACTATCAGGGCGGCTCGATTGAGGGCATTGCAAGGGCAAACGGCTTCCAAAGCCCTACGGTGCTCGATGCCATCGTGTTGAAGGATTTCGGATCGAAAACTGCCTCGCGTGACTGGGAGGAGGGCGAGTGGTCAGATTTCCGCGGCTTCCCCAGTGCTGTCGATCTGTATGAGGCGCGCCTGTTCTGGGCCGGCAATGACAAAATCTGGGGCTCTATCGTGGATGCTTTCGAGAGCTTCGATTCCAATTTCGTGGGCGATGCAGGTACCATTTCGCGCTCGGTCGGCTTTGGCCCGATCCGTGTGATCCACTGGCTCAAGAGCCTTGGCCGGCTGATGTTCGGCACTTCCGAGAATTCAGCACAGATCGATGCCGCCAAGATGGATGGCAACAGCGTCCTCGGGGCCCGCTCGAATACCTTCGATGAGCCTCTGACGCCATTCAATTTCAACATCAAAACCGCCTATTCGAGGGCGGTGTTCGTGGATCGCACCGAGCAACGCCTGTATGAGCTGCTCTACGATTTCGAGCAGCAGGACTATGGCTCGCTGGATCTGAGCGTGTTCGCGCCTGATTTCAACGAGGTCGGCATCACCCAGATCGCGGTGCAGATGAAACCCGACATCCGGGTGCATTGCGTCAGGACTGATGGCACCGTGGGCATGCTGGTGTATGACCGGCTGGAGAATGTGATCGCCTGGGTCGAGATCAATTCACCCGGCGCCGATGGTTTTATCGAGGATGTGGCGGTACTTCCGGGTAAGGTCGAGGATCAGGTTTACTACATCGTCAAGCGCACCATCAATGGCGGCACCGAGCGGCATATCGTGAAGTGGGCGCTGGAGAGTGAGGCGCGTGGCGACACTGTCAGCAAGATCGCGGATTCGTTTTTTGTTTACAGCGGGGCGCCGACATCTCTGCCATTCCAAGGGGAAATGTCGCCGCTGCTTGGCGAGACGGTGGTGGTGTGGGCTGATGGCGTGGATATCGGCACTTTCGTTGTCACCGCACCGGGCCATCTGGACATCACGCCGGTTGTAGCCAGCGATGTGGTTGCCGGCCTCGGTTATACGGCGCAGTTCAAGTCTGCAAAACTGGGCGAGCTGCAGGGCATCGGCTTACTCGAGCGCAAGAAGGTCACGCGACTGGGGTTCATTGCCAAGTGGCTGCATTTCCAAGGGTTGAGGTACGGCCCGACATTGCCCGCGCAGTACGATCTGCCGCTGGTGGAGGGTGGCGAGGATCAGGCGGCAAACACGATCCATGAGGATTATCATGAGGACGATTTCGCCTTTGGCGGCGATTGGAATACGGATTCAAGGATATGCTTGGAAGCAGCAGCGCCGAGGCCAGCTACGGTATTGGCAGCCTTGGCGATCATGGAGTCAGTCGAGAGACGCAGCAACCGCCAAAGATAGTCACCCGGCAGGCCACGCAGGACGATCTCGAAAGCTATTATGGCGGCCCGCCAGAGGGCTCCATGCGGTGCATTGTCGCCTTTGTGGACGGCCAACTGTCAGGGGTGATAGGCGTGGTACGCGAGCGGGAATACGGCAAGTTTTTCTGTGATTTCAAGCCTGAGTTGCAGCCGCACCTGCGATCAATCACTATAATGCGCGCAATCAAGGCCTCCTTAAGATTTGCAGACCAGTACCAAGGTCCGGTGATTGCCGTTGCGGACCACGCGGAAAGCTGTCGGATACTGCACCGGCTTGGGTTCACGCATTTACATGGAGCGTATTACGGATGGCTAAATTAGCGGTGATGGCAGTGATGGCCATTGGCCAGCTTTACAAAGGTGCGCAGCAGAAAAAGCTCAAGGACCGTGAAGCCGACGCCTATCGTGTGGCCGCTGATCGTCGCATGGCAGCAGCGACCCGTGAGCTGGCCGCGGAAAAACGCGAGAAGGAATTCATGTATTCCCGAGCGCTGGCGGTGGCCGGCGCCCAGACAGGCAGAACCTCCGATCCGGGCATCACCACGCTGCTTGCTGATCTCAACGCCGAGGGCGAGTACCGCATGCTGTCGGTGTTGTGGGCTGGCCAGAATGAGGCCGAGGGCCTGATATTCCGGGCCGAGGCAGCGCGTCGAGAAGGCCGCGCTGCCAAGGACGCCAGCTATATCAACGCCATCACCAGTGCGGTGTCAGGCTATTACGGCATGGGTGGTGGCTCGCCATTTGGTGGTTTCGGTCAGTCCGAGCAAATGAAACGCGGCCTGCTGGCCGCCAAGACCAGCAAACTCAAAATCCCGCAATATAATCTTCCCGAAGGCTACACATAGGGTTTCTGATGGCAAGCATTCCGAAGGTCCTCGACTACGGCGCGCGCCCATCACTGCGCACTGGTCGGGTTGATATTCCGGGTCAGGGCGAGCTGGCGGTGGCCGATTCGATAGCGGTAGCTGCCGATACATTCGGCCGCATGATGGTTCAGCACAAGGTCAAAGAGGACGCATTCAATTACTCGATGGCCAAGCAGGAGTATCTGACTGCTGATCTGGCGCAGCGTGAGAAACTCAAGGATGACCGGGATTACGAGACTTACGATGACCGCTACCGCACCGGTCTGCTCGAGGACCGTGATCGCATCCTGAGTAAGTGGAAACTGACGCCAGCCGATTTGGAACTGTTTCATGCCGATGCCGACCTGATTCGTGAACGCGGGGCAGCCTCGGTACAGGAATTCCGTCGCGTGATCGAGATTGACCACAACCTGGCTGAGCTGGATGGATCGCTGGAGATGGTCAGGGAGAAAATTATCCTTGCTGAGCCGGGTAGTCGTAACGAGATCCTGCAGACAGCGCTCGATCAGATCAATGCGGCCCAGAAAAAGCTGTGGCTCAACGAGGAGCAGGCCAAGAATATGCGGCAGAGATTTGTGCAGGATGTGGCGCTGGCCTCGCTCGAATTCATGGACCCGGAGCCGCGGAAGCAGGCAATCGAGAAGTCGCTGAAATACCGCAAAGGCCTGCTCGCCCCGCTGACAACCGAGCAGATCGCGGCTGGTGAGGGCACCGATTCGATTGCTGATTTCCTGCATGCCGACACCGCCAAGGCGATGCTCGAGGCAACCAAGAAGGAACTCGAGATCAACACCGCGCAGGCCGAGGGGTTCGCCACCAATGACGAGGCCTGGAGGGTCAATCCGGGGCTCAGCGAGAAGGCGCAGAGAGCCCGCGTGAAAGCCATCAAGGATGCGGGCCTGTCATCGGAAGCGCGGAAAGCCGCCGAGGCAGCCAATGTGCGCAAAACACTCATGGAGGCCAACATTCGGTCGGAGGGCTATCGTGAGGCCGATGAGCAGCTCAAGGCGCTGATCGATGATGGCGCGGCATGGGAGGAGACGCCGGGTGCATTGAGAGCAGCCCTGCCTCCTGGGATGCACAAAACCAGAAAAGACTATGCCATCGCCGCTCGCCGGCAGGAGGATTTTCCAAGCGTGACCAGCTCCGAGGCCATCGAGGCCTACGCTGCCCTGAGCCTTGAGGAACAGATTGATTGGAGCCCTGATAACTGGATGGTGAGGCCGCCGCTGTTGGACCCTAAACGATGGGGCGACCATGTGACTCGCGAGCAAGCGACTGCATGGACAAACGCAGCGGGCCAGTACCGCAGAGCGGTACAGGCGGGCAGGACGCCTGAGACTGGGCTGACGCCGACGCAGCAGCTCGAGGCGGTGTTTACTCTGGTGATGAAAAAGCCGACTGCTGCCAGCATTCATGAAGCACATCAAAAATGGAATCGGATGCTGCTGGCATATCACAATGCTGCGATTAAGCTCGGCGGTGAGGACACGCTGAGCCCGGAACAGCGCATCAAGCTGGCGTATGAGATCACCCAATTCGAGGTCTATGAGCGCGTAGAGATGGGTTTTGATATTGAAGGCACCAACTGGGCAACCATGTCGCCAGAGCAGATCGAGCGCGGCTACCTGAAACTCGATCAGCCAGTACCGCCGTTTGGCTTTACTGCCTCCACTATGGAACTCGATCACGCTGCAAACGAGGCTATTGGTATGCCTGCTTTCAAGGGCTTGGCTATCGACTGGCTGAAAGAAATTGGATCGTCTGTCAATCCGATAGAGGAGGGCCTCGAGCCGACAGAGGAAGTGCTGACGGAGGCGTGGTTCTATCTGGTCACTACCGGCCCGGAGGCTGCGCTCAATCGCCTTAGAGGCTTGCCGGGTTACTGATGTCCACACCTGCCGACCAATTAGGCTACAAATGGCTGGAGCAGGCGCAGCTCAGGGCGATGGAGTCGCAGCGTCTCGCTTTAGGCAATAAGATCAACATTGATGCAGACCGCGCAATGCGCTCGATGGCGGTGGGCCAGTACACCGGGCTGGCACTGAACCTGATCGACGCCAATCTCGAGGAGCTGGAGGAGGAACTCAAGCAAAATCAGGACTTCGATCCCGAGGCGTGGAAGCGCGAAAGCCCTGGCTTTGCAGCATACGCCGCGGAGCATCCATTTCACCTGTCCGTGCTCAAGATGGACAATGAGAATCTGACCAAATGGGAGCGCAACTGGCGCGCCATCTCGCTGTCGATTGACTCCACCTGGGCCAAGGTCGAATACAACTACATCGGCAAGCGTCGTGCTCACGGCGATTTTCGCGAAAACGATGCGGAGCGCATGGCTGAGTACGAGAAGCTGCTGCAGCCGCATACCTTCGGTGCCGAGAGTCTGTGGGCCAAGGCGATTGTCTATAACGCCAAGGAAGTCGGCCCGATGTGGTACGCGATCCGAAATACCGCTGACGAAATAGCGCTCGGTATCGGCCTCGGTATGGTTGTTGGCGGTGTCGCAGGCCTTCCGTTGGCGGCGCCCACTCTCGGCGTCTCAGAAATTGTTGGCATTACTTCCGGTGGCATCAGTGGCGGCTATGCAGGCTGGAACATAGGGCTGGTCAGGGGCAGCTACGACATGATTACCGGTGAGTCCTACAACCGGTATATCAAGGCAGGATTCACTCATGCGAATGCGTCTATCGCTGCCAAGGCCGCGGGGCTTGCTGGCGCGGTGGCCGAGCCCTTCGGCATCAATCAGCTATTCAAATACATTCCGGGCGCACGGAAACTGACTGGTAAGGGCATGGCGCTATTGACTGAGAAGCTGACTGGTCAGGTGCTCGCAAAGCAGAGCGTCAAAGCGGCAACCGCCAAGCTGCTGCTGCGTTATGGCGAGGTAATGGGCTCAGAGATCGTGGTCGAGATTTATCAGGACTCGCTGATGACGGTGGGGCAAAACATCCTGGTGCAGGTCGAGGAAAAGCCGGATGCGCACATCACACTGGATGAGTGGAAATCCTCGATGGGTGAGACCATTGTGCAGACGGCCAAGGCGGTGAGTCTGATCGCTGGTATTGGCCCCGCCATGAGCTATGCCGGCGATTTTGTCCAAGCGCGTCGTGCCAAAGGCCTGCGGGTCGCCTATCAGGCGCTCGGTGAAGCTGCCAAGGACTCGAAACTCAGGCAGTCCGTACCGGCCAGATTCCGTGATTTTGTCGATAAGGCAGCAGGATCGGTGAAATACGTGCTGCTGGATATCAAGAAATTTGATACCTATTTTCAGGATATCGGCATGGACCCGGACAAGGTTGCTGCCGATCTCAATATCACACCCGAGGCGCTTGCAGAGGCCCGAGAACATCAGAGTTATCTGGAGATTCAGGTCGCCACGTTTGCCGAGAAGCTGGCGGCGACCGAGCATTACGATCCGCTTTCGATGGACATAAAAACCGATCTGGCGATGATGACCGGCACTGAGTCAGCGGAGTATTTCGCCAATGCCAGCGAGCTGGAAAAGGCGTGGGCGCTTGGCGAACCTCCATCGACCCATGTGCCAGTGCAGGAAATCATCGACCGTATCCGCAATGAGCTGATGGCCAATGCCGGCCGGGACTTTAGCGCGGCCTCAAAAGAGGCGGCGCTCGAGGAGTTCAAATATGCAACCGCGGCCGAGAGAAACGATCTCGATACCCTGGAGCTGTTTAATCGCTATTGGGGCGGGATTCAGAAGGAGCGCGATACCACTGGCGAGAAAATCGATGTGGATATGTCCATCGATCCGCTGCTGGACCTGCTGCGCGCTGAGAAGGGCCCGAAACAACGGGAGATCTATGGCGAATCGCTGATCGAATTCCTGATTAAGAAAGGCGGTCTGGTGGATCAGGGCGGTGAGCTGGCTGCCCGAGATTTGCAGCTTATGGTCAAAAATCTGGTTTTGGAGGGCGGCCTGACCCACGATGAGGCTGCCGAGCTGGCAGAAGAAGCTGGTTTTATTGCCGAGCGCGATCCTGAAATGCTGGTGGAAGCGGTGATGCGCGAGGCTGGCGGTGAGAAGATATTCGGCCGCGGCGCCGATCCGCTGGCGGCGAAGCTGGCAAAGGATTTGGACGAGCTGGCTGACATACTGGATCAGTCTGAGCTTGATATTCAGGCAATGAACAATGCCGAGATCAGGAAAGCACTGGCCGGCGCCGAAACATTGCACCAGAGCGAAATCATCGAGGTTCCCGGTGCATTGCCAGACAACATCCTCGAGCAGCAGAATTTTGGTGAGCTGCAAATTGTCATGCAAATGGAGATTGCTGGTCGGGACGGCGAAATTGTGGGAATATCGCGCTCTGCTAATGCTGCATACCAGACCGCGGTCAATCGTTTGAGATCGATGCAGGATTTACTGGAGTGCTTAAATGCCGCCTGAGATTAAAGCAAGGGAACTGCTCACACTGCTCCTCGATGACGAGGAATTCAACAGCAGCAGGGGCCCGAGGACCATTGCCGGGTTCGATGAGCTGCTCGAGAAAATGGATAAACTGTGTGATGCGATCACACATAGGAACGCTCGTACTGAGGGTGACGGTGAGTACGAGGGCGGCGATATGGCTCAGCACGGGGAGCAGATGGCTGCCCTGATCGAGAATATGCAGGCGCTCAGGGCGGTGGTCGAAAGGGAGCCACCGGCGCCGGCTGAACACAGCGACGAGACGCGCACCCTGCTGACCACCATCGCCAAGAACACCATGCGGCGTGAGCGGTCGTGGGAGTTCGATATTCAGCGCGACCGGCGCACCGGATTTACCGAGAAAATCATTGCACGACCAGTGGGGACCTAAATGGACACAGCATCGAAAATTATCAAGAAAACATTCACGCTCGAGCAGATTAAGGCTATGGACCCAGATGAGCTGGCTACCCTGCTGAATCAGCCGGGAATGGAGTTCAAAGGCACTGCTGTCGTGCGCAAACCTGATGGCAGTATTCGCTACGATGAGGCAGCGGTGCCGGGTGATTACCACGAATTGGATAAGGCCACAGGCCAAGGAGCACACTGATGACTGATTCACCAGATTTTGACGGACTTCGCAAGGAGCAGGCTAAGCTGCAAAGCGCCTTTGAGAAGGAACAGGCCAAGTTCCAAGCAGCTCGGGCCAAATTCGCCGCGGTCAAGGGCGAACTGACCAGTTTCAATGGCCAGTACGGGCGGGCATTGAAGCTGATCGTTAGTGCCGAAGCGGACGAGGCAGCCGCTGTAACGGACGACAAATCAACAGCCAAGGAGTAAGAAATGGCGCTCACACTTGAAACGGTGCTGCGAGACGATCTGGCCAATTCGATAGATGATTCGGTCAATACCGGCGCAGGAACCTCCAATCTGAAATTTGAGACTTCCGCAGATGCCGAAGTCGCAACCATCGATTTTCAGAATCCCGCCTTTGGCGCAGCAGCCACAGGTGTTATCACGCTGCAGGGTACGCCGCTCGAGGATGCCAGTGCGACTGCCGGCACCATTGCGCAGTTTTCGATCTTCGACCGCGATGGCCAGAAGCAGCTTGAGGGCGTAGTGCTGGTCTCTGGTGGCGATATCAACATCACATCGCTGGTGATTGCAGGTGGAGATACCATTGAGCTGACATCCTTCTCGATCACTGTACCGGCCTGATTGGCCGATCCTCCGGGTCCAGTAACGAATGTGACCGTGGAGGTCACTGATATGGCATCTGAAGTCAGAACGGTCCTAAAGGACTTTAACCGTGACCTGATCCGCGAGGAGCTGGATGCTTCCGCATTGCCATTTCAAACCATCGACCTGGCCGGCTTTGTCAAGAAAACTCGATTTGTTGGCGAGCCGGCGCCGGGCCCCAAGGTTATCACCGAGGACAAGGTCGCTGGCACTCAGGACATTGCACAACCGGGCGAGCTGCGGTTTGAATTCGCCACCGCCCTGACTGGACCGCAGGGCGCTATCCTCGATGCACTGCTGAGTTCTCATGACGCCACGCAGCACACTGCCGGTCAGGACCGGGACAGACAGGACGTTCTTGATTATGCCGCGCTGGAGCTTAACCATCCGAATATCAGCACCATGACCGACGCGCAGTTCAGGACTTACGTGAGCACACTTGCGAGAGTAGTCATCCGTGCGAATCGAGACGCAGACATTTAGGGGCGCGCTTGGCCATTTAACTCAAGGTCAGATCAATGACTAATCTGCTCACTGATCTGACGCTTTCCTCGGCGTATACAGTCACCGGTTCGTTTGCCGACATTGCTGATATGTCGGCTACCGTGACCATTGCCGGCACCGGCAGTGTGGTCATCCTGATGATGTCGCTCAACCCGGAAATGTCCGGGGATGAGTGTGCCGAATACCGCTTTACGCACGATGGCGCTCGCGTCGGCCCGGTAGTCAGTGCCTTTGCCGATGCCACCGACGAGGGCACCGGGCGAACGCTTATGTTCGCGCTCACCGGGCTGTCGGCCGGCAGTCATACCTTCGCGGTGCAAGCGGTCAACCGATCCGGCACCGCGGTCATTGATACGGCCTTCCCGCGCACCTTCCAGATCGTAGAGATCGAGTCCGGTGCGTCGATTCTGGTTGATCTTGAAACGTCATCAAGCGATAGCGCGCCTGCGAGTTTTGCCAACATGGCCAACCTGTCGCAGGCGCAAACGCCGGCAGCCGGCGCGTTGCTGCTATTCATTCACGGCAGTCAAATACTTGGTCAAACCGGGCAGAAGGTTTCGGATCATCGCTTCGCAATCGACGGCACACGCGATGGCCCGAACATGACCAACGTGATGGATAACGTGGACGAGACAACCGGCGTCATGATGGCGTGGGGTGTCACCGGAGTTTCGGCAGCCAGCCATACCTTTTCGGTCCAGTGGGAACGTAGCCTTGACACGCCGATCATGGATACGGCGCGGCCACGGGTTTTCCAAGTCATTGAGATAACTGAGGACTTCGATCTGCTGGTCGATCTGGAATCAGTTAGTGCTGACTCCGCAGCGGCAGGCTATACCGACATAGCCGATATGAGCGGCACACCGGTCATTGATTCGACTGACAGCATAGCGCTGGTGCTGGCGAACTACACCATCGGCGCCGGCTCCGACGAAACCAGCGACAACCGTTTGTCCATCGGCGGCTCCCTGGAAGGCGCAGAGGTATCGGTGTGGACCGACGCGGCAGACCGGGCCGAATCGCTGCTGATGGCGCGGGCTGTTACCGGCGAAAGCGGCAGCACCGCCATGTCGCTGCAATGGAAGATTCGCGCAGCCACACCAGACACCGATACCGCTCGGCAGCGGACATTTCAGGTCATCGATCTCAAGGCTGTAAGCGGCGTTACCCATACGGCCAGCGGCGCACCCTCGATCAGCAAGCCGACCTCGACCGGCTCAGCGATCCGCAAGATCACTGCTACCGGTGCGCCCTCGATCAGCAAGCCGACCTCGACCGGTAGTGCAATTCGCAAGATCACCGCTACCGGCGCCCCGGCAATCACCAAGCCGACCTCGACTGGCGAGGCAGTTCATGTAGGCGTACACATAGCCAGCGGTGCGCCCTCGATCAGCAAACCGGTGTCTGCCGGCGAGGCCACGCGCAGGGTCACGGCCAGCGGTGCTCCATCAATTACCAAGCCAGTATCGGCCGGCAGCGCCATTCGCAAGATAACGGCCACTGGCGCCCCGGCAATCACCAAGCCGACCGCAACCGGTGTGGCGGTTCATGTAGGCGCACACACGGCCAGCGGCGCGCCATCGATTACCAAGCCAGTATCGGCAGGCTCAGCCATCGCCAAGCGGATTGCCAGCGGCGCACCGTCTATTACCAAGCCAGTATCGGCTGGCGAGGCTACGGTCAAGCGATTCGCCAGCGGTACACCATCGATCACCAAGCCAGTATCGGCAGGCGAGGCTCTGGTTCGCATCAAGCATGAGGCCAGCGGCGCACCCTCAATCACCAAGCCGGTATCGGCTGGAGAGGCTACCCGCAAGGTCACAGCTACCGGCGCGCCCTCGATCAACCAGATAATAGCGGCCGGCTCGGCCATCACTAAGCGGATCGCCAGCGGCGCGCCCTCGATCACCAAGCCGGTATCAGCCGGCACAGCTCGCCGTATCGTCACGGCTACCGGTGCGCCCTCGATCACCAAGCCAACCTCGACCGGTAGCGCTACAGTCAAGAGATTCGCCAGTGGTGCGCCCTCGATCACCAAGCCAACATCTACCGGCGAGGCTCTGGCATCGGTCAAGATAACCGCCAGCGGCGCGCCATCGATCAGCAAGCTGATAGCGGCTGGCAGTGCAATCACCAAGCGGATCGCCGCTGGCTCGCCCTCGATCACCAAGCCAACATCGAGCGGCGCGGCCATTCACACGATCAAGGCCAGCGGTGCTCCATCGATCACTAAGCCAACATCGACTGGCGTGGCCTTTGTTCCACAAACTCACACGGCCAGTGGCTCACCGTCGATCAGCAAACCGTTCTCTACCGGTAACGCCATCATTGTTGGCTTGGTGGTGCCCGGATCGACCGTGCATGACTACGCCCGCGAGGACCCGATTCGCAAGCGCCTCGAGATCGAGGATGAGGAAATCCTTGCTATAGTCATCGCCGCCGCCACTGCGATATTTGACGATTTGGACTGACATGACGCTAAGGGATTGTTTTCACACGCTGCGAGCGGATATCAAGCCCGATGATCGGGCCACGATCATTCTTGATGTCGCACAGGGAACGCCCGATGTGACGGCCGTGCGTAACATCCTGTCTGAGGCCATCGCAGAGGTTTTGTCTGTTGTTGACATCATTGAGCTGGCTGGTGGCACCGTGCAGCGCCGCTCGGACAAGATTACTGAATTGGCCGCGCTGCAAATGCGCATGCTCGCCACGCTGCATCAGGAGCAAATGGACCTCAAGCAGGAGAAGGCTGCGGTAACGGAGGAACAGGAGCGTATCGGGACGACCGAGGAAGTCATCCAAAACTATGCGGAGGGTGAGCCTCCAGTCGATCTCAATGACCCGCAGGAAGTACAGGCAGCGCTGGCCGCGATGTTCTTTGCTGATCCGGCGCGGCGTGAGGTTTTCTTGGGTGCGGGCGTCGGTGGTTTTATCAAAGGCAGTTCGCCTACGGAGCTGATGGCCAGTTGGGAAGCCATGCAGCAGCGCGCCCACACCCTGCTGAATCAGGCCCTTGAGCATGAGATTCGATCACGCCTGCTCGATGAGCGCCAGAAAACGATCTTTTACGGTGAGCGCCGAAATCCTCGCAAACTATCTCAGAATATCCACGTTAAAGTGCCGTGGAAACTCAAAACCACGGGCAAGGGCGATCTGTATATCAGGCGGCATGGTGTCAATGCCGGGATGCCATTCAGGGAGCGGCAGAGCCCGAATGATTTCGCGATCACGTTCGATAAAGAGGTACTGCTGACGGATTATATGTTCTACCTGATGACCTACCTGCAGCCGAAAATTGCAGAGCTGGCGCGCGGTACGGCACAGAAGGCGATACGCCTCGAGGACATTCATTCGGTGCTGGCCAATCATTTCATTGGCCAAGAGCTGTTCCAGTCGGACGCCGGCCCGAGGCTGCAGGCACTGCATAACCTGACCGCGAGTGACCTGACATTTGCCGACTCGTTCGGCGGCCTGGCGATGCCATCGATTGCTGTATTGCCCGCGGACAAGGCTTTATCGTCCTTTGGTGAAATCACCCTGATCGGCAAGGAGGACCTTGGTGATCCGCAGCAGGTGCCGCTATTCGATGCCGATGCCTACGCGGTCAGGACTCCGCGGGCGCAGCACAAGCCGGCCTCGCTGGAGGATGTCAGGGCGATGGCCGATGAGGCTGCTATCTGGTCACTGATGATCGAGGGCTCGCGGTATGTGGGCCTGCCCGATTTCATTATCGAATACGCTCGCCGCCGGCCCAATGCTCAAGCACTGGTTGATTTCATGCTTTTCGACAATTCAGCAAAAGCGTGGTTTCTCAACGAGCGCTATGGCGAGGACCCTGAGCCGACCGTCGATGATGTGCAGCCCGGATATATCTGGGGCTGGCAACCGCAGATCATCAAGTTTTTTGAGGGTGATCTGAGCGCTGAAAATCTGGACTCTGAGGACCCGCGGCGCATCAAGCTGATGCAACGAGCTGGCCGCGCCGTGATGAAAGCGATACAGCATCATCACACTTTGGCGACCAGCCTCGGGGCCAAAGATCGCATCACGGAGAGTGAGATTGAGCGGGCCGAGAAGGTCTGGGCGCTTACTCAGCGGTCTATAGCGATTGCCGGCATCATCAATGACGATGGCACCCTTACTCTGCAAGCCTACGACCGCCTGCAAAGGGATGTAAAACTCAAGGGCAGCACCCGGATCAATGATGTTGACACTAAAACCTATCTCGATGAGCGCATCTGGGGGCATGGCGCTGAGTCCGAATTCAAGGCTTGGATCGATGCCAAGGTGCATGGGCTCATGGGTGAGGGGCGCATCAAGATCGGCAGCCGGTGGTATCCCTACACCATGGAAAACGTGCTGCGCAAGATGCGCGGCAAGCTGCGCGCCACAGAGACTACGATGCCGAGCGAGGGCCTGCTGCGGGCCAAGGCCGCCAACAGAATCAAGAACCTCGATGAGGCCAGACGCCGTGCGCTGGAGCAGATCGACACGCCGGAAAAGGTGCAGGCCGCCCGCGATGTCTCGCAGAAAATGATGCTCGACTGGATCACCGCGCTAAAGCCGTGGTGGCCATACGATGCGGGCACTCTACGGTCTTTCTCTGATGCCAGTGACGCCGCTCGGGAAGCGACTTTGTTCTGGATTCAAAACAAAGATGGCCTGAGTGACACAGAGGCCATGATCCGCGGTCTGCAACGTGCCGGTTATGTTGGGCCAATCACTGACGAGATCATTCAACAGGGGATCGATGCGGCAGCCGCCACCATTGCAAACCCGGTGCCGTATTTTGAGGCCAAGCCGCAGCGCGCGGTCAAGCTCAGTGAGTTTGCCGGCGCCGTGATCCCGTTCGATGCGGCCCCTGAGATACGGGCGACCCTGCGAAAGCACGGCGTTCCCTACATCGAGTACCTGCGCGGAGACGCTGCCGCAAGAACTCAGGCCTTGTTTGAATTGCAGGACCAGATCAGCAAGGCAGGCGGTCGCACCCTGTTCCAGTCTGAGATCGGGTTCACATCAGGGCTGCTGAATGCGGCCCGCTCGCTGCCGCAAGAGAAGGGCACGGCTGAGCAGATGCTTTCCATGCTCAAGAAAATGCCCGGTGTCAAAAAGCGCGAGCTGGAATGGATTGGCGTACCGCAATGGATGGCGGCCAAGGGCACGGTTACACGGGATAATCTGATCAATTTCATCGAATCCGGGGGGCTCAGGGTCGAGGAGATCACCCTTGGCGAGGTTTCCGGCAAGATCATTAGACCCGTGGACGTTAAGGCGGCCTGGGAGTCCGGGCGGTTCTCGCACATTCAGCTCATGGTGGCCGAGATGAGCGATCAGCAGGCCGAGTTGGTCAAAACAGGTAATGCCACAGATATTACCTTCGAGATGCTGACCGATCAGCAGGTCCACGGATTCATGGCGACCCTGCAGGGAGAGCATGGCACGACTATCGGACGCTTTGGCACACCCGAGGAGCAGGCCGCCGCCAGAATGCGGGTAGATGTAGCGACGGCGGCCGTGTCGAGTGGTCAATTCACGATGGCCAGCCCGGAGGGCAGGGCTGCGATATTAGAGATGCGTGAGGCCCATGATGCGATCCGCACCATCATACCGGGATGGGGCTATTCCGATCTGGGGGATGGCACTTACCTGATCCGGGGCCCGGAAGCATCGACTTGGCAACTGGCCGGTGGCAAAAACTACCGTGAGGTCATCCTCAAGATGCCGACCATTTCCACGCCGGCATACGACGCCGCAAAGCTGTCGGTGATCGCGGCCTACAATGACTTGCCCAAGGACCAGAAGGGCATGCTCGATGAGCATTTCAGCGCAAGCCTGCGCCCAGTCGCGGGTGCTTTTCTCCGTGCTTTTGAGCAGTTCGATGTCATTGCTGCGGATTTCGGTGCTGCAGGGCTTGGTGGTGCGCCCATACAGCGAGCCTACGAGCTGCTGAGCGCACTGCGGAATGAGAGTGCGAGTGAATTCGAGAGCCACGTTTTCAGGGACTACAAGAACATCATCGCTTGGTTCCGTGTGAATGACCGTACCGGTCCTAATGGCGAGCGGATTCTGTTTATCGAGGAGATGCAAAGCGACTTCGATAAGCTCGCCCGGAAAAATGGCATCAGGAATCTGCTGGCGATTGAGTTGATGACTGAGCGACTGGTTGAGCTGAATGCGCAGTCTCAGGATTTGGCCAGTCAACGTGATCCGATCACAGACCACATCCTCAATGAACCCATGTGGCATCGTAACCGTACCGAGGCTGATTTTATTGCTCGTCAACTGGCGCATGAGGAAAACAAGGCACCGCCGTTCGCCTTCGGCGGTGCTGCGTGGATGGAGCTGGTCATGAAACGGCTGATCAGGATAGCCGCCGAGCAGGGTTACGACCAGATAGCCTGGACCACCGGAGAGCAGCAGGCCAATCGATACGATCTGCGAAAGGTTGTCCAAACTATCAGTGCCGTAGGCCGGCTTACTGCCGATGGTGCGGACGCCGGCCGCTCCGTGAGTTTCAAAATGTACAATAACCGCCTGATGAGCATTGGTGTCGCCCGAGATGGCACTATCGAAAACATCGAGCGCGGTTCACCGGAATACTGGAAAGGCAAGCAGCTCGAGGACCTCATCGGTGAGCGGCTGGCCAAACAGATTCTCGAGGCTGATTACTCGCAAGAGATCACGGATGATAATTTGATGGTCGGCGGCGAGGGCATGGCCGATTTCTACGACGACATGCTGATTAACGTCACCAATCGCGTGGCCCGGTCGCTGGACAAAAAAGCTCGGGTCAAGAAATTCGGTGGCCTGATCGAGCATCCTGATGCGGGTCACTGGCAGATCACCGATAAGCGCAACGGTTGGAAAGGTCAGTACAAGACTAAGAAGGCCGCCCAGAAGGCCATGAATCAGGGCGGGGTTATAAATTTCGAGCTGGAGTATTTCGATGCCCTCGCCCGCGTTGAGGTTCATGCGCTGGATATAAGCGACGAGATGAAACAAACCGCGCTGCTTGGTCTGACCTATTTTCAGGACAAGCACCGTGCGTCGATCACATTCGATGAGCAGGGCCGCGGCATCATTCGCATGGCCAAGGCTCGGGATCTGTCGAGCTTTCTGCATGAGAGCGCGCATCTGTGGCTCAATATCATGGGCGATCTGGCTGAGCGCCCGGAGGCGCCGCAGAAAACCATCGATGACTACGCCAAAATTCTGAAATACATCGGTGTCACCAGACGCTCGGAGATTACGGCCAAGGAGCATGAGATATGGGCCAAGTCCCAAGAGGCGTATTACCAAGAGGGCGTGGCGCCGACCCATGAGCTGCAGCCGCTTTTCTCTGCATTCAGTGTGTGGCTGGTCAAAATCTACAAGCACATCCTGAACTACTATGACGGCATTGTGCTGACCGACGAGATTCGTGGCGTCATGGATCGCATGGTGGCGACTGATGAGGCGATCACAAACGCCGAGGCGCAGCAGGGATTCAGACCGATATTTTCTACCGCCGCCGCGGCCAACATGACTCCCGAGGCCTTTGAGGTCTATCGAGAGAATACCGAACAGGCCCATCAGGAGGCGGTCGATCAGGAGCACCGCAAGCAGCTCGCATACGTCACTCGTCAGGCACAAGCATGGTGGCAGAGCGAGCGCGATAAAATCGAGGAGCAGGTCACTGCCGAGGTTCATGGTATGCCGGTGTATATCGCACTGGCAATGCTGCAGCGGGGTCAGCTCCCTGATGGTAGTCCAGCGCTATCGCCTGCTCCTTTCAAGATTAGCAAGGTCAGCCTGCTGAGAGCTGCTGCCGGCTCACAGGAATTCCTCGCAAGGTTCCCCGGACGCGGTCGGTCGGCAATCTACAGCGTCAAGGGTGGCGTCGATGTCGATGTCGCCGCTGGCGTCTTTGGCTACGCCGATGCACAGGACATGCTGCAGGCCTTGGTCACAGCTCGCCCAATGGATGAGTTGATACAGTTTGAAACGGATCGGCTGATGGAGGAAAGATTTCCTGATCCGATGACCGATGGCACTCTGGCGGCTGATGCGCTGATCTCCGTGCATAACGACAAGCGGGCTCAGGTGCTCGCTGCTGAGATGCGGGCGTTGCGTAGGTTGCAGCGTAAGGACCAGAAGATCGTCGGCGCTGAGCGCCGTGCGGCTGCCCGTGAGGTCACTGAGGGCAAGGCGGCGGCCAAGGCTTTGCTGCCGACCCGCGTTGAGCTGTCGATCATCAAGAAGCTGGCTCAGAGTTTCATGAGCAAGCTGAAAATTCGAGAGATCAATCCCAATAAGTACCGGCTGGCTGAGCAGAAGGCTGGCCGGCGGGCATGGGCGGCAATCGAAAAGCAGGACTGGGCCACTGCCTACGATGAGAAGGCCACGCAGATTCGCAATCATGAGGCATTCAGGGCGGCGATCAGGGCCAAGGAGGAGACCAGCAGGATACAGAAATATCTCAGGGGATTAGAGAAGCCCGTAACGCAGCGGCGACTGGGCAAGGCAGGGCTGCTCGATCCGATCCTCGCGATCATCGAGGGCATTGATCTGCGCCGGCGCTCGCTCGCGGAGGTAGATCGAAATACGGCGCTGCAGGAAGTCGCGGAGATGGTTCACGCTGGCCACATCAGCATGAATGGCGAGCAGGCCGGCAAGCTATTCCGCGTGGTTGTCGATGATCTCGGCAATGAGCAGGTGATTCTGAACGAGGGCTTTGGCATTAACTGGCAGGAACTCACGGTGCAGGAATTCCGTGAGATGCGCGACATTGTGATGCAGCTCGAGAACATGCCCAAGCGTAGCGAAATGGCAATGGTCAACGGCGAGGAGGTTGTGCTTGCCGAGGTCGAGACTGAGATTGCCGAGAGCGTCAAGGCTAACAATGTGGTGGTCGATTTTGGTGTCGCAGAGGAGACTGGCAAAAAGAGCTTTGGTGAATCCATCAGAGAGGGGGTCTACCATTCGCTGAGCGTCGGCGCGATCTCCCGCATCCTCGATGGCAATGCGTGGGGGGCGCTGACCAGATTGCTGGCTATTCCGATCCGTCGCGCCTACGCCGAAAAGCTGATCCCGATGATCCACCAGTATCAGGAGGATGTGGCCGCGCTGTATACCAAGCACTACAGCAACCCGGAGCTGGCTGACATTGAAAAGAAAAAAACGATTGAGGGCTTTAGCGAGAAGCTGTCCCGGTCGGATGTGTTATCGATTGGCCTGAACTGGGGCTCGGATACCAACCGTGCTGCGCTCCTGGGCGGCGTGAGAAAGGATATCGATGGCAACATCGTCGGCAATGCCTTCCCGCAAGCCGAAGTGATGGCCGCACTGGCCACGCTCGATGCCCGTGACTGGCTATTCATTCAGGATATGTGGGATTACCTCGATACTTACTGGTTCGATCAAAAAGACGATAGTGGCAAGGTTATCCGTGAAGGTCTGGCCACGGTAGAAAAGCGCCGGCGTGGTGTTGCGCCGCAGAAAATCGAGCCGCTGCCGTTCACGATCAATACTGTGGATAATCAAGAGATCACGGTCAAGGGTGGCTACTATCACCTGTGGTATAACCCGAAATTTGGTGACAAAGTAAAGGCCGACGATCTTAACGAGGTCGCCAGAAAAATGGGGCAGGGGCTCTACGTCTCATCCAGCACCCGAGCCGGATCGACCTACAACCGGGTCAGGAATCATGGCCGGGTAGTGCGTCTCGGACTGGGCGGCATCGATCAGCACTTGCGAGAAACCATTCGTGACATCGCCATAGGCGACGAGATCAACTACATCATGCGGCTGCTGAACTCTGAGAAGGTCAGGCGGGCATTCACGTTCACCAACAACGAGGTCGCACTGAAAGAGCTGGTGCTGTGGGCGACTGATGCCGCGGTCGGTGAGCTGCCGGCGTCAAATATCTGGGAGAAAATGGCCGGCTGGACCCGTGTGGGCTTCACGAAATCAAAGCTGGCATTCAGCATCACGGTGACATTGCTGCAGATAACCGGCGCCTTTCAATCGATGGCGTTCATCGGCAAGAAAAATTTCATGATGGGCTTTGGCAAGTTCCTGCAGAATCCTGTCGGCCACTACAACTGGGTCATGGCAAACTCGAAATTCATGCACACCCGCTACGGTGTGATGCAGACCTACAGCGTCGAAGTGGCAGATTCTCAGGCCTTCATGAAATCTATTTTCGGCCCGATCCCGACCCAATTCAGCCGAAATTTCAAGCTATTCAGCAGCAAGTATTTCTGGATGATCGCCAAGGCTCAATCGCTGGTCGATGTGTGGACATGGATGGGTGCGTACTGGAATGGTCGCAACAACATGGCGCTGTCTGAGGTTGACTCCCGCCTGTTTGCTGACTCGCAGGTAGAAGGCGCACAGACATCCGGTATCTGGGCAGATCGATCAGGGATCGAGCGTGGCACTCTTGGCAACCGGACCCGGCAATCACAGTACGTCAGGCTATGGACGACGCTGATCTCGTACATGATCCGCAAGCAAGGGCTGGCTTACGAGTCAACGCAGAAGTACAAGCGCAGCGATAGGACCATTGGCGATGCCGCTAACCTGGCGATTGATTACGTGATGCTATTCATGGTTGAGGGCATCGCCTCGCAGTTGGTCTACGGTAACTGGCCCGAGGGTGACGATGAGGAGAAAATGGATGCTTACAACGTCGCGGCATGGGTGGGGCTGGCCACGCTCGACTCGATGATTGCCGGCATCCCGTTCCTGCGTGAAATCTCGACCGCCAGATACGGCTCAGGCAACACCCCGATTGGCTCGCTGATGAAGGATGTATTCGATGTAATTATGCAGGTCAAGCAAGGCGAACTGGATGAGCAGGCAATTACCACCACGATCAGCGCACTGGGCACCGCATTGCATCTGCCCTCGAGTCAGGTCAACCGCGCCATCGAGGCCTACATGGCCGAGGATGCGGCATGGTATGAGTATCTGATAGGCAAAAGGAGGTAGCCATGGTATTTCTCGCATCAGAAGATCGGTTTAACGGGGTGCTTGCATCGTTGGCGATCAAGGCACCGTGCATAGCGGTGCAGACCACGCCGCTGGCTGACTTGGAGGGCCTGCTGGTAGTTGACGGCTTTCAAACGGTGGATGGCGACCGGGTGCTGGTGGCCAATCAGGCTGATCCAATCGAAAACGGGATCTATAACGCCAGCACCAGCGCTTGGTCACGCACTCCTGATTTCGATGGCAACCGTGACATCACACGCGGCACCATCGTCAACGTCAACCGCTCCATAGGTACGTCCGCGATCTACGAGGTCACGACACTGATAGTTCTGATCAAGGTCGGCGTCGATCCGGTGAATTTCCGGCTGTGGTATGACTCCGCTGCTGCGGGCATCGCCAGCGGCGTCGATAAGTTTGCTGACCTGACTGACGTTAGTCCGGTGCATGACTTCATGTTCTTTGGCACCAACATCGACTGCGCTGAAAATCCATTCGAGCGGTTCACGGTGCAGCATCAGGTGATCACCAGTGGCGGCATCAATGAGATCACGCTCGACTACGAGCTTGGGCAGGACATATTTTATGAGATGACTGAGTTTGTGGTCACTGTCAATTTCATCAACCTGCCACCATCAGGCATCTTGGCTCAATTCGAGATGCACCTGCTACAAGATAGCATCGCCCGCACGATCACATGGCCGGCGTCAGTGAAGTGGATGAATGGTGTTGAGATCGATATTTCCAGCGCCAATGCCATCTATCTCATTCACTTCCGCTCCATCGACGGCGGCACCACATGGCTCGCTACTTACGCGAGGGACTTCTCCTGATGGGGTTGATCCTCAACAGCCTACTGGGCTCCGACGATGCCGAGGGCGGGGGTCCGGGCTATACATTCGTCAGCCAGAGCAGTCTGTTCACGCAGGGCGATGGTAGCGATCCTGCGGGTCCATATACCCTTGGTGCTCCCGGCCCCGCTGGAGCCGGTGATCTGCTGGTGTGTTGGGCGATGGCCGGTCCCGGCTACGTTGGCCAGGGGAGTGTAGTTTTGCGCGAGGGCATAGGGTTTCAGCCGTGGTCGCCTACAGGTGGAATTTCGCGGTCCGATGTCAGCCGCATAGTGCTTTCTATTGATCCACGCATTTCGACTGGGACTGTGAATGACAATGTTTCGATGGGTGGCGTTGGCACGTTTCCGGCGGCAATGATAATAGCGCGATTCTCGAATCCTTGGACCTTTGGCCTGAACACCATCACCGCCGATAATGAGTCCAGTGAGACTAAACCTGATGCCTCAATGTTTCGCGAGGACGCGCCCAACAACGGATTCGATCATCTTCTGGATGTGTGGGCCACGGCAAAAAAGGCATCGCCAGGGGCAGCGGGTGCTACTGTAAGTGTTGATCCAAGCCAGCCGACGATCACTTTAATCGGCGCTGTCAATTATATTGACAATGGCTTTGGGGATGGGGCAGTAGCCGCTTTCGGATACCGGGTCACACCAGATGGAAACCCCGGTGTGCCGGTAGGTAACTGGGGCTTGTCTAATCTGGAAAACAATGACAGCTACGCTGTTAGCGCCCGCTGGAAAAGCAGCGATTCATGAGGACATAGGATATGGCCCTAAATCTATCAGAGGACAGATTCAACGGCGTAATTGCTTCGCTCGCCATCAAGGCGCCCTGCAAGGCGGTATCAGACACCGCAAATATCCTGCTCGAGGGCGAGCAGACTGTGGACACCATCGCGGTGCTCGCGGGTGATCGAGTGCTGGTAGCAGCGCAGACTGATTCGGTCGAGAATGGCATCTACAACGTGCGCACATCAGCATGGGAGCGGGCTGCCGACTTCGATGGCAACCGCGATGTCGCCAAGGGCACCATCGTCAACGTCAATGTGCCCCCGAATTCGATTACCTCCTACGTGCAGACCAATCTCGGTATCTCCAATGACGAGCCGACCATCGGCACCGATCCGATTAACTTCGTGATATTTTTCAGCCTCAACAACAGCTTGGACGATCTCTCTGACGTTGACCTGACCGGCTGCAGCGACGATGACCTGATGTATTTCTCAGGCGGGGTGCTGATCTGCACCCTTGGCGACCTGACCTGGGACGGCGTCGATTTAACGATCAACGGCAATCTGGAATTTCCGGTGCTCGGGGCACCGAGACTTATCAATGCAAACGGCTCCATAGCAGCGCCCAATGTCCTGTTTAATAATCTCGATGACGATAGCGGTGTGGTCACCGCCGCGGATTCAATGTGGCTCGTTACTGGCGGCTTTACGGCGGTCAATTTCCGCGAGCGTAGCGACCATGTGATTGTGACCAGTGAGGCGCACGTAGGGCTGACGGCCAGCACCACGCAGACTCAAGCTGGTGCTCTGGAACTGCTCTCGAGTTACAATCAGATTGCCACCGTCGCAAATTCTGGCGATGCCGTGCGCATCCCGAGCGCCTTTCAAACGCTAAGTCAGGGCCGCCGTATGTTGATCATCAATGACGGCGCAAACGTGCTGCAGATGTTCCCGACAACCGACCAAGATATTGGCGCCGGCCAAGATGCGCCGGTCATCTTGGCGGCCGGCAACAGCGCGTATTTTGTCGCAATTAGCAATTCCATACCGTCAATAAATTGGCGTCGGGTTTTCGATTTCTCGGTCGGCGGGGCAGTGCCTACGCTGCGTGGGGCCAAGGCTGTCAAGACTGGGTTTATCGCGTGGCCGCGCAATGATCTGCCTGACTTCCTGATTCCATCAGTCACCGGCAACTCAGAGCAGATTCTCGATTTCAGTCTCGATGTCTATGACACCGACAACATTCATGATCCGCTGTCGAATTCCACCCGCTGGACGATGCCGGTCGGCTTCACTAAGTTTGAAATGATTATCGGCTACAAGCTGGACAGCTTCGGCAGTGCGCAAGATGGACTGGGGCACGTTCGCCTGCGCAAGAATGGCATCACCAATGGTGCTGTCGATTCGATACAGGTCGGCTCATGGATTCCGTGGAACTCGGACGCCTCGGGCGGTGGCACCAATGAATCCGGTGGTGGCACCGGTGAGGCTGGTATGCAGGCATGGTATTCGGGGCTAATCAATATGGATGCCGGCGATTATGTCGAGGTACTGATCCTGACCCAAGCGGGCAGGAGGGACACGCCGGCCAATGGTTTCTGGGCTGAATTCAGGTTATTAGGATGATTGACGAATTTCTGAGAAAAGTGGTGTTGCATGCGGGCGCCGATCCGCGGGCGTTCAATCATTTCATTGGCAATCTGGGCGGCTACATGGGATTCGAGCCGACCACCGATACCTTTGAGGTCAACAAGGATTTCATCGCTCAGGCGGCGCTCGATGGCAGGGCGACGGCCTACCAAGCGCAGCAGACACAGGCCGATGCCGACTATCGTGCAGCGCTGGCCGCTCAGAAAATCGGAGATTTGCAGCGGCAGTTTGGCGATGATGTAAACCTCAATGCAGTGATCGAGGTCATGCGGCTCGAGCTGAATGAGCTGCGGGCATTACATTCACTGCCAGACATTTCGGCTGGCGCAATGGACGCCAAAATCAGAGCGGAGATCGCAAACCCATGAACATCACAGCATTCGACATCGCACAGGTCTTTACCGGTGAGAAGGAAATGGCCGGTGGCCTCGACAATCCATTGATCCTGGCCATGCTCAAGACGGACAACAACTGGCCACAGGATGACGAGGTCCCGTGGTGCAGCGCGTTCGTCAATTTTGTCTGCAAGCTGCTGCGCCTGCCGCGGTCCAAGAGCCTGCGCGCGCGCTCATGGCTGGAGATCGGCAAGGGCATCCCGCTGAATGAGGCCAAGGCCGGGTTCGATGTGGTGATACTCAGCCGCGGCAAGGGCGAGCAACCGGGCCCGGAAGTGATCGACGCACCGGGGCATGTCGGTTTCTATGCCGGCCAGTTCGGTGATTTCATCGAGATCCTCGGCGGCAATCAGTCTGACATGGTCAAGGTTTCTCGGTATCGTGCGTCCCGCCTGCTCGGAGTGAGGAGATTGATATGAAACGCTTGAGATTTCTTGCACTGGGATTGCCGATTTGTTTTCTGCTCGGTTTTTGTACTGGTCAGGCATTAGCCGGCGAGGCCACACTGACTTGGACCGCTCCGACGCAAAACACTGACGGCACTCCGCTCACCGATCTCGCCGGCTTCAAGCTCTACCTTGGCCAGACCGCGGGCGGCCCGTACCCGGTGAGCGTGGACATCCCTGATCCGTTGGCGACCACCTTCACAGTGCCGAATCTTACCGATGGCGTGACCTACTACTTTGTATCGACGGCCTATAACAGCGCCGCCACGGTACAGGAAAGCGACATCTCGAATGAGGTCAGCAAGCTGATCCCATTTGCTGTACCGAATCCTCCATCGATGCTGATAGTCACCGATCTGACCGTCTACAACGTCATCAAGCAGGTGGATAAATTTGTGCTGCTGGCGGCCGGCACGGTGCCGGCAGGTACGCTATGCGATCCAAGTGAAACGGTCAACGGGCGCTACGTGGTGCCGACTGATCTGGTCACTTGGTTCGGCAACGTCGAGCCGATAGTGGTGGTCGCAGATTGCTCGTAAGGATAAAGGCATTGCTGTGTCGCTGGTTCGGCTGGTTCTGCGGCGACCCGCCGGGCCCGGTCACAGATGTTGAGGTCGAACTCACGGAGTAAATCATGACCATGAATGCAACCGTTCACTGGGTATTGCCGACCGTCCGGGGCAGTGGCAAGTCGCTGGACCCTGCCGAGATTCAGGGTGAGGAGGTATCGCTCGCGATTGCCGGCGCACCCTCGTCAGTGCTGGCCGTAGTGCCGCCTGACACCCTCGAGCTGCTGGTGCCTGATCTCGAGATCGGTGACTGGATTTTTACCTTGGTCTGCATCGACACTGCAGGCTTAAGAGGCGCGGCTCATGATGAGCCGTTCACAGTGCCCGACGACACGCCCCCTGGCGTAGTGACCGGAGTCAATGTGGTACTGAGTTGAAAGGGAGATCGATATGGAAACCGTGTTGCTGATAATCGCACTGCTCGCAGGCACCGCCACGCACATCATCAAGAAAGTGGTGGAGGTCCGCGCAACCGATGAGGACTACCAGCTCAAGGACTGGCTGACCAAGTACCCGTATCGCACCATCCTCACGGCCATGGCCGGGGTCGGTGGCTTCCTCGGGCTGATGGCTGTCGGTGAGCTGAGCTACGCCTCGTCATTCATGGTCGGCTACATGGCGAACAGCCTCGGCGGTGTCGCCAAGTGAAAACGTGGTTGTATGCTGCGGCCGGCGGGCTGGCCCTGCTGGCCTTCTGGATTCTCGGCGGGCCTGAGCGGGCAGTAAAGAAGGTCAGCAAGCAGCGCGACGATCTGATCCGCGAGGGGTCAGGTAGGTCAAAGGCCAAGGCGCATCTGGCAGGCATCAAGGCCGACATGCACCAGCTCAATGCGGTGGTGGCCGGCAAACAGGGCAAGAAAATCATGGACCGGGTAGGAGCGAATAATGAATCGATGGCTGAGCTGCTGGATTCTTGGCGCAAGCCTGTTGACGGCCTGTAGTACCACCCCGACTGAGCTGCCGACCTGCGAGATTCCGGGGCCCTCCCCCGAAGTCGGCCAGCCTGTGAGTGTCCCTGAGATGCCCTTAGAGACCTCGCGTACCGATGCCAGTGCGACCTTCGACCGGGATGGCATCGTGCAGCTCACGCAGCTACGTGTGGCTGCAGTGACCAATGAGCGTGTCGCCTCGGAGAATGCTGCAGCGCTCGAGGCCCGCAACACCGAAGTTAATGAGCTGATAGAGTGCGCCCGCTATGCCGGCATCTGGATGGAGGTTCGCGAGGAGTCACTCGAGCAGGAGCGGCAGGATCACCTGATGGATAACATGCTGCGCAATGGTTTGATTCTCTTACTGGCGGCGGGGTTAGCGCTATGACTTTGAATCGATGGAAACTGATTTTCTTTTTGCTGGCGGCACTGATGGTGGGGCTGGTAGTCGGTCCTCCGATGGCCTGGGGCAGCGACGATGAGCGCGGGCCCAATGTCGATGTGGTCACCGATGTCACCACTGATGTCACGACCAATGTGACCGGCGGCGATGTAAACACCGACATTGCCGGCAGCTCATTTTCCTCGCGGGCATATGGGTTCTCGCATGCACTGGGCGACGTTGACATCAACCAGTGCATCGTCAGCAAGCAGACCGGCACATTCATCGTGAGCTGGCAGGGCTACGACTACAATCTGTGGTGCATGGGCGAGGTATTCGATAGCAAGGGGCTGTGGGACATGGGCGCGCTGATGCGCTGCGATATCCCTGTGATCCGATCACATTTCGAGACTGACTACGCTTGCCTGCAGGCCAACACCGTCAATCATGAGGCCATCGAGTCACCGCAGCTCACCGAGCTGTACAATCAGGCGGCCCGCTTTGACGAGCATCAGGAGTCCGAGCAGCGCCACGACACTAAGCTGACGCTGGTGCTGCAGGAGCAGGCCATCCTGAGTGATCGGCTGGAGCAGTACGAGGCACGGCTCGCGCAGCGGCCCGAGCCTGTCTATGTACAGGCCGAGCCGCGGATCAGCGAGGAGCAGCTCGAGCAGGCGTGGCAGATCATCAAGGGTGACAAAGGGGAGCCGGAAAAATGACTACGGTGGAGCAGCTCAAGGAATTCAAGGGCCTGATTGGCGGCCTTGCTGCGCTGGCCACGGTGCTTATCTTGATCGGCGGGGTGCTGATGGAGTGGCGCGTCTCAGTCAATGTCGCATTGGCGTTGGAGGCTCAGGATCTCGGCACTGATACCAAGATCGTGTCAATGGACAAGGTCGCCGCGCTGAATACTGCAGGCGTGAGCGCCAACAAGGACAACATCGAGGACAACAAGGACCGGGTCGAGCAGGCCTTTGCGGTGCTCCTGGGTCGCGATCCGAATGACCCGTGAAAAGGCCGCCCGGAGGCGGCCCCGTTTCCTATTGCCGTCTCCTCCCGGCATTGATATGACGTAGCAGGCCGTCACAGATTTGGATATTCGCTCCGAAAAATTTCATCATCTGAAATCTCGTATCGTAGTAGCGGCCTTTAGGATTCCAGTGCTCAGCAAACTCGAGCCCGGATACTGACGCCTTCCTAATTACTTCCAAGCGAGCGCGGAATTTTGCTACACTTGGCTTACCCGTTGAGTGGTACATTTCACTTTCTCCAAGATGGGTACCCAGAACACAGCCCCGGCCCTATGCCGGGGTTTTTACTGCCCACATAGTATAACATCCCTGATTTTTCATAGACTTGCGTGTATTTTTGGCCTGACCATCGGCCGAAGTCACTACGTTCCTAATGTGACCGGGACCACCTTTGCGCAAAAAAAAGGGCGCAGGTATGCGCCCCTTCCTCCCACCATTTTGCAGCCGGCTGGCGGGTGCCGGTTCCCTACGAGGAAACTGGATCAGACCTCGGCGCACGGTTCCATGCGGCCTTGGCTTTCGCTGCCATCTTATCTCTGTCCACGTTGTAATTGTTGCTGAACTCGACCAGCCATTCGCCGCAGCAGTCTCCGAATGTGTGGCCTCGCTTCTTGGAATTCTCCAGCTCGACCATCAGCATCGTCGGCGTCTGCCCGCACGGGCAGGGCTCCAGATGGATGCGCACCAGTCCGTCATCAGCGTCAGGTTTATCTTGACTCATATTCCAGCTCCGCTCGCTCGTAACATTGCTTCATGAATTCGATGCTGCGTTCCTCCATGCGCTCGATCAATTCCTGATCGCGGGGCACCGGGATGCGGTGAATCTTCTGTACCTTGCCGCCCTCGAGATCCTCACCGATATAATAATTGACGTACCACCAGAAAGCATAGCCGGTCAGCCACATCGCACCCTGAACCTGATGCCGGTCGGCCGCGGGGATGCACCGGATCGTGCCCTTGTAGAGGTCGGCGTCGGCCACTATCTTGCGATAGTTTTTGTACAGCTTGCGAATTTTCATCTCGCCGCCCTCGTCGTACTGGTTGTCGGCGGTGACATGCAGGAAATCAGGCGAGGCCGCCAGCCAGTCATACTTTTTGTGGATCAGGAATATATCGTGCTCGAGCTTCTGCTCGAATCGCCACTGGTAGCCTGCCAAGGCCTTGGGCTCATGCTCACGGCCCTCACGGGCCCACTCTGGCGACTCCTCGACGTTCTTGTGCCCGAGCAGCTCGAGCACGATCTCCTGCATGTACTTGGTGTAGGCCTTGGTGTCTTTCTTGGCCATGACCTTGTGCAGGCAGGAGGCCGTGATCCGGGTGCGCCGCATGTCCAGCCACTCGTCAGACCCCTGCTCGACCTGAACTACCCGGCACTCCATTCAGGGCCTCCATCGTTTCATAAATTTACGCCACGATTTCGACTTGATCCGCTGCGACCACTCGTAGCTCGGTGCTTTCTTACCAGCTTTGGCCGCCTTGACTGCTTTCTTGTGCATCGCCTCGGCCTCTGCCCATGTGCAGCACCGCTCCTGATAATCTTGGTCGTGCTCACCGCCGAAAATCATTGTCTCAAACAGCACCGGCGGGCCGTCGCACCAGCCATGATCGAGGCCAAGGAACACCGTGGATACACGGATGCCATCGACCATCGTCACAGCAACATGGCGGTCGGCTTCCTCCATGAACCGGCCCCACTTCATCAGGTCCGGGCATGGTACGGGCACTCGATCAACCAGAATGTACTTGCCAGTGACATTGTCAGGATCGCCAAAGGTAGGCTCATCTGGGAACAGCGGGACTACTTTGTTATTCATCAGTCACGGCCAAAATCCACATCGAGCGGCATCACGTAGCCATAGGCTGCGCCCCGCGCGACGTTCGGGCAGCTCTCCATCTGCTTGTCGGTCAGATTCGACATAGAGTGCCGCTGAAACAGGTCTGCCTTCGGATCATCTTTGTTGGCCTCGCGTACAAACTGACCATCAAACACGATGAATTCAGGCGGCGGCCAGTGGAGGGGAATGCTGTCAATCGTCATCCTGACCCTGCCGAAAAAGACAGTCTCAATCTCGATGAAATCGTGCTCAGCCACCTTTGTCGTCGTCCGATCCGGGCTCTCGATCCTCCGTCTTATTCAGCTCGACCGGGCCGGCAGTCTTGACGGTCTGGCCGGCTTTCGGCTTGGCCTTCGGCTTGGGCTCTGCAACTGGCGACTTATCAGCATCAGCGGCCTTCTTGGCCTCACGCTTGGCGGTATTCTGCAGGCGATTGAGCGCCGTCTTGAGCTGGTCGGCCGGCACATCAGCCAGATGTTTCACGTTAAACACCAGCGTCGTCATTTGCTCGAGCACAAAATCTGCTTTCTCACCGAACAGCTCGTCGGCCTTCTGCAGCAGTTCATCGATGTCGCGTGGTGTGAGCCGGTCATACTCCTCCGGGCCCTTGGTGGCGCTGGCGGCATCGTCGTCAAACTGGGCGACACCAATCAGGGAGCATAAACTGTACCTCCGAAGGTACGTCATCACGGCGCCGATAGCCTGGGGGCTGCCTTTCTCAGACTGCATCGACATGGCGCATGAGATTGACTGCCCGGATTCATGGCCGAGCACCGTTTCGATTTTTACCTCAGTGCCATTGATCGAGGGTATCTGGATCAGGCACAGCCCGTTCTCTGCCAGTGGGATACGGATAACGTCAAGGCAGGCTGCCAGATCGGCATACCTGTACTTGTAGGTGCCCATGTCGGCCTCTTGCTCTGCCTTGGCAGCCTCGATGCTACCCTGAGCCAAGGCCAGTGCCTTGTACAACTGGTCGTGCTTGGTGATCAGGTATTTATGTTCCTCGATGTATGACTCCATGACATTGAGCCGTTTTTTTAGCGGCTCAACGGCTTGAAGGATTTGGTTTTCGGCTGGCGTGTAAGTGCCGGGTTCGTCAGTCATTTTAATTCTCCTGCGTAGTGTCGGATGTTGTCGGCTATCGCTTTGAGTTCCGATTTCACGTAGCTCAGCACATCCTCTGCTTGTTGCGATGCAACCGTGGGCAGCTCGGTCGCATCGATTATTTTGGCCAGCCTTTCGAGTTTATCTTTATCGGGCGCCAGCTCCGCTGATCGGGCTGTCGCTGCCTCGGCCTCTGCTTTTTCTCGCTCCTCACGCTCCAGCTCCTCACGCTCGGCTTTCTGCTTGTCGATCTCAGCCTGCTGTGCGTCCAGCTCCTTCTGGCGCTCGGCCGCGGCCTCCCTGCCCTCTTTGAGATCAGCCTCGAATGCCTTTTTCTCGGCGGCCTCTTGGGCCTCGCGCAGCTTGGACTGGCCCTCCTCGATCTCGGCCTGCTGTGCGTCCAGTTTGTCCTGCTGCTCCTGCTGCGCCTTGCGCTGCTCCTCCAGTTTGGCGGCTTCCTCCTCGGCGGCCTGCTTGTGTCCGATGGCGAGGCGTAGCCGGCTCTCGCTCTCGGCCTTGGCGCCGACTGCCTGCTCGCGGAACTCCTGAAACTCATCCTCGGTGATCTCCACACCAGTCAGGAATTCCTGCCACTCCTGCAGCTCTGCCAGCGTTTTGCCGTCAGTCTCCTGACCGTAGCCGCGCAGTGTCGCCAGCTTCGATTCGATCTCAATGACACGCTTCTCCTCCTTGATTTTCTCGGCATCATCGACGGCCTTGATGCCATCCTTGATCGGGTCCTCGACCTTGACGATGGCAGCCTTGATCCTGTTGGCCTCGCCATCAACGGCGCGCCCGTAGTCAAGGGCATCCTTTTTCAGCTCGACGCGCTTCTCCTCGAGGCCCTTGCGGAGCTGCTGGCATTCCTTGGCCGCCAGCTTGGCGGTGTCATAGTCTTTGTGGGCGTCAACATCCTTGTGGCGCACGGCCAGCTCGGCCAGTGCGGCGTCGGTGATGTTGTACTCGATCACATGCTTGGGGGCTGTGGCGACGGCATCGCCTGAGTCATAGTCCGTGGGGATTTCGTTGCTCATGGTGCGTTCCTCGTAGGTTGGTTTTTGTGAATCTGGCATTGAACTTTTTCCTCGCATACGATAGACATACGTCCATCGTTTGTCCATACTACCTGAATGAGAAACAAAGGCCAGAAATATCAGTTCCGCATGGACCCGCTGGAATACAGGGCCCTGATGCGCCTTGCTCAGCTCGACGGCGTAAAAATGTCTCAATATCTGCGAAATTACATCCGGGCCCAGGCCCATAAAAAAGGGATACCAGTATGAGTAATGAAACGGCAACATCAGTAATAGGCACGGCAAAAGAGTCCGAGACTTTAATGAAAGCCGCCAGCAAACGGGTGCGGCAGTGCATCGGGAATACGGGCGGGCATCGGGAAATCCTCGGCGGCTTGCGGAGCCGCCTGTTAGGCGAGCACGTTGACGAAAGCCCGCCAGATGACTCGCCCGAGCCGGTGCGCTCAGATATCGAGGAGCTGTTTCACCAGATTGACGTTCTGCAGGCGCAGCAGGAGGCAGTCGGCCAGCACATCGAGGCCCTGCAAAAGCTATGAGCTGGATTCGCAGATTGCTTGGCTTGCACGATCATCAATGGATCACGGAGTTTCGAGGTCGATATACTCGGGGCGTTCAATGCTCCGTCTGCGGTAAAGCGGACCTGCTCTTTGAGCCGAATGACGGATCGGAGCCAGTGGGGTGGCGCGATGAACTGTGATCGCGTCCTGCAGCTCCTCGAGGAGGAGCCCGAAAACTGGGCATTCGGTGTCCACACGGCCGTCTATAAGCCGACCGGCCAGCAGGTCTGGACCGGTAACGGCCTACTCGGCCTTGACTTCTATCCGTCCCAAAATGGCGCATTCAACATGATGGAAAAGTGGTTCATCTACAAGGCGGTGGCCCGAGCCGAGGCCTGCCGATTCGGAATTGCGAGGGTCAGCAATGGGTAAGGTACTGCTGTATGGCGGCGCCTGGCTGCTGTTCGCCGTCATAATGTTCAGCTTAGTTTGGATTTTCTGGGGTAGGTACAGCTAATGGGTGAGGTAGCCGATGACATGCTCGATGGGACTTGCTGCCAAGTCTGCGGCGAGTGGCATCCCGACATCATGGCGATGGCCGACGATGGTTGCGGAGATGGTTCACCAGTTCAGTGGTCGCCGCAAGGCTATCCGTACACCTGCCCTGGCTGTGCCAAAGAGCAGGGCATCAGCGAGGGCGAGTCATGGCGCGAGGAGCCCGTGGTTCACATCAATCCGCACCAGCCGCGCACTATCGGTTGCGACCAGTGCGAAAGGATGTTTGCGAGCGAGTACGCGCTCAGCGATCACCAGAGGGATAAGCATTGAAAGTCATCGATCTGATGTCGCACAGGGAATTGCGCAAAACGCTGCGCGAGGCACTTGTCCTGCTGGCGATTGCCAAGTGCCCGGACGACGCCTGCGGCGGTCAGGGCTGGTCGCCACATCAGATCGGCCCGGACGAGTGGGAGCAGCTTGAATGCCAGTGGTGCTCCGAAAAATCGCAGCTTGCGGAGGATGGCTGATGTTCCGGGTCTGGCGCTTTCGGGTTTGCCTTGTCGGCTGGCACTGGCATCGAAACTGGGTGTGGTCACACATTGACACCGACGAATGGCGCGAGATGTACGTGGATCGCATGACACCGGAGGATCAATACATTGAGGGCTGGTGTCGTGAGTGAATTTTCGGTAGTCTCAAATGCGAAAGCCCCCGCCGATGCGAGGCAGCGGGGGCCTTCAATATCTGGTTCCAGCGTGGCCGTTGGGTCGAAACTCCAGATTCGCGACATCCTATCACAAGATGTTGTGTCTCTGCCAAGGCCCGCCACAACCAGTGGAGAGGGCGAACTCCATAAAAAGCGTACCGAGGGGGTCAGACTGGCTCGGGAATCAATACCAGTCAGCCGATGCGACGGGATAACTCCGGCGTTCATGGGCTTTCTTACCTTCCGGCTGTATGGGGGTAAGGGGGCCAATGCTCCTGAATTCACCAGCGTTCATAAGGGTTTATAGATGCCTGACGAACACCATAAGAAATTCCTTGAGGGGCTGGAGTCCAGCAAGCAGGCGGTGTGGCTGGTTGCCCGGTGGCTGGTCGATCACGGCTATACGGTGACTATCCCGCCGACCAGCGAGGCGCCCGAGCAAAAAGACTGGCGCGAGTTTGCAGATGCCGGCGATCTCGAGGTCAGCGGCCAGCGCGTCGAGGTCAAATGTCTATCCGCTGAATTCACTGGCCCCGATAACTGGCCATTCCCTGATTTCATCGTCTGCGCAAAACACGCATGGGACAACGCCGATCCCAAACCTTACCGAATTTGCTACCTGAATAAAGCGATGACGCATTTTGCAGCGCTCGACTGCTTGGGCACTTGCGACCAGTGGACATCGAGAATAGTGGCAGACAGCCGCTTTGACGGCCGCGAGCAGCCGACCTATGTCTGCAATAAGAACCTGCCGAAATATGGCAAATTAACCATGAGGAACTGAGATGAGTTTAAGAAAAAGACTGCGTGAGCAGGCAGCCGGTCAACTGGATGGACTGGTCGAAAAGCTGCAGGAGCGCGCCACTGAGCTGACCACTGGCATCGATCAGATGTGGGGCACCGACCTGCTCAAGCTGGCAGCCGGTGGGCGCACAAAGACAATCGAGGATAAGTTGGTCACTCGCCTGACTGATCACAAGGAGGTCGAGCTGGAAAAGTTTTTCAACAATCAGCAGGATCTCCCTCTCAAGTCGCAGGACAAGAAGGGGGAGCCGAAATGAAAATGATGTGCGACAACATCGAGGCCACTGAGGCCACGCAGGTCCGGGCCAAGCTGTCCGAGGAAACCATCGACCAGTACCGCGAGGAGATTCTGAGTGGCGCTGATTTCCCGCCTGTCATCGTGTTCGCGGAGGATGGGTCACAGCGGTTCATGCTGGCTGACGGTCATCACCGGCTGTACGGGACCATCCATGCCGGCCTCGAGGAGATCGAGGTTGATCTGCGGGTGGGTGATATCCACGATGCGCTGGAGTTTGCGCTGCAGGCTAATCGGGCCCACGGCCTGCGCATGACCAATGCTGACAAAGTGAAGTCGGTCAAGATGGCACTGGCCGATCCCGAGCTGTCACAGAAAACTCAGCAGGAGATCGCTGATATCGTCGGCATCACCCGCGAGGCGGTCAACCGCATCAGCCGGCGCGATACCCTGGACGCTACCAAGAAGGTTGACGGCGAGCCCGGTGAGTCCGAGGAGAATTCGGCCGGCAATGTGCGCGCGACCAAGCCTGAGCCGACACAGGAGGAGACTGATCGTGGCGAGCTGCGGCAAGCCATGTCACTGCTCAAGGCTTTCCCCTACGGTGGCGAGGAAACCGTGCATCTCGACCTGACGCCTGATGATATTGCCGATCTGGAATACATCTCCACATGGTGCGCTCATGCAGTGCTGGCGCATCGCAATTCGACGCCGGAATGACTAAGAAAAAGCGCTGGAAACGGCCTATGTGGTGGCGCCGGCTGTTGCACTGGACACACATCAAGCCGGATGGCTGGCTGATCGTGCAGGCGTACACGCAGCATGAGAATGATGCCATCGACATTTACAATTCGTGGAATTTCGGGGTTATAAGCAGGCACGACGCGATTACGGCGTTCACAGACGAGATGCTGCGAGATCGTGGCGCGAAGCTCTGGCACGACATGATCTGGGGGCATGACGACCTTATCCGCAAATGATTGAGGACCGCCAATATCAGGCTGATGACGTAAACCATGCCATGAATCATGGCAATGAGATGCGGCCGATCCACTGCGCGCCGACCGGCTCAGGCAAAACTGTGATCCAAGCACAGCTCGCAAAGCGCGAGCTGGACCGCGGCAACACCACCGCGATCCTGACCCCGCGCAATGAGATTTTCATGCAGACCCAAGGGCTGACTGAGGAAATCTGCGGCGCCGAGAATGTGGCGGTGCTGCGCGCCAAGCGCGAGGGCGAGTCATGGCGCGCTGACCGGCCGATCCATATAGTCTCTTGGCCGACCCTTGTCTCGCGCACCAAGCGCTCAAAATTCTGGTTTCCAAACGTCAGGCGGGTACTGGTTGATGAGTGCCACCTGTCGATGGCGCCCAAGATTCTCGAGATTCTCGAGCACTACGCGCCCAAGGCCATCGTTGACGGTTACACGGCTACCCCCGCCAGAATGACCGGCAAGGGTCTTGGGCGCTATTTCACCACCATCAAGCATGTCACCAGCGTCAGGCAGCTCATGGCCGATGGCTTTCTGGCGCCGGTTGAATACTGGGGCGGCACGACACCTGACATGGCCGGCATCAAGATTGTCCGCGGTGATTACGAGGTCAAGAAGTTATCCGATGCCTGCGTGGTACTGGTCGGTGACGCGGTCGATAACTGGCTCCGACTGGCCAGTGATCGCCATACCATTGTGTTCGCCGTTGACATAGCGCACTGCGAGATGCTGGCGCATAAATTCAAGGCTATCGGCATCAAGGCTGCGGCCCTGCACACGCGGCTCGATCAGGAGGAGCGCGACGAGGTCAACGACGCATTCAAGTCGCAGCGGATACAGGTTTTAGTCAATGTGGGCATCGCCAGCTACGGCTACGATGCGCCGAGCGTCAACTGCATTCAGATATGCCGGCCGACCAAGTCCATCGTGCTGCACCTGCAGATGATCGGCCGGGGTATGAGGCCCAAGCCCAATGGCGGCGAGTGTATGGTGCTCGATCACGCCGGCAATGTGCGCGACCTGGGGATGGCCGACGACCTGTTCCGCTGGCGCCTCGATGATGGCAAAAAGGCTTGCGTCAACTGGTCAAAGCGCGAGGATTCAGGCGAGCCCGATCCAACTGTGCATACCTGCGAGGAGTGCGGGCACCTGTTCTCAATGCGCCGCGTATGCCCGAAATGTGGCTGGAAGGTCCCGTATAGCAAGCGCGACGTTGAGGCTACTGAGGCCGATCTGGTGCCGATTGGCAAGAACATGGTCAAGCGGCTGCCCGAGGGTTGGCCGTCGCATGAGGTCTTATTTCAGATGCTCATGTACGAGCAGCGCTGGAAAAAATACAAGTCCGGTTGGGCGCGGACGCTATTCAACAAAAGGGCTGGCTGTTACCCGCCGGCACACTGGTCCGATCTGGCAGCCATCCCGCCTAACAAGCGGCTCCGTAACTGGCTCATATCAAGGAACATTGCGTATGCCGCAGTCCAGCGAAAAATCAAAGCACAAGGCCACGGTTAAGTTTCTGGCTGAGCGCATGGCCATCCTGATGGTCGTCTGCCGGATGAAATATGAGGTTGGTTGGGATGTATGGAGGGGCGAGGGGCTGTACACCGGGGAGACTGGCGACGAATTCAGGCAGATGTCTGAGTTCAAAGTCGCGATGGAAATTGTCCGAGGGATGGTGCGGCGGGAAATTGCCCGGCCGGCCACCGCGAATCACAAATCGGCAAACCCATGAAAAGGCGGCAGGCAACCGGGACCAGGGGATCATAGCATGAGACGGTACGCCAACATCAAGAAGCATCAGCACCCGGATGGCACGGTGCTCGATTCCGGCCGCGAGCTGAGACGGTACATGGAGCTGCTGCTGCTGCAGCGGGCCGGCGAAATCTGCGGCCTCAAGGTGCATCCCAGATACCCGATCACCATTGCCGGGGTGCCGATCATGATTAAGTCGGCGCGCTACCATAAGGGCCGGCACCTGACCTACGTGGCTGACTTCACCTATTTTCCGGGCAAGGCCGAGGACTGCCAGCTCGGCATGGTGATCGAGGATGTCAAAATGCAATCAGGGTTCCGCACTGAGATTTACAAAATAAAAAGGGCGCTCATGGAGGCTATGGGACGCCCGATCACGGAGTATTGAAATGGGACGAGCTGTAAGCTGCACTGAACTGATCTCAGCCACACAACGGAGGCAAGTATTGGAGCTATTTGCTGGCAGTCACCGGACCTATCTGCAGATTTCGGTAATAACCAAGGTGCCGATTGCCAAGATCAAGTCAATGACCGCCGGCATCGAGCGACCGCGGAAAACCGGGCCGATCTCCAATAATGATTTTAATGCGCTGATGGTTGGCTGGAAGCGCAGCGACGGATGGTAGGCCAGACTGAACCGATCACGCCCAAGGATCGGCAGCGATTCATCATCATCAAGGAAAACTGCGGCTGCCTGTGCTGCCTGCTGGTCGGCTGGCTGGATGTGCCTACCACCATCGAGCATGTCACCGATGGCGGGCGCCTCGGCCACAGCTACAGCCTGGGCCTGTGCGAATGGCATCATTTCGGTACTTCGATGCACGGGTCGCATAGCCTGTCGGCTGATAGAATTCAGAAAATGATCGGGGAATTCGGGCCCTCACTGGCCCGCGGCCGGAAACCATTCGAGCAGTTTTTCGGGGATGAGGTCAAAATTCTGCTGCCGATACAAAACTACTTGCTGGACCGATTTGCGGCCGATCCATGGCCTGAGTACACTCTGCCCGGAAATGTAGCAATCGACACTCGCAACAGATGGATACAACTGAACCATGCGACCGCTCAATCACCATCTCGGCCAATCGAACCCGGTTAAACCCGGAATGGCCAAAGTATTGGATGGTGTGCGGCGAGGTACGTCGCATCCTGACTGAGCAGGAGGCTCCCGAGCGCCTGTTCGGCTCACATTGGCACCCAGACCAAGGATAAAATCATGACGCTCATAGGTACACCGCAGCATCGCGGCCAGACACTTCTGGTCCTCGGCCTCGACGCCCCTGGCGCCGGCCAGCCCACCATTGAACTCGATGACCTTTCCAAGTTCAATGAATTCGCCCTGATGTGCGTGAGCGGATCAATGACTGTTGTCGCCAGTCTCGATGGCACCAATTATTCGACCACTAATATCGCGTGGGAGGATGAGAATGAGGCGAACCCGCAACAGACACGGGTCACTACCCTTGCCGGCGGCAGTATCTACCGGCATGTCGGCAGCCTAAAGTCGATCAGGGTGGTGCAGGATGGCGCCACTGATGTCATTTCTGCGGTGCTGATGGCCGGTACCATCGGCAGGGCCTAAATGCCGTATAAAACCATAGCCGATCTGCCTAATGTGCAGTGGCGGTGTGACAATATTGATGAGATTCAGGATTTCATCAAGGATTTCGAGGCCCGCTGCATTCCTGATGGCGACCGCCTGCTGCTGCAGGCATGGGGTGGCCTCAATACGGTGCTTGAGCCCGGTGATTGTTTGGTGATGCGGGGTGACAGCCTCGGTATAATCCGGGTGCCGACCGAAGTGGATACCGCCGGCGTTCAGGGTTAGATTCAGACTGACAGCACAAGGCACTCGATAGCGAATTGAACCGTGTAGTCAAATTGACGCTGGCCGGACAGCCAGCGCCGGATGGTTCGCTCGTCAACTCCAATTTTCCTCGCCAGTGCGGCCTGAGTGAGCCCTGTAGAGCGTATCAGCTCGGCAAGGTACTCAGGCCGTGGGTCATAGGTTGCTGCGTCTGGCTTCACCCGTTTCCTCCGTTCAGGTAGTGAACCTTGGCCGCCGCTTTGTCTCGGCTGTCGTGGTCTGACTCACTCTCGAATTTGCCATCAGGCTTGTAGAATCCGACCGTGAACAGCTCGCGCCTGACCTGATCCAAGTCCATGAAACTCTCAGTCAGAATGTAAACGTACATTGTTCCTCTCCTCGGTCCTGCCTGTTATTCACTGGTTTGCGCGCGTGGCTTGCCAGTCCGTAGCTTGTAGATCAGGTCAATGACCTGCAGCATCTCCTCGGCCGGCAGCCTGATCTCGACATCGCCTACCGAATTGAATTGCACCGACTGGGTATCGCTCAGCCCGCGCAGGAAATAGCTGTGATAGGTTTCGCCCTTCTTGTACGGGTTGCCGGTCGCCTTGCATAGCTGCTCGATGGCCTCGCGGCTCTTGGCGTAGTAGCTGCCTGACTCCTCGGCTTGCTGAATGCACAGCTTGTGGATGCGGTCATACTCGGGCAGCAGCTTGCCGATCTGATTCGCCACTGCCTTGGGATCGCGCCCCACTGCCGCGCTGCAGACTGGCGTCACTTCTTTGGGATACAAGTCAGTCGGCCAGACGGTGAATTCCTTGTTTGACTCGTCGGTATAGGTCGGCCAGTTGGTCGGCTTGAACTCGATCCGGGCACGGCTGCTGGCCATGTAGCGGTGACACCACAGCTCGCGCTGCGTGTCGCGCTCGATAAGCATGCGCCATGTAGATCCTCTGCCTGATAGCGCTCCTCGGCCTTCACTGTCCCACGGTTTAACCGACCAGTCTCCTAATTGGCCAGCTATGGCGGCCAGCTCGGCCTCGAATTGCTGATCCCTGGTCTCCTGTTGTTGTTGGTACTCGTTCATGATTTGCTCCTCGTAGTGGGATAATTCCCGTGCAGCCGGCTCTGACCCGGCTGCCCGTGCGTTATCGTTTGGTGTAGATATTCAGGCCGATAATCGCGTCGGTGCCCTCGATTTTCTGATTGCCTGAGCTGGTGGCGATGATGATGGTCTTGCCGCTATTGCTCGGGCCGTAGTCTTTTGACAGGTCAACGGTGATCGTCAGCTTGTCGCCGTCTACTTTCAGGATTGCATTTTTCATGTCGTGCTCCTCGTAGTGGGATGATTCCCGTGCTGCCCGCTCTGACCGGGCAGCCCGTGACTCACGCCGGGAATTTTTCTGTCAATTCAGCGATGTAGCGCTCGGGCAGCTTGTACCGCTGGCCATTGAATTCGCCAACAATGGGGAATTTTGGCGAGCGAGGTTTGAGGCCGACCAGCTTGTAGGTGCGGCCGGCAACCGTGAACTCGCGGCCGTAGTCGCTGGCGCTCAGGTCGAAAGCCTCACAGCAGCGCTCGAAATTACTGCGGCCGGCGTCGTAGCCGGCGATTGATAGCGTTACCTTGAAGGTGACAGATACATCTGAATAGGTGCCGCTTCCTACCTCCGCTTTCAGCCCGGTGGCCTCGGTGAATTCCTCGGCCAATGTCGCCTCTAATTGCGGCCGCAGTTGCCGGCAGATCGCCCGGTCTATCTTTGTGATTTTCATGCTTGTACTCCTCGTAGTTGGGATGATTCCCGTGCAGCCCGCTCTGACCGGGCTGCCCGTGCGTCACCCAAATAGGTCATCTGTGACCTGATCCATCTGGGCGCGGAATGCCCTCCGATCCTCGCCAGTGGCGGTGGCCTGAGCGGTTACGCCGTCGCTGCTCAACCATGCGGCCTCGCATTCAACGCACTGGTACGCCATCATTCCCGGCGCCGGTGGCCTGAGTTCCTGCTCGTCTATGTCGTTGCTGTTGCATTCTGGGCAGTTCATCAGATGGCCCTCACTATGGTTGCCGGCTCACAGTGCAGGATTGCTGCCACTTCCTTGGCGAACGCGCACAGGTGATCGAAGTCATTGAACGCCGAATCACAGACCTCGACAATCTCATCGCGGGCGTCGAATTTACCGCCGTCAGTCTCCCGGTAGTCTGAGCAGCATTCGAGGCAGAATGTCCACGGCCGTACCTCCTCGGGCGTCACCCTGACCAGCCGATAGATCATTCCATCCTCGATCAGCTTGGCCCATGTGTTGACCAGCATCATGGGCCGCTCCTCAGTCTCGGGTGCCGCCTGATCGTCAGGCACCCATACCCAAGCCTGCACGTAGGCGCCGGGGTCGTTGCTGGCCGTAGTGCCGCCTGACACCCCGCCGCGCGATACCCTGGCGTTGGCATCGACCTCGACCTCGCCCTCGCTTTCATGCAGGCGCTTGGCTGCCTTGATGTACTCCGCATCGGTGCGCGCGCTCATGATGCCGCCTTGATGGCGTCGTAGCCGTCGCGGCTGAATGTGCCATCGTCGTCGTAGGCCTCCGGGTGGGCGCCGGGTACGTTCCAGCCAAACATCGAGCCGCAGAACATGGCCTCCTGTTGTGGCTTGGTTACACCGTGCTGCTCGTTGTAGCGGTCAACATCGAACCCGGCGGCAGGCGTGTAATAGCCGGCCTCGCCGCGCCTGATGATGATGCCCTTGTCGGTGCTCGGCAGCTTCGCCGCGCACGTTGGCGGTAGTTTGTTGCTGGTCATGCTTGTACTCCTCGTAGTGGGATAATTCCCGTGCTGCCGGCTCTGACCCGGCAGCCCGTGAGTCACCGCTCAGTCGAACGCCGCCACGGGTACGCTGATATCCCAGTATTCAAAACCGGGCTCGTAGTCGCCGCCCTTGAGCTGCTCCTGCAGGCTGTCCCAACAATCGAGCCCGCCCGCGATGCCGACTGTGACAAAGTCACCGTCATAGCTGTCGGTGTATTTCCTGAGCGCTGCCACTGAATTGCGCAGGGCCTTGCCGCTCAGCTCGCTCAGCTCAAGCATGTCGCCGTCGCCTACGCGGGCGCCGGCCGCATCACAGGGAAGTATCTCGACGCCACGGTGGGTGAAGTGCCAGCGGTTCTGGCGCCTCGCTTGGCTGATCACTGACTTGGCCCTGGCCTTGGCGCTCTTAGCCGCTTCGACCGGTGTCGTGGGATGCTCGATCAGATACTCGATGTGCTCGCGGTGTGCCGCGCGCTCCGCTTGCTGCAGGTCCTCGATGCCTGAGTTGGGCCCGCCATACCGGAAGGCGCGGCGCTCGTCGCCGTGGGCCTCCTGCCATGCGTCATAGCCCTCGGCCAGCAGGTAGCGGTCAAAGTCGGTGACTTCAAGGCTCGGCCGGTAGTTGCCGCCCGCGTTTATCAGCTCCTCAAAACTCTTGAAGGCCGTCTGCTCGATGCAAATTGCGTCGAGCCTGCGCCGTGTTGTGTCTTTCATGGTTGTGCTCCTCGTAGTGGTTAAAATAGCTCGCCCTGTAATGGCTTGGCGGGCGCCGGTGCTTTGGCCAGCTTCTCGGCCAGTGACCCGGAGGCGAACATGGTGTAGCCAGTCTCGGCCTCCATGTCGGTGTACTTCTGCAGCAGCTCAGGGTTCTGCCGCGCGGCGTTCTGCAGGTCGCCGGCGCATCCCATGATGCAAAACTGGCAGCTCAGCCGGCTGTTGCCATCGGCGTAGGCGTGATGCTGTTGCATGCCCTTGGCGGCGACGTAGTCGAACACGCGGCGCTCTGGCCAGTCCTTGATCGGCAGCCAGTCGTATACCTGCCGGCCCAGTGTCGGCGCTGTGAATCGGTCATTGATTTTCAGCGCCGGCTTGTTGGCCCGGTTGTCTGACTCCTCGGCCCGCAGGCCCATGACATTGACCGCCACGGTGATATTGCGGCGTTTCATATCGGCCTTGATAAACTTGTCGATTGGTCCCACTTTCAGGTCACTGGTACAGGTCCGGTATTTCGGGCTCGGCCAGCAGGGTTTGTCCGGGTATTTCTGATGCCGGCGCCGTACCATGCCGAGAAAATCCTTGGGGCTGCCATCCTTGAAAATGGCGCTGACAACATTGAGCGGGTGCTCGATGTTGGCCTCGATGTGCTCGATGATGCCGTCCCACTCGACCTCGCCCAGATTGGCGTGAATCACTGTGATGCGATCACTTGGCACCTGCTCGCACACCGTTGCATAGGTGGCGAGTGAATCCTTGCCGCCTGAGTGGCTGACGTAGAAGTGGGCCGTATCGAGCAGGCGCTCGATGTCACAAGCGCCTGCGCCCTGGCCTTTGGCGGTGGTCATATCGAGTCGCCCGGATGCTGCTGCCACTCCTCGGGGTCCTCGCCGTTGGCCCATGCCATCGTGCAGTCGGTGCAGATGGATACCTCGATCATGGTGTCCTCGCCGGCCTTGTAGTCGAGCGGGATCATGGTCGCCGGCAACCGGTCGCCTGCGAAAGTCGAGCCGCAACTATCGCACTGTGCTGAGCTGAATGAGGCCTCGCACTGGTGCTCCCGGTCGCCTTGATGGCCGATTATCCGGCTCCAAGCGTCGTCCTCAAAGTCGCAGTTATTGCAGCAGGGATATTCGCTTCTCGGCTGCTCGCTCTGGCTGGCGCAGTCCGGGCAGGTCCAGCTCACCGTTGCGTGTTCGCACTGCTCGCCCCGGCAGCCCGGTGCGACGGTGTAGCCCTTGCAATAATGCGCCACTGCGGCGTCGAATTTTTCTGTGTCTGTGCTCATGTCATTCCTCGTAGTTTGGGATAAGTCCCGTGCAGCCCGCTGTCACCGGGCTGCCCGTGAATCATCAGACACGGCGCACAAAGGCGTATGGCAGCAATATCAGGAGCGTGGCCACTGGCATGGCGACCAGCGGATTAAGGCCGTGGCCGATGCTCTGGTATTGGTACGCTTCATAAACTGCGAGCAGTGCAGCAATGGCGCAGACCTCGGACATCAGTGCATACATAGCGTTGGTGAATCTTGTCATGGTCAATCCTCGTAGTTGCGGGATAATTCCCGTGCTGCCCACTGTCACTGGGCAGCCCGTGAACCTCTCAGAATAGTGCCAGTTGGCAGACCTCCGCGCGCGGTGCCGGCGCCGGCATCAGGCTGCGGGCGATGCCTGTGAATTGCGTGGCCATGGCCTCTGCAATGCCCGTGAAGGTCTTGCTGCGCAACTTCCACCGCTCTGGACCGGGGCTCTTGTTATCAGCGCCACAGGGGCTCTGATTGGCCCACCGATTGACCAGTTTACCGTGGTAGCGGATCACCCGTGGCTCGATGTAGTCGGCCGGGTCTGCGATCAGCTTGGGGAGTTCCTGCAGCCACAGGCCAGTGTTCTTGCTGGCGTCGTGGCCAAACTGGTACGGCTGGATATACTGGCTGGCTGGCCTGATCGCGGTGCCGATACGGCTGACCGGGTTCTCTACGCATTGCTGTGAGATTGGCGCGGCCATCAGGTCCCTGACGAATTCCAGCGCCTCGTCAGAATTGTGCTGGCGCTCGGGGTAGTTGGCATCATGCTTGGGCTGGCAGCGCCATAGCTGAGATGCAGCGAGGTACTGGCACGGCGGGTGGGCAATCATCAGGTGCCAGCCGTCATTGAGTACCTCGCGGACATCGCCCTGATAGTGCGCTCCGGGCGTCTCCGTGGGCAGCAGGTCACAGGACATGGCTGAGTGGCCGCGCGCTGTCATAGCGTCCCTGACGGTGCCTGTGAACTCACAGGCGATCAGCACCCGGCTGAGTCTGTAGCCGGCGGTGCTGGCGCGTTTCTCGGCCAGCAGAATCTCCTCGGCGTAGTCGGCCATTTCGGCCTCTGGGTGCTGCAGGTAGATAGCCTCGATTAGCAGCTCGTTGGTGTCGGTGTAGTCTGCAGCCACGGCATCGCCGCGTCTGACGTTGAGCATCTGGCTGTCAGTCAGGGCCCCACGGACAGCCGCAGAATAATCTGCGGCCAGCCGGGTCACATCGAGCGTGGGCAGCTTAACCGGCATAGCGGGTGCCGCCGGGTGCTTGATGGTAGCGATTGTCCAGACCTGCTTGCATGGCTATCTTGGTCTTGGCCTGATAGTTGGGCAGCGCGCGGTAGCCGTAGCCGTCCATGGTCACGGCTCCAGCGTCAATGTCGCGGTGGGCTGCTGAGCAGTTCATCAGTTTCAGCTCCACGCTGCCCCTGCTTCTGGCGCTCAGGGCCTCGGCGTGGCGGCCTTCGTCGGTGTACTGGTAGCTGCGGATCATGCCAGCCTTGTTGTAGGCGTGGCCGGCGGTAGCCAGCCCAAGCATGTCAAAATACAGCCGGATGATGGCCGCGTTCTCATCGTCGCTCCACGGAGCGGGTCGTGTTCTTGTCTGTGTCATGGGTTTGCCTTTTGGTTATGGTGTGATCGGATCACACCGCGAGAGGCAGCCTGCTGCCGGCAGATCAGAATGATCAGCCATGCCAAGCCGCCAAGAATAGTCACGTAGTCGTGTGGAGTCATGGGTTTGCCTTGTTGTGTAAACGTCGCCAGCGACGGTACCGGACCGTTGGCCCGGTGTCAAGCGAAACAGGGACCAGCTATGATCGCCCTTTGCAGGCAATGGATATAGCAGACTATGAGCACACCTGATGACACAAAGAGCACGGTTGCTGCGCAAGTTTCGAGGGGCCGGCTACGGGGAGCGCTGGTCAAGTTCAATGAGACGGTGGCCGACCAGATCTGCGGACGCATGTCTGAGGGGGAGACGCTGCGCAAGGTGTGCAGAGACCCGGCGATGCCGGCGAGGAGCACGGTGTACCGGTGGCTGAGCAAAAATCCTGCGTTCGCCAACCAGTACGCGCAGGCGCGGGAGATGCTGGTGGAGGCTTGGGCCGATGAAATCATTGAGATTGCTGATGATGGCACGACCGACTACATCACCAAGGTAGGCCGCAATGGCGCTGAGTATGAGGCCGTCGATCAGGACCATATTCAACGCTCCCGGCTGCGGGTGGATGCCCGCAAGTGGCTGTTATCCAAGCTGAATCCGGGCCAGTACGGTGATCATATGGAGGTAGAGCACACCGGGGGTGTCGATCACCGGGTGCAGATCAGCACTGATGAGCGGGTGCGGCGCTTGGCCTTGTTCCTGCTCGACAGCCCGGCCGGCAGCAACATCATTGAGGGCGAGGCCAGCCCGATACCTGCCAGCCAAAAGCCAGACCAGTCAGCCGACGACTGAGCGGCCCCAATCCCCCGAAAACATCGAGCTACAGCCATGCCGACCCCCCCCCACCCCCGGTGGCCGTAGCGATTGGAGCGGGGGGGCCGGCCTGCTCCACATTTTCCAGAATTTCCACGCGGAAATGTTAATGTTTACAGTCTTGTTAGTGTTTACGTGTTAATGTTTACAGATGGACGCCCCGAAATGCAAAATGTGCGGCAAGGCCCATTACGGCACCTGCCTCGAGCCGCGGTTTGGAGGGGAGAGCGAAAAGAAGAAGGCCCGCCCCAGAAAAAAAGCCAGCAAAGCGGTGAAAAGGAAGCTGCCTGATACTGG
>Ga0209988_10000052_pt1 | contig 55848 bp, 41 predicted proteins | sample N075metaG_FD_183115 | JGI IMG/M metagenome (GOLD analysis project Ga0209988, IMG submission 183115) | Deep subsurface microbial communities from Kermadec Trench to uncover new lineages of life (NeLLi) - N075 metaG (SPAdes) (version 2) | ecosystem: Environmental > Aquatic > Marine > Ocean trench... | reverse complement strand
GGAAGTGGTGGTCGGGGTCAACCGTTTCGTCAACGATGACCCGCGCCGCCCCGAGGTGCTCAAGATCGATCACCGGTTGGAGCACACCCGGACCGAGCAGTTGGCCCGGCTACGCCGCAGCCGGGACGAAGCTGCGGCGGAGTCGGCGCTCACGGCGCTCGAGATGGCGGCGCGGGGCGACGCCAATCTGATGCCCCGGATCCTCGATGCGGTGGAGGCCCGCTGCACCCTGGGCGGGATTGCCGACCGCCTGAGGACGGTTTTCGGCGTTCATCGCGACGAGTTCACGCTCTGAGTCCCCGCCCCGGGCCGCTTGCCACTAGACAGGAACTCCGGACCGGTCGTACCTAGGAAAGTTAGAGGTCGGTCTGTGCGGGTACCTCGACGGCCACGGGGCCCAACCCTATAATTCGATCCGAGCAGCGGATGCCTTTGAGGAGCCTGAGAATGCACCGAAGTTGGACTCGAGCGGCAGTGGCCGGACTGCTGCTGACCGTTGCTGCCGGAAGCGTCGACGCCGCGCGCTATCGTTACGGGCGCAGTTACTCGCGCGGAGGCGAGCAAGCCGGTGTAGTCGTCTCTTTCGAGGGCGGATGGGTCAATATCCGCAACACGGGCCTGGTGTACGCCACGTCGGAATCCCTTCAGGTGGTCGGCGGCGGGCTCAACCAGGTCACGGCACTGATCCCCGCCTCGGAAGAAGATTTTTCGGGCCGTCTGAGTGTGGGGTACCGGTGGGCCAACGGTAACCGTTTGACCGCCTCGTTCTGGACCTACAGCACGTCGACCTCGGCGGCGGCGGATGGGCCGTTGAGCGGGGCGCTGCATTACGCCATCGGCCCGCCGATCGCGCTCGGCGGCGGGACATTCGTGGGCGACAGCGGATCACCCGGCTATTTCAGCCTGATGACGGACACCGATGCCGCGACCGCCGACGTCGCGTTCGGTCGTTCCCACGAACTCGGAGACGATTTTCGCATGGAATGGTCCACCGGTTTGCGCTACGCCCGATTCGAGGAAACGACCGCCGGTTTCTACGACGACTCGCTGTTCATCGCATCGACGTTCGGCGACAACCGCTACACGGTCACCAAGATGATCGAGGGCGAAATGATCGGGGCGCGTGTCGCGGCCCGAGGCAGCTACTCCTTCACGACGAGTTTTTCCGTCTCGGCCGGTATCGGCTTTGCACTCCTGGACGGCGAGATCACGGCGGCGTCCGGACTGACACCGTCGGGCTTGCTCAACACGACGACCCAGCCCTCCAGTGTGGCGACGATCAACGACGACGGCCGGTCGGGCAGCAGCACGGATTTCGATACGCGAGTGACCTGGCACAGCACGGACGACCGGCTGCTTGTGTGGCTCGGTTGGGAGCAACAGGTGTGGTCGGGGATCGTCGAAGACGGTTTGCGCAATTTCCCGGGCACCGTGAGGTCTTTGAACGCGCGCGATTCGGTCGTCTTTTCGGGCTACAGGGTGGGAGTTTCGTATCATTTTTGATCGACCCGTCGGGGTTTTCCGGATCGTCGGCCCCCCGCACGCCCCGTCGTCTTGACAACCCTCAGGGTACCCGGTACAAAGAAATAGATAGGCTTCAATGGATCGAATAACAGAATCCCCCCCGGCTCCACCGTTCCTGCCACGTCGGTCCCAGGGGATCAACATCGTTAGCGCGCGGTTCCTCGTGCACCGCTCTCCGAATAGCGGCGCCGCAACGCGCGTGCGTGGAGGCTGAAGTTGAAACTCCAGCGGGCACAATTACTCGTATTCGCACTCTGCCTGGCCCTAGCCCCGGTACACGCCGAGGTGGACAAGCAACATCGGTCGCGCGGTGAGAGCGGACCCGGTTCCGTCCGGTTGAAAATGATGGCTCAGGTCTCGACCGTTGCGACCGCGCCTCCGGTCACGACGCGGGGCGTCGGCAACGTCACGATCTACGTGGCGCCACCCCCGACCGGCGACAACGCCACGGGCGACGGATCGCTCGCAACTCCCTACGCGACGATCCAGTTCGCGTTCCTGGCGGCCGTTTCGGGCGACGAGATCCGCGTGTTGCCGGGCACATACAACGAATGCATCAACAACCTCGCCTTCGCGCTCGGCGTGAGCAAGAACCTCAATGTCCGCGCCGACGACTGGATCGTCAACGGCAACCGGACGACCACGATCATCGACGGTACGGGCCAGTGTGTGTTCCCGTTCTCGGTCGTCAACCTCGCCGGGATCGCAGGCGGCTCACGTTTAGAGGGTTTCACAGTCACCGGCGCGGCGGCCTCGGGAGTGTTCGTCCTGGGTACGGGCGTCGTGACCAACAACGTCATCTCCGGCAACACTTCGCTGGAGGGTGGGGGCGTGTATGCGTACCCCGGAACGTGCTTCTACGGCACCTCGAGCATCGTCATCTCCAACAATCAGATCACCAATAACACGGCCGATGACGCAAGCCAGTGTAGCGTTTCCGCTAACATACCGTGCAACATCGACGACAATTGCCCGGCCGGCGAAATCTGCCTGTTCCGCGGCGGCGACGGCGGTGGCGTGTTCGTACGCGGTGAGGCGGTCAACTCGGGTGGCGCAGGCGGCTGCACGGGCGGCGACGCCAACGTCACGTTGGACAACAACGTCATCGACGGCAACGGCGCCGACAGCGCCTTCGGCGGCGGGGTGTACGTACTGACCAACACGCAGACCGGCCGCAGTTCGACCGTGACCATCACCCAGAACCTGATCTCGAACAACTCGACGCTTCCGTTTTCCGTCGGCTACGGTGGCGGAATCTGGATGGGAACGTACGGCTACGGCACCGAAGTAATTGACTTCATCAACAACACCGTCACGTCGAACGTATCCACCGGCGATGGTGGCGGGATTTCGGCCTGGATCGACGCACTGGCCGATGCAAATCACACGATCAACGTGACCGCCAACGACGTGCAATCGAATATCGCCGAGGGCGCCGGGGGCGGGATGGACCTGTTCGTGTTTGCCCTGGACCTCCAGGGCACCAACGAGGCCGTTCAACTCAACACCGGCGGCAACCTGATCTTGGGCAACGAAGCTCAGGGGACGTTGGACGCGCTCACGATCTACCCGGGCCTCGGGGGCGGGATCATTTCCTTCATCGTGTCGCAACGAAGTAGTACGACGGTCGAACTCAACATCTTCGAGAACGACGTGCGCGGCAACCTAGCGAGCGTCGCGGGAGGCGGTATCGCGGCAATAGGTAGCGCGGATGCCGATCCCCAGAACGACCCGGCACTACGGGGGCGTGCGCTGACCAGCACCACGATCCGTAACAACCTGATCGCCATCAACACCGCCACCGACGCCGGAACCAACTTTCCAACCATGAGCGCGGTCGGAGGAGGCATTTTTGCTTATGCCGAAGGGTACGGCGGCGCAGACAGCACGACTCCCGCCAAGAGCAAGATGTTCTTGAACTTCAACACCATCGCGCAAAACACGGCCGATACCGGAAGCGGCGGGATCGAGATGGAATCGTACACCGAGCTTGATTCCGCCGGGGACGATGCCTCGATCGAGTTCGAGGTCAATCACTCCATTATTTATGACAACAGCGGCTTCGGCGTCGGCGGGCCTCAACCCCCGGCAGGAGGTTTGTTGGCACTCGCGGGCGGCACCGGTACTTTTAGTTTGGCGAATGTTCGAAATTCGCTATTCATGAACGCCGGCGGAGCTTACGAAGCCTGGATCGCGAACGGTCTCAACGACCTCTTCACGGACGCCTTGCTCGATGCTTCCTTCAGGCCTTCGCAGTGCTCGAACACGATCGATGCCGGGGACCCGCTGATTTCCGCGGCCCTCGAACCGGCGCCCAACGGTCCACCCGGCTCTTCCGCCGGACTGGTCAATCTCGGGCATACCGGCGGCACACCGTTTGCCGTCACGACCCTCGCAGATTCGAGCGGCGACGGTTCTGTCGACGGTATTGATTTGCTTCGGCTCTCGGTAGCTTTCGCGTCCGACCCGCTGGATATGCGCTGGGCGCCGGAAGTCGACCTGGACCGAGACATGTTCATCAGCGGCATCGACCTGGCGCTGATGGCCGCGGATTTTGCACGGAGCTGCCCATGAGCCGGCCAAGAGAGGAACGCATGAAACGACCTGGTTCAACGCTTTGCTGCCTGTTCGTCCTGCTGGCGGGAATTTGCCTGGCCGCCTGCGGCGGCGGCGGTGGGAACGTTCCCGGCGGCGGGGGTATCGGAATCACCGCGGCGTTCACGTCGAGTAATCCGACGCCGGGGCTGGATTCAATCTCGATGCAGCCCGGGAAAGCGGTCAACGATACCTTTGAGATCGAGGTCCACGTCACCGATCTCGTCGATTTCTTCGGCGCCGCGTTTCGTGTCGTGTTTGATTCGACAACTGCCGAGTTCCTGAGCTTCGATGACAGCACGTCCTTCCTTAAGAATCACCCGAGTTCACCGGTTGTCAACATCCGCGCCGTGGTCGATCCGGCGGATCCCGATTCCGTGCTGGTCGTCGCCACGCTTCAGAATACGTTCGGCTACACGCAGGGAATCACGTTCACGCCGCCCATGGATGATCGAGTCTTGCTGGTTTTGATCTTCCGCGCGACCGACCCCACCGGCGGGAATGCGTTCACGTTCGGTACCGCGGCGACCCGCGAGGTTACCACGTGCGAGCCACCGCCGACGATCGGCCCGACCCCGGCTTGCATCACGGTTCCCGACGGCAACCTGACGTGGAACGGCGGAACGATGACCGCCAGCTAGACACCGCGCCGGAAACGGCGAGCTTTCGTTTACGCGCGCTTGCCGCGCGAGATCTGTTCGAGCAACCGTTGGACCGCGAGCGGTAACGGCGCGCCGCTGCGCACGGCGTACGCGTAGCACACCTCGGGAAGATCGGGCACTTCGAGCATGGCGTAACGTGCGGGACGTGGGCGCTGGGAAAACGCGATGGCGGGAACCGGCGCGACGCCAAGACCCGTGATCACGAAACGGCGCACGAGTGACAGGTTCCCGACTTCGACCGCGGGCCGGAAACGCAGGCCGCTCCGCGCAAAGGCACCCTCGATGTGCGATCGGAACGAGGAACCAGGCTGCAGCGTTATGATCGGCTGGTCAGCGAGTTCGGCCAGGTCGATCGACGGCCCGGCGGCGTCCAACAACCCCGGCGGCGTCATCAATTGCACGGGCGAGGCAAACAGCGGCTCGACCGAGATTCCCGGAGGTGCGGGCTCGTCACCCGAGGACACGATCAGTGCAAGATCGATCTCGCCGTCGCGCAACGCGGCGAGCAGGTTGGCTCCGGTTCCCTCCCGCAAGCGCACGTCGATCCCCGGCATCTCCTCGAGCAACCGGGCCAAGGCCCTCGGCAGCAGCCTGCGGGCGAGGGCGTCCCCTGCTCCGAGCCGCAACTCGCTGGACGTTCCCGCCGGCAAGCCGGCGGCGCTCTCGAGTTTCTCGAGGTCCTGCAAGATCGTCTCGGCGAACGGCAACAGCCGCGTGCCTTCGGGGGTCAGGACCATGCCGCGGGCGACACGCCGGAACAACCGCGTGTTCCACGCCGCCTCGAGCGTAGCCAGACGCGCGCTCACGCTGGGCTGGGTGCGCCCCAGGGCTTGGGCCGCCCGAGCCACGGCGCCGAGCCGGGCAACGGCGACGAAAGCACGCAGATCCCCAACGCCCGCGCGGATCTCGGAAAACGTTTCGGTTCCGGTTGGGGTCATGGTTCACCTATTAGATATTTCTATAGGTCCAATATACATAATCGTTTTGATTTATCGATGCGAGGTCGGTAGCGTGGTTGGCTCGGGAGGTCACACGCGTTGGTCACTCGCCTGGAAATCTCCGCCCGTCCGAGCCTGCGCGACCCGCGAGGCGAGGAGGCGGAGCATAAGATCCGGTCTTTTTTGGGCATTGCGGTGGAACGAGTACGCACACGCGAGGTTTACCGCATCGAGGGCGATCTCAGCGCGGACGAGCGGCAACGCGTGCTCGACGAATTTGTCGATCCCGTGCAACAGACCGGCGCGCTGGACCGGCTGATCGAGGACGGCGACGGCACGACGTACGATGTGGTCGTCGGGGTCGGGTACAAGCCGGGGGTCACCGATCCCGTGGGCAAGAGCGCCAAGGTCGCCGTCGAGGATACGCTGGGGCGTTCGCTCGGGGAGGACGCGGCCGTCTACTGCTCCCGCCTGTACCTGCTTGCCGGCGTGGATTCCGTGCAGGCTCGGCGCATCGCCGAGGACCTGCTGGCAAACCCGGTGATCCAGACGATCGATGTGGCCGGATGGCGCGAATGGTTGGCGTCGGAGCCGGACCTGAGCGTGCCGCGCGTTCCCGCCGGCGACCTACCCACCGTCAAGCGGATCGATCTCTCCGGCGATGATCCGGAGTTGGAACGGATCAGTCGCGGGGGACAGCTCGCGTTGACGCTCCGCGAGATGCGTACGATCCGCGACCACTTCAACGCTGCCGCCCGCGACCGTCGCCGGGTGCAAGCCGGACTCGATGCGCGCCCCACCGATGTGGAACTCGAGTGCCTCGCCCAGACGTGGAGCGAGCACTGTAAGCACAAGATCTTCAACGCCACCGTGACGTACCGCGAGGCGGGCAAGCCGGATGAAACGATTCGGTCGTTGTTCAAGTCGTGCATCCGTGGGGCGACGGAAACGATCGACGCGCGTGCCAAACTACTCCACGGCGCTTCGTGGCTGGTTTCGGTCTTCCACGACAACGCCGGCGTCGTGACCTTCGACGACGAAATGCATCTCGTTTACAAGGTCGAAACTCACAACTCCCCTTCCGCGCTCGACCCTTACGGCGGCGCGATCACGGGCATCGTCGGTGTCAACCGCGACCCGTTCGGCACCGGACTCGGGTCCGACCTGCTGGTCAACGTCTGGGGTTATTGCTTTGCGTCACCGTTCCACAACGGTGAGTTGCCCACGGGGTTGTTGCACCCGCGCCGGATCCGCGACGGGGTGCACCAGGGAGTCATCGACGGCGGCAACCAGAGTGGCGTGCCCTACGGCCGCGGCTGGGAGCGGTTCGATGCGCGTTACCTCGGCAAACCATTGGTTTTTTGCGGCACGGTCGGTGCGCTGCCGGTGACCGTGGCGGGACGGCCCGGCGAGGAGAAACGTGCCCGGCCGGGCGACCGCATCGTGATGATCGGCGGGCGAATCGGCGCCGACGGGATCCACGGGGCGACGTTTTCCTCGGCGGTACTGGACGAGTCGGCCCCGGTTCAGGCCGTGCAGATCGGCGACCCCATCACGCAGAAACGGATGTTCGATTTCCTGCTGGAGGTGCGCCAGGCCGGCCTGTACTCGGCGATCACGGACAACGGCGCCGGCGGATTGTCCTCGTCGGTCGGCGAAATGGCCGAGGGCTCGGGCGGAGCGCGGCTCGATCTGGCCCAGGCGCCGCTCAAGTACCAGGGACTCGCGCCGTGGGAGATCCTCGTCTCGGAAGCGCAGGAGCGCATGACGCTGGCGGTCCCCCCGGACAAGTTGGAACGCTTGCTTGAACTTGCACAGCGGCGCGAAGTTGAAGCGACGGATCTCGGACGGTTCACCGACGACGGCTACTTCCACGTGATCTACGGTGACGAAACGGTCGCGTTGCTTTCGATGGAGTTCCTCCACGAGGGCGATCCCGACCTCGAGTTGACCGCGACCTGGGAGCCACCGCATTTCGATGAGCCCGTCGACCGCGCGATCGACCTGAAAGCCGCGCTCCCGGCCCTTCTCGGCCGGCTCAACCTGTGCTCGGGCGAAAGCAAGGCCCGTCACTACGATCACGAGGTCAAGGGGCTCTCGGTGATCAAACCGTTCATCGGCGTCGGTCAGGACGTTCCCGCCGACGCCACCGTGTCGTTGGCCCGCCATGGTTCACTGCGCGGGTTCGTGTTGTCGGAAGGAATCAACCCGTTCCTGTCGGACCTGGACACGCGCGCGATGGCCATGACCGTCGTCGACGAGGCGTTGCGGCGCCAGCTTTGCGCCGGGGCGCGGCTCGACCGGATCGCGATGCTGGACAACTTCTGCTGGCCCGACCCGGTGCGCTCGGAGCAAACGCCCGACGGCGAGTACAAGATGGCGCAACTCGTGCGGGCCTGTCGCGGCCTGCACGACGCAGTGGTCGCCTACGGAACGCCGTTGATCTCGGGTAAGGACTCGATGAAAAACGACTCCACGAGGGGCGGCGTCAAGATTAGCGTGCCCCCGACGTTGCTGGTTTCGGCAATCGGTCAGATCGACGACGTACGGCGAAGCCGCACCCTCGAGCCCAAGGCCCGGGGCGATCTCGTCTACCTGATCGGCAAGACCGACGACGAGTTGGGTGGAAGCGAGTTCTACCGTTACCTCGGAGAGTGCGACGGCCTTAGTCCCGCCGTCAGCGAGCCACAGCCGTACGTCGGGAACCGTCCACCGACGGTCGATCCCGAGCGGCTACTACAGCTCTATCGCGCGTTCGAAAAAGCCAGTGACGAGGGCCTGTTGCGCTCGGCGGGCACGCCGTCGCTCGGCGGGTGGGGACCGCTTTTCGCCCGCTGCGTGATCGCCTGCGGCCTCGGACTCGACCTCGACCTCGGCGAGGCCTGTCGCCACGCCGAACTGAGTCCGGAGCGCTTCCTCTTCTCGGAATCGAACGGCCGGTTCCTGGTCACCGTGCGCGCCGGAGACCGTGATCGGTTCGAAACTTGCTTCGACGGGTTGCCGCTGACCCGCGTCGGAACGATCGACGCGCAACCGCGTCTGAAGATCGTGTTCGAAGACCGCTCGTTCGCGTGGGACACCGCCGTTCTGTGCCGCGCTTTCAAGGAAACGCTCGCCGATGATTGAAGCGTTGAAAACGTTCGGACTATTATCGGACGCCGACAAGACGGCCCGCCGGCAGAACGTTCGGGTGTTGATCCTCACCGGTCTGGGACTCAACTGCGAGGCGGAAACCACCGAGGCGTTTCGTCTTGCCGGCGCCCGGCCCGAACAGATCCACCTACTCGACCTGCTGGAGGGCGGCGAGGCGCCGCGGTTGGCCGATTATCGCGTACTCGCCTTCATCGGCGGTTTCGCCTTCGGCGACCATCTCGGCGCGGGTTTCGTGTTCGCCAACAAGATTCGTTATAAGTTGTACGATCAACTTCTCGAGTTCATCGAGGCGGGCGGATTGGCTCTCGGGATCTGTAATGGTTTCCAGACGATGGTCCGGCTAGGGCTGCTACCCGGGCTCGACGGCGACTACCGCACGCCGCGGACCGCGCTGGCCCCCAACGATCGGTTGGGCTATCGCGATGCCTGGGTGCGTCTCGCGTTCGACGAAGGGTCGCCTTGCTTGTGGACACGGGGACTCGCTCACCTCGAGCTTCCGGCACGTCACGGGGAGGGGAAGTTCCTCGCCGAAAACGACGAACTCCTGCAACGATTGGAGCAAGGTGGCCAGATCGTGGCACGTTATGTCGACGAGAACGGGGTCGCGACCGAAACCTGGCCGGCGAACCCGAACGGGTCCCGCGGTGGCGTGGCTGGAGTGTGCGACCCTTCCGGCCGGTTGTTCGGCCTGATGCCGCACCCCGACGCGTTCCTCTACCCGTTCCACCACCCGCGATGGGAACGCCTCCAAGCGCAAGGCGAACTGTGCGCGGAAGGCGACGGCATGAAGATCTTCCGCAACGGCGTGGATGCAGCGGCGGCGTTGATCGCAGGTTAAGGGTTCAGCGCGCCCGCCGCCGCATCGATGTTGACCTTGTACCCGTCCGCGACGCGCAGTTCACGGAAACGCTTCAATAGATCGAGTGTGGTCGTTCCCGGTTTACCGTCGCCGATCTGACGTCCATCGATGGTCACGACGGGCATGATCTCGGCGCCGGTCCCGGTGAGGAAGCACTCCTCGGCGTTGTACAGATCGTGCAAGCCGAGGACCGTCTCCTTGACGCGGATCCCGCTCTCCCTGGCCAGTTCAAGCGTCGCCTTCCGCGTGACACCCGGAAGTGCGCCTTCCGTCAAACGTGGTGTCTTCAATTTTCCGTTGCGCATGATGAAGATATTGACCGCGGTGCATTCCGCGACGCGACCCGACAGGTTGAGCATGACCGCTTCGGGGACGCCGGCCTTCTGCGCTTCGATCTTGGCCAGGATGTTATTGAGGTAGTTGAGCGACTTGATGCGCGGATCGAGGCATTCCATCGGGATGCGGCGAGTGCTTGCAGTGATCAGCGGGATGCCGGTCTCGTAGAACTTTTCGGGATAGAGCTGGATCGTGGCGCAGATGATGAAGAACGTGGGCTTGCGGCAACTCGACGGATCGATCCCCAGGCTACCGCGACCGCGCGTGACGACCAGGCGGATGTAGGCGTTGCGCATACCGTTAGCCTCGACCGTCTTGACGATGGCGCTCTCGACCTCCTCGTAGGTCAATGGAATTTCCAGCCCGATCGTCTTGGCCGATTCGTACAGCCGCACGATGTGTTCCGTCAGGCGAAAAATGTTGCCTTCGTAAACCCGTATGCCTTCGAAGATTCCGTCGCCGTACAGCAAGCCATGGTCGAACACGGAAACCTTGGCCTCTTCCTCGGGTACGAGCTTGCCGTCCATGTAGATCAGCATCCGGTCCTCCATTGGCCGGCGACGACGCCGGTGGCCCGTTCCGTCACGGGCCGTTCTTGTCGAGCCGCCAGTTCGAGGAAGCGGCCGTGCAGGCGGCGGTCATCGGTCAACTCGGGGTGAAACGTCGCCGCCATCACGTTCCCCTGACGGACCAACACCGGTTCGTCTCCGAGGCGCGCGAGCACCTCGACGTGCGGATCGATGGCGAGGAAGCGCGGCGCGCGGATGAACACGGCCTTCACCGGGCCGTCCTCGCCACGAACTTCGAGGTCCGTCTCGAACGAATCTATTTGCCGGCCGAACGCGTTACGCTGGATCGTCGCGTCAAGCAAGCCGATCGAACGCTGCACGGATCCGACGACCTGGCGCGCCAGCAAGATCGCTCCGGCGCACGTGGCGAAGAACGCCTTACCGTCGTCGTGGAACTCACGCAGGGCATCGAACCAGGGCTCGTCCTCCATCAACTTGAGCAAAGTGGTGCTCTCGCCCCCGGGCATCACCAGACCGTCGATGTGTTGGAGCTGGGCCACACGACGCACTTCGATCGCGTCGACGCCCAGCGCCGTGTAGGCGCGGGCATGGGCCTCGAAATCCCCTTGCAGGGCCAACACGCCGATTCGCGTCACTACCAGCCTCGCGTCTGCATCAGTTCGGATTCGTCGAGCTTGCTCGTTTCGATCCCCGGCATGGCGTCCCCGAGGCCACGGGAAATCTCGGCGAGCGTGTCGAAGTCCTTGTAGTGCGTCGCGGCGCGAACGATTGCGCGTGCCATGCGTTCCGGTTTCTCGCTCTTGAAGATGCCGGAACCGACGAACACGGCCTCGGCGCCCAGTTGCATCATCAGTGAGACGTCCGCGGGCGTGGCGATGCCGCCCGCCGCGAAGTTGGGCACGGGGAGTTTGCCCTCGCGCGCGACAAGACGCACCAGATCGACCGGCGCTCCGAGTTCCTTGGCCTCGGTCATCAGTTGCTCGTCGCCGAGCGTCGTGAGCCGACGGATGCCGGTCTGGAGCGCGCGCATGTGGCGCACGGCCTCGACGATGTTGCCGGTGCCGGCCTCGCCTTTCGTGCGCAGCATCGCGGCGCCCTCCCCGAGGCGGCGCAGCGCCTCACCGAGATTGCGGCAACCGCATACGAACGGGACCTCGAAGGGAAACTTGTCGATGTGGTAGGCCTCGTCGGCCGGCGTGAGCACCTCACTCTCATCGATGTAGTCGATTGCCAGCGTTTGCAGGATCTGCGCTTCGGCGAAATGGCCGATGCGGCACTTGGCCATGACGGGGATCGAAACGGCGTCCTTGATCCGGTGGATCGTTTCCGGATCGGTCATTCGCGCGACCCCGCCGTCCTTGCGGATGTCTGCGGGAACCCGCTCGAGCGCCATCACGGCCGTCGCGCCTGCGTCCTCCGCGATCTTTGCCTGCTCATCGTTGGTAACGTCCATGATCACGCCACCCTTGAGCATCTCGGCCAAGCCGGTCTTCAAGCGACGCGTACCTTTTTCGATTTCTTTTCTGTCCTGCATCCTCATCCTCCGCGCCCGTCGCCGGGACAACGTCAGAAAATCGGCATCGATTCCGCGGTCCCGGAGGAATCCTTGTGCGGGCCGCTGGGCCAGCGCTCGCGGATCAATTCCCCCAGCACGGAAACGCCGTCTTCGATCTCGTTCGGATCCGCTGCCGAATACGTCAGACGTAAGCTGTTGTGTCCCGACCCGTCGCCATGAAACAAATCGCCCCGAGAGTACAGCACGCCGCGCCGCCGCGCGGCGACGAAAAGGCCGTTCCCATCGAAGCTGGCCGGTAGGGTAACCCAAATGAACAGACCGCCGGTAGACCGTGAGAAAACGGCGTCTTTCGGGAAATGCCGCCTCAGCGCGTCGAACATCGTGTCGCGGCGGTCACGGTAGACCGGTAAGGTCTTCTTTAGATGCTCGTCCAAGCCCCCCGCGCGCAGGAAATGATCCAGTGCGGCCTGGATCAACGGGCTGGTGCCGCAATCCTGCAATCGTTTCAGTTCGACGAGCCGCTCCATCGCCACATCGGGCGCGACCACCCAACCGACACGAAGGCCCGGCATCAACTTTTTTGAAAACGTGCTGAGGTAGATCACGTTGGAACCGCCGTCGATCGCGTGCAGTGTCGGCAACCGTTCGCCGTCGAGACGCAGGTCTCCGGCCCAGTCGTCCTCGACAATCGGGCATCGATGGCGCCGACAGATCTCCACGACATCTCGGCGCCGCGCCGCGCCCATCTCGTTGGCCGTGGGGTTGTGAAAGGTCGGCTGGACGTAGAGCAATTTCGGACGGTGGCGTTCGAGGGCGACCTCGAGCAACTCCGGCCGGATTCCCTCGTCGTCCACCGGAATACCGACGATTCGCGCGCCGAGCGAGTTCAGCACGCTGAGCGCGCCGGTGTAGGTCGGCTCTTCGATGACCACGGCATCACCGCGATCGACGAACGTGCGGAAGACCAACTCGATCGCTTGCTGCGCTCCGCTGGTGACGAGCGTTCGCTCCGGCGAGGCGTCGGAGCCGGTCTCGCGCATCGTCGCGGCGATCGTTTCCCTCAGACCGTAGGAGCCGGCTGTCGGTCCGTAGCCGAGGATCGCGGACCCGTTTTTTTTCAACACGGCTTGGAGCGCGGCGCCGAATTGTTCAACAGGCATCTGGTCCCCCGCCGGATACGATCCGACGAACGAGATCCCCTCGTCGGAGATGGCCAGACGGTAGATCGATCGCAAACCGCCGACGGTGGCGCACTCGACCGTGCGCGAGAACTTCGAGATCAGCGTTTCGTCGCTGGACGTGTCCGACGGTTCGTCGTATTCGAGGGCGTTCCGGTCGACGACGAAGGTGCCGCGTCCGGTGTGGCTGGTGACCCAACCCTCGGTGGCCAGCGCGTCATATGCAGCGACCACGGTGTTTCCGATTGACCCCGATCCGGCGCGCCAGATCGCGCGTGGCGGGGAGCCGCGACCCGGCGTCGAGACGGCCGTCGATAACCGCACGCCGAATCTCCAAAGCGATTTGCCGATAGACCGGCTCGGCCGATTGCGAATCGATTTGGAAGGTGGAGATAGCCATTTGGCCCCCATTGGACTAGTCCAATAGAGGGTAAGATAGCCCGATTGGACCCACTCATCAAGACCGATCAGGTAGGCCAATGAGAGGAAAGTGAGGATTGCCCTATCGAGGGAAGGGCCTTGTCGATCCGCTGCAGCAGGATCTGGATCCCCTCGCCCTTCAACGCCGAGATCGGCACCGCATTGCTCCCGCACAGCCGGGCCGGCAGGTCTTCCCGGGAGACGCGATCGATCTTGTTGAACACGAGCAGCCGAGGGATCCGGTCGTACTCGAGTTCGGCGAGGATCCGGTGGACCGCCCGGATGTGAGCCTCATGGCTGGGATGGGACACGTCGACGACGTGGACGATGAGATCGGAATCCTCGATCTCTTCGAGCGTCGCGCGGAACGCCGACATCAGGTCGGCCGGCAAGTCGCGGATAAACCCGACGGTGTCGTTGATCACGATCTCGCGTTCGCGGGGTAATCGCAAACGCCGGGAAGTCGGATCGAGCGTGGCGAACATCTTGCGCTCGACGAACACTTCGCTACGAGTCAGCAGATTGAGCAACGTACTCTTGCCGGCGTTGGTGTAACCAACCAGCGAAACCACCGGAACGTCGCGCTCGCGCCGCCTCGACCTACGCTGCTCGCGTCGGCGGCGCTCGGCGCCGAGTTGACGTTCAAGCACGCGGATGCGATCACGCACGCGCCGCCGGTCGATCTCCAGTTTCTGCTCGCCGGGCCCGCGGCCGCCAATCCCGCCTTCCAACCTGGACAGTCCATTGTCGCCGCGCGTCATCAGTCGCGGCAACAGATACTTCAACTGGGCCAACTCGACCTGGATCTTGCCCTCGCGGGTGCGGGCACGCCGGGCGAACAGATCGAGGATCAACTGGGAGCGGTCGATCACCTTAATATCGGTGGCCTCGGCGATGTTTCTGGCCTGGGCCGGGGTGAGGTTCTGATCCACGATGATGAAATCAGCCTGCAACCGCAAGGCGTGGATGATCAGGTCCTGCAGCTTCCCCGAGCCGACCATCGTGCGCGGGTCGAACTTCGGACGGCGCTGGACAATCCGTTCCACGACCACGAGATCGCTGCTCGCCGCCAGTTCCGACAACTCGTCCATCGACCCCTCGGCAGGCTCCCGCTTGCCCGTCGTGACCTGGACAAGGATCGCACGACCGACCTTCCCGGCCATTTTCGTGCGATCGAAGTGGCGGTCGAATTCCTGTTCGAGGGCGCGGATGAGTTCGAGGAAATCGTCGTCGAGTAGACTCGCGGGCCGGGGCGGAAACAACCGGTAACGCTCGCCGTCCTCGGCGATGTCTTCGACCTTTCGAGCACGGGGCAGCACGCCCAGTCCTTTCGCACGGACGGCGCCGCGAACCAGTGCGGTCTTCGAACGGTCACTCGAGCTGCGTTTGCGTTCCGAGGCAGGTAACAGGTGAGCCACACGAACGGGACCCGGCAACCCATCGTCGCCGACCGCGATCACCGCCAACGCGTCGAGACGATGCAACGCCAGCGGCGCAAGTTCCTCGCTGGGCAGGTCTTCGTCGACGAACCGGGTCGACACGAATCGCAGCGTGCAGAAACGCATCCGGCCCGAGGGCGCACTCGGTTTGCGCGGCACGCCGAGCGTGTGCACTTCACCGACCGAGACGGCTTCGATCCGTCCCGAGCGATCGATCAACAGCCCGATCCGCCGGTTCAAGTGCCGGCTTATTCCCGTGATCTCGCGAGCCAGCTCGTGGCTGACGATTTGCCGCGGCGGAACGCGGCGTCGGGACAGGCGTTCGATTTGCCGTTTCTGCGCGGACGACAGACCGCGTAGATTTCCTTCTATTTTCACTGGCGCCGCACTAAAGCTTGCCGACGAAGTGTGTGCCTCCGCTGCCTTCGATAGCCAGCGGCAAGGTTTCGGGGTCGGTGATCAGCGCACGGCGACCGCCGTCCTCGAGGAAGTCGATGATCCCACAGATCTTGGGTCCCATGCTCCCGGGCGGAAACGGTGAATCGCGGTGCAGTTGCTTGATCTCGGCGAGCGTCACGGCGCCCAGCGCGGCTTGATCGGGTTGGCGGAAATTCGTGTAGACCTGTGGGACCGCGGTCAACATGATCAGCAATTCCGCCCCGACACTTGCCGCCAGGAGCGCCGAGGTCAGGTCCTTGTCGACGACCGCCTCGACTCCCTCATACGCACCGTTTTCCCCGGTCTTGATCGGCACGCCGCCCCCGCCGCCGGCGATCACGATGTGGCCACTCTGCGAGGCCTCGCGAATCATGTCCGCCTGAATCACGCGAATCGGTTTGGGCGAGGGCACCAACCGCCGCCAACCTCGACCACCGGCGTCCTCGCGGATCACCCACCCGAGTTGGTCGCGCCGGTCCTCGGCTTCCTCCCGGGACAAGAACGGACCGATCGGTTTGATCGGGCTCTTGAATGCCGGGTCGTTGGGGTCGACCAGCACCTGCGTCACCACGGTGACGACGTAGCGGCGGATCGCGCGCGCGCGAAGTTCGTTGAGCAACGCCTGTTGCAGGATATAGCCTAGACTTCCCTCGGTCATCGCGACGAGGACGTCGAGCGGCATTTCGGGCGACACGGACTTGGCCATCTCGTTCTGCAACAGCAGGTGGCCGACCTGCGGCCCGTTGCCGTGCGTGATGACCAATCGATAGTCACGTTCGACGAGAGTCATGAGCACTTTGGCGATGTTTCTAGCGTTGGACTCGTGGTCTTCGATCGTGCCTTTTTCGTCGGGCCGGATGAACGCATGGCCGCCCATGGCCACCAGGGCGATCGGTTGGTTCGAACTCACTTTTTCGTGCCTCCTCCGGGCCCTGTGGACTGCAACAGTCCACTAGTCTGACGCGCGGCGTGGGTGAACGCAACGTACGGCGAGCCACACTCCGGTTAGGATAGGGTCCGGATAGACGGGAGGTCGAATGCAAGCGAGCGACAAAGCCGAATGCCTGGCGCCGTGTGCCCTGGCCGGCAAGACGATCTGGATCACGGGGGGCGGCTCCGGCCTGGGCAAGGCGATGGCCCTTCGTTTCGCGGCCCTGGGGGCCAAACTCGCGCTGTCGGGACGACGCACCGAACCGCTGGCCGGGACGTGCGAGGCGATCGAAGCCAGCGGCGGGACGGCTGCGTTCGCTCCGTGCGACGTGCGCCGCTCCGCCGAGGTGGATGAGGCTTACGCGAAATTAACCGCCACGCTCGGCCCGCTCGATGCCCTGGTCAACAATGCGGCAGGCAACTTTCTGTGCCCCGCGGAGGAACTTTCGGATAACGCGTTTTCGGCGATTGTCGATATCGTGCTGAAAGGAACTTTCCACTGCACACGAACGGCCGGCCGAGGTTGGATTGCCGCGAAACGACCGGGCGCCGTGCTCAACATCGTCACGACGTACGCCTGGACCGGTTCGGCGTACGTGATGCCGTCGGCGGCGGCCAAGGCCGGTGTGCTGGCGATGACCCGATCGCTGACGGTGGAGTGGGCGCGACACAACATCCGGCTCAACGCCATCGCGCCAGGGCCGATCCCGACCGACGGCGCGTTTTCGCGGCTACTTCCATCGAGCGACATGCTGAAGAGCGTCGAGGCGAAGATCCCCGCCGGACGGTTGGGCCGACCCGAAGAACTGGCCGAGTTGGCGGCGTTCCTGCTGTCCGATGCCGCGGAATGGATCCGCGGTGAGGTCGTCACGCTCGACGGCGGCGAGTGGATCCGGCGCGCCGGGTCGTTCAACGACCTGGTCGATCTCCCGCCGGAAGCTTGGGAGCAACTGCGCCGGGCGGCGAAACGGTAGCTTTCGAAACGGAAACGGCCGCGGCGTTGCGGGCTACCCGGGACGGCGGAAACTTCTGCTAGCCTGCGGTCATGCTTGATGACCTACATCGGTTACTGCTGGAACGGTTCGGGTTCGATCGGTTTCGTCCGTTCCAGGAAACCGTTTGTCGCGCGTTGGTCGGCGGTTCGGACGCGCTCCTGGTCATGCCGACCGGCGCCGGGAAATCGCTGTGCTACCAACTTCCCGCGTTGGCCCGGGGCGGAACGGCCCTGGTGATCAGCCCGTTGATCGCGTTGATGGAAGACCAGGTGGCCCAACTGCGGAGCCTCGGGCTGCATGCGGAGCGCATCCATTCCGGGCGTGACCGCGCCGAGTCGCGCGCGGTCTGCACGCGCTACCTGGAGGGCCGGCTCGACTTCCTGTTCGTGGCGCCCGAACGCTTGGGAGTGCCGGGCTTTTGCGAGTTTCTGGCGCGCCGCATGCCGGTGTTGATCGCGGTGGACGAAGCGCATTGCATCTCTCAGTGGGGCCATGACTTCCGTCCCGACTATCGCAAGTTGGGCCCGCGATTGAAGAGCCTGCGCGAGGCACCGCTGATCGCGATGACCGCGACGGCAACGCCGCTGGTGCAGCGCGACATCCTGCAGCAGTTGGAGCTTCCCGATGCGAGTACGTTCATCCACGGATTCCGCCGCGACAACATCGCCATCGAACTGGTGGAACTGAACCCCGGAGCACGCTCCGAGGCGATCCTCAGATTGCTCACCGAGGCCGTGATGCGGCCCGCAATCGTTTACGCGCCGACGCGCAAGCACGCCGACCAAATAGCCGCCGATCTTTCGCTCAAGTTCCCGTCGGCGGCCTATCACGCGGGCATGCCCGGCGGACAACGGGATGCGGTCCAGGCAGGTTTCCTGTCGGGCCGCTTCGAGGTCGTCGTTGCGACGATCGCGTTCGGCATGGGCATTGACAAAGCCGACGTGCGCACCGTCATCCACGCGGCACTGCCCGCGAGTGTCGAGGGCTACTACCAGGAAATCGGTCGCGCGGGGCGAGACGGGCTGCCGTCCCGCGCGTTCCTGCTGCACGGCTGGGTCGATCGCCGAACCCACGAGTTCTTTCTCAAACGCGACTACCCGGACCCGGCGGACGTTCAGCGCGCCTACAACGCGCTCGACGAGTCCTATCGGGAGCCGGGCGAGATCGCCGCGCGTTGCGGGCTGGGGCCCGAAGAGATCGACACCGCTCTCGAGAAGCTCTGGATCCACGGCGGTGCCGAGTTCGGCCGCGACCAGCGGGTGCGGCGCGGCGCGGGCGGGTGGGAACGCGGCTACACCCTGCAACGTCAACACCGGTACGGACAACTGGATCTGGTGACGTCGTTCGCCCAGAGCCATACGTGCCGCATGCTGCACCTGGTCCGTTACTTTGGCGACCGGGAGGACACCGGAGCGCCCTGCGGGAAGTGCGACGTCTGCGCTCCGGACAAGACATTGCTCTTGCACCGCGAACCCGCGCAAGGATTCGAGATCGTGGCCATGGAGCGCATCCTCGATGCGCTCAAGCACCAGGACGACCAACCGACGGGGCGTCTATTCCGGGATCTGTTCGACAAGCAGTTCGACCGGACGGAATTCGAAACCCTGCTAACCGCGCTGTCCCGTGCGCGCAAGCTCTCGGTGCGCGAAGACGCATTCGAGAAGGACGGCGAACTGATCCGTTTCCGCCGCGCGAAGCTCACCGCCGACGGGGCGGCCTCGCCGGATTGCACGGAGGTCGCACTGATCCGGCAGCCGGTGACGGCGTCGCGCCCGAAGAAACGATCCGGCAAACGAGGTGCAAGACCGGAAGCGCCGTTGCCCGATGCGTCGCCGGAACTCGTCGAAGCGTTGACTCGCTGGCGGCTCGACGAAGCGCGGCAGCGTGCAGTCCCCGCGTTCATGATCCTCAACAACGCCACACTCCGGAGACTCGCCTCGCTGCGACCGGACAGCGAAGAAAAACTGCTGGGGATCAAAGGAATCGGTCCCGCCCTCGCCCGGCGGCACGGCGCGGCGATCCTGGAGACCGTGGCGCGACTGGCAGCAGCCAACGGGCCTAGCCGCCATCAGGAACAGGATCGACAACGCCGGTAGAGCGCAACTCCTACCTAAATCGTCCCCGCGGCCGCAACCTTCAACATCTCCCAGACCCCGCGCACGTGTTCGAGCGATGCGCGAGGGTTCCCCAGGGCGAGCCGCAGGGTGTAGCGACCCTGGAGTTTGGTGTGCGAGAGGTAGAACCGGCCGGAGGCGTTGACACGGTCGAGGATTGCGGCGTTCCTGCGCGCGATCGCGGTCTCGTCCTCGAGCCCCGGCCCGCGGTACCGGTAGCACACCGTGGAGAACGGGACGGGCGCCATGCGTTCCCAGTCCTCGGCGGCGTCGATCCATGCCGCGAACTCCTGCGCCCAATCGCAGTGCTGGCGGATTCGCGCGCGAATCCCCTGCACCCCGAACCAGCGAATCTGGATCCACAACTTCAGCGCGCGGAATCGGCGACCGAGCTGGATCCCGTACTCGTTGTAGTTGCGGACCTCCTCGCCGCCCCCTGTCTTGATGTACTCGGGCACCAGGCTGAACGCATCGCGGAACGTATCGGCCTCGCGAAAGAACAGGAGCGATGCATCAAACGGTGTAAAGAACCATTTGTGCGGGTTGAAGACGATTGAATCGGCGTGTTCCCAACCCGCGAAGTGGTGACGCATCTCGGGGAGCACGGCGGCAGCTCCGGCGTAGGCCGCATCGACGTGCAACCAGACGTTTTCGTTCTTGCAGACGGCCGCGATCTCGGCTACGGGATCGACGCTGGTCGATGAGGTCGTGCCCAGCGTCGCCACCACGCAGACCGGCACCCAGCCGTTGCCACGGTCCTCCGAGATCGCCGTCGCCAGAGCGTCCGGACGCATGCGGAACGTGTCGTCCACCGGGATGCGACGGACGCCGTTCCGCCCGATCCCCACGACGATCGCCGCCTTGTCGATCGACATGTGAGCTTCGTCGGAAATGTAGATCCGCAAACGGCCGAGCCCACGGCCGGCAAGCCCCTCATCCCTGGAGTTCAAACCGTCGACCGCGTGACGTGCCGCGACGAGGGACAAGAGCGACGACACTGACGCGGTATCGGTGAACATCCCATCGAACCCGTCCGGCAGCCCGAGCATCCGGCGGATCCAGTCGACGACCACTTGCTCCAGTTCGGTCGACGCCGGAGCGTTGCGCCAGAACATGACGTTGGAGTTGAGGCCGGTGGCAAGCCATTCGCCGAGGATGCCGGGACCGGAGGCGACGGACGGAAAGTAAGCCATGAAACCCGGATGCTGCCAGTGCGTGACGTTCGGTTCGACGATCCGGGCGTAGTCATCGAGGATCGCCTCCAGCGGTTCGGGCTCCTCGGGCGGCGTCTCGGGTAGTTGCTTACGGATGTCGCCGGGTTCGAGCTTGGGCAACACGTCGCGCGATTCCAGGTCCTGAAGGTAATCGGCCACTCGATTGGCGACCTGTTTGGCGGCGGCGCGGAACTCGTCCGGCGCCATGTCACCGGTCGATCGCTGGGAGGGAGTGATTTCTCTTGGCATCGAGCCCAGGGTACCCCAGGACGGCGCTCCTCTAGCTCCAGAACACGACGAGGATGACGATCCCGACCACCAGCCGGTACCAGGCGAACGGAACCAGCGTGTGGGTCGAGACGAAGCCGAGCAACCAGCGAATGGCAAGCCAAGCGACCAGGAACGAAATCGCGAACGCCAGCGCCAACGCGAACGCGTCGCCGGGTTCGAGGTGTTGGTAGTTGTGGAGCAGATCCCAAATTGTCGCCGCAAACATCGTGGGAATCGCCAGGAAGAAGGAGAATTCGGTCGCTGCTCTTCGGCTCAGGCCGGCGCCCATCCCACCCAGGATGGTCGCCGCCGAGCGCGAGAAGCCGGGCCACAGGGCGAGGCACTGCGCGAAGCCGACGATAAGCCCACGTTTCCAACCCGTGTTCTCCGCCCGCTCGATCCTTTGCGACAGCGGGAGACGTTCGACCACGAGGATCGCGATCGCCCCGGCGATCAACGCCAGTCCCACGGTGATCGGGGAAAACAACTTATCCTTGATCGTGTCGTGAAAAGCAAGGCCGAGGAGTGCGGCAGGCAGGAACGCCAGCGCGATGGCGAGAGCGAAGCTCGTCGACTCGGGCCGCGTTCCCAAACCCTTCACCGCATCGAACAGACGCCGGCGGAACTCCCAAACGACGGCGAGGATCGCGCCGAGTTGGATGAATACCGTGAAGACCTCGGAACGCTTTCCCTCGAAGCCGACGAGTTCGCTGGCCACGATCAGGTGGCCGGTCGAGGAAATCGGCAAGAACTCCGTGAGCCCCTCGATGATGCCGAGAAGAATCGCGATCCAGAAAAGACTCAACTCAGGACCCTGTTTCTTCTCGCGCCATCATCGCCGGGACCAACGTCAGCGCGGTGAACAGACAAGCGATCGAACCGAAGAGCGCGACGATGCCGAAGCTACGCATTGCGGGATAGCTCGCGAGCGTGAGCGTCCCGAAGCCGGCGATGTTCGTCAGCGCGGCCATCACGACGGCTTTCCCGGTTTCCAGCAAACCCGCCTCGACCCGACCGCCGCTGAGTGTGAATCGGTGGACCAGATGGATGCTGTAGTCGATCCCGACGCCGAGGATCATCGTGGCCACGAAAGCGTTGACGTAGTTCAGCCGAATATCCGCGACCTTCATCGCTCCGAGCATCAACACGACGCCGCAAACCAGTTGGGCCATCGCGATTCCGGTCAGCCGCAAGCTGCGAAAATCGATCCACAGCAAAACGAAGACCACGACCAGGCCGAGCAGGACGGCGCGCGGCGCTTCGCGCATGAAGATGTGGCGAAACTCCCGGTTGACGACGTTGGTGCCGGTAACGACGATCCTGGGATCGCCGCCGGTGATCGTTTCGACCAGACCGGGCGGAGGCTCGCGCTTCCAGCGTTTGTCCGTGAGGAACAAGTAGGTCACGATGCGAACCCGGCCGGGTTCGCTCATGACGTAGCGGGAGAGCAGCCGGTCCAAACCGCGTTGCTTGAGGTCGTCCATCTTGAGCGGACGCTCAGGTCCGAGAAAACCCTCCAACCGTCCGACGAAGTCGTTGTAAGCCTCGACTCTGAAGTCGTTGGCAACCAGCGCATCATGGAACGTCGACCGCACGCGCGCCGCGTCGAACGTCCCGCCCGTGTCCTGCGCCAACCGTTGCAGGACTTCTCGTTGGCGGTCTTCCGGCGGCAGGTAAGCCAGGATTGTGTCGTGGGACGACACCGTCCCATCGTCGATGAACGGCTGCAAGCGGTCTTGCACCTTCAGGGCCAGCGCGACCGCCTCGGTCTCGGTTGGAGCCTCGACGATCGCCATCATGTACGACAGCGAGCGACCGAATTTCTCGGTGATCTCCTGCTGGACCCGGAAACCTTCCGATTGCTGACTGCGGAGCGCCTGGACCGAATCGTCGAAATCCAACTGCAACGCTGCCACGCCGGCGACCAGTGTCAGACCGAAGACGAGGGTCACCGTGAGGATGCGGTACCTCGCCGAGAACGTGATGAGGTGCTCCAGCCCGAACGACTGCAAGTGCAGTTTCCTGACGGCATCGACCTTGCGGCGGCGCACGCCCTCGTTCCACGTGATCATCGCGGGTAACATGAAAACGATCGCGATGCCGCAGAGCAGGATCCCGCTACCAATCAGGAAGCCCAGGTCGCGGAGACCGATGAACTGGCTGATGCACATCGCGAAGAACGTGCCCGCGGACGTGATTGCCCCCGTGAATACGCCGAGACCGGTCTCGCCGATCATGAGTTGGGTCGCCTCGACCAGCGTCCGACCCTTCTGGCGCTCTTCGACGTAACGGGCATACATCACGATCACGAAATCGGTGCCGAGCCCCATCAATAGCGCCGTGAACGCCGACGAGGCGGCGTTGAGCTGACCCAGCGCGAAGAACGCCACCCCGAACGTCAGGGCCTGGCCGACCAACAGCGGGATACTCGAATACAGCAAGGCGGCGAAACGCCGGTAGCAAAGCCAGTACAACGCCGCTACGGCGAATAGCGAAATGAACAGGTTTTGCCGGACGTCCTTGCGAATGTGCCTCGATTCGTCGATGGCCACCGCGTAGTGGCCGCCATAACGGATACCGACCGTCGATCCCGCTTCGAGTTCGACGTCGAATTCAGCGCGGACGTCCGCCTCCACCACCGCCACGAATTGCATCAACCGCGCGTCGAAGTCAAGGTCCTGCGACGGATGCGTCGGCTTGACCAGCATGATCAGGTTGCGGTGGTCCTCGGACAGGTAGTACCCGTCGGCCAGATCAACCTGCAAGGCGCTGCGATTGGACACCAACGGCTTGAGAAAGAGATCGAGGAGGCCGAGCGGATCGTTGCGCACGATGTCTTGCGAGATCTGCGCCATCGGCGTGGTCAGGGCGAGTCGGTTTTCCTGAACGCGTTCGACGATGGCCTCGTCGGTGAGACGTTCCCCGAGCTCGTCCAAGCGCCGAGGCTCGAGAAACAGGATCGCGTTATCGTAGAACAGGTCGAGAAAACCCTCATCAAGTGTGAAGCGGTGATCGACGAACTCGATGAGTTCGTCGTTCGATTCGAGCCGCTCGGCGAACGAGTCGGCGTACGTCTCGAGTTCGTCCGGACCGGCTTCCCCCGTTGCTTCCATCAGCACGAGCAGGTAATCGATGGAACCGAAGTCCTTGAGCGCTTCCTTGAGCGTATCGACCTGGACGTTGCCTTCGGGGATCAGCTTGAGCAGATCGGACTCGATCTTGATCCTGGTACCGAGCCAACTCGCCACGATGACCGAAAGAAGAGCGACGAGAAAGACGACCTTGTAGCGCTCGCGGCTGAACCGCTCGATGCGCAAGAGTAGCCGGTGCCGGCCGCCGAGATCCGGCCGCGTCGTCGGTGGGGTCGAACTCAAGGTGTCGAGTCTCCTGGAAAGTGAGCGGTCGGATTATTCCGCTCCGCTTCGGGGCGCGTCAAGCCGGTAGTCTGTCGGAGACTCCGGCGACCCTGGCGTGCTATGCTGGGTATGGCTGTTTTCACAGCCATGCTCCCAATCAGTCCGCGTCGCAGCCGAAAGACTGGACGGGACGCCCGAGGAAAATCATGGAGACGACCAACACCCAATCGAGTGAGTTCATTCGTCTGGAGAATGAGTACGGCGCCAACAACTACCTCCCGCTCGACGTGGTGCTGTGTCGCGGCGAGGGAGTCTGGGTCTGGGACGTCGAGGGCAACAAATACCTCGACTTTCTGGCGGCTTACTCGGCGGTCAACCAGGGGCACGGGCACCCGCGCATTCGCGAGGCGCTGATCGAACAGGCGGGTAAGATCACGCTGACCTCGCGCGCTTTTCGCACGGATCAACTCGGCCCGCTGTACCGAGAAGTCCACGAGATGACCGGCTACCAGCGGATGCTGCCGATGAACTCGGGTGCGGAAGCGGTCGAGACGGCGATCAAGGCGGTCCGTAAGTGGGGCTACAAGATCAAGGGTGTTCCGGCGGACAAGGCTGAGATCCTCGTCTTCACCGGCAATTTCCACGGACGCACCACCACGATCGTCGGTTTCTCGAGCAATGCGCAGTACAGGGACGGTTTCGGACCCTTCACACCGGGCTTCACAATGTTGCCGTACGGTGATCTCGATGCGGTTCGCAACGCGATGAACCCGAATGTGGTCGGTGTGCTGATCGAACCGATCCAGGGCGAGAGTGGCATCATCATTCCGCCCAAGGGGTACCTCGCCGGGATCGCCGCGTTGTGCCGCAAGCACAACGCGCTGCTGATCGCGGACGAGATCCAGTCCGGACTCGGCCGTACAGGCAAACTATTCGCGTTCGAGCACGAAGGCATCCGGCCCGATGCGGTGATTATCGGGAAGGCGCTTGCCGGCGGCTTCTACCCCGTATCCGCAATGCTCGCCGATGATGAGCTGATGGGCGTTTTCGATCCCGGCGATCACGGGTCGACGTTCGGCGGCAACCCGCTCGGTTGCGCCGTCGCCCGCGCGGCTCTCAAGGTGTTGAGGGACGAGGGCCTGATCGAGAATTCCGCCAAGCTGGGTGCCTACTTCCTCGACAAGCTGCGCCAGCTGCAAAGCCCGTTGATCAAGGAAGTCCGCGGCGTTGGGCTATGGATCGGGCTCGAGCTGACCGCCGAGGCCGGCGGTGCCCGGCGCTTCTGCGAAGCGCTTCAGCACAAAGGTCTGCTGTGCAAGGAAACCCACGAAACGACGATCCGTTTCGCGCCTCCGCTCAACATCGGGCGCGAGGATCTGGACTGGGCATTCGATCGCGTCGTCGAAGTCTTCGACGAGGAAACATCTTGAGTCGTAAGTACCGGCATCCGGGCTATCAGGACTCGAATCGCGACGACGATCGCGGTGGACGCGATCGATCGGGGCCGCCCCGTAGTGAGCTAACGCGCGAGGAGCGCATCCAGAAAAACTCCTTGCGTCATGCGATTGACCGGGAGGCGAACGAGGTCGTGCGCTGCCCCAATTGCGGGCGCGCCGGTGACAGCGCGATCGGGGTCGATACCCGTTGCAACCATTGCGCCGCGCCGCTGCGTTGCTGCCGGACCTGCAAACAGTTCGACACGGGTTCCCGTTTCCAGTGCCGCGCGTCGATCGAGAGAGCAATCGGCGACAAGAACAAGGCCAACAACTGCACCCACTACTCCCCGCGCCTGGTGCTGGACGCGACGGGCCGCCGCAGCCCCCGGGGCCGCAACGGCGGTGGCAGCGACCCGCGCTCCCAGTTCGAAAGCCTGTTCAAGCGCTAGCCCGCGACCCGTTTTGCAAGGATTTCCAGAGATTTCAACGAGTTGTCGCGCGCTTGGGAGGAACCTATATTTCGTTAGCGAATAGGTTCGTGGTTTCGTACAGACCGCCCAGACAGGAGCGAAACAAAATGAAGCGTCGGAAAGGACAAACTGGGGAAGGCCGCGTCGGGTTCGCAATCGCGGTCGTGATCGTGGGGGTCTCCGCATTCCTGGGCCTCAAGATTATCCCGGTCCGGATTGCCGCCTATGAATTCAGAGACGTCATGCGCGAAGAAGCCCGATACGGCGCTGTGCGGGACTCGGACCAGGAAGTTCACAAACGCATCATGAATCGCGCGGCCGAAATGGAAATTCCTCTCGAGAAAAAGAACTTGAAGGTTTTGCGGAACTCCCACGAGATAAGAATCACCGCGACCTACAAACAGCCGATCGACTTGAAAGTGACGACGTACGTCTTCAAGTTCGATCACCAAGAAAAAGCGCCGCTGTTCTAGCTAGCGGATGACTTCACCACCGGCGATGACGTGTTTGATCGCCGGCGTCCCGAAGCGATAGGCCAAGTGGTAGCGGTTGGGCACATCGTGCACGACCAGATCGGCGCGCTTGCCGGGTTCGATCGTTCCGACCAACTTACCCCGTCCCAGCGCGCAAGCGGCGTTGATCGTCGCTGCGGTGATCGCCTCGTCCACGGTCAGGCGCGCCCCGAGACAGGCGAACCATAAGGCCGCGGACATCGAATCGCACGGACACGAACCCGGATTGAAATCCGTCGCCACGACCACCGGGACCCCGGCATCGATCAACCGGCGGCCGGGCGGTGGCGTGTCGCTCATCAGGAAGAACGTGGCGGCGGGCAACAACACCCCGCAGGTTCCCGCCCGGGCCAGAGCTTCGATCCCCGCATCGGACGAAAATTCCAGGTGGTCCGCCGAGGCCGCGCCGAGTTCGGCCGCGAGCGCGGCGGCTCCGTCGTCGTTCAATTGATCGGCGTGCAATCGCACGCCGAGACCGTGGGTCCGCGCGGCTTCGAGCACCTGCCGGGCTTCGTCGAGACTGAACGCATGAACATCCACGAACACGTCGGCGTACTCGGCCAGACCCGCGTCGGCGACCTGCGGCAGCATGGTGTCGATCAGCAAGCGGACATACGCACCGCGGTCTTCCCTGTACTCGAGCGGCACGGTGTGCGCCCCGAGAAACGTGGGAACGAGATCGATCGGATGACCGGAGGCCGCATCGCGTAACGCGTGGAGTTGCTTGAGTTCGGCTTCCGGCTCGAGGCCGTAACCGCTCTTGGCTTCAACGGTCGTCGTACCCAACCGCAGCAACCGGTCGAGCCGTGCGCGCACCGTGGTGGTCAGGTCCTCCCGGCTCGCCTCGCGGGTGTGCTTGACGGTGGAAAGGATGCCACCGCCGCGGGCGGCAATCTCGGAGTACGTCGCGCCGCGCAGCCGTTCATCGAACTCCCGTTCGCGCCACCCGGCGAACGGGAGGTGCGTGTGGGCGTCGACAAAGCCGGGCAGCATCGTGCCCCCCGCGGCGTCCAGGGTCCTCGTCCCGGGCTCGGTTCGAACCGCTTGATCGACGTCGCCGCGCGGACCGACCCAGACGATTTGGCCGTTAAGACAGGCGACGGCCGCATCCTGGAGAATCGACAAGCGGCCGAGATCGGCGCCGGAGCGGGCGGCGTCGCCGAGCGGGGTTGCGAGTTCCGAAATGCCGACGATCAGCAAGTCGGCGCGGGTCATCCGATATCGAGCCCCGCGATGTCACGGCCGGACGGGCGGATCGGGCGTACGTTGTCGGGCGCGGCCTCGCGCAAGGAGCGACGCTGTTCGAGCATCTTGAGATGCTCCTCGATCGTTGCCTCGAGCCGCTTTTCGAACAGGTCGCGGTCGAGCCTGGCGCGTGAGATCTCCGCTTCGAGCCGGGCGAGTTGATCCTGCGTTTCCTGAAGCGTGCGCTCGGCCCTGATGCGTGCTTCGTGCATCAGTTGATCGGCCTGCATCTGCGAGCGCTCCTTGAGTTCCTCGGACATTTTCTGCGCGGTGATCAACGTCTGCTGAAGCGTTTGCTCCCGCGCCGAGTGTTCCTTGACCTGGCCTCCGAGGCGGCCATTCTCTTCGAGCAGCTTGGCGTTCTCGAGATTGAGGCGTTCGATCTCCTCGGAAACGGAACGTAGGTACAGGGTCACCTCTTCGGGATCGTACCCACGGACCTTGCGATTGAACTTCTGGCGCTCGACGTCCATGGCGGTGACGCGATCAGACATGCTCGAACCTCCCCTGTGCCGAAATCGGGGCAAAACATAAGGTCGCGATGCCCGCGTTGCAAGCTTCACAACCACGACGGGCATACGTATCCCGTTCATCCACAACACCTTACAGCGAAATTCCTTACAGGCATCATTATACGTCACTTCAACGATCTTTCTAGCCTAAAAAACACGTCGGGGCGACCCTTTTGCGGCTACGGCGCGTCACCGTCGATCAGCGAGAGTTCGTCCGAGTCCTGGTTGGCCACCACCAATTCGAGCCTTCCGTCCCCGTCGACGTCCAGCACTGCCAGTGCGACGGGGCGCCGGGCGGGATGTGTCGTGCGGCGCGGCGTCGGGCCGGCCACCCCGTGAATCACGAGCACCTCGTCGGCGCCACGTAACGCAACGGCCAGGTCGAACCCCGGCACGGAATCGAGTTCGCCGCCGCTCATGGCCACCGGTTGTGGCCCGGCGGCCAGCGTGCGCGCCTGCTCGAGACGACCGTCTGCCCGGCCGGCCAACCAGGACAGGTCCGCCGAATAAAGGTTGGCCGTCACGAGGTCCTGCCGGCCGTCGCCGTTCACGTCGGCGGCCAGCAGCGCACAGGGACCCTCGCCGACGGCGTAGGCCTGGGCCTCGGAATAGTCGTCTCGCGAATTCCAGATGAGCACGCGGTTGCCGTCGAGGTCCGTGGCCACGATCTCGGGGAGTTGATCACCGTCGAGATCGGTCAGCGCGACGGCGAAAGGGCGACCGCCGACGGGAAGCTCACGCCAGAGGCGCAGGCCGCCGGATCCGTCGGCTCGCCAGATGGCCAGTGAACCGTCGCCGGCCTGCGCCAGCACGACCTCGTCGCCGCCGTCCCCATCAAGATCGCCGAGGGCGAGATGCTGCGGCAGGTTGCCGACCGGATACCGCCGGGGCTCGGCAAGACTCGCGTCGCTCGTACCCGCCAGCAAAACCAAGGCGTTCTCGGTGCGTAGCAGCACCACCAGGTCGACGCGTCCATCTCCATCGACGTCACCGGCGGCGAGTGCGATCGGTCCGGCGCCGAGCGGTAGACGCTGTGCTTCCACGAGCCCCGCGGGGCCCGCGTTGCGTAGGATCGCCAGATCGCCGGAACCGAAGTTGACCAGCGCCAGGTCGGTGTGACCGTCACCGTCCAGATCGGTCGCCACCAGCGCTTGCGGAGCTCGTCCGGTGAGCCACCGGGTCGCCTCACGCGAGCCGGTCGAAGCGGCCCCGAGGAGAATCGAGACGTCATCGGAGGCCGTGTTGGCCACGGCGATATCGATCCGCCCGTCGCCGTTGAAATCGCCGAGCGCCAGTGAGAAGGGGCTGCGCCCGACGGCCAGTCGACGCTCACCACCGAACCCACCTGCTGGTTGACCTGCGAGCAGCGAGACACTGTCCGAAGCGCTATTCGCGACGGCCAGGTCGAGCCGGCCGTCGCCGTCCAGATCGGCGGCGACGAGGGCCAACGGTCGATCCCCGACGGAGACCGCCGGCCAGGCCGAGAAGTTGCCCCGACCGTCGCCGGCGAGCAGCGAGACATTGCTCGACCCCCGGTTGGCGGTGGCGAGATCGAGTAGCCCATCGCCGTCGAGGTCGGCGACGATCAGAGAAACCGGCCCGTCGCCTGCCGGCAAGCGCGTCGCGGGCAGGAAACTTCCGTCACCGCGGCCGAGCAACAAGGAGATGTCGTCACTGTTGAAATTCGCGACGACCAGGTCGAGCCAGCCATCCCCGTCGAGATCGCCGAGGGCCAGCGAGAACGGGCCGTCGCCTGCCGGGTAGCGCACCTGCTCGGCGAAGCTACCGTCGCCGCGGCCGAGCAGGATCGACAGGTCGTCAGACGCACGGTTGCCCACCACCAGATCAGGTGCACCATCCTTATTCAGGTCGGCGACGACGATGGAGAAGGGTCGTGTCCCGACGCGGTAGCGCGCCTGAGCCGCGAAGCCGCCGTCGGGCGTGCCGCGGATCAGCGAGACGTCGCCCGACTCGAAGTTGGCTACCGCGAGGTCGGCCCGGCCGTCGCCGTCGAAGTCGGCGACGACAACCGAAGAGGGCGCATCGCCCGCCGCAACCCGTCGTTCGGGGGCGAAGCTTCCGTCGGAACGTCCCATCAGGATCGACAGGTCGTCGGACTGGTAGTTGGCGACGACCAGGTCGAGTTGCCCATCACCGTCGAGATCCGCCGCGTAGACCGCGGTCGGCCGAACGCCGACCTTGTAGTGCTGCGCATCCTCCGCCCAGATCGTCGACGCGGCGAGGTGCCCGAGCAAGAGTGCCGCGGTGTAGGTCCGTCGAAGCCTCATCGTGCCAACACGATTACGGGGAGTGGCAGCGTACGCGGAGTATCGGCATCCTCGCGAATCTCGAGTAGCTGGCCGACCGCTACGCCGTCGAACTGTTGTCGGCGGCCGCTGCTCGGCCAGTAGACCTCGAGCCGCTCGATTCGTTCCGCGCGGCCTAGTCCGATCTCCAACCGCCGCGGGTTGACGCCGAAACTACCGGTGCCGCCGACCGTGCGATAGATGCTGCGTGGTCTTCCGTCTTCCAGGATGTCGATACGAACTCGGACCCCGATCCCGGCTCGGTTCGAGCGGGTGCCGACGAACACCAACTTGATCCAATGGTTGTCGAAGCCCGGGTTCTCGAACAGCACGTTGCCGAAGCCGTCGCCGGGGTACTGTCCGCCGAGCTGCTCGAACACATCCTGGTCTCCATCGTTGTCCAGATCAGCGAAGACGACGCCGTGCCCCTTCTGCAGGTGTCCGAAGCCGCCGTTGGTCGTCACGTCGGCAAAGCCCCGGCCATCACCGCGGTTGCGATACATGACGTTGGGCATCAAGGCCTCGTACTGCGGGTACCCGGTGCCGAGGTAGAAATCGAGCCAACCGTCGTTGTCCAAGTCGCCGAAGTTGGCGCCCATCGGCAGCGTGACCCGCACCAGGTTCTGCTGGCGGGACACTTCCTGGAAGCCGCCCTGGCCGTCGCCGTGGTAGAGATGGTCCAGCTCCGCGCCGTGCGGGCGACCCTCGAAACTGGCCGCTACCGTCGCGACGTCAGGTGGGAGGTTGACCCCGCCGTAACTCGCCACGAACAGATCGAGCACACCGTCGTTGTCGTAGTCCCAGAACCAACTTGCGAAGCCTGCGACGGGGCGCGTGACACCGAGTTTGCCGGCGACATCGGTGAAGGTACCGTCCCCGTTGTTGCGGTACAGACGGTTGAGGCCCCCCATGTTCGAAACGTAGAGGTCGGGGAAACGATCGCCGTCGTAGTCACCCCAGGCGACCCCCTTGGTGTAGCGCAAGTTGGCCACGCCGGCGCGTCGAGTCACGTCGCGAAAAGTCCCATCGCCCTCGTTGTGGAAAAGCTGGCTCGGTGCAGGCGAGTCCTGATCGTGCTCGTTGCCAATGTACAGGTCCAGCCTGCCGTCGTTGTCGTAGTCGGCCCAGGCCGCGGTCTGCGTCGGGTAGTGCTGCTCGCCCAGTCCGGCCTCGAAGGTGACGTCGTGGAAGTGCCCGTGCCCGTCGTTGCGCAGCAGCGAGTTGGGGTGGCGCCCGTCCGCGCGCCACCAACCGCCCCGCAGGACCAGCACGTCGGCGTCGCCGTCGTTGTCGTAGTCGGCGCTCGTCATGTTCAGGCCGCCCACGAAACCCACGAGACCGGCCGCTTCGGTCCGCTCGGCGAAGTGCCCGTCTCCTGTGTTGCGGTAGTAATGCATCGCTCCGGAGGGGTCGTTGGTCGAGACCAACACGTCGAGCAACCCGTCACCGTCAAAATCCTCGACGATCGCGCCGCCCGCCAGATCGAAACTGTTCAAGCCGAGTTGAGGCGCGACATCGGAGAAACGTGGAAAAGGCTCGTCGGATTCGAAGACCCGAGGTGCGATACGGTAGGGCTCAGGGATGCCGTCGGGGTACAGTCCGAGTGTCATAGAGGTGATGTTGAGCAACCAGCGTGCGCGCAGGAAGAGCAGCGAGTCGCGCGGTGCGCGTTGCACCACCTCGGTCAGGTAGCGCGCCGCGGCACGCGACGATTCGGGGAGCCGATGGACACCGCCACCACGAATCGGCAGGATGCAGCTCTCGCTCGTGTGGTTGAGCGCGCAGTTCAAGTTTTCTGCTTGGCGCATGTAGGCCAGCGCCAGTTCGAAGGTCGTCACGTGGGCCTCGTCGGCCGGCACCGCCTCGCCGAGTTGACCCATCATCGTGTAGGCCTCGAGATAGAGTTCGATCGCCGTCTCGTTGTTCCCCAGCCGAAGCTCTTCACGCGCTAGCTCGATGTCGAGCGCCCAGCGGCGTTGCGAAGGGCCGTCAGGCAATCCATCGTGCTCGGCACGTAACTCGGCCACACGGCCCTGACCGAGGTAGGGGTTTTGCTGCAGCGCTTCGGCGGAGATCTCAGCGAGCAACTGCCGCATCTCGACCGGTTCCGCGGCCCTGTTGGGGTGTGTGAGGAGCGCACCGCCCGTAAGTAGCAGGAGCAGCAGTACCCACCGGGGGGCATCGCCGCATCCCCGACCTGTATTGGTGAATAGCATCCTCGGAGCCTCGTGCAGGCCTTCATTATAAGCGGAGCCCCGCCCCCGCACCCCTTCGCCGGCGTTTGGCCGAGGTAGTAGAATTCCCTCTTTCGAAGAGGCACGGGATGGCGAGAGGGTTGCAGACGGCGGGGCTTGTGGCCGTGCTCTGCGCCGGCTGCGGGACGGCGTCCACTCCCGTCCCGGCCAACACGGAGAAAGAAACCGTTGCGACGCCGAGTTTCCCGGTGCTGGCCCCAGACACCCAAGAGGATCCACTCGCCGCACGGATCGACGGTCCGCAGCCGGTGCCCGAGGTAGAGCTGGACGGGCTGCACGCCGCGGTCGAGCAGAACCCGGCCGATCCAGGCGCCCGGCGGAACCTGGCCATGGGCCTCTTCCGCTCCGGCTACCGGAAGGAGGCGATCGAACAGTTCGAGGAGGCCGCCCGGCTCGATCCGACCGCCGCGAGGTTGATGGATCTGGCCCACGCCTACGGCTCCGCCTCGCGACTCGACGATGCCGAGGCGGTTTACGATCGTGTGCTGGCGGCCCGCCCCGATGTGCCGGTAGCGCTCTACCACCTTGCCAACATCGCCTTCACGAAGGCCGAACTCGGTCGGGCCACGGAACTCTACCGCAGAGCCATCGGACACGACCCGAACTACCTGCTGGCTCACTACCGGCTGGGCATCGCGTTGAAGACCCGCAGGCAGTGGGTCGAGGCCTACCAGACGTTCGGCAAGGTGCTCAACCTCGAGCCGGGCGACGCCGAAGAGGCGAGCGCCTTTGAAAACGCGCTCTATGAGATAGCGATGCTGGACATCCAGCACGGAGAACTGAAGCGAGCCGAGGAGACGCTGGCCGTGTTGATCGAAAGCAATGCGGATCACGCCCAGGCGCACTACGGCTACGGCCAATTGCTGTTGCGTCAAGGCCGGGTCGTCGAGGCACAGCGCGAACTACAAACGCACGCGCAGTTACGCTCGAGGCACAAGCCCACGGGCACCGTGGCCACCGGGAAATGATTCTCGCAGCCGAGATCCTGATGGCCGGCCTGCTGGTGCTGCTCGCGCCGTTGACCCGGGCGGACGAGCCGCCGGCAATACGCTTCACGGATGCAGGGAAGCGGGCCGGCATTGACTACGTGAACGTCTGCGGCGCAAGCCTGGGTCAGAAGGGATGGTTGTCGGAGAGCCTCGGTGCCGGGGCCGCCTGGCTGGACTATGACGGTGACGGCAACCTCGACCTCTTCCTGGTTAACGGCTCGACCTACGAGCGAGAAATAGGTCGGGGCGAGCCGAACCGTCTATTCCGCGGCGACGGCACCGGTCGCTTCGTCGACGTGACCGATTCGGCCGCGGTCGGTGATCGGGGTTGGGGACTCGGCGTCGCGGTGGCCGACTACGACAACGACGGCGACCCCGATATTTACGTCACCAACTTCGGCCCGAACAAGCTGTACCGGAACAACGGCGACGGCACTTTCAGCGACGTGACCGAACAGGCTCGTGTCGGGGACGATCGACTCTCCACCGGTGCCGTCTTCTTCGATATGGAAGGCGACGGAGATCTCGACCTCTACGTCGGCAACTACATGCTCTCCGACCCGACGCGGGTCCCGCGCGCGGGCAGCGACGAGGCGCGCAAGGCGAATTGCCAGTATCGCGGCATCCCCGTCGCCTGTGGCCCGCTGGGCCAGGTTCCGTTGGCCGACGCGCTCTACCGCAATAACGGGAACGGCAGCTTTGACCGTGTCTCCGTGGCGGCGGGGATTGCGCTGGATCCGCCACGCTTCACCCTCGGTGTCGTCAGCGGAGACTACGACAACGACGGCGACACCGATCTCTACGTGGCCAACGACAGCGTCGAGAACACTCTCTGGCAGAACCAGGGCGACGGGACCTTCATCGACGTGGGCCTGGTGACGTTGAGCGCGCTGAACGTCGACGGACGGCCGCAGGCCGGGATGGGCACGGACTTCGGCGATTACAACGGTGACGGGTGGCTCGACCTCGTCGTGACCAACTTTTCGCAGGACTACAACACCATTTATCGCAACGTCGGCGGGAAGTACTTCGCCGACGACTCGGGGGCCCTCGGCCTGTACACGACGCAGCTTGCCCTCTCCTGGGGAATCGGTTTTCACGATTTCGATCGAGATGGAGACCTCGATCTGTTCATCGCCAATGGTCACATCTATCCCGAGATTGACGAATACGCCGGTGGGAATCGCTTTCGACAAAAGAATCAGATCTTTCGTAACGACGGTGATGGGTTCGTCGACGTTTCCGCTATGGCCGGCGCCGGATTGGCGATCGAACGTTCCTACCGCGGAGCGGCGTTCGGGGACTACGACAACGACGGTGACATGGACGTCTATCTGACGGCGCTCCAGGAGCGCGGGCTGTTACTCCGCAATGACACCCCGGCGACCGGCCACTGGCTCGAGGTGCGGCTGATCGGCACGCGCTCCAACCGCGATGGGATCGGGGCGCGCGTGACCCTCAGCGCATCGGGTCGTCGCCAGTTGCGCGAGCGGAAGGGTGGCGGCTCCTACCTGTCGAGCGGTGATCCGCGGCTGCACTTCGGGCTTGGCGCTGCGACACTGGTCGATCTGCTCGAAGTGCGCTGGCCCAGTGGAGCGCGCGATGTTCTGCGCGCCGTTCCCGTCGATCGGCAGATCACCATCCGCGAGGGCGAGGGCCTGGTCGACTGAGCCGCCAACGAAGCCTTGCGTGTTCCCGATGCTCAACTCACCCGTTTCAGCGTCACGTTGTCCTGCTTCTTGTTGTAGCCCTGCTTGAAGACCAGTTCGTACACTAGGTCACGGCGTTGTCCCACTTCCACCCGGGCGTTGAACTGCGGCGTGCGGTAATCGTGGAGCTTGGGGTCGAGTCCGCTCTTGAACACGACGTGGCCATCGAAGCTTCGTCGAATCTCCACATCGATCGCCTCGCCGCGGTAGTTGCGGATGCGATCGACCCATTGCTGGTGGTCGTCCCAGCCCGCGATCGTGTCCTTGACCTGGATCCGGTGACCCTCATCGGGGCTGTAGTACACGCTGACGCCGTGGCGGCGGTACCAGAAGCTGTCGCGGAAACTCTTCAAACGGATGCGCTCGTGGATGACCTCGGGGTCGGTCCCGAGATTCAGTTCGATCTCCTGCCCGATCGGCACGTAGCGGATCGCCTGCTCGGTCAAGAACGAGAGGCCGTCGCGGCCATTGTCGCGGTAAACTCGCACGATTCCGTCGGGAAGCGGCGCCGAGCCCAGTTTGCCGGCCTCGTCGTTGCGCAACAGGTAGAGTCGCACCAACGCTTCGCCGTACTCCTGCTGGCGGTAGCGATACTGGATGCGGAACGGCACGTCCCGGCCCTCGAACAGTTTCATACGCTTGGACCAACTGTGGGCCACGCTTTCGGTACCGGGAATCGCGAAGATGAAGTACTCCGAGAGGCCTTCTTTCACGATCTCCTTGGGGGACAGCGCCTCGGCGGCGACCATGCCCTTGGCTGCGACATCCATCATCTCCCTGCGGGCGTTAGCGGGCATCTGTCGTAGCTTTGTCCGGCCCATGCGGTAGTCGTCGGCTTCGTTTTGGGACAGCACACCACGCTCGGCGAGCGTCCTGACCTTCTCCACCAGATTGATCGTCCCGACCACGAGCCGGATCTGCGCGTCGGCGTAGTCCTCGCCCGAGTTGTTGGTGATGCGCACGTAACCGTCGAAGGCCATGCTCGTCTCGCCGGGGTTGCTCACGCAGCGGTAGTCGGCGGACCAGCTGATCCCAGACGTGAAGTAGGTGATCTCGACCACCGCGTCTCCGTCCCACTCGCTCTGCACATTCCAGTACAGCATCTGCGGTTTGTCGTGCGGGTAGGCGGTGTCCAGCAGGTCCAGTTCGCCGGAGTGGGTGCGGAAACGCAGGTCGACGCTGCTGGGGTCGATCAGCGTGTTGGCCCAAGAGAACTGCAGCGGGTTCATACCCCGCTTGAACGTGACCCGCCGTGTCTCGCGCACCAGGGTCAGGTCCTCGCTGTTGTAGATCGTGAGCTGCACGGTGTCCCGCGTCGGGACGGTGCTCAGGTCGATGTTGCTCGCGTGGGTCGTCAGAGGAGCGATCAGCAACGCGATGAGGACCAGGATCGGTTTGAATCTCATGGTGATCTTCTCCCTTACCATTCGTTCTTGATGCGGATGTGCAGCGTGAAGGTCTGCTTCGTCGCCTGCTGGTCGGCCCCACGGGGCGGCAACGTCACCTGGGCGACGATCTCGTCGGCCGTCGTGCGCTCGGGGTCCAGCTTCCCGTTCAACGATGCCGTACCGAGTGTTTCCCACTCCACGTCTCGCCCGGTGTCGCTGAGGATCTCGCGACGCAGTGCGCTCATCGACTCGATGATGTCGAGCACTGCGCTGCTGTCCTTGAAGTTCTCGATCTCGTACTTGACCACCACGTCGTAGTCGCACAGGTTGCCCACGCGCCGAATCTCCTCGCGTCTGTCGATCGTGCGCTTGACGACGATATCGCGCGCGACCCCGAGAAACAGTTTCAACTCGTCATCGCGTGGCGTGAACGCGGCCCAGTCCTCACCGAGGAACGCTGCGCCGCCATGGCCGTCTTGCAGGAAGATCCGCGCCTTGCCGAAACGCAGCGCTGCGTCGCCCAGGCCATGGGCCGAGTCGTTCTGCAGCACGTAGTGCATTGGAATTCTAAGCTGCTTCTTGGCCGCTTCGAGGTAGCCGTGACGTGCGAAGTCGGCGGTGTACGTCTTGCGCACCGGCACATCGGTGTAGCGCGCGGTGAGGATCTTGCGCGTCTCGTTGACGCCGATCGGCCGTTCGATCCGTTCGCCGAAGCCGGGCCACATCCCGGCGGTGCCGAACTCCTCGTTGGCCGCGTTGTGCAGCAGGATGTATTGCCTGAGCGTGAGCGTCTTCTCGTCGTGCGAGACTTCGGCGCGGTAGGCAAACGTCTTGTCCAGTTGGCCGATCAGGTAACTGATGCGCACGAGCGCCGGTCCGGCCTTCTCGGAAGATACCTGCCAGGTCAATGCGTTCTGTCCGGGTGGGTAGGAGACCGAGAGCACCTCGACCTTCCCCGGACCGCTCAGCGGGCGAAGCTGGATGCTGTTGCGGTCGATGCTGGTGTTCGCCCACGAGAATACGACCTCGTTGACCCCTTGCGTGAGCGGTACGCGGCGTTCCTCTTCTACGAGGGTGACCCGGGCGTGATCGAGCTGAATCTCCACCCGCTCGCGGGGCGGCAACGTGATGAGCCGAATTCCCGCGAAAGCAGGGGTCGACAGGCTGAATCCCGCGACCAGGGCGATGAGGGCGAGCCGGTTCCAAACGGTGCAAGACATCGTGATCTCCTTGAGGGTTTTCTTAGACTGCAGGAACAGACACCGGATGCAGCAAGAAGTTCCCCAGAAGGAAAACCGGGGGGGGCCTATATTCGCGCGCCGAAGATCGCCGTCCCGATGCGCACCAGCGTCGCGCCTTCCTCGACAGCCACCTCAAAATCGCCGCTCATCCCCATCGACAACTCGGGCAGTTCGACCCCGCTGCGCGCCGCCTCAGCGTCACGCAGTTCGCGCAACCGCGCGAACCCGTGGCGAGCGTGTTCCGGTTGTTCGACCGGCGGCGGGATCGTCATCAGCCCGCGCAACTCGATATGGTCGAGCCGCACGGCCTCATCGACGAGCGCGGACAGGTCGGCCGGATCGATGCCGGATTTGCTCGATTCGTTCCCGAGACGGACTTGCAGGAGCAGCGGCTGCCGGAGTCCCTTGGCCGCCGCGCGACGGTCGATCTCTACGAGCAGTTTTGAGTCGTCGACGCCATGGAGCAACTTGAACGCCCCGACCGCGTGACGGGCCTTATTGCGTTGCAGGGCGCCAACCAGGTGCCACTCGACGTCGCGATCGACTTCGGCCTGCTTGGCCAGCGCTTCCTGGACGCGATTCTCGCCAAACACCGAGTGGCCGGCGTCGTTTGCGCGAACGACGTCCGCGGCCGGTTTGGTTTTCGAGACCGCAACGAGTGTCACTGTGCGGAGGTCGCGGCCGCAGCGAGCGCAGGCACCCTCGATGCGCGAGCGAACCGCGGCCAGGGCCGCGGCGATCGGGTCAGCCGGCGGTCGATCCACAGACTTCATGGATGCGTACCTGGTTTTCCGGATCGGTTTCGAGCTGGTCCAACGCCTGGTTGACCAGGGCGTCGGCTTCCTTGTTGTCCTCGCGTCTCACGTGGCGGATGTCGAACAACGCGAAACCGGCGATCAGTTGTTTGGCCTCGACGAACAACGGTTTAAGGTCGGCGTGCTTGACCTTGTAGCGTCCTTGGAGTTGGCGAACGATCAACTCGGAGTCGGAGCACAACCGAACTTCGGCGGCCGCTTTCTCGGCCGCGAGCCGGAGCGCTTCGATCAGCCCCCGGTATTCGGCCACGTTGTTGGTCGCGCGGCCCAAAGTCCCGGCGTGCCGCTCCAGACACCGGCCGTTGCCGTCGAAAACGGCAACACCCCAGGCGGCAGGCCCGGGGTTTCCGCGGGAGCCGCCGTCGATCGACGCGTTAAACCGCTCCACCGTTGACCGCTTCGGCTCCGGCATCGGCATCGGCCGGGGATTGCTCGACCGGTGCGAAACCGGCCTCCACCATGGCCGCCTTGATCCCGGGTTCGAAGAACAGGTAGCGGCGGCAGTTCCCGCACGAGTGGACGGCCGTCGCCGACTTGATCTCCTGAAACACTTGCGGTCGGACACGGACGTAGCATGACTGACACATCCCGTCCTTGGCGCGCGAGAGGAACACGCCGCGCCGCCTGTCCTCGAGCCGCCGCACGCTGGCGAGCAGGGACAGTGAGAGCCCGCTCTCGAGTTCGCGGCGCTGGACGGTCAGTTTCTCGATCGTTTCCCGTGCTTCGTTCGAGGCCGTGTCTACGCTCTTGCTCTCGACCGCGACACTCTTGCGTTCCTGTTCGATGTGTTCTCTGTGTGTCGCCAGCTCGCCCTTGAGTTTTTCGATTTCCTCCATGTCGCGGAGGATCGCGTCCTCGTGTTCGGAGATCTGCGCCTTGACGTTGTCGATCTCTTTGAGCATCGCCGCGTACTCTTTCTGGTTCTTGACTCGCATCAGGTCGTCGGTGTACTTGGTCTTGCTCTCCTCGAGGACCTCGAGCTCTCCGCTGCGTGTCTTGCGATCCAGTTCCAGTTCGTCGAAGCGATCCTGGACCGCGACGTACTCCGCGTTGCGCTCGCGGAAGTGGTTCTCGATTTCTTCAAGCTTGCCTGGAGCCGAGGCCAGAATCCTCTCGGCCCGCCTCACGGTATCGACCAGTTCCTGCATGCGCACCAGGCGGATCAGTTGTTCTTTTGCGGTCACCTCGGCCCTCCCATCCTTCTCACCGGTCCCTGAAATGCGAAGGGCGCCCACCTGGAGCGCCCTTTATTCGCCTAGCCGGTCCTTCCGGCCAACCCCCTTCAAACGGAGGCCGACTCGATGATGCCTGCAATCTCGTTTTTTCTTCACAACCCCTGCCTCGATAGCAACTTACGCTAGCACCGAGGCGGGGGGACCGTCAACCGAACAGCAGGTTGACGACGAAGACGGCGGCGAGGATACCGGTCACGTCGGCGATCACGCAGGCCGGAACGGTATGACGGGTACGTTTGACGCCGACGGCGCCAAAATAGACGGCCAACACGTAAAACGTCGTCTCCGTACTGCCCTGGAACGTGCTGACCATGTAACCGATCAGCGAATCGGGTCCGTGAGCCTGCATGACCTCGGTCATCACTCCCATGGCGCCCGACCCGGTCAGCGGTCGTAGCAATGCCATCGGCAAGGCCTCGGCGGGCATGCCGATCCGGGTCGTGATCCCGGAAAGCCAGTCGACCAGGATCTCGATCCCGCCCGAGGCGCGGAACATCCCCACGGCGACCAGGATCGCCACGAGGTAAGGGATGATCCGGATGGCGACCTGGAAGCCTTCCTTGGCCCCTTCCACCAGCGCATCGTAGACGCGCACGCCGCGCGCCCAGCCATACGCGACGCAACCCGCGACGATCGGCGGCAGCATCCAGAAGGACAAGATTTCGCGGAACAGATCGAACGGCGTAGTCGAGCCGCTCTGCATCACGATGTAGCGGATCGCGAAGACGAGGTAGGCGAGCCCCACCGCGACGGCCGTGGCCGCGGCCCAGCGGCGCAGCGGCGGGCGGTCGTCGCGGGTCTCGTCAACGACCGCGGTGCCCGTCTCCAAGGCGACCGGCTCGGTGTTGCGATAATGCGGGATTTTCGCCAGGAACCACGCCGCGGCGACGGCGGCGATCGTCGCACACCCACTGGCGACCCAGGTCGGAAACAGGATACCCGTGGGGTCGCTGGATCCGAGTGTCGCGCGGATGGCGATCGCACTGGTCGGCAAGATCGCGAACCCGGCGGTATTGATCGCCAGGAACAAGACCATGTCGTTGCTCGCGGTCCCCTTCTCCTCATGCAGGCGGCCGAGTTCCTCCATCGCCTTGATCCCGAAGGGCGTCGCGGCATTCCCCAGCCCGAGCACGTTGCAGGAAATGTTCATGATCATCGCGCTCATCGCGGGATGGCCCTCGGGAACGCCGGGAAATAGTCGGCGTGTGACCGGTGCGACAGCGCGCGCGATGCGCTGCATGAGACCGGCCTGCTGCACGACGCGCATCAGGCCGAGGAACAGGGCCATCACGCCAATCAGGCGCAGGGCAACGTCGAAGACCGCCTTCTCCGCAGATTTGAGGATCGCCTCGTTGAGCAGATCCATCCGGCCCGACCAGGCCGCCAGCAGCACCGAGGCCAAGACGAGGAAGACGAAGATGCCGTTGAGCATTGAACCGCTAGTGTACTAGGCCAGGCTTTCGGACTCTCGGTTGATCGCCTCTTGCAGCAGATGGTCTTCGCTGCGCTCGTGGGTGCGGAACATTTCCAGGAAATTGCGCAGATCGACACGCAACGCATCGACTTCGTCGACCTCGCCGCTCCGGGCGTAGATGCGCGCCATTTCAAGTATCTCGATCATCTTTTCGTGTTCGTTGACCAGGCGGGAAATCTCGACGCGCCGCTCGGGCATGATTTCCAGGATCGCCTGAAACAGGCCGTCCTGCTCTTCGGCCTGATGGTGTTCCACCAGGCGTTCTTTCAGTCCTTCGATCTGGGCCGCCAGTCGGCGCATCGGTTCATTGTCGGACAGGCCATCGCGCAATCCGTCCAGCGTCACCTCCACCTGATCGAGGTAGAAGTAAATCTGACGATGCTCCTCAAGGGTGTTTTGGGTGCGTTGCTCGAGTGTTTGGAATTCAGCCATCGCCCGGGTCTCCCTCTGCAGAATTTTCGATCGCGACTAGACCACCACCACAATCTGTTCCAATGATTTACGTTGCAGGTCCGGTACCTTGCAACCTTTTTTAGGATAGCCGAGCGCGATCAACATGTACGCCCTTTCATTTTCCGGGCGTTCAAGTATCCTGTGGAGAAATCCCATCGGCGAAGGCGTGTGTGTCAACGTGGCCAGCCCCGCCCGGTGCAGCGCAGCGAGCAGCATCCCGGTCGCGATCCCGACCGATTCGTTGACGTAGTAGTGCTTGTTCTTCTCGCCGTTCGCGCCCAGGCCCCAGAGCTGGGCGAAGATCACGATGAACCACGGGCATGTTGTGAGGAACGGCTTGTTCTCGTCGGTTCCCAGAGGCGCCAGATCCTTGAGCCACGCCTCGGGCATGCGCCGAGTGTAGTTCTCCTTTTCCTCGATCTCCGCGGCCTCGCGGATCTTGGCCTTGACGGCGGGATCGCCGACAAGCACGAACGTCCAGGGTTGCTTGTGCGCACCGGAGGGCGCCGTTCCTGCGGCGAGGATCGCCTGCTGGAGGATCTCGCACGGCACCGGGCGGTCGCTGTATTCGCGAACCGTGCGCCGGCGGTTCAGGTCCTGATAGAACTCGCGCACCCGCGCCAGCATTTCGCCTTCCGGAAACGACCGGAAATCAAGCGGTACGAAAGGGTACTCGGTTCGACTCATGTGATCGACTCCTCCGCTCGCTATGACGCGTTGCCGGACTTTTCATCGGATTCGGTAGGCCGAAGCAGTTCGTACTCGACCGCCTCGACGAGCGTCTCCACGTCGTCGTGGGTCGGGTCGAACTCGATGACGACGACGTGGTGCCGGCGACGTAGCAATTCCCCCATCCGGCGGTATCCCTGCCGGAGGCGCTTGAGCCCTTCTTCGTTCTGGTGGGCTTCGAGCGGTTGGCTACCCGAGCGCAAGACGCTCATGAGTTGGGCGACCGGGGGCAGGACCAGCACCAGGACCGTGGGGATCGGAGGCCGGGTCAGCGACCATTCGCTGACGAGCCAGACCTCGGGCGCCCGGCGGAGGAAACGCCACCATTTGCCGAGCGGGATCTTCTGTTTACCCGCCAGATACTCGATGACACGGTTCAGTTCGCCGTCGTCGAACAGACCGCGGTAGGAACCCGCCACGGCCCAGGCCGAAAGATCCACCAGCGCGCTCCCGTCGGTCACCACGAACTGCGCCGAACGGCGTTCGCCGATGATCTCGCTGAGACGCGCGATCTCGATCTTCTCGGAGAACCTGGGACCGGAAAACCGTTTGCTGGCGCCGATGAGCTTCGCCAGCATCGCGGTCCAGATCCGGTGGGGAATGTGCGCGATCGGGGCGCTGATTTCGTGGACCCCATCGGGGTTTACCTCGAGCAGCGTCGCACCGAACCCCAGCGTCGTCCCGTGTCGGCCGAGCCGCGCGGCGATCGCGCGCATCATCTCGTCACGCGCCTTACCGCCGAGCCCGCAGACCGCTACGCGCTGCGGGGGCCGGGCCATCTCCCCGGGCGGCGGCGGCGGCGGCGGGGCCAGGGACAAGACGTCGCGCTGCACTTGTTCGGCGATTTCCCGGGCAGCGTCCTCCGGGTCGTAGGTGCGCGGCTTGCCGACGATCGCGTCGATGTTCAGCGGGACGGGCACGGTCTGGCCGCGCGGCCAGATCCGCTCCGGCCCAGCGAGGTACACCGGGACGACTAGCAAACCCGGCAGCTGCTGGACCAGTTTGCCGATCCCCGGGCGGAAGCGCGCCACGACGCCGGCTTCTCCCCGGCTCCCTTCGGGGAAGAACACCAGGGAGTGACCCTCGTTCAACTTGTCGATCAGCGGTTGCAGCGGATCCACACCCGGCTTCGGATGGCGCTGGATCGGGATGCTGTTCATCATCCACATCGCGAGCGCTTGCTTGAATATCGTCGAACCAAAGTAGTCGGCGGCGGCGACCGGATGGACCCGGGGAAGACGCCGCAGCGGGAACAGGCTCATCAGGACTCCCGCGTCGAGGTGGGAATTGTGGTTGGAGACGACGAGGCACGATCCGTCCGGAATCAGGCTGCGACGCCGGTAGCGAACTCCGACGATCCACGTCAGGACGGGACGCACGAACCCGAGGTGAAACAGGTAAAGCGCCGCGGTGCGCAGGAAGCTCTTCACGGCGCGAAGTTGGTCACGTAGTGGAAAAACACCGGGGCGGCGTACACCGCCGGGACCATGCGCGTCATCGTGGCGCCGCGGCCGATCACCGCGGCGGAACTGGTCAGTTTCAGATCGGTCGCCACCGCCTCGCTGACCAGCGCCCCAAGCGTCACAGCCACCGAAACGAGGAGCCCCGCCCGCCCGCCGTCGTTGACCGTCAACTCGGCCAGCGGCGCGAGCAAATAGCCGAACCCGGTGGCCAGGAACATGCCGGCGAAGATCCCGGCCAGTGGCCTGAACCACGGTCTGCCCGGATGGGGCCGGCCGGCCAAACGTTGCGGTAGTTCGGACGCAAGGACGAGCACACCGAACAGCTCGAGCAAACCGTGATGCGACAGACCCGCGAACAACGCGAGGTGTGCGATGCAGAAAACAAAGAAGATCACGCCGATCAGCATCCGGCCCATCGAGCCCAGCAGCCCCCGCTCGGTTGTCCCATAGACGAGAAACACGGGGATGATGAGGAATAGCACCACCGGAACGACTGCCTGGAACAGGTTCACCGCGCCGATGAAGGCAGGCCACAGGATCAACGGGATCGCGAGGTAGGACACCAGGATGGCGTATCGATCACGAGGGCGCACGGGCGCCACGGAGAAATAAGCGCGTAGTGATGCGAACATCATGAACGCGAGAAGCGGAAACGAGATTCGACGGTCGAAGCGGGAAAGCAGTACCAGCACCGTGGCCATCAACCACCACAGCCCGACCCACCCCGGCAGGCCCCGGAAGCGGCCGCCACGACGTCGCGTCGAGAAGGCGACGACACTGACGACTGCCAACGCACCGGCCAGCGCCCAGACGAGCCGCGCATCACCCCCAAATAGCTCTGCCATCCGTCCCATTATGCCTGTCCCATCGGTTTTTTTTGGCTAGAATCGTCCCATGGCTACCGAACCGAACCTTTCCGAGCCCTGCGCCCTCGTTCTTTTCGGCGCCACGGGCGACCTGATGCGCCGCAAGCTTATTCCCGCGCTGTACAACCTCTTGCTGGACGACATGCTTCCGGAACGCTTCGCGGTTGTCGCCGTGGCCCGGAAGAAGCTCGACAGGGAGGAGTTGCTGACGCGTCTGCGCGACGGTGTCGAGCGCTATTCGCGGCGCGCCATCGACGATGAGACCTGGGTGCGTCTCGAGCGTGCGATCTCGATCCTCGTCGCCGATGCAGGCTCGACGGACGGACTCGCGCCATTGAGCGAACACTTGGCCGGGGTCGATCGCGAGTTCGAAACCGCGGGCAACCGGTTGTTCTATCTGGCCGTGCCTCCGTCGGCCTACGCCGGCATCGTGGGCGGACTCGGTGAGGCCGGGCTCCAGCGCCCCGGGCCCGGCGGATCGTTCTCGCGGATCATCCTGGAAAAACCGATCGGCCACGACCTCGAGTCGGCGCAAACGCTCAACCGTGCGGTCAACGACGTGTTCGGTGAGGACTCCGTCTACCGCATCGACCACTACCTCGGCAAGGAGACGGTGCAGAACTTGTTGGTGTTCCGGTTTGCGAACGCCATCTTCGAGCCGCTGTGGAATCAGAAGTATGTCGACCACGTACAGATCACGGTAGCGGAATCGATCGGCGTCGAGGAACGCGGGGCGTATTACGAGGAGGCCGGGACCGCGCGCGACATGTTGCAAAACCACCTGTTCCAGCTCGTCTGCCTGACAGCCATGGAACCGCCGGCCTCGCTGCGACCGGACGCGATCCGCAACGAGAAGGTCAAGGTCCTGGAAGCGCTGCGACCGCTGTGTGGCAAGCAGGTTTCCAGCGCGACGGTCCGCGGCCAGTACGTGCAGGGCGTGATCGACGGGAAGGAAGTGCCGGGGTATCGGGCGGAACCGGGTGTCTCACCGGAATCGCGGACGGAGACTTACGTGGCGACGGAGTTGTTCATCGACAACTGGCGTTGGGCGGGGGTGCCATTTTACCTGCGTGCCGGAAAGCGGATGAACAAACGAGTCACGGAAATCGCCCTGTGCTTCCGCGAGGTCCCGCACCATCTGTTCCCCGACGCAGCGTTGACGACGAACACACTGGCACTCCGGATCCAGCCTGAGGAGGCGATCTCGATCAAGTTCGACGCAAAGATTCCCGGAACCGAGCCGCGGATCAAACCGGTCGAGATGGAGTTCGACTACGAGGGCTCGTTCGCGGACGGGTCCCCCGAAGCGTACGAGCGTTTGATCAGCGATGCGATGAACGGTGACTCGACGTTGTTCATCCGGCGCGATGAAGTCGAAGCTGCGTGGGGTTGGATCGATCCGCTCCAGGAGGCCTGGGCCGCGGGGGGGCGGAACGTCCGTCTGCCGGAATACACCGCCGGAACCTGGGGGCCCGCCGAAGCACACGTGATGCTCGCGCGTTCAGGGCGCACCTGGCGACGGCTCTAGACCCCGAGCCACTCCGCGACCCTTGTGCTGACGCTTGCGGCGGTCAGCCCGAAATGCTCGGCCAATTCCGCCGCGGGCGCCGACGCACCGAACGTATCGATGCCCAGGGTCAGCCCGTCGGGACCGGCGAGCGCGCGCCACGGCCGCGTGCATCCCGCCTCGATCGTGCACGTCGGCACGCCCGCGGGGAACAACCGCCGCCGGTAGTCGGGCTCCTGCTCGTAGTACCGTTCGAGGCACGGGATCGAAACGACGTTGATGTTCTTGCCCTTCGCAGCCAACGCGTCGCGAGCGGCCAGCGCGAGGTGCACTTCCGAGCCGGTCGCCGCGATCACGGCGTCCGGCCGGTCGTCGCCGGTGACGAGGTAGCCACCGCGGCGAAAATCGCCCAGTTCGCCGTCGACCTCGCGCTTCACGGCGGGCAGCTTCTGGCGCGTGAGCAACAGCGCGGTGGGGCCGTCGAGCCGCTCGAGCGCCTGGCCCCAGGCCAGCGCAGTTTCGACCCCGTCCGCCGGGCGGAACACATGTAGGTTGGGGATCAAGCGCAGCGCCATCGCGTGTTCAATCGGTTCGTGGGTCGGTCCGTCCTCGCCGACGAAGATCGAATCGTGCGTGAAGATGTAGATTGCGGGAAGTTTGGCCAACGCGGCCAGGCGGATGGCCGGGCGCATGTAATCCGAAAAGATCAGGAACGTCGCGGCGTAGGGGCGGAATGCGCCGTAGTACAACATGCCGTTCACGATCGTTCCCATGGCGTGTTCGCGAACGCCGAAGTGCAGGTTGCGACCGGCGAACGCATCGGCCTGTACGGCCGGTGCGCCCTTGATGACGCTCTTGTTGGACGGCGCCAGATCGGCGGAACCGCCGACAAGCCCGGGCATCTCGGCAGCCGCGAGTTGCAGCACCGCACTGCTGTGTCCGCGTGTTGCACCGTCATCGGTCGGCGCGCCGGCGATCAGGCGATCGGTCAGACCGGCCGGCGGCTCAACATCGTGGATCGCGTCCCACTCACTCGCGAGCGCCGGCTTCGCCTCGCGCCACGATTCGAACTTCTGCTCCCACGCCGTCCGCAACGCACGGCCCTCTTCCGCACGCTCGGTAAAGAACGCGCGCACCTCGTCAGGGACGTGGAACGTGGGTTTGGCGGGCCAGCCGAGCGCCTGTTTGGTCGCGGCAACCTCGTCCACCCCGAGGGGGGCGCCGTGCGCGTCCGCCGTGTCCTGTTTGTTCGGCGAGCCGTGCGCAATATGCGTGCGGCAGGCGATCATCGACGGACGGCCGTCCGCGAGCGCAGCATCGATCGCGCTGCAGACGGCATCGTCGTCATAGGCGTCGACGCGTTGCGCGTGCCAGCCGTAGGCCTCGTAGCGTTTGCAGACGTCTTCCGAGAACGCCAACGAGGTCGCCCCTTCGATCGTGATGCGGTTGTCATCGTAAAGGATGATCAGGTTGCCCAGGCCCAGATGTCCGGCCAGCGAAGAGGCCTCGCCGGAGACGCCCTCCATGAGGTCACCGTCGCTGGCCACCACGAAGACGTGGTGTGACACCGGATCGAAATCGCCTTGCCCATTGAATCGAGCGCCGAGCATGCGCGCGGCCAGCGCCATGCCGACCGAGTTGCCGAGGCCCTGCCCGAGCGGCCCCGTTGTCGCCTCGACCCCGACGGTATGGCCGAACTCGGGGTGGCCGGGCGTCTTGCTTCCCCACTGCCTGAATTCCTTCAGATCATCGAGCGACAGGTCGTAGCCGGAGAGGTGCAGGAGCGAATAGAGCAGCAGACACCCGTGACCGGCGGAGAGCACGAAACGGTCGCGATCGGCCCAACCGGGATCGGTCGGGTCGTAGCGCAGATAGCGGCTCCATAAAGTGAACCCCAATCGCGCCATCCCCATCGGCATGCCGGGGTGGCCCGAGTTGGCTTCCTGGACCGCATCGACGGCGAGAAATTGGATGGTCTGGGTGGCCTGCCGGATCAGATCGTTGCTGATTGCTGTGGACATCGAATCACCTTGGTTTGAGGAGGTCGCCAGTTTACCCAAGATCGTGAGCCTTGCCCGGCGTTTCATCGCAAAAAATTTATGTGCGCGCCGGACCCGGCGCAGGTCAGCGCAGCGGCTCGATGTTCCCCAGCCGCGCCCCCACCAAGGGTCGCAGCACGGAAAGGTCGACACCGCGATCCCCGGCGCCCTCGAGGGCCCAGCGTAACTCCTCGTTGTGTCCTGTTTCAAACGCCGCCACGGCCAGGATGGCGAGAACGTCGGTGGTGGCCAACCAGTCGGATCCGACCTGGGCCTGCCACCCACGCAGCCTCCAGTAGCGTCGCTGACGCCGCGGTGAGAACAGGCGCAGCGCCTTCTTCGCCCCTTTGAACGCGGACTCGTAAGCCCCGTTGCGCAGGTCTATCCGTCCCTCGAGCGCGGCGCGCTCGATCCGCAGCGCGTGGCTGTCGGGGCCGAGGATTTCGACCGCCGACTCGATTTCCCACCGCGCGAGCGTCTCATCACCACGGTCGAGCGACAGCCGGGCAAGCCGCAGATGGATCAGCGCATCGTCCCGCTGTTGCTGGGCCGGGCTCGGTTGCATCCAGGCGAGCGTAAAGGCGACCTTGTCCGATCCCACCCCGGGTGCCGCCAGCGCGCGACGGTAGCTGGCCTCGGCCCCCGCGATATCGCCGGCGATCAGCAGGTTTTCGGCCTGCAGGGCGGCGACCTTCTTGGGCTGCGTCCGCGCGGAGTAGAACCCGGCGAGGACTTCCCCACGCGGGTCGAGCGTCAGACTCAGGGGCCGGGTCTCCGACTTCAGCACGAACCGATCGCCGGCGCCTCTGAGCATCAGGTTGCCTTGCTTGGCCGGGCGACGGTGCGGCGCGTCCGGCTCGCCGGCGGAGCGGTCATCATCGAGGACGATGCGGAACGGGACCACGAGCGCGGTGTCTTCCACGCCGCCCTGCGGGCGGATCGTACGGACGACGTCCCAGTGGCGTTCGCCGAACGTCCGAACGGCCTGCTCGCGAACGGCGTCGGCCACCAGGCGCGCTTCCCCCTCGATCGTCCAGCCGTTCTGGGGATCGCCGGAGATTTCGTAGTCGTAGTACACCTCGGGAATCCCCGTGCCGTAGATGTAGCGGCGGGCAAAACCGCTCAGGTCCAACCCGGACATGTGTTCAAGCGCCTTCAGGAAGGTATCGGTGCTGACCACTCGGTTGGCGGCGACCTCCGCCAGCGAGCGCATCATCTCGCCAAAGGGCCGCTGTCCGACGATGCGTGCGAGCATCGCGAGCACCACCGCACCCTTGCGATAGACGATGGCGCGATAGCCGTTGCTGGCCAGGGTCGAGTTCAGCCGCACCCCCAGAACGATCGGCCCCAACGATTCGACCGTTCGACCGACCGGGGTCATTTGGTTCAGTTGTTGGCGCCAGCCGGCCGACATCTCGGCCAAGAAAGCGGCCCCGCCCTCCTCGGTGTCGGCCCAGAATTGCATCGCGGAATAGTTGGCCATCGCCTCGGACAGCCATTGATCGCGGTAGCTCGACCAACCGATCAGGTTGCCCCACCACTGGTGCGCGACCTCATGCGCGACGGTTGTGGCCCGGAACCAGTTCATCTCGACGCCTCCAGGCGGGACGTTTGGGGGCAAGACCGTGTCGGCGAGCGTGATGAAGCTGAGGAAGCTCTGCGAGTAACGCCGCGGCAACGTCACAACGGTGAGATAGTCCAACGGATACGGACCGAACGCTTCTTCAAAATAGGTCAGGGAACGCCGGATCGCGGCGATCATCTCCCGGCGAACCCCCTCGCTGAGGCGGTGCGGCCCCGAACGGTTAAACGCGACTTCGAGCTCAACGTGTCCGGCCTGCGCGTGTTCGATCTCGAACCGGCCCATCACGAAGGAGAACGCGATCGAGGGTTCGTCGAGGACACGGCGTTGCCAGCGGTAGCGCCGGTCGCGCCCGGACTCCACCACACGGCCCGACGCCAGCAGATCAAGCTTGCGCGGCCAGCGGATCGTCACGTCGTAGGTCGCGCGATCGATCGTGCCGCAATGCGGGTACCAGTTCGCGGTGTCCTCCAGGTCGAATATCTTGCGATCGACCCAGCGAATGGCCTTGCCTCGATAGACGATCTCGAGCCGGATGCGCTGACCCACGTAGGACGGTTCATCGAGCACGACCATCAGGTCGCCGCCTGAGCGGAAGAAGAACAACGGTTCTCCCGTGTCGCCGCGCACAACCTCGGTGCGGAGGTCGCGGTAGAGTTCCAGCGGAATCACGCGACGACCGGCCTCGTGGGCGACGATGTCCAGCGTGGCACGGCCGTGTAGTGTCGTTTCGTCGCGGGCGATCGTGGCGTCGAGCTTGTAGTGTTCGGCCTCGAATCCCGGCGCCGCCTCGCCGAGTTCTCCGCTGGGATCCCACGGCCCCGACAGCCAGATGTCCCAATCACCGATGTCCTGGATCCGGGTATCGAGCCAGCGTCCTCTTTTTTGTTGGTGTTTCAGGTGGCGCTCCAGGCGCAATCGATCCCAACCGCGAATCTCTACGGGAGTGAAATGGGCGAGGGTGTGCGGTTCGGTGTCCTCAGGATCGAACTCGTAGATGAAATCGCCGACCTCGTAACTACGGCACCAAATCGCGAAGTAATCGGCGTACGCACGGTCCCCGATCAACGCGTTGAACACGCCGCCGCGAATCCCGTTGGCCGCTCGCTCGGCCCCTTCCAACCAGTCGCCGTAAATCGCCTCGACGCGTTCCAGCATCGGCTGGCTGAGAAACGCGGGTTCGCGGTGTTCGAGCAACGCACGAACCGGTGCGTCGTTCGCACGCACCATCACGGCAGCTTCGAGGCTGACGTCCAACTCTCGCTGGCCTGAAAACAACTCGAGTTGATCGGCTTCGATTTCGTCGGGAGGCTCGAAACGAAAGCGTGCCTGACCGACGAACACCCACTCGACGATGCGGCCGGCCACCGGTTGCGTGGGAACCAAGACGCCGCTGTGAACGAGCAGGTGGGCGGAACCGAACGGGATGTCGACCTGCTCCAGCACGACCGCACGCCCGGGGTCGAGACGCGTCAATTGGAGTTCGTCGTAGAGCGCTGCGGCCTGCTCCAGACCGGCCCCGGGCCCGCCAGGCGCCAACGCCACTACGAGCACAACGCACGCGAGGAGCAGCTGGCGGAGCGTGTTACAAGCTGGAGTGCGTGCCGTCACAGAACGGAGACTCGGCTGTTTTCTTACATTTGCAGAGGGCGTAGTTCTTGTGCGTCTCGACCGTGAACTCGATCGGTTCAATCCCGGTTCCCTGGTGGGATCCGTCACACCACGGCTGGTCCTTGGAGCGACCGCAGCGACACCAATGATAGGTGCGGCCCGGTTCAAGCTCGAGCACCTCCGGCCGGGTATCGGCGACGATCGGGTCAGACATGGGCGCCTCCTTGGAAAAGACCCATCTTATCGCGGCCCGACGACCTTTGACAGCAGGCTTCGGTGCTGACTAGAATTCGCCGCGGCACGAGGTCCGCTAGACGACGATGTCCCCTGGCGGGGGAGGTATGGCCATGGCAAAGAAAGTGAGCCCGCGGCGCAAGAAGCCCGTCGAGGACCTCAACCTCAATAATATCGTCCATACGCAGTTCGACGCCGCGGCGCGACACATCAAACTCCCCCCCGGACTTCTAGAACAGATCAAGTCCTGCAACAACGTTTACTTCATGCAATTCCCGGTGAAGCTCGGGAAGAGCTACCAGATGATCAAGGCGTGGCGTGCCGAGCACAGTCACCACCGCAAGCCGCTCAAGGGCGGCATCCGCTACAGCCGCATGGTCAACCAGGACGAGGTCATGGCCCTTGCGGCTCTCATGACGTACAAGTGCGCGATCGTCGACGTTCCGTTCGGTGGGTCCAAGGGTGGTGTCCAGATTCAGGCGCGTGCGTACTCCAAGGAACAACTCGAGAAAATCACTCGGAGGCTCACCAGCGAGTTGATCCGCAAGAATTTCATCGGACCCGGGATCAACGTCCCGGCACCGGACTACGGCACCGGGGAACGCGAGATGGCCTGGATCGCCGATACCTACGATGCGTTCCACCCCGGTGATCTCGACAACATGGCCTGTGTGACCGGCAAACCGGTGACGCAGGGCGGGATTCGCGGGCGGACCGAGGCGACCGGGCGTGGCGTCGTGTACGCGCTTCGCGAACTGTTCCGGCATCCCAAAGAACTCGCACGTTGCAAACTGTCCGGCGGCCTCGAGGGCAAGACGGTTTCGGTGCAAGGGTTAGGGAACGTGGGTTACCACGCGGCCCGCATCCTCCACGACGAGGATGGAGCCAAGATCATCGCGGTCGGCGAGTGGGACGGCACGATCTACGACCCGAAGGGGATCGACATCCCGGCGCTCCAGCGCCACCGTAAGAAGACCGGGTCGATCCTCGGTTTTCGCGGAACCAAGAAACTGCCTCGACCGGGAGACTGTCTCGAGGTCGAGTGCGACATCCTGATCCCGGCTGCGCTCGAAAATCAGATCCGCCAGGACAATGTCAAGAAACTACGTTGCAAGATCCTCGCTGAGGCCGCGAACGGTCCGACCACGCCGCGCGCCGAGGCCGAATTGAACCAACGCGCCGTGCTGGTCCTGCCGGACATCTTCCTGAACTCGGGCGGCGTCACCGTATCGTACTTCGAGTGGACGAAAAACCTCTCGCACATACGCTACGGGCGGCTCGAGAAGCGGGTCGACCAGGCCAAACGCCAGAACCTCGTCGGCGCGCTCGAGGACATGGTCGGGCACAGATTCCCGAAAAAGCAGCGGCAACAGCTGATCGCGGTCACCGACGAGCGTGACCTGGTGAACTCGGGTCTCGAAGAGACGATGGTGTGCGCCTTCCAGGAAATCTTGGAAATCCGTAACCGCTCCAATAAGGTTACGGACATGCGCACCGCCGCTTACATCTGCGCGATCCAGAAGGTGGCCCGCGGCTACCTCGAACTCGGGATCTTCCCCTGACCCGTGCGCGCTGGCAGATCTGGGTCGATACCGGCGGGACCTTCACCGACGGACTCGCCGTCGCTCCCGATGGTTCGCTTCGTCGCGTCAAGATCCTCAGCACGGGAGCGTTGCGCGGTCGTGTCGTGCGACAGGTCGATGAGCGACGCTTCGAAATCAACGAGCGCTGGAACGTTGCCGACGAGGCCCTGGTCGGATTCCGGCTGCGCCTGATCGGACGGCCGGACACGCCGGCCGCGGTCTCGAACTACGCTGCCGATCGATCGATCCTGACGTTCGACAGGCCGGTCACGATCGACGACGACGGCGTGTTCGAACTCACGACCGGCGAAGAGGCGCCGGTGGTGGCCGCGCGACTGCTGACCGCGACCCCGGTGGGTCGAACGCTCCCTCCCTGCGAGATGCGGCTGGCCACGACTCTGGCGACCAATGCGTTGCTCGAACGCACCGGCCGGCCCACCGCGTTGTTCGTGACTCGCGGCTTCGAGGACCTTTCGTACATCGGAACGCAGCAACGACCCCACTTGTTCGTACTCGACGTCCGCAAGACCCCGCCGTTGCACGCCGCCGTGGTCGGGGTCGAGGAACGGCTCGCCGCCGACGGAAGCGTGCTGCGTGCGATCGACCTCGACGCAGCGTCGGCCATGGCGGAAGCATTGCTCGCGCGCGGGATCCGCAGCGCGGCGATCGCGTTCATGCACGCGTTCAGGAACCCGGAGCACGAGCGCCTGTTGGCGTTGCGTTTGAAGCAGCTAGGCTTTGAACACGTAGCAAGTTCGGCCGAGCTTGCGCCGCGAATCAAACTGTTGCCGCGATTGGAGACCGCTGTCATCGACGCCTATCTCGGACCGCTGATCCAAGGTTATCTCGGCCGCGTTTCAGAAGCGGCGGGCGATGCGATGAAACTGCTGGTGATGACGAGCGCGGGTGGGCTGAACGACGCCGCCGGCTACCGGGCGAAGGACAGTCTGCTCTCGGGGCCCGCGGCGGGCGTGGTTGGCGCGACCCGCGCGGGGTTGCGCCACGGCCGTTCGCGCCTGATCGGTTTCGACATGGGCGGGACAAGCACCGATGTGACTCGCTTCGATGGCGAGTACGAGTACGCCTACGAACACGGCCTCGGTGAGATCCGGTTGGCGGCGCCCGCGTTGGCGATCGAGTCGGTCGCCGCGGGGGGCGGTTCGATTTGCTGGCTGGACGGCGAACGCCTCAGGGTCGGACCGAAGAGTGGCGGCGCCGATCCGGGGCCGGCCTGTTACGGGGCCGGCGGACCCCTGTGCCTGACCGATCTCAACCTGCTGCTGGGCCGGCTCGACGCAGACCGGTTCGGGATCCCTATCCAGCCCGACGCCGCACGGCAGCGGCTCGCCGAACTCTGTGATGAGGTCGCCGAGCGATCCGGCGAACGGCCCGAACCGGCTGCGGTCGCCGAGGGGTTGCTCGCGGTCGCCGACGAGACGATGGCGGATGCGATTCGCCGTATTTCGCTGAGGCACGGCTACGATCCGCGCGATTACACGCTGGTCTCGTTCGGCGGCGCGGGGGGCCAGCACGCAACGGCGGTTGCGCGGCGCCTCGGAGTGCGCCGCATTCTCGTGCCACGCGATGCTGCGCTGTTGAGCGCGGTCGGGCTCGGCCACGCCGTGATCGAACGCTTCGCCGAAGAACAAATCCTCGAACCGTTGAACGCGGTCGAGGGCGGCCTGGTTGACCGTTTCGAAGCGCTCACGCGCCGCGCGGTCAGCGAG
>Ga0209988_10000051_pt1 | contig 56449 bp, 51 predicted proteins | sample N075metaG_FD_183115 | JGI IMG/M metagenome (GOLD analysis project Ga0209988, IMG submission 183115) | Deep subsurface microbial communities from Kermadec Trench to uncover new lineages of life (NeLLi) - N075 metaG (SPAdes) (version 2) | ecosystem: Environmental > Aquatic > Marine > Ocean trench... | reverse complement strand
GTTGCGTGACACCCGACTCCAGCTCGACATGGGCGCGCCCGGCTTCTTCGGTTCATTTACAGTGGGGGCGGGTTTCGGATTCGGCTGGTCGCCCTGTATCGGGCCGATTCTCGGCGCGGTCCTGACTCTCGCCGCCAGTCGCGAAACGGTCTTCGAAGGAATCACACTGCTCGCGGTCTACTCGGCCGGACTCGCCATCCCCTTCCTCGTGGCGGGTTGGAGCATCGACTATTTCTTCACGGCGTTCGACCGGATCAAGAAACATTTCCGTGCGCTCGAGATCGGATCGGGCGCGATGTTGATCGGTGTCGGCGTTCTGCTGACGACGAACCAGCTCGGCTGGTTCAACGCCCATTTCACATTCCTGTCGGACATCGTCGTCGCGGCGGAGGAGATGCTTCAATGAGTTTCCGCCGACTGGGTCGACTTTCTCTGATTTGCATCGTCCTGTTGGCGGCGGCCTGCTCTGAAGGCGGCGAGCCCTCGAACCAGGGCCCGCCGCAGACCGCACCCGATTTCGACTTGAGTCTGCTCCAGGGTGGTGACATACGACTGGCGGACCTGCGCGGAAAGATCGTGATCGTCGATTTCTGGGCGACCTGGTGCGCGCCCTGCGAGGTGCAAATGCCGATCCTCGACGCGTTCTGGCGTGACGAGGAAGCGCGCGCCCAACACGGCGACGATTTGATGATCGTCGGGATCTCGGTCGACCTGGATCCAGCCGAGAAGGTTTCCCGCTGGGTCGCCGAACGAGATTTCAGGTACCCCATCGCGATCGGAGATCAGGATCTCGCCATGCGCTATGGCGTCATCGGCTTTCCCACGCTCGTCATCATCGATCAAAACGGTGGGATTCACACCCGCCATACCGGAGTTTTGAGTCGCCCGGAAATCGAATCGATTCTGGATTCGCTTCGCCGCAAGCCCAAGCTCGCGATCTGATCCGATTTCTCAAGTCCCTGTCCGCAGAGGACGAAAACGACTTTACGTCGGCAGCCTGCGAGATTCGGGGCGGCAGCGACGGGGAGAGTCGCTCTGGATCGCAGAGAAGACACACAGCTTGAGGTGAAGCGTGCCTACCAGCATGTCTTCCAGGATGGTGAGGTCATCTTCGAAGAGGGCGACGAGGGAGTCGATCTCTATATCGTCCAATCCGGCCAGGTTGAGATCATCCGAAGTGGCTCGGCGGGCGATCGAGTCGTGGCCAAACTCGCTGCGGGGGATTTCTTTGGCGAGATGAGTGTCGTGTTGGGCGAGGCGCGAACCGCACGAGCCGTCGCGATCGGACGCACAGAGCTGCTCCAGCTCGATGGCGAAACCCTCGAATCGATGTGTATCGAGCGGCCGGAGATCGCGATCCGAATGATTCAACGCCTGGCGATTCGGTTGATTGGTGCCGAACGACGCCTGGCCGCCTTCGGCCTGGACGAACTCGTAGGCCCCTTGGTCCGCTATTTGTCGAACCAGGCGGGCGGGGATCCGAACGCGGAACTCCATTTGACGACGTCTTTGCGCGCCCTCGCGTCGGGCAGCAACCTGACGCTCGAGGAAACCCATCAGGCGCTAAACCAACTGATGGATAAGAAATTGATCCGCCTGAATGGCGACGAATTGGTGGCGCCCGACCCGGGCGCGCTTTCCGTCGCCGTGAGCCGGTTCGCCGAGGCCCGCTGAGCCTCGAATCCGCTCCGTTTGGCCTGATCGATAGCGCTCAGGTAGCGTTCCGCCCGAAGCATTCGGGGGGCCTGTGGCACGAGCGGCCACCGTAATTGGATTCGTTTTCGTCGCGATGGGATGGGTTGCCAGTATGGCGGCCGCTGACGATCGCGCTCGCATGGACGAACCCTTCGAAATCACGGCGGACCGGATCTTCCTGGACGATGCGCGCGCGCTCTACGTTGCGGAAGGACATGTTCGGATCGAACAGGGTGAGCGCCGGCTCGAGGCCCGCTGGGTCGCCTTCAGTCGGGAAACACGTATCGCGGTCGCCGAGGGCGATGTCCGGCTGGATGACGGCGATGACCTGCTGACCGCTGAATTCATGGTCTTCGATGTCGATACGCTGCTCGGCATGCTCTACCAGGGCTCGGTCGATGTCGGACACCAGGGTTTCCTGATGCGTGCGAAGGAAATCGTCCGCACGGGTCAGAACACCTTCACGATGCGCGCCGGGCGCTTCTCGACCTGTCGTTGTGAGCCGGGTAAAACGTTGCCCTGGGAGATCCGGACGGCGAAGGCCGAGATCGAGGTCGGTGGCCTCGGCACGATCACAAATTCGACCTTCAATGTGCTCGGTGTGCCGGTTCTCTGGGTTCCCTGGGCCTTCTTTCCCGTGAAGAGCGAGCGCGAAACCGGTCTTTTGTTGCCCGATTTCGGTTTCGGTGGGCGGGGCGGAGCGAGTTTCGGTCTGCCCTTCTTCTGGGCTGCGTTGCCTCAACTGAATGTGACCCTCACCCCACGCTATTTCGTGGACCGGGGCTTCAAGCAGGACGTCGAAATCGAATACGTGTTCGGGGAGAAATCGGAGGGTCAGCTCTTCGTGGCTGGGCTCAGCGACAATTCGGCGAAACCAGGCGGGCCGAATCCGAGCGAGCGCTGGGTGGTCCTCTGGGAGCACGATCAGGAGTTGCCGGCGAAATGGCGTTGGCAGACGGATTTCAAGCTGGCCTCCGACAATCTCTACGCGGACGATTTCGTCGAGCTGCGTCGCTATGCCAGTCATCGATTCATCGAGTCGACGAGCAATTTCGCTCGGGACTTCGGGACGAGTGGGGGCGTCGGGGCGATGCTCGGCTCGCGCTATGCCGACGACATTCAAGGCTCGAACAAGAATGATCGCGACAAATATCTGCTGCAACGCTGGGCCGAGCTTCGGGCGGATGCACAACCCGGAACGATTATGGGCCCCTTCGGTCTCGAGGCCCGGATCGATTCGGAGCTGATCTACTTCTCGGGCCTCTATAAAACGGGCTCCGACCTGGCCGGGCAGGAGCCCGGCATTCCCCCGCCGCTTCGATCGGACGGGCGCTTCTTCGACCTCGGCGTGAATGCCCTGTTCGACACGCCGGATCCGAGTGAGGGTCAGGGAGACGGAGTCTTTCAGCCGGGCGAACCGCTCGCCGAAACCGGCGCACGGATCCTGATCCATCCAAGAATTGCGCGCGTATTCCGAGTCGGAAATCTCGCCGAATTCGTTCCCGAGATCGGCTGGCAACAAGCGCTCTACCGTACGGACGCCCAGCAGTTCGCCGAGCGCGGGCTCTTGACGGCACGGGTCGAGCTTCGCGGTCGCCTGGCGCGCGACTATTTCGGCTCCGGCGGTCGGGCGCTACGGCACGTTATCGAACCAGGCCTTGGCTGGGCCATGGTTTCCCATCGACGCCAGCGCAGCAATCCGCTCTTCATACCGCGGTCTTCGGTCCCCCAATCGCGATTGCGCGCGCTCTCGCTCGAGAATGTGACAAGGAATCCGTCCGATCGAATCGAGAGCGTCAATCAGCTGGTGCTCTCGCTCGGACAGCGTTTCTTCGTTCGTGACTACGCGGGTCAGGGCCCGCGCCTAAAGGCCGACCTGGTGACGGCGGTGGATTGGGATTTCGAGGGGAAAGGCGGGCTGGGCAATCTCTTCGCCGAGGCCCGACTCTTCCCGGTGGGTCCGCTGAGCGGTCATCTTCGGGGCGCATTCGATCCGGAGAAGGTCGCCTTCGAGGAAGCCGAGATCGGAATCAAGGTCGACCTTCCGGTGCGGGGCTGGATAGCGCGACACGCCTCGCTCGGGACCACCTATCGGTATGTCGGGAATCCGCCGCTCTTCGCGGAGAGTGTTCGGGGCAAGGATGCGGCCCAGGAAATCGGCGGGACGGAGCTGAACCAGCTGGACCTGAACCTCCGGATCGAGTTCACGGCGAGGGTCCGCTTGAGCTACTCGTCCGTCTACTCCTTGGTGTCGGGTGAGGGCTTCATTCGCAACCGCGGGTTGTTGGAATACGTGTCGAAGTGTCGCTGTTGGGGCATTGGCGTCAGCGTTTCCCACGAGCGTCGCGACGGTTTTCGGGGGGGCTTCGAGATTCGCTTCCTCGGTCTCGGAGACGAAACGAGCAGTCTTTTCGATACTGGCTTCGGGGCCGGCCTGAACCTCTAACGGGGTTCGCTGATCGAGGGCCGGAGGACGTTTCCAGTTCGCGGAAGAGGGCGCCCCATGGCCGCCGCTCCGCTTGCCGCTTTTCGGTCAAGGCCCTAGAGTAGAAAGGCTTTTCAGCCTGTCGTCCCCCCCACCGGTTTCCGAAGTTCGATTCGGTCGCCACGAGATAAGGATTCGTGCTCCGCACATCGCCCGAGCAATTCGAGAGGCTCGCCAAACAGGCCACGTCGGGACAGCATATTCCCGTCGTGCGCGAGATTCTCGCTGATCTCGACACTCCGCTCTCGCTATTTCGAAAGATCGACGATGGTCGCACGGCCTTCCTGCTGGAATCGGTCGAGGGCGGCGAGAAGTGGGCGCGATACAGCTTCCTGGGTGTCGGCGCGCGGGCCATTTTCCGCTCCTCGGGAAGCCGCGTCGAATGGATCGAAGGGGGCCAGACCGAAGTCCTCGAGGCCGAGGGGGATCCGCTCGAGATTCTTCGGGAACGACTCCGGGCCTTCGAGGCGGTCCAGCCGACCGACTTTACACTTCCGCGTTTTATCGGGGGTGCAGTCGGGATGATCGGCTACGACTGGGTGCGTTTCGTCGAGAAGATTCCCGACTCGAATCCGGATCGCGTGGGCCTGCCCGACGCCTTCTTCGTGTTGCCCGAGTTCGTCGTGGTGTACGACAACATCCGACATACGGCGCTCATTGTGGTCCACACGGCCATCGAACCCGGCGGAAGTGTCGGCGGCGCCTTTGTCGCCGCGTCCGCGAAGATCGAAACGATGGTGGATCGGATTCGCGGCCCCCTCGAACCCGAGCCGCGAAGGCCGGCGATCCGGGCTCCGATGGAAGTCGATCGAAGCATGACGGAGTCGGAGTTTCTCGACGCGGTGAAACGCGCCAAGGAATACGTCGAGGCCGGCGACGTGTTTCAAGTCGTGCTTTCCCAACAATGGCAGCTGCCGCTCCAGGTGGACCCCTTCTCGATCTACCGACATCTGCGGGTGATCAATCCAAGCCCCTATATGTTCTTCATCCGAATGGAGGATGCGGTGCTCGTGGGGTCATCACCCGAAATCCTGGTTCGCCTCGAAGGCGATCGAATCGATGTGCGTCCGATTGCCGGCACTCGGAAACGCGGCGAATCGCCCGAAGAGGATGCTCAACTCGAATTGGATCTGCTCGACGATCCCAAGGAGCGAGCCGAACATCTGATGTTGGTTGATCTCGGGCGCAACGACGCTGGACGCGTGGCCGAGATCGGCAGCGTCGAGGTCGACGAGTACGCCGTCGTCGAACGCTATTCGCATGTGATGCACATCGTTTCGAATGTGAGCGGGCGCTTGCGCGCCGGGCTGGATTGGCTCGACGTACTCCGCGCGACGTTCCCGACCGGCACGCTCTCGGGTGCACCGAAGGTTCGGGCGATGGAGATCATCGATGAACTCGAGACCGTTCGTCGCGGATTCTATGGCGGTTGCGCCGGCTATCTCGACTACTCCGGCAATATGGACATGGCGATCACGATTCGTACGATGGTCGCGAAGGACGGCAAGATCACGCTCGCTGCGGGTGCGGGGATCGTGGCCGACTCGACGCCCGAGTACGAATTCGAGGAGTGCGCCATCAAGGCGCAAGCGGTGCTGATGGCGATCGATCTGGCTCGAGAGGGCATGGACTGACATGAGCGATTCGACATTGCGATTGCTGATGATCGATAACTACGACTCCTTCACCTACAACCTGGTGCAATACCTGGGCGAGTTGGGTGCCGAGGTCGATGTGCTCCGAAACGATGAAGCCGATGTCGATTCCTTGATCTCGCATTCGAGCGATGGCCTGGTGATCTCGCCCGGTCCGGGCAGGCCGGAGGATGCGGGCGTGTCCGTCGCGGCGATCGAGCGATTCGGAGCCGCGGGGATTCCCGTGCTGGGCGTCTGTCTGGGCCATCAGTCGATCGGGGCCGCCTATGGCGCGCGCATCGTACGGGCCGGATCGATCATGCACGGCAAGATTTCCAGCGTGAGTCACGATGAACGCGGGCTTTTCAAGGGTCTTCCCAAGCGATTCGACGCGACCCGCTACCACTCCCTGGTCATCGAGGAAGCGAGCCTTCCCGACGTGTTGGAGATCACGGCGCGGACCGACGACGGAGAAATCATGGGGGTGCGCCATCGATCGCTGCCGATCGAAGGCGTCCAATTCCATCCGGAATCGATCATGACCGGCGAAGGCAAAAACCTGCTCGCAAATTTTCTGGTCCAATGTCGTCAGCGAAACCAGCGCGGGGCGAGGAGATGAGTGAGGTGCGGGCGGCGCTTGCGGAATTGTGCGAGGGCCGAGATCTCTCGCCCCAGACTCTTGGAGCCGCCTTCGACGAGATCATGAAAGGCGAGACCGGTCCGGCCAGCTTGGGGGCTCTGCTGGTTGGGCTGAGAGTCAAGGGGGAAACGGTCGCCGAGATCGTCGCCGTCGCCAGGGCGTTGCGCGCGCACGCCACGACGGCCCAGGCGAAGGATCGCCGAACGATCGACACCTGTGGAACCGGGGGGTCCGGACTCGATACGTTCAATATTTCAACGACATCGGCCTTCGTGGTGGCGGGCGGAGGGGTGTCGGTCGCCAAGCACGGAAACCGGGCTGCCAGCAGTCGGGCCGGAAGTTTCGATGTGCTCGAGGCGCTGGGCGTACGAATCGACTTGCCGATCGCCGACTGTGCCCAAATTCTCGACGAGATCGGAATCGCAGTCTTTTTCGCGCGAACGGCCCATCCCGCTTTCAAACATCTCGCCGATGTCCGTGCGGATCTCGGCGTGCGAACGCTGCTCAACAGTTTGGGGCCGCTGCTCTCGCCGGTGGCCGCACGCTATCAGGTCGTCGGGGTGTATTCGAAAGCGCTGGTCGAACGTCTGGCCGGAGCTTTGCTCGAATTGGGGACGGAACGGGCGTGGATCGTGCACGGTGAGGACGGGATGGATGAGCTGACGACGACTGCGGTCAACCATGTCGCGTCGCTGTCCGAGGGACGGGTCGAATCGATGACGATCGACCCGTCGAAACTGGGACTCGAGAAGGCCAGGCCGGAGGATCTCGCGGGGGGCAGCGCGCAAGAGAACGCACGGATCACACGCGCGATTCTTTCTGGCGCCAAGGGGCCGAAGCGCGACATCGTCTTGCTCAACGCCGCCGCCGCATTCCAGGTCGTCGAGGCTGTGGATTCGCTCGAGGATGGCCTCGTTCGCGCGGCAAAGAGTATCGACGAGGGTGCCGCGGAAGCGAAGCTCGAAGCCCTCTGCGAGGCGACGGCATGACGATTCTCGACGAAATCCTCGCTCACAAACGCGTCGAAGTGGATCGGGCCAACGAATCACGAGATGCGGCGCGTCTGGCCGAGCAGGCGAGGACGTGTACGAGGCGGCCTATCGGTTTCAGCGGGGCCCTGAAGTCGACGCCGGGAATTTCGGTGATCGCGGAAATCAAACGCCGATCGCCGAGCAAGGGATTGATTCGAGAAGACTTCGACGCGGTCGCGATCGCGCGCGCCTACGCGGACGCGGGGGCGGCCTGCATCTCGGTGCTGACGGACGCGCACTTCTTTGGCGGCAGTCTCGAGGATCTCGTCGCCGTTCGCGCGGCGGTCGACACCCCCCTGCTGCGGAAGGATTTCGTGATCGACGCGGTTCAGATCGACGAGGCTCGCGTGACCGGTGCCGACGCCATCCTGCTGATCGTGGCCGCGCTCTCGGGCGAGACATTGAAGCGACTTCACGAGCATGCTCGAAGCCTGGAGCTCGACGTGTTGGTCGAGGTGCATGACGAAGAGGAGCTGGAGAGAGCCTTGGCGATCGGGTCGAGATTGATCGGCGTGAACAATCGAGATCTGCGTACGTTTGAAGTCGATCTCGCGACGACCGAGCGGATCGCGGCGAAGATCGACGACTCGCAGATCGTGTTGGTGGCGGAGAGCGGGATTTCGAGTGCCGAAGATGTGGCACGACTCGAGAGGGCCGGGGCAGCCGGTTTCTTGGTTGGAGAACTATTGATGCGTCACCCCGATCCCGGGGTTGCGCTTCGAAACCTACGGAGGTCGGCGTGACCGGAAGCGTGCGGATCAAGATTTGTGGAGTGAAGAGTCCCGAGGATGCCTTGGCGGCCGTCGAGGCGGGTGCCGACCTGATCGGAGTCAACTTCGTCGAGGGCTCGAAACGGCAAGTCGACGTGCGGCGCGCACTGGAAATTTGCGAGGCGCTCGAGAGTCACGACGTGGAACGCGTGGCGCTCTTTCGCGACGCGCCGTGGGACAAGATCGACGGCATTTTGAGGCGGGTTCCCTTCGAGCGTGTGCAATTTCACGGCTCGGAGACGGAGGAGGAAATCGAAGCGGTCGACCTCCCGACGATCAAGGCGATTCGAGGTGCGGATCAGGCGGCGGCCGAGACCTATCCGGGATCGATCCTGCTGCTGGATCATCCGCATCAAGGCGGTGGCCAGGGTCAGGCGTGGGATTGGCGCGAGGCGGAGGACCTGATCGTCCATGGGCATGACGTCATCATCGCCGGCGGGCTCACGCCGGAAAACGTGGCCGAAGCCCTGGCCGACGTCGGGGACATTCCGCCCTGGGGTGTCGATGTGGCGACCGGAGTCGAGGAGGAGGGCGAAGAGGCGCGCAAGGATCCAGAGAAGATGCGTGCCTTCGTCGAAGCCGTTCGACAACGCGAAGAGATGATCGAAGCGGAGAAGGAATCGGGAGAGTCGAGTTGAAGAGCGAGCCGGACGAGCGCGGGATGTTTGGCGAGTACGGGGGTCGCTTCGTCCCGGAAATGCTGATCAGCGTGCTCGACGAACTGGTCGTTGAGTCCGCTCGAATCTTCGCGGATTCCCGCTATCAAACCGAACTCGACGACCTTCTCGAGAACTACGCGGGTCGCCCGACGCCACTGACCCTTGCGAAGCGTCTCACGGAACGCTTCGGCGGCGCCCGCATCTATTTGAAGCGCGAGGACCTCGCGCATACCGGTGCGCACAAGATCAACAATGTGCTCGGCCAGGCGCTGCTCGCCCGCTATATGGGAAAGAAGCGAATCATCGCAGAGACCGGAGCCGGGCAGCACGGCGTGGCCTCCGCGACCGCGGCGGCACTCCTCGGTCTCGAATGCGAGGTCTATATGGGCGCGGAAGACATGCGGCGCCAGTCGCTCAATGTCTTCCGAATGGAATTGCTCGGCGCGCGGTGCATTCCGGTCGAGAGTGGCTCGCGAACGCTCAAGGACGCCATCAATGAAGCCATGCGCGATTGGGTGGCCCACGCGGACTCGACCTACTACTGCATCGGATCGGTCATGGGGCCGCATCCCTATCCGACGATGGTGCGAAATTTTCAGCGCGTGATCGGGCTCGAGGCGCGCGAACAGATCCAGACGGTCGAGGGCCGTCTTCCCGACGCGCTGGTGGCGTGTGTCGGCGGCGGTTCGAATGCGATCGGACTCTTCCATCCCTTCATCGAGGACGAGGACGTTCGCCTGATCGGCGTCGAGCCCGGCGGCGAGGGGCTGCAATCCGGTCGACATGGCGCCACGCTCACAACGGGCGTGCCAGGCATCTTTCATGGCAAGCGGTCGCTGGTGCTTTCGGATGACGATGGCCAGATCTTTCCGGCGCATTCGATTTCAGCCGGTCTCGACTATCCCGGTGTCGGGCCGGAGCACGCCTATCTCCAGGCGATCGGCCGCGCCGAATACGTGGTCGCCACCGACGAAGAGGCACTCGAAGCCTTCCAGGTCCTGTCTCGCTGTGAGGGCATCCTCCCGGCGCTCGAGAGTGCCCACGCGATTGCCCACCTGCAAGAACTCGCACCCGCTCTGGGAAAGGATGCGCTGATCATCGTGAATCTCTCCGGGCGCGGCGACAAGGATGTCGAGGAGGTTCGGATGATCCTGAATGAGCGAAAAGAGGAGAATCACTGATGGGGCAGGGCAAGAGCCGCATCGAAGCCTGCTTTGCCGCGCTGCGGGAGAAGGGCGACAAGGCGCTGATCCCGTTTTTGACGGCGGGGGATCCCGACCTGGCGACAACCGAGGCGCTCGTGCTCGCGATGGCCGAAGCCGGTGCCGACCTCATCGAATTGGGGGTGCCTTTCTCGGATCCGAGTGGCGAGGGTCCGACGATCCAACGATCGAGCGCACGCGCCTTGAAGGCGGGCGCCCGTCTCGACTCGATTCTCCAGCTCGTCGGGCGCGTGCGATCGAAGCTCGACACACCCCTCATCTTGATGGGCTATGCGAATCCGATTCACGCAATGGGTGCCGCGGCCTTTGCCCAGAGGGCGAGTGAGGTCGGCGTCGATGGCATCATCATTCCGGACCTGCCGCCCGAGGATGGCGCGCCCTATCTCGATCCCATCCGCTCGGTGGGCATCGACGTGATTCTTCTGGCCGCCCCGACGACGCCGCCGAGTCGTCTGGAAATGCTCGCGAAGCAGACGCAGGGCTTTCTCTACTACGTCTCGCTACAGGGCGTGACCGGAGCGCGAACGTCGCTCGGCGAAGGTGTGGAGGAGAGGGTGCGGCAGGCCCAATCCTTCGGCGACACACCGGTCTGCGTGGGATTCGGTGTGGCGACGGCCGCTCGCGCAGAGAAAATCGGAGGCTATGCCGATGGGGTCGTGGTCGGCGCCGCAATCGTCGATCGGATCGAAGCCGCCGTCGAGAAGGCGGCACCCGGCCCCGCGGCGACGTCCGCCGCTGTCGAGGCCGTGGGCCGTTTCGTCGAAGAACTCAAGGCGCCGCTTCGCCATTGAGTCGGCCGTCGGTCAGAAGAGCCACCAATTCAACGACTTGTCGACGGGTTTCCTCGCGGGTTCCCGAATTGTCGATGACGTGATCGGCCATCTTCCGTTTCTCGTCGATGGGGAGTTGGGCGTCGATTCGGCGATTGGCCTCTTCGGCATCGCAGTCGTCCCTTGCCATCGTGCGCACGAGCTGAATTTTCCGGCTGACCCAGACACATAACGTTACGTCGAAATTTGTGATTGCACCGCTTCCGCGTCCGCTGACGCGGCCTTCGAACAAGAGCGGGATGTCGAGCACAACGAGGGGGTCGCCCGCTTCGAGCGCGGCTTTGGATCGACGCGACATCTCGGCGATCACGGGCGGGTGCACGATCGCCCCCAGGCGCGTTCGGGCCTCGGAGTCACGGAAGACGATCGCGCCGAGCGCCTCGCGGTCGAGCGATCCGTCGCGCCGAAGGACGCCGTCGCCGAACGCGGCGGCAATCTCGCCGAGCATGGGCTGTCCGGCGGCCTGCAGCTCGTGAACGATCGCGTCGGCATCGATCGTCGTAGCGCCCAATTCGTCGAGAATGTCGGTGACGGTGCTCTTGCCAGAGCCGATTCCACCGGAGAGTCCGAGCAAACACGTCATGCCGAGAGCATCGCTCTTGGACCCGCTGGACTCAACCCGTCGTTGGGGAATCGGGATCGGCGATGACGACGCAATTCTTTCCCGCCGCCTTCGCCCGATACAACGCGCGATCCGCTTCGGAAAAGAATTTTCGCCGATTTCCATCGAAGAGGGCAACGCCCAGGGAGATCGTGATCTCGATCGGTTTCATCGAGTCGCCAATGATGAGTCGCGTCGTCTCGACCGCCATGCGAATCTTCTCCGCCAGATGGACCGCGCCGGGCAAGTCGGTATTCGACATCAAGACCACGAACTCCTCGCCGCCATAACGCGCGATCAGATCAGCTTCCCGCGCGGAATCGTTCATGATGGAAGCCAGACTCGAGAGGACTTCGTCCCCGGCCGCGTGACCGTACGTGTCATTCAGAAGCTTGAAATCGTCGATATCGAGCAGGATCAACGTAAGCGGCTGTTGGGTGCGGCCCACGCGCTTGATCTCCCGGGTGAGGTAGTCCTGGAAGTAGCGATGATTGTGGAGTTTGGTGAGGCCATCGGTGATCGAGAGCTGAGCCAGAACCTCGTTCGCGCGTTGCAGTTCTTCGTTTTGCTCGGCCAAACGAAACCGGTCCTGCTCGATTTCGAGTTGGCTGCTCCTGAGTTTCTCCATCATGCCATTGAAGACACGAGTGAGTAGCCCGAATTCGTCATTGCTATTGGGCGGAAGCGGAATCTGGTAGTCGACCTGCCCCCCGGCGATGCGTTGTGCGCCGATCGAAAGGGCCTCGATCGGCTGCATGATCGCAAGCGTGATTTTGTACGCGAGGATGCTGAAGAGCAGGATGAGGCAGACGTCGACGATGAAGATCTGATTCGTGATCGCGATCGCTGAAGCAAGCGCCCGACCGTAGTCTGTTTCGACCACCACGATCCAGCCCGTCCGCGCGATGGGCGATAGGCTTGCGACGAGTCGATGGCCGTCCGCGTCCTCGTAGTCGAGCAATCTGCCAGTGCGGGCGTACCTGAATTCGCTGATGGGCAGCATCGTCCCGAGGCGTGCATCGGCGCGTACGCCCGCCGTGGCGGCGACGCGGCCGGTCTCGTCGGCGACGAGAATTCTCATGCCCGCGAGATCCCCGGCGGATGGATTCAGAATTTGCTCCAGCGCGGATTGGGAAAGACAGCCTTCAACGGTCGCAACCACCTCGCTGCTGATCGTGACGAGATCGATCTGGTTCGAGAGGCACCCCGTCGCTGTCGGGCGAGAAGGGCCGCTTCGGCGCAGCCGCAAATCGTCGAAGTAGCGGGTAAGTTCGCGGGGGGGGCGAGCCAGGTCTTTGGGCCCGGACGCGGAGCCTGCAGAGTCGGCGATGAAGGATTCTCCGGCGAGCGAGTGCCAACGGAACGTGCGAATTTCGTGACTCTCGATCTCGCTCAGCTCGGAGAGCAGTTGCGTATGCCAGGCTGTTCCGATCGACGTGGACGCCGCCAGTTGCGTCGCGGCGGCGGTGTACCAGCGTTCGATTTCGTCGCGACGCTCGACGGCCAGACTTCGGGTCCGAAACTCGACACGGGCGCGCACCTCTTCGTGGATCGCGGTGATGCCGAGCCAGCTCACCACCACCGTGGTCACCAAGGTCGACAGGAACACGCATAGAATGATCCGGGTCGACACGCTGTTCATGGGCGAGCGACTTCGAGCTTGCAGTGGGATCGAGTCGGAACGGGGTCTGGGCGGACTCATCAGGCCTCTGAATGGCGGGTGTTCGCATTCGTATCGACCAGCAAGGGCTCGTTCTTGAACACGCGATGATCAAAAAAATGAAGTAATTTCAGATACTTAGAAGGATTGGGCGAATGCTGTGACGCACCGCACGATCCAGCCACCCCGGAATCCGGGTAAGCCCTTGCTTTTAGAAGAGAATCGGACCCTCGAAGAATTGCGGCCGATTGAGCCCTTCGATATGATGCGCCTGCAAATTCAGGGGGTTAGACGAATTTCCTCCCTTATCCGTCCGCGCAAACCAGGCCCAGAGCCGATTCGCGTTGCGCCATAGCGCCAATAGCCAATAGAGATCACTCGAGAGCCGAGTCGATCTTCTGGCGAGGGCATCACCGCCAAACCACCGCCTCTAGGCGACGCGAAATCTCCGGCCTTCCGGATTTCGAATTGGCGATCGGAACTCGCTCGGGATGTCGCAACGGAAGCAGACGAAGCGCGAATCCAAGACGGCCGAGAGTCTCGATTCCGAATTTGCTGGCGAACTGGCCACGCTTCGCGATCAGATCGATGAGATCGATCGTGAGATCCTGGACCGACTAAACGATCGCGCCTCTCGAGTTCAGCGCGTCGGAGAACTCAAGCGGGGGGGTCGGCAGGGACCGATCTACGTCGCAGCCCGTGAGCGAGATCTCGTCCGTGCGCTCGTCGAATCCAACGCAGGGCTCTTTCCCAGCGCAGCGATTCCGCACGTCTTCCGCGAGATCATCTCGGCGACGCGCTCGCTCGAAGAACGCGTACGGGTGGCGTTTCTGGGTCCCGACGGCACCTTCAGTCATCAGGCCGCGAGCCGACAATTCGGTTCCCAGGTGGAGTACGTGCCGGTGACGACGCTTCGCGATGTCTTCACCCTGACCGAGCGCGGGGACACCCAATTTGGCGTCGTCCCCGTGGAGAACACCATCGAAGGTCCGATCACGGTGACCTTCGACGCGCTGGTCGAAACGGATGTCACCATCTGCAGCGAGATCAAGCTGGAGATCTCACAGCATTTGATGTCGCGCACGGGCCTGCTCGAAGACGTTCAGAAGGTGGCCTCCCACCCGCAACCGCTCGCACAATGTCGCGGCTGGTTGGAGGCGAATCTGCACGGCATCGAGACTCTGCAAACGACGAGTACCGCCGCGGCGGCCCAGTTGGCGCAGGCGGATGAAAAGGTGGCCTCGATCGGGTCCGAAGTCACAGCCGAAGTCTACGACCTGGTGCCGATCGCCTCGGCGATCGAGGACCATCGCGGCAACACGACACGCTTTCTGGTGATCGGGCGGGAGACGCCCGCGCCCTCCGGCCAGGACATGACGAGTGCCATCTTCACGGTTCGTCGGGACCAATCCGGCGCATTGCACGACTTGCTGGGTCCCTTCGCCAAGCATGGCGTCAATCTGGCGGCCGTTCAGTCACGACCGATGAAGGGCAAGCCCTGGGAATATAATTTCATCGTCGACATGGAAGGCCATCAGGAAGACGAGGCGGTTCGACTCGCGCTCGCGGAGGCGGCCGAGCTGGCCGCGTCGCACAAGGTATTGGGTTCGTTTCCCCGGGCGCTCGACGTCAGGGGATCGACCGACGGGGGACTGACGAGTTGAGCCTGGTCGATCTGATCCAGCCGCATATTCGCGACCTCAGGCCCTATCAACCGGGCAAACCCATGGAAGAGCTCGAACGCGAACTCGGAATCGCGAGTTCGATCAAGCTCGCCTCGAATGAGAACCCGCTGGGTGCCTCGCCCAAGGCGGTCGAGGCCATGCGTCGGGCGCTCGACGAAGTCCATCGCTATCCCGACGGAGCCAGCTTTGCGCTTCGGACGAAGTTGGCCTCTCGTCTGGGGGTGGCCGAGAACCAGCTCGTTTTCGGTTGTGGCGGAGATGAAATTCTCGGCCTGATCGCCAAGACCGTCCTCGGGCCGGGCGATGAGGTCGTCTACGGCTGGCCCTCCTTCGCGATGTATCCGATCGTGATCCAGAGCATGGGGGCGACAGGCGTGCCGGTTCCGCTCGATTCGGCATTCGTACATGATCTGGACGCGATGGTCGCCGCAGTGACGCCTCGCACGCGGCTCGTCATGCTGTGCAACCCGAACAACCCGACCGGGACGAGCATTGGGGCAGAGGCCTTCGACCGGTTCGTCGAAGCGCTGCCGGCGGATGTGATTCTCGCCGTCGACGAAGCATATTTCGAGTTCGTGCGACGTCCCGACTATCCCGACGCGATCCCGCTCTTGTCCAGACGCCCCGGAACCTTGCTGCTGCGTACGTTTTCGAAGATCTACGGCCTGGCTGGAATTCGCATCGGCTATGGCATCTGTGATGCCGAATTTGCGGGTTATCTCGAGCGCGCTCGCCATCCTTTCAACGTAAATCGACTGGCGGAAGTCGCCGCCCTGGCCGCCCTGGACGACGACGAGCATGTGCGACGAACGCTCGAAGGGAACGCGACGGGCGTTGAGTATCTCACGGCGGAGCTGGCGAGTTTGGGAATCGAAACCTGGCCGACCGATGCCAATTTCATTCTCGCGCGGACGGGCAAAGACGTCGTCGACGCTCTGCTCGCAAGGGGCATCATCGTTCGGCCAATGGCGGGCTTCGGCTTGGCAGAGCACATTCGAATTTCGATTGGCTTGCCCGACGAGAATGAGCGCTTGATCAAGGCGATCGGTGAGATACGGACGGCGGCGGGGAATCCAGTATGACGGCGCCCCTTTTCGAGAAGATTGCGGTACTCGGCCTGGGCCTGCTGGGCGGCTCGGTCGCGGCGGCGGCGAAACGTGGCGGACTCGCGCGGGAGATCGTGGGGGCGGCACGTCGGTCGGGCCCACTCGAGCGGGCGCTGGCGGCGGGTCTCGTCGATTCGATCGCTTCACCACGGGATGCCGTCGTCGGAGCGGACCTCGTCGTTCTGGGGACGCCGGTTGGTTCGATGCCGAAACTCGTCGCGGATGTTGCGTCGAATCTTGAAGCCGGATGCATCGTCACCGACGTGGGCAGCGTCAAGCTTTCCGTGGTCGATCTGATTCCCGGCTTGTTGCCGGACGGGGTCGAATTCGTGGGTTCTCATCCGATGGCAGGCAGCCATCTGCGCGGTCTGGACCACGCCCGCGCCGATCTTTTCGACGGCGCCACGTGCGTGGTGACACCGCGCGTCGGCCAGAGCCCCGAGGCCGTTGAACGGGTGGAAGAATTTTGGCGCCGATTGGGTGGCCGAGTGACTCGAAGGACACCGGCGGAACATGACGAAGAGGTGGCTTGGGTGAGTCACCTACCCCATCTCCTCGCATTTGCTTTCGCCGATTCCTTGGATTTCGCGCCCGAGGATTTCGGGGAACTCGCGGGCGCGGGATTCCGTGACTTCACGCGCATCGCCCAGAGTGATGCGGAACTCTGGGGCGAGATTCTGAGCCTGAATCGCAAGGCGCTCTCCGGCCCTTTGAACCGTTTTTCCGAGTCGCTGGCCAAGTTCGCAAGACGGCTCGAGGAAGGCGATGACGAATCGCTGGAACAGTTGTTGACGGCTGCCCGTGCCCGACTGGCGGGGATTGGGGTCGCGGAAAAGGGCACCGAGCCCCCCGAAAAGTCCGAGGCATCGGACTTGGAGTGAAGTTTTTTTAAGTCAAGGCTGCTCGCAAGTCGCGAGTATGACCATCAGGAGTAATGAAAAATCACATGAGTGAATCAACCGAACAAACCGGAGGCGGCGAAAGTTTCGCGGAACTCTTTGGAACCAGCGATCGATCCTTCAAAGAAGGGGAGATCGCGCGCGGCACAGTCCTCTCGATCGACAATGATTTTGTCCAGATCGATATCGGCTTCAAGTCCGAGGGATTGATCGCGGCCTGGGAATTCATGACGGAAGAGGGCGAAGTCACGATCGCCGTCGGAGACACGGTCGAAGTTCTCGTCGAAGAAGTCGAGAACGAAGAGGGCCAGCTGGTTCTCTCGAAGGAAAAGGCGGAGCGCCTCAAGGTTTGGGACGAGATCAGCAACGCCTACGAAAATGAAGAACCGGTCGAGGGAACGATCGTCGCGCGAGTCAAGGGCGGCCTTTCGGTCGACATCGGCGTCAAGGCGTTCCTTCCGGGGTCACAAGTCGACCTGCGACCTGTGCGGAACCTCGAGGCGCTGCTCGGCGAGAAGGCGCAGTTCAAGATCATCAAGTTCAATAAACGTCGTGGCAACATCGTGCTTTCGCGTCGCGCTCTGCTCGAGACGGAAAGAAAATTGATGCGCGAGGCGACCCTCGCAACCTTGTCGGAAGGCCAGATTCTCGATGGTGTGATCAAGAACCTGACCGACTACGGTGCGTTCATCGACCTCGGTGGAATCGATGGTCTGTTGCACATCACCGATATGTCATGGGGTCGTATCAACCATCCGAGCGAATTGTTCCACGTCGGTGACGAGATCAAAGTCAAGGTTCTCAAATTCGATGTCGAGGCCGAACGCGTTTCCCTCGGTCTCAAACAGATCCAGCCGGACCCGTGGATCGACGCGGGCATGCGATACCCGATCGGAATGCGCATTCGGGGCAGGGTCGTTTCGCTCACGGACTACGGCGCCTTCGTCGAACTCGAAGCAGGCATCGAAGGACTCGTACACGTCTCCGAGATGTCTTGGACGAAGCGCGTGAAGCATCCGTCCAAGGTCGTGTCGATCGCGGATGAGGTCGAAGCGGTCGTACTCGATGTCGATGAGCGGGGTCGCAAGATCTCACTGGGCATGAAGCAGACCGAGGAGAACCCGTGGACGGTGATCGAGGAGCGCTACCCGGTGGGTACGCGCGTCTCGGGTCAGGTCCGGAACATCACGAACTTCGGGATCTTCGTCGGTCTCGAGGAGGGCATCGATGGCCTCGTGCATGTCTCCGACATCTCGTGGACCGAACAGATCAAACACCCCTCGGATCGATACGAGAAAGGGGATGAGGTCGAAGCGGTCGTGCTGAAGATCGACAAGGAGAATGAAAAATTCTCCTTGGGCATTAAACAGCTCGAGGCCAATCCCTGGGATGACATCCTGAAGAAGTTCACGGTCGGCAGTGAAGTGACCGGTCCGGTCACGAATGTGACGGACTTCGGTGTGTTCGTGAATCTCGCGGAGGGAATCGATGGTCTGGTCTACAGCTCGGAGCTTGCGGCCGAGCGGATCGAGACGCCGTCGGAGCACTTCAAGAACGGACAGGAGGTCACGGCACTCGTGGTCAGGGTCGATGCCAAGGAGCAGAAGATCTCCTTGTCGATTCGTGCCGTGAACGACAAAGCAGAACGTGCCGCGTTGAAGGAACTCGCGGCGCAGCAGTCGGCGAGCCAAACCACCACATTGGGTGATCTGTTGGCCGAGAAGCTGAAAACGAGTGCGTCTGACAAGACGGAAGAGTAAGGGGTCGATGTGCCCGTCCAGAGGGGCGGGCACATCGGCTTTGTACCACCCAAGGGACAGGCTCGGGGAGATGGAATGACGAAGAGTGGTTTGATCGAAGAGGTCGCGAAGCGGACGCCCCATATCTCGAAGAAGGACACGGAAGTGGTCGTCAACACCATTTTCGATTCGATGATCGAAGCCTTGAGAAGCGGGGACCGGATCGAAATTCGAGGATTCGGGTCGTTCCAGGTCAAGATACGCGAGGCGCGTGACGGACGGAATCCGAAGACCGGTGAGCCGGTGCATATCTCGGCAAAGCGGACACCCTTTTTCAAGGTCGGGAAAGAGTTGAAGGAAATGGTCGATCGTACGCCCGTGGTTTCGGAAGAATCCGGACCCGACGTGGCATCCGAGGAATCGGCCACCGCCTGAGTCATGCATTTCCAGCAAGGATGTGGCAACGACATCACCTGCGGGCCAATCTGGGACTCCTATGGGGGGAGGCGACGTGAAGCGATTGATTCTGTGGACTCTGGGCCTTGCGTTTTTTGTCGCGACGCTTTGGACCGGATGGTCGTTTCGAGCGGGCAACGCGACCCTTGTCGAATTGGATCTGATCTGGATTCGACTGCCCAATATCGAGCTGTGGAGGTTGATTCTCGTCGCAATCGCACTCGGGAGCGTCGTTTCGACGCTGCTCGTTGGATTCGTCTGGCTGCGAAGTCGACTCTTGAATCGACGCTATCGCCGCGTCATTCGTCGCTTGGAGTCGGAGCTTCACGAATTGCGGAGCCTGCCCTTGTCGGACCCGGATCCGGCCTTGATGCTGCCTGATCCGGAGCGGGACTAGCCCGTGAGGTGGCCCAGAAAAGGCGCGTTGGCAAAGCCAGAAGTCATGGACCGAGCCTGGCGTCGTAGTCTTCGCGCGGCCATTGCCGGGGATTGGGCGGCCGCCGAAACCTGGCTCGAACGAATCGTCGAGGCGGATAGCAAAGACCTCGACGCCGTTCATGCTTTGGCGCAGCTCTATCGTGAGCACGGCGCGGTCGGCCGGGCCCTCCGTATGCATCAGAATTTGCTGTTGCGATCCGAACTGGATCGCAACGTCCGCGCGGAGGCGCTCCTCGAACTCGCCCGAGATTTCGAGGCCGGCGGTTACAAATCCAGGGCCGCGGCAACCTACGAGGAACTACTCGGCCTTCGACGACCCAATGCCGAGCTGCTCGAGCGGTTGATCTCACTGCTGCACGATCTCAATGAAATTCCCCGTGCGCTTGCGCTGGTTCGACGTCTTCGACGGCGGGATCGGGCTTTGGCCGGCCGGCTCGAGGTCGCGATCCTTCTCTCGCAGGCGCAGTCGTTTCGAGATGAGGGCGATCACGACGCCGCACGACGTTCGATCAAGCGCTGCCTGAGGCGGGACAAACACTGCGGCCCGGCATGGTCGATCCTGGGAGAACTCGAAGCCGAACGCGGCAAGACCGCGAAAGCATTGGGTGCCTGGAAACGAGGGGCAGCAAGCGACGCGAGCCTGGCACCCGCACTCTATCCCAAGCTTGCCGCGAGTTATGCGGCGCGCGGAAAGCCCGAGGATTTCGACACCTATTTGCGGACGATCATCGCAGACAGACCCTTCGATCAGGCCGCTCGCTCGGCGCTCGCAAGTGCACAAGCCAGCCGCGGCCAGAGCATTGAAGCCGTCGAGACCTTGGCGCGTGCGATCGAGTTGGCGCCGCAAGATTCGGCCCTACGGGTCGAATTGGGTCGACAACTGTTGGCAGGCGGAAAGGACGCGGAAGCCTTGAAGGCGTATGCGGATCTTCTGGAGTTTCTCGAGCGATCCGCGGCGCCACGCGGCGCATCGGAGGTCGAGAGTTGACTCGTTCCGCGCTCGACACACCGATGATGCGCCAATTTATCAGCGTGAAGGCGCAATACCCGGATGCGGTCGTGTTCTATCGCATGGGTGATTTTTACGAAATGTTTCTGGACGACGCCATTCTCGTCGCGCCGATTCTCGACATCACGCTGACGACGCGAGACAAGGGGAAGACCGAGGCCGTGCCGATGTGTGGCGTGCCGGTGCACGCGGCGGATGCGCATATCAAGCGGCTGGCGTCGTTGGGCCATCGTGTCGCGATCTGCGAACAGGTCGAGGATCCGAAAGAAGTCAAAGGCAAACGCTTGCTGCGCCGCGCGGTCGTCGAAGTAGTGACGCCGGGTCTGGTCGGGGATCCCACCGGTCTGGATGCGCGGATCGTCGTCGCCGTGGCGGCGGTCTTCTTCGATGCATCCCGCCATGAATTCGGTTTGGCTGTACTCGACGCCTCGACCGGAGAATTTCGTGCGACGGAGTTCAAAGGAGAGGTCGAGGCATCGGAACCGCCTGCGTTGCCCTCGGAGCTCGTTCAGGAATTGGCACGTGTGGGGCCGCGTGAGCTTCTTCTGCCGATGGATCTCGCCGAAGCGGGCGAGAAGACCGTCCGCGAATGGCTCGAGGACGTCGTCATTCGCCCGCTGTCCGAACACGCTTTCGAGCCCGGGCCGAAGTCAGGGAATTGGCCCGGCGACTTCATGACCGTAAACGATCCGGCTTCCCGAGCGGCCGTCGCGGTGGCCAACTACCTGGCGGAGAATCAACCCTTTGCGGTCGAGAATCCCCCTCGACTCCGACGCTACGAAATTGCGGACAGCGTAGTACTCGACGCGGCCACGCGTCGTCATCTCGAATTGCACGAGAACAGCGAGGATCGCGGACGAACCGGAACCCTGATCGAGGAATTGGATGCGACGCGATGTGCGCTCGGCGCCCGGCGACTTTCGCATTGGCTGTCCTACCCCTTGTTGTCGACGAACAGGATCAAAGAGCGACAGGATGCGGTGGCGATGCTCGTCGAACGAGACCGTGTTCGCAGCCGCTTGCGGGAAGCGATGGGGCAGATCCGGGACCTCGACCGCTTGCTTTCGAAGGCGACACGACCGGGCGCCGTCCCGCGAGATTTAGGCGCGCTACGAAGTTCCTTGCAGGCGCTTCCCGAAGTCGTGGCCGCAGCGCGTTCCGAGGCCGAGAGCGAGGTCGGAGATGGCGTCTTGTTGGAGGGCACACGCGCGCAGCGCTTTTTGCTCGAAGTCCCGGTTCCGCTTCCCGATCTGACGCGACTGCTCGAGGAGGGGCTGATCGACGAGCCCCCCGTGATCGCGCGAGGTTCTCGAGGCGCGAACGAAACGGGATATATCCGCGAGGGTTTTCGAAGTGAACTCGACCTGCTTCGTGAGAGCGCCAGCAAGGGACGCGAATGGATCGCCGGCCTGGAAGCGGCCGAACGCGTGCGAACGGGCATCGCCACGCTCAAGGTCCGCTTCCATCCCGTCCACGGATATTCGCTCGAAGTGGGAAAGGCTCATCTCGCGAAAGTGCCGGCGGACTTCGAGAGAAAACAAACGCTCGCCAATGTCGAACGCTATACGACCGAGGCGCTTCGCGAGGTCGAAGTCAAGGTGATGGGCGCAAACGAGCGTGCCGCGAAACTCGAGCGGGAGATCTTCGCGTCCCTGCGCACGGCGGTCTGCGAGGCGTCGGAGGCGATTCGCGAGGCGGCCAATCGCGTGGCGACCTTGGATGCCTTGGCCTCGCTGGCGGAGGTCGCGAGGCGCAATCGCTGGGTGCGTCCAGAGGTCGACGATGGCGAGTGTCTCGAGATCAAAGGTGGGCGTCATCCCATCGTGGAATCGGTACTTGGACGCCAGGGCCTGGATGGCTTCGTCCCGAACGACACGCGACTCGACCCCGGAGGCCAACAGATCCTGCTCCTGACCGGCCCGAATATGTCGGGCAAGAGCACCTATCTGCGGCAGGTCGCGTTGATCGTGCTGATGGCACAGATGGGCAGCTTCGTTCCCGCGGAGTCGGCCCGCGTCGGCCTCGTCGATCGTGTTTTCACCCGGGTCGGGGCGTCGGATCGATTGTCACGCGGCGAATCGACCTTCATGGTCGAGATGCGTGAGACCGCCGAAATCTTGCAGCAAGCGACTCGTCGGAGCCTCGTCATCCTGGATGAGATTGGACGCGGGACCTCCACATTCGATGGTCTCTCGATCGCCTGGGCGGTCGCCGAATATCTTCATGATCGGAAGGGTTTCGAAGCCCGAACGCTCTTTGCCACTCACTATCACGAGCTGGTTGCCTTGGCGGACTCGAAGTCGAGAATCCGCAACGCGCATTTCGAAGTACGTGAATGGAACGAAGAAGTCATTTTCTTGAGGCAGCTCGTCGAGGGGGGGGCGAGTCGATCCTACGGGATTCAAGTCGCTCGGCTCGCGGGTCTGCCCCAGAGCCTGCTCGAACGTGCACGTTCGATCCTGGTGGACCTCGAGGCGGGCCAGTTGCCGGGCGGGCAATCGAAGCCCCGAAGCCAAACTGGGGCGGGGCAGCTCTCGCTGGCGCTTCGACCGCAACGCTCCGCGAAGGCCGAGGCGGAGGCCGAATTCGTGAGGGCGTTCCGGGAGCTCGATCCGAATGGAATGACACCCCTCGACGCGCTGACCTGGTTGGCGAAGAGCAGGGCGAGCCTGTTGGCCGCCACTTCGGACGAGGAGGGGGAACCATGAGCCGCGGTTTGCGAATCCACGCGCTCGGGCTGCTGCTCTTCGTGCCGATCCTGATGGGCGTCGAACGGCCTCCCGGTCTTGGCGACGTGCGTGACATCCGGACCTGGTCCTACGCGGGCTATACGCGCGTGGTTCTGGAGTTGTCGCGGGATGTCGCGATTGCGAAGAACGCTCTGGTTCGACTCGCCCCGAATCGCCGGGCCGGACGGCCGGAGAGACTCTATCTGGACGTGCCCGGCATCTGGGTCGGCCGCCGATACGAGAAGGGGATCGAAGTCGGCGACGGTCTGTTGGCGGGCGTTCGGCTCGGCCAAAACACACTTCGTCATTCGCGTCTCGTCATCGATCTCGAGCGCTACGACCATCACCGACTCTTCACCCTGGCGAGTCCGCCGAGGATCGTGATCGATGTCTACGGGGATCCCTCGCCGAGGAAACGAGATCCCGGCGGACGTCTTCCCGCTGCGATGCGTCGAGTTCATACGGTCGTAGTCGATCCAGGCCATGGCGGACGCGATCCAGGTGCGACCGGCATCGGGGGTGTGCGCGAAAAGGATGTCAACCTCGCGATCTCCATGCGCCTGGCCGAGCGTCTAGAGAGTCGTGGATTCAGGGTCGTGCTGACCCGCGATCGCGATCGCTCTCTCGATCTCGAGGAACGAACCGCAATTGCGGAATCGGCGGGCGGCGACGTATTCATCTCGATTCACGCCAACGCTTCTCGACGCGCCAAGACGCGCGGCATCGAGATCTACACCCTCGACGCGAATCACGAACGGCATAGCCTGGAAGTGGCGTCGAGAGAGAATGGCGTGCCGGCCTCGAAGCTCGACCCTCTCCAACGGGTGCTCGCTCGGCTGCAGGTCGACGAGGTCGGGTCCCAATCGGAACTGCTGGCCGGCTTGGTTCATGCGAGCGTGATCGAGGGCGCACGAAAGAGCAAACGCTCCCTGCCGGATCTGGGTCTCAAGAAAGGTCCGTTCTACGTGCTCTTCATGTCGAGTATGTCGTCGGTTCTCGTCGAGACGGGCTTCCTGACGAATGAACACGATGCCAAGCTCTTGCGCAGCGCGAAATATCAACGCGAGCTGGCCGAGGAAATCGCGAGGGGCGTCGATCGGTATCGGCAACGGATCGAACTCAGCATCGCCTCCACGGCGCGACCGCGCCCCGAGCCCCGTTGATGGAGCACCCCCCGTCGATCGATGATCATCTGGCACGTCTACCGCAGGATCCAGAGGCGAAAGTCGTTGCGGTCGCCGCCGTCATCAAGGCATATTTGATCGAAGTTCGTGCGCATCTCGAATGGCTCCATCGCTCGACAGGCTCTGGGCGGCAAGTCAACGAAACCAACTCCGATTTGATGGATCGCATGATTCGACGCCTTTTCGGTCTCGCCGAAGAGATTCATATCGACGGTGGAGGCGCCATCGAAAAGGGCCTCGCGATCATCGCGGTGGGTGGCTACGCGCGCAGGGAGATGTCGATCCACTCCGACGTCGATCTCCTCATTCTATATCGGGATCGCCTGACGCCCTTCGTCGAACATATCGCACAGCGACTCCAATACTGGCTCTGGGACGGCGGTCTGACGATTGGTTGCGCGACGCGAACCCTCGACGAGACCATCGCGCTCGGCCTCGAAGACGTGACGGTGCGGACCGCGGTCTTGACGGCTCGCTTTCTTTGTGGCGACGGCGAGTTCTTTCACGAATTTGGGGACCGCATCCGAGATGAGTTGCTTCCCGATCCCGCGGCATTCGTCGCCGAACAACAATCATTGATGCGCGATCGGCAGTTGGAATACGGGAATTCGCTCTTCCTGTTGCAGCCCAATGTCAAGGAGGGGGCCGGCACCCTGCGCGACTACCACGTGGCGTATTGGGTGGCCCGGGGGACCCAGCCCTCGGTGCGTGATGTCGACGATCTACTCCATTTCGGACTCTTGACCGAGATGGAGATGAACGAATATCGAGACGCCCTCGAGTTCTTGTGGAGAACACGGAACGAGCTTCACATCCAATCGAGGCGAGCGAACGATCAGATGACCTTCGAGTTGCAGGAGACGGTCGCCGAAGCGCTCGGGTATGGCTCGATGTCCGACGCGCTATCGGTCGAAGCGGCCGCGGGCGGTGGAGAGGGCGCGGAACACTCGGCGGAGTCGCGCCTTGAGCCCGACGATCCCGATCTCCCCGTCGAACGATTCATGCGAGACTACTATCGCCACGCTCGGGCGATCCAATCGTATTCGGAGTTGGTGATCGATCAATGTGCACAGCGGGTCAATCCCCATCCCCCAGATCTCGCCAGCCAGATCGAAGTCGAGGACGGCTTCCAGGTCCTCAACGGCCAGTTGATGATTCCACATTCGGCACACCTGCGTGAAGACCCTCTGCGTGTACTGCGGGTATTCCTGATTGCTCAGCAGCATGAGATCGGCTTGTCCCGCATGGCCCAGCGCCTGATTCGCGAGAACCTCTCGCTACTCGACGAATCCGTTCGCTCGTCGAGTGAAGCCTCCGAACTCTTCATGCAAATTCTCGAAAGCGAGAAACGCGTCACTCGAACGTTGATGATGATGAACGAATTGGGGCTTTTGTCCCAGCTGATGCCGGAATGGGCGCATATCGTCTGCCGTTGGCAGCACGTGATCTATCACACCTACACGGTCGACGTACATTCGATTTTCCTGGTCGATGAGTTGCGTCGGTTGTGGCGTGGCAAATACGCGCGAGCGATGCCCGAGCTGACCGATCTGATGTTGGAGGTCGAGGACCGAAGCGTGCTCTTCCTCGGCTGTCTGCTGCATGACATCGGGAAGGGGTTCGGCGGGGATCACTCGAACAAGGGCGTCGTGCGCGCCAAGCCGGCGATTGCGCGTCTCGGACTCTCGAAGGCGCGAGGCGATCGCGTCCTCTTCATCGTTCAGCATCATCTGCTGATGTCCCATCTGGCACAGAGTCGGGATCTGTCCGACGCAAAGCTGATCCTCGAGCTCGCACAGATTTGCGGAGATCGGACGAATCTCCGCAACCTCTACCTCGCGACCTTCGCGGACATCCGCGCGTCCTCCGTCGACGCATGGACGGACTGGAAGGGACAGCTGCTGGGGGAACTCTATGAGCGCACCGCGGAGATGCTGGAAACCGGCGCGGAACGACAGGATCAGGCCGTCGCACTATTGGAGGCACGGGTCGAGCGACGCCGGGCCGGCGCGCGCGAGGAACTGATTCGGCTGGGCGTAGGGGAAGGCAAGATCGATTCACTCTTCGCCGAGTTGCCCCGACGTTATTTCCTTTCCCATACGCCACGACAGATCGCTCGCCACACGCAGCTCGTGTTGCGCTCGGGGGGGACGAATCGACTGGTCACGGCGAACCGAGACATGAAGGGTGGCATTACGGAATTCATCCTTTGCACGAAGGATGTCCACGGCCTGTATAGCCAGGTCGCGGGTGTGCTGACGTCCTGCGGCCTCAATATACTGGGCTCGCATGTGTATACCACGACCGGCGGACTGGCTCTCGAGATCTACCGGACCCATACCCCGCGTGGTGGCCCGGCGGAACGGGAAATGGCCTGGGCCGAAGTCGACTCGACCCTTGCCGCCGTGCTGGCGGGCGAGGTCGACGTGGGCGACCTGGTTCGCCGTCGTCGCCGACGGGTGGGCACCACGCGTCCGCCTTCGCGGAAGCAAGCGCGTGTCTTGATCTCGAATACCGAATCGGATTTCTACACGCTGGTGGATGTGATCGCAGACGATCGTCTGGGACTTCTCTACGACGCGACGCGCACCATCGGAGAACACGGCTTCGAGATCTATATCTCGAAGGCGGCAACGATCAAGGACCAGGTCACAGACACCTTCTATCTGAAGGATTCGAACGCCAAAAAGATTAGGGATCTCGACCGCTTGGAGAGATTACGCAAGGCGATTCTCGAAGCTGTTCAGAGCCCCCAGGAAGGTCCCACTCGTGGCTAGCTCGAAGGCGTCGGAAGCGACACCGCTCGAGCGATTGTGTGACGCTTTCCTGACGCAGATCGCGGTCGAGGAGGGGTTGTCGCCGCGCACGGTCGAGGCCTACGCCGGGGATCTGCAACATCTGCGCGCTCACCTTACCGAGCTGGGGATCGACCGGGTCGAGCAGGTGAGCCAGGCCGACCTCGTGTCCTTCGCATCCTATCTGCATGATCGAGCGATGGCGGCGAGTTCTCGCGCGCGAGTCTGGGTTTCGGTGCGACGCATTCTTCGTTATGCGCAGAGTCAGGGACGGATCGAGGCCGATCCCTTCGAGGGGTTGCAGGCACCGAAACGAATTCGTGCACTCCCCCGGATTCTCCACCCCGAGGAAACGGTCGCTTTGATTCGTGCGGCCGAATGCGACGGCCCGCTGGGCTTGCGAGATGTGGCGATGCTTGAAATTCTCTATGGAGCGGGGCTGCGTGTTTCGGAGTTGGTCGACTTGCCCATTGCGTCCGTCGATCTTCGCGGGCGCCTACTGCGCATCTTCGGCAAGGGTAGCAAGGAGCGCATCGTCCCAATCGGCGAGGTCGCGGCGAGCGCATTGAAGGTCTATTACGATGGCGCGCGCCCGCTTCTGCTCGGCGATCGGATCGACCACGATCGCGTCGTGTTTCTCACGCGACGAGGACGCAAGATGACGCGTCAGAATTTCTTTACCCGGATTCGCCAACACGCCACGAAGGCGGGCATCGAACGCAGCCGTGTTTCGCCCCACGTTCTGCGTCATGCCTTCGCAACCGATCTGCTCGAAGGCGGAGCGGACCTGCGCGCGATCCAATCGATGTTGGGTCACGCGGATCTCTCGACGACCGAAATCTATACCCACGTGAGTCGAGGCCGATTGCGCGAGACCGTCGAGACGCGGCATCCCCGCGGCTCGGGCGCGCATCGATGAAGAAGAGTCTCAGTCTCGAGAACATCCTGGCCGCCGTGCCCGAGGCCACGGGGGGCTTGCTTCTCGGCATCCTGCGTGCCGCGGCGGTGCAAAAGACGACCGTCTACCTCGTGGGTGGACCCGTTCGCGACCTGTTGCTCGATCGGGAACTCGTCGACGTCGATCTCGTCGTCGAGGGAGATGCCCGGGCGCTCGCAGAGGCCGTGTTGAAACACGCCGAGAGCCCTGAACTGAAACTCGTTTCGCACGATCGATTCGGCACGGTCCGCATCGAGGCCCCGCATGCGCGGATCGATCTGGCACAGCTCCGAAAAGAGTCCTACGCCCATCCCGGCGCCTTGCCCGACGTCGAAGCAGGGAGCCTGGCGGAGGACGCGGGACGTCGCGATTTCGGGATCAACGCGCTCTTCTGTGCTCTTCAGGCCGCCGACCCGACCCAGCCGATGGCGATCCTGGATCTCGAGGGCGGCCTCGACGACCTGGCCCATCGAAGGTTGCGGATCCTTCATGCGCGCAGCTTTCACGATGATCCGACAAGAATCTGGCGAGCCGCGCGACTCGCCGTCCGCCTGGGCTTCAGCCTGGACCGGAAGTCGCGGAACGTCTTGCGCGGTGCTCTGCGCGACGGTGCGTTTGGCGCCGTGAGTGGCGAGCGTTGGCGGCGTGAGCTTCAGCTGACCTTCGAAGAGGCGCGTCGAGGCGTCCACGCCGGGCATATCTTGCGGTCGCTGTCGGATTGGCATGTGCTGGCCGCGCTCGAACCTGGACTCCTGGTGGGGGCCGATCGAATGGTTCCGCTACGCCGACTCTCGTGCGCGATCGCGGATCCCGAATGGCCGGCGCCGAAATCCAGGCCCTGGGTCGCGGGACTCTCGATCTGGCTTGCCGCACTGCCGGCCGCACTGCGCCGACGCACACTCGAGCGCTTCTCGATTCGGGGCGAACAGGCCCATCGCATCGTGCAGTTCGGACGAGAGGCCGAGCGAACGCTTCGTGCGCTCGCCCGTGCTCGGGGGCGTGGGGCCGTTGACATGGTGCTGGGGGAGCTGCCCGAGGAGACGATCCAGGCGCTCTATGCCCTCGCGGCGGGTTCGGTTCGTCGCCGGATCTTGCGCTGGGGGGCAGAGGATCGGCGCAGGCGGGCGCCGGTCGGCGGAGCCGAATTGGCCGAGCTCGGGCTCTCGGGGCCCGATGTGGGTCGCGCGCTGGCGCGAATTCGCTCGGGGTTTCTGGATGGCGAGATTGCGAACCGAGAAGAGGCGCTGGCCCTGGCCGAGGAGATGGCGAAACGAGCGGCACGGCGTGGCGCCAATGCGCGTCGAAAGGGTTCGAAGAGACAAAAAGTTGCTCGGCGAAGCGCAATCGCGGATACTTCCCGCGACAGGCGGTGATCCGCGAGTTTTGGGTTCGAAAGTCGAAATGTCGAAAAGTCGAGACGGACGATCCAGCCACCGGGCTGGGTTCGGTCGAACACCCCCATACTTGCACACTCACACAAACGCTTGCTCGAGCAGACCTCCCCCAGGCGCCAGGATGAACCGTGAATGGACCGTAGCCCATGAGCGCAACGGATATGACGGCGACCCGTGCCCTTCAGGACCTCGGTGAGGCACCGGGCCAACGGACGGATGGGCTCGATGGCTATGCCGTCAAGCTGGACGTCTTCGAGGGCCCGCTGGACCTGCTGCTGCACCTGATCCGGCAAAACGAAGTCGACATCACAGATATTCCGATCGCGCGAATCGCGGCCCAATATCTCGACACGATCGAGTGGATGGAAGAACTCGACCTCGATGTGGCGGCCGAGTACCTCGTGATGGCGGCGACCCTGGCGTTGATCAAGAGCCGCATGCTCTTGCCGGATGAATCCCACGAGGACGAGGATGGCATCGATCCCCGCGCCGAACTGGTCCATCGCCTGCTCGAGTATCAGCGTTTCAAGGAAGCGGCCGAAACCCTTTCCCGACGACGACTGCTGGGTCGAGACGTGTTCAGCATCATCGGACCCGGACCGGAGCGGACGCCGAGCGCGGAACGTGAGATCGAAGTCGGTATCTTCGATTTGATCGCGGCCTTTCGAGACGTTCTCGAGAAATCGGATTCCGCCCAGTGGAAACACGAGGTCGAGACCGAGCATGTGACGGTTCGGGATCGGATGATGGTCGTGATGGATCTGCTCGAGGCGAATGAATCCATCGAATTCATGCGTATCTTCGCGTCGCCGGATGGCGGAGCTCGCGCGAGTCGAGCCGTGATGGTCGCGACGTTTCTGGCCGTCCTCGAACTCGCGCGTCTTGCCGCATTGCGAATTTATCAGGGGTTGTCCGAGAGCGGAACGCCAGAGGGGCCGATTCGGATGCGCCGCGCTTCGCTCGACTCCGAAGGTTCCGAGTGGCGCGATCACATTACGGAGTTGATGTAGATGCAATCCCAGCCGATTCAGTTCGAGACCTCGGCGTGAGGACCTTCATGCCTGCCGTGATGAGGAGTGACCGTGAGTAGAATGGAAGCCAGCGAGAAGCGCCGAATCATCGAAGCGTTGATTCTGTCCTCCCCGGAGCCGATTTCCGCGATGAAGCTCGCCGAGATCATCCCCTATTGCAAAGCCGGTCAGGCCAAGGATCTCGTCAACGAGCTCAACACGGAATACGCCGAACAGGATCGCGCCTTCGAGATCTGGGAGGTCGCCGGGGGCTACCAGATTCGGACGCGCGCCGAGTTTTCGGGCTATCTCCAGAAACTCCAGAAGGAGCGGGCGCTTCGTCTGTCCCAGGCCGCGCTCGAAACGCTGGCCATCATCGCCTATCGCCAGCCGGCGACCCGGGCGGAGATCGAAGAAGTGCGCGGGGTCGACGCCGGCGCGACGGTCAAGAGCCTGCTCGATCGACAGCTGATCCGGATCGCGGGCCATCGGGAAGTGCCGGGGCGACCCATGCTCTACGGGACGACGCGACGCTTCCTCGAAGTCTTCGGGCTGGAGAACCTGAAGAATCTGCCGACGCTTCGGGAGTTGGATGAGAAGGCGCGTGAGCAGGGCCTGCTAGATCGAGCGAGCGAGGACGCATTGGCGCCCCGGGTCGACCTCGAAGAGGCGGGGAGCGAAGAGGCGGGCCCAAACGGCGCGGATGTAGAGTCGGATGAGAGCGTAGAGGCCGAAGTCGATCCCGCTTCGCCCGATAGTGAGGTTTCCCCGGAACACGAGTCCCATGGCCCACGGCAAATCTCCGAAACACACTCGTAGAGCACGCACGCCGCGAGCGGGGAAATCCGAAGCGGCGACGAAGGCCATCCGTCGCGAGAAAACCGGCGAAACCGGCGCGGCCAGCGGGCGTGCGCCGCGTCCGATGGCTCCGGTTCGCATCCAGAAATTACTGGCGAGCGCGGGCTTCGGTTCACGTCGCATGGTCGAACAGTTCATGGTCGATCAACGCGTGACCGTCAACGGTCGCGTCGCGAATCTCGGTGATCGAGCGAATCCGAGTGTCGATGATATTCGCCTCGATGGCGAACGTTTGCTGCGCGAGAAGCCGAGCTATTGGATCCTCAACAAACCACGCGGCGTGGTGACGACGGTTCGCGACAACGAGGGCCGTCGCACGGTGATCGATCTCTTGCCGAGAAACGTGGGTCGCATGTTTCCGGTCGGCCGTCTGGATCGCGAGACTTCCGGCCTATTGCTGCTCACGAACGATGGAGATACAGCCCATGCTCTACTGCATCCCTCGCTCGGTAGTGAACGCGAATACAAGGTCAATGTTAAGGGGCAGATCGACGAACGGGCGATCGCGCGACTCCAGAAGGGCGTTCCCCTCGAAGACGGACGCACGGCGCCGGGTCGCGTCAGTGGCGTGAAATTCGATTCCGACTCGGGCACGTCGAGCTTTTTCCTGGTTCTGCTGGAGGGTCGCAAGCGCCAGATTCGCCGCAGCCTGCTGATCCTTGGTTTCCCGGTACGGCGATTGGTTCGCATTCGCATGGGGCCGCTGCGCTTGGGTCGCCTGGCGGTCGGCGAGGCGCGCCCCCTACGCGCCGAAGAGCGACGGGCTTTGCTCGCTCACGTTTCGAGGCTACAGGACCGCGGCGAGAAACCGAGGAAACGGACGAGCCGGCCGCCGGCCCGAAGATCTCAGCGCGGCGTTAGCTCGAGAAAGGGCATCAGTAAATAGAACGCGAGCAGCAGCCCGAGAAGAAAGGTGAGGCCCTCGATCGACGTTCGCGGCATCGCTTTTCCGTCCCTTTTCCGATCCCGTCCGCAACCCTGCTTGGGCGGACTGCCCAGTCATAGAAGCAAGATTCGTGCGCATTCCTTAGGCCGCGGTCTCGGGCGCAGCGAGACTCGAATAGGACCGCCTCGCCCCATGCTTGGCCACGGAATTGCCGGTGGCTGAACGAGGCCTGCGACCGAGGACGCTTCGCCGAACGCGGAAGCAATCTACCCATTTGAAGGCGCGGAGGGAGACGATCCGGAATCGGGTTCGGGCTCCTCGTCCGATGGGCCCTGCCGTTTCGCGCCGACTCTCGAGATCGCATAGGTCAAGACCAGGCCCAACGCGACGGCCGCGCCCGACTCGAGCAGGTCGCGCGAAGTCGGAGTGAAGCGTTCGAGCGGCCAGTCCTCCTTCGGGATCTCGGCGAGTTCCGCCTCGAGGACCGGGCGGCCATGATCGCTGAAGCCGAGCTTCGGAGCGACGGTCTCCTGGAACGGGTAGAGGCCGACCACGGCGCCGAGAAGCAGCCCCAGCAAGACACCGAGCGTCGTTTTCTCGTAGCGCTCGAGTAGCCATCGAAGAAGATTGCTGACACCGACCACGCCGATGACGACGCCAATGCCGACGGGAACCACGACATCCATCGAAGCCAGGATCCGATCCAGGTCGAAACCAGCGGGTCCGAGCAGGCCCTGTTTGAGTTCGTCGATGGCGCCCAGGATCGGTTCGTATTGCCCGAGCAGGAGCAGCAGGTAACCGCCTGAAATTCCAGGCAGGATCATCGCCGACGCACCGGCCAGGCCGGAGAGCAGAAGCAACAGCATGCTCGAGTCGCCTCGGGAGCCGCCAGTTTCGGTGCCGAAGGCCATCACGACCATCAGGGCGAAGGCGATGGCGGCGCTGATCCAGACCGCACGCGTCACGGGTTGCGCCAATCGCCAGACCAGCGGCAGACCGCCGAGGGTCAACCCGATGAATAAGCTGTACATCAGGGGGCGCTCTTCGATGACGAGGGTTCGAGTCGGTCCGGCAAGAAGTCCGATGGCGAGAATCGCGGCGCCGCCGATCGTGGCGAGCACGATCAGCGGGCGGGCCTTGAAGCGAAGCACTGTGAGATCCGCGATCGCGTTGATGAAGCTCGGATAGACCCCGGTCGCGAGCAACATGGTTCCGCCGCTGATGCCGGGCACCAGATTCGCGAGCCCCATCAGCGTCCCACCCAAGAGCCCTCGCGGAACGAATTCCGCGATCGACGTCTCCTCGCCATCCCGGATGATCGAAGTCTCGCTTCTCAAATGCCCCCCCCTGTTCCGCTACTCTAGCAGCGTGTCGAGTCGGGTTGTGGGAGGGGGCGTGCATGTGCGGGCGAATGACGCTGACTCGTTCGGGAAACGAGATCGCTGAATACTTCGAGTTGGCGATGGCCGCGTCGGCCGTCACAGAGCCGGAAGGGGCACCGCTTCGTGCGCGCTACAACATCGCCCCTTCGCAGCCGGTTCCGACGATTCTGCGCGACGAGGCCGGAAGACGGGTGTTGCGCTGGAAGACCTGGGGCCTCGTCCCGTCCTGGAGCCAAGGGGCGTCGATCGGCGGGCGACTCTTCAATGCGCGTTCGGAAACGGCGGACACCCGGCCGTCTTTTCGCGGGGCGTGGAAGCGCCGTCGCTGTCTGATCGTCGTCGACGGCTTCTACGAGTGGACGGCCCGCAACCGAGGCCACCAGGCCTATCATTTCCGGTCGCGGTCGGGAGCGCTGCTCGCTTTGGCGGGCCTCTTCGAAAGCGGGCAGGGCGAGGGGGGCGAAGTCGTCGAATCCTGCACGGTTCTAACGACCGAGGCCAATGCGGATCTCGCAGGGATTCATCCCCGCATGCCGGTCATTCTCGAACCGAAGTCCTTTGTCGCATGGCTCGACCCCGCTTCGAATCCTAGACTGTTGAAGAACATGGCGGTTCCTGCGCCACCGCGAACGCTGTCCCGACAGGCCGTTTCACGGCGAGTCCATGATCCGCGTTTCGACGACGCAGAATGTCTGCTGCCGGAAATCTCGGGGTCCGCCCAAGCGCAGGCGCACTCGGGACAGACGGCGGAGGGTACTCTGTCCGCTGGATCCGAGCAGGGCGAGTTGTTTCGCAGGGCAGAAAAGGAATCTTGATGAGTCTTCCGCATCGACGTCGATGGATCCGCATCGTCTGCATGATCCTGATCGCGTTGCTCTACATCGCTTCGGTGCCCTGGTACCGCGACGATTCGGCCCCCTTGAAACTCTGGCTCGGACTCCCGGATTGGGTGACGGTGGCGGTTCTTTGTTATGTCGGGGTTGCCATCCTCAATGCCGTCGCCTGGTCCGTCACGGAAGTGCCGGACACGACGGACTCAATCGCGGACGAGCGTGGGGCGGCCGGATGAATTTCGGAGTCTGGGGCGTCGTTTCGCTGGTTGTCTACTTGTTTGCGCTACTCGCTGTCGCCGAGTTCGCCCGCCGCGCAAAACGCGACTCGTCGCCCTCCGACCATTTCCTGGCGGGCCGTTCGCTGGGCACTTTCATTCTCTTCCTGACGCTCTATGCCACGGCCTACAGCGGGAATTCGTTGTTGGGCTATCCCGGTCGCGCCTACCGCGAGGGCTATTCCTTCATCATGGCGACGGGCTTCATGATGGCGATCATCGTGATGTTCCATGTCATCGTTCCGCGACTGCGACCCCTCGCCGTCGCTGGACAATTCGTCACGCCCGGCGACTATCTGCGAGTCCGCTTCTCCGGAAGCTGGGCCAAACCCCTGCGTCTGGCCGTCGCCATACTGATGTGCCTCGCCCTTGCCAATTTCCTGTTGGCTCAATTGAAAGCGATGGGGGATGTCGCGAGCGTTGTCACGGACGGACGGATCTCGTATCCGGCGGCGGTCATCGGTCTGGCCGCCGTGATTCTCTTCTACGAGACGAGGGGCGGCATGCGCGCGGTCGCCTGGACCGACGCCGCCCAGGGCATCGTCATGTTGCTGGGGCTCGCTGGACTCTTGGGCTGGCTGCTCACGGAAGCCGGCGGGCTGACCGTGATCACACGAGCGGTTGCGGAGCGTCGGCCGTCGGCGGTGAGCGTCCCGACCGCGATCGTGTGTGTGAATTGGTTCAGCACGATCGCCCTGATGGGTCTTGCGAGCGTTCTCTATCCCCAGGCGATCCAACGCATCTTTGCGGCCCGTAGCGGACGGTCGCTGAAACGATCCTTCGCGGCCATGACCTTCATGCCACTGGCCACCACCCTGGTCGTCACGTTGATCGGAGTGGCGGCGATCGCACGTTTCGACATCACCAACGCGATCGACACGGACGAAGTCGTTCCGATGCTGTTGCGGGATTGGGGATCCGCGGGCGGCTTTTCGATCTGGGCCGCGATGCTCGTATTCCTGGGCGCTCTGTCGGCCATCATGTCGACCGCCGACTCGTGTCTGCTTTCGCTCGGTTCGCTGCTTTCGCGCGATCTGATGGGACGCGAGGGGAGCGACGAGAGGGCGACCCGGCTCGGAAAGAACCTCGCCGCCGGCATTCTGATCGCAACGATTCCCTTCGCTTTGTGGCGTGATCTGACGCTCTGGAGATTGATCGAATTGAAGATGGAACTTCTCATCCAATGTGTGCCGGCCTTTCTGATCGCCTTGCACTGGTCGCGCTTGCGCGCCGGACCCGTGTTCGCGGGAATCGTGGTGGGAACGCTCTTTTCGGCCGGACTTTCGCTCAGCGGAGTCGCACGACTCGGGGGCGTGCATGTGGGCGTGGTGGGTTGCGCGCTGAACACGCTGGTCGCGGTGCTCGGATCACTCCGACCGATTCAGGCCGAGTCGAGTTCGGATTCCCCCTCCCTGGACGGGGTCGGCCAGCCCTTCTGATCGAGGCGCTCTTCGCTATTTTGACTTGCCACCGATGGGCTCGATGAGATCGAACCCGTCGAGACTTCCGACTTCGAGGAAATAGACCTTGGCCTCCGCTGAAACCAATCCGCTCCATCTGCATGGCGTGTTGCCCCGCTTCGACTTGCTCGAGCCGAGCCATGTCGAACCCGGAATCCGCAGCCTGTTGGCCGAGTTGGCCATTCGACTCGACGAACTCGAGGCGGGACTCGAACCGAGCTGGGCGGGTCTGATCGAGCCGCTCGAAGCGCTCGGCGAACGCTTGGGATACGCCTGGGGCCTGGTGGGACATTTGATGGGCGTAAAGAACTCCGATGCGATTCGGGATGCGCACGCCGCCATGCAGCCGGAGGTCGTGCGCTTCGGGCTGCGTCTGGCCCAGAGCCAGCCACTCTTCGAAGGACTCGAGGCGCTTCGAGCGGGTCCGACCTTCTCCTCGCTCGAGCCCACCCAACGCCGCATCATCGAGACTCTGTTGCGCGAGGCCAAACACGCCGGCGTGGGTCTTCGGGGCGAGGCCCGTGAAAGATTCAACGCGATCCAAGCGGAACTCGCCGAGTTGGGGACGACCTTCAGCAATCATGTGCTCGATGCCACCCAGGGCTTTTCGATGCTCCTCGAGGATCCCGCCGACATGGCCGGCGTACCGAAGAGCCTCAAAGAGTCGACCGCACAAAACGCCCGGGAGAACGGGCATCCGGCGGCCAGTGCCGAGCAGGGACCCTGGCGAATCACGCTCGATGCGCCCGTACTGATACCCTTTCTCGAACACGGCGAGAAGCGGCCGCGACGAGAGACGCTCTATCGCGCCTATGTCACCCGGGCGAGTGGTGGCGAACTCGACAACACGCCGATCATTCAGCGAATCCTTGCGCTTCGACATGAAATGGCCGAGCTGCTCGGCTTTGCGAGTTTTGCGGAACTCTCGATCGACTCGAAAATGGCGCCCAACATCAAGGCCGTCGAGACGCTGCTCGAAGACCTTCGCGGCGCATCCATCGAAGCGGCACGAGCCGATCTCGAGGCGCTTCGCGGCTTCGCTCTCGAACGGCGGATTCTGCCGGAAGGCGATCGCGTCGAATTGTGGGATGTCGCCTTTCTGGCCGAACGCTTGAGAGAGGCGCGCTTCGACTATTCCGAAGAGGCCTTGAGGTCGTATTTCCCCTTGCCGCGGGTGCTCGAGGGTCTCTTCGCGCTCGCGAAGCGACTCTTCGGCGTCTCGATCGTGAGTGCGGATGGGGAGACCTCGGTCTGGCACCCGGACGTGCGTTTCTTCCGGGTGCTCGGAGAGGACCAACAACCGATCGCGGCGTTCTTTCTGGATCCCTACAGCCGCTCCGGCGAGAAGCGCGGGGGGGCATGGATGGACGAATGTCTTGGCCGCGGCGGTCCGCAATCGCCCCTGCCCGTCGCCTATCTGGTTTGCAACCAGACGCCTCCGGTGGACGGTCGGGCCGCATTGATGTCTTTGGATGAGGTCGTGACGCTCTTCCACGAATTCGGGCACGGTCTGCAACACATGTTGACGCGCGTGGAATACGGCCTGGCCTCCGGCATCCGGAACATCGAGTGGGACGCCGTCGAATTGCCGAGCCAATTCATGGAGAATTGGTGCACCCACCGCGCGACGCTGATCGGACTCTCGCAACACATCGATACGGGCGAGCCACTCCCCGAGGAACTCTTCGACAAGATCGATGCGGCCCGCACCTATCGCGCCGGAAGCCAGATGTTGCGGCAACTCTATTTCGCGTCGATGGATCTCGCGTTGCATCAAGCGGACCTGCAAACATCCGGTCGGGACATCTTCGCGGTCCAACGTGAGATTGCGGCCAATACGACCGTGTTGCCGCCCCTCGAGGACGATCGCTTCCTGTGTAGCTTCGGGCATATCTTTTCGGGCGGCTATGCGGCGGGCTACTACAGCTACAAATGGGCCGAGGTCCTTTCGGCGGATGCCTTTTCCGCATTCGAGGAGGGCGGCCTCGAAGATTCGTCCGCCATGGCCGAAATTGGACGCCGGTTTCGGGAGACGATCCTGTCGTTGGGGGGCGGGACACCGCCGATGGAAGTCTTCGAGGCCTTCCGGGGACGCGCGCCCTCGTCGGCGGCACTGCTTCGACATTCCGGATTGGCGACAACGCAGACACCGGCGACATGAGCCCCCGAACCCTCACTTCGGAAGGCCAGGGTTGGCGACCGGTCTACCGTGTCGTGAAGAGAATTCCCATCGGGCGGGTCGCTACCTACGGGCAGGTGGCTGCGCTGGCCGGGATGCCCGGCGCGGCGCGGCAGGTGGGATGGGCCCTGTCTGCGCTGAACGCCGAAGATGACGTACCCTGGCATCGCGTGATCAACGTGCAGGGAAGGATTTCTCCACGCGGTGCGCGGCGGGAGGCGGGCGATCTGCAGCTTGCACTGCTCGAGGCCGAAGGGATCGAACTCGGTCCTGGGGGTCGAGTGGATCTGGGACGTTATGCGTGGGAACCAGGGGCTCGAAAGAGAAAAGGAAGCGGGAAATGATCAAGCTGGCGATCGACTTCGAGAATCCGGGCAAGGAATGGTGGCGCAGCGGAGGACAGGATCTCTGGGATTCCATCGTCGAAGGCTTCGACAATAATGATGTCGCGGTCGACGAGTCGATTGCGGACTCCTGGCTCGTCGCAGCCGCGCGGATTCCGGGCTGGCAGGGTGGGCCCGAATGGGCGCCTCATCCGATCTGTTTGAAACAAGTCGATGAGGATGAGATCGTTTGAGCAAAGCGGCGGCGCGATCGCCGGCGTGGAGTCTGCCGGAAGCGTCGCTCGTGATACAGCTGGCGCGGGCGGTGGCCCAACAGGGCGGACGGGTCGTCGTCGTTGGGGGTTGGGTCCGAGATCGACTGCATGGGGAACCCTCGAAGGATCTCGACCTCGAAATTTTCGGCCTCTCGCCCGAATCGATCTCGAATCTGCTGCGCCCCTTCGGCTTCAGTGATCCCGTCGGGCAACATTTTCCGGTCTGGCGGGAGACGCGACACGGCGTCGATGTCAACTACCCAAGAGCTGGTTCCGATCTCTTTTCCCAAGACCGCGCAGACTCGCTCGGCGTGGCGTTTCGTGAGGCCAGTCGCCACCGGGACCTCACGATCAACGCGATCGGATGGGATCCGCTGGGAAGCTCGCACGACGACGCGGACCCGCTCGATCTGCTCGATCCCTGGCAGGGTCGGGCGGATCTCGCACATCGCCGGCTCCGCTTCGTCGATCGCGAAACCTTCGGGATGGATCCCTTGCGGGTGCTTCGCGTTGCGCGGCTCAGCGCTCGCTTCGACGCCCGGGTCGATCCGGGTCTCATCGAATTGTGTCGCGGGATCAAACTCGCGGGCCTTCCCATCGAGCGGATCGCGACGGAGCTGCGACGGATTCTTCGGGAGTCGTCGCGGCCTTCACAGGCCTTCGATTTCCTCGCACAGATCGATCATCTCGACGTGTTCCCGCCGATCGCCGCGCTGCGAGATGTGCCCCAGGATCCCCGCTGGCATCCCGAGGGCGATGTCTATGTGCATACGATGCAGGTCGTGGATTGTGCGGCCGAAATCGCGGCCGGCCTATCGGAAAGCGGGAGCGAAAGACTGCTCTTCGCGGCGCTCTGTCACGATCTGGGCAAACCCGAAACGACGACCGTCGAGAAGGGCCGAATCCGCTCGATCGGCCATGAGGGCGTCGGTGCGAAACGCACGCGCGAATGGCTCGACGATCTTCGGCTGCCTGGACGGACCGTCCAGGCCGTCGAGGCGCTCGTCGCCCACCACCTGGCCCCCGCGCAATTCGCGACCCAGAACGCGGGGCCGCGGGCCTATCGAAGACTCGCGCGCAAGCTCGCGCCGAGCGGCGTGACGCTCGTCGAACTCGAGCGCGTGGCCCGGGCGGATCACCTGGGTCGATCGACGGCCGGCTCGCCGGTCGGGCGCTTCGAAGCGGGCACGCTCTTTCTCGAAGCGGCCGAGGCGGCCCAAGTGCGTGAGGCGCCGCGCCCGCTTGTCGTGCGCGCGTCGGCCTTGATCGCGCGGGGCATCGAACCGGGCCCTGAACTCGGCCGTCTACTGGCTCGCTGTCAGACGCTCCAGGACGAGACGGGCCAGCAGGATCCAGAGGTGCTCGTCGATCGGGTGCTGGCCGAGCGAGAGTAGATCTCGTCGCGAATTTCAGCCCCGCCGCTCGCGTGCGAGTTCGGCCATCAACTCGAAGAGGGCGAGGGGGCCGGGTGCTGGCGACGAATCGCCGAATTCGCGGTAGAGGGTGTGGACGTTGACCGCGATCCGTTCGGAGTCGAGCCACGCCGAGTAGTCGCCGAGCTGGATATCGAGGGCGGCTTCGCGCGCCGTCAGACCCGCCTCGAAACGCTTCCGCGTCTCGTCTCGGACGTAGACGAGATAGTCGCGAACCGCGAGGGCACCCCGCGTATCGGTCAATGGGCCATGGCCCGGGACGACGACTTCGGGGTCGAGCGCCACGATTCTGTCACAAGCGTCGATCCAATTCGCGACGGGGCCTTCCCACATGATCGGGGTCCCGTCGATGAAGAGAATATCACCCGTAAAGATCACGCGGGCATCGGGCACATGGAGAATGACGTCGCCGCGGGTGTGGGCCGGACCGACTTCGATGAGTTCCACCCGGCGATCGCCGACCTGGAGATCGAGCCGGCCCTCGAAGGTTTCGGTGGGCGGCGTGAGCGTGATGCCTTCGAAATCGAAGGCGCCGAAGGCGCGGCGCAAGAACTCTCCGGCCTCACCCAACTCGGCGGCGCCCTCGAGCAGGGCGCGCATGGTCTCGGGGGTCACCTCGTTCATTTCCTCTGCGCTGGCCTTCGAGGCGATGATTCGGGCGTCCCCGACGAGTTCGTTGCCATAACAATGGTCGCCATTCGCGTGGGTATTGACGAGCGTATCGATCTTTTGGGCAGCCGGGGTCGCCGAGACCATCGTGTCGAGCATGCGCTGGGTGAGCGGCAGATCGTAGAGGGTGTCGATCAACAGGGATTCATCCCCGTCGCAGACGAGGCCGGCGTTGCTGAGGCCCCAGGAACCGTCCGGTTGGAGGTAGGCAAAGAGTCCGCCTCCGAGGTCTTCGAGTCGAGCGTCGTCTCTCATGGCCATGTCGCGTCACGGGCCTCCTGGATCGGATACGAGAAGAATTGCACAGGACGCCTCGAATGCCAGGCAGGAACCGGCATCCAGACCCTTGGAGTGTGCGGAAGCGCTCAACTTCTTGCGCGATCTGCCGAAGAGTGAGGGGTCCACTTCGAGGGGAAAGAATGACGACGAACGCCTTGTTGCGCGTGGCCTATCGGGAAGCCGGTCGCGCCACGATCTGTGAAATTCTCTATGGGCCGAACGTGCTGAAGTACGCGGTGATCGACGCGGAAGCGGGTGAGGGCGAGGTCGTGACCTTCTCGGGCCTGCCCCTGCCGATGGATTGTCGGCCGCCGCCCGGACGTCGACGCGGCGAACAGGTGGGTGTCGTGACCGAAAAGCTGGTCGATGCGCACGGAATCTTCGCCTACGCCGGAATCGCCTCCGAGCGAATCGCGCTCCGCAAGGGTCGCTTCGAGGGGGCCGATGTCGAGGCTGAACTGGTCTGGGATCGATGGTATGGAGCGGCGCGGCGCGGACGGGAAGAACTGGCACGAATTGCCAGGCTGCTGAGCCTGAGTCGCCCGCCCGAAGAATTCTACACGGCCTATTGTGAGGAGTCGGAACGTCTGCTGGCGCCGGTCTGGAGCACGGTGGAAGAGCTGATGGCGGCCTTGCTCGACCGGAGGGAGCTGATGGGTCACCACGTCGACCGAATGGTTCACGGCGAATCGGTACTCGAACGTCCGGCGCCGCCCGTCTAGTCGAAGCGGGTTGCGAGCAGAACGGACTCGTTCGGTCTAGGCCTCGACGAGACCCGAGCGAATCGCGAAGCGGACCAATCCGGACACCTTGTGGATGTCGAGCTTCTTCATCAGATTGGAACGGTGGGAGTCGATCGTCTTGAGCGATACGCCCAGATCGGAGGCGATCTCCTTGGACGAGAGTCCGTCGGTGATCAGCTTGAGGACTTCACGTTCTCGCTCCGTCAGTATCGAAACAGCCGAGGATCCGGTCGCTTCGGGTCGAGCGATCGCATCGACGACATGTTGTGTAATCGCCGGTGAGAGATAGGAAGCACCGGAGCGCACCGCGTCGATGGCGTTGTAGACATCAGTCGACGCGGAATTCTTGACGACAAAGCCCGAGGCGCCCGCCCGGAGTACCTCCTCGACGTGGCCCTGTCCCTCCTGCATCGAGAGCACCAGGATCTTGCTTCGGCATCCCGCGCGATCGAGTTGGCGAGTGGCTTCGATGCCCGAGAGTTTGGGCATGTTGAGGTCCATCAGCACGACATCGGGCTGCTTGTCCATCACGACCGCGACGGCTTCTTCGCCGTCCGAGGCCTCCCCAACGACCGTGTAGTCCTCACGCGATTCGAGGAGTCGAATGAGTCCCTCCCGAACGATTTTGTGATCATCCGCGACGACGATGCTCACCATCTCATTCCCCCCTCATGGCGCAGCCGGATTTTTCGTATCCGACATTGGAAGCACAGTTTAAGAGTAGACATCCCCGTCGATCGGGGTATCAGGCGAAAAGGGTGGTTCTCGAGTAGAAATGCCGGGGGTGCCAGGTGTTCGTGATCCAGGAATAGGGAAAAAACCCTAATGATCCAGACCGCATTCCTTCATTTTCTCGAATACGGCGCTGCGATGGGATTGTGCGAATCCGAGTGCGTTGGGATGCCATTCGCTGCCATCGAATCCGTAGTAGCGGACCATCGAGAGACCCAGTCCTCCAGCGTCGAAATCGCGCTCGGTCGCGAGCCACACCGCACAGGAGATCGATTCGCTTTCCTCGAGTCGGTCGATCTGGCCCGAGCCGTCGAGGTCGTAGCGCGCGATGAACTCGCGCGATACCCGGTCGTGCCAGCGGGTGGAACCACCGTCGTTCGACTGGAAGCTGTGGCTCAGAAGGTTCGAATTCGAAAGGTCGAGATCCGGTCCCTGCGGCACGAAGTCGCCATTCAGATCGGCGAGCTCAAAGGGCTCGGGTGCAAGCGGAGTCGTTGGCGCGAGCGCTGGAGAAATCCTCTCGACCGGAATGGGCCTTCCGACCGGCCTCGCGACTTCGGATTCCCGGATCAACTCCGCTCGAAGGGTGAGTCGTTCGCCGGGACGAATTCGAACCCGGCCAACGAAAGGGACATAGCCTGCCTTCGCGACGCGGACTTCGTGATCCCCGACGCCGAGCCGATGCCGCGAGGCCCCCGTCGAGCCGAGATCGAGCCCGTCGATTCGCAGGCGATCCTGAGCCAGATTGGAGCGCACGGTCAATTCGCCTTCCCCGACACAGAGCAGCGGTTCGAAGCGATGGGTCTCCCCCTCCTCGAAGTAGACGGATCGTGTCCAACGATCGGGGCAGTCCTCGCGGCTGACCTCGAGGGCATAACGCCCTGCGACCAGTTCGATTTTCGCCGCTTCCGCCGGAAGCTTGAAGAAGAGTTCTTCGCGGTCGGCATCGAGTACACGAAGCGTCGCGCCGCGAAGTCGCCCCTCGAGAATCAACCAGGCCGGCTCGCTGAAAGCGGCGACCGTCGAATCCTGTTCCAGTCGGGTGACCCGATAGCCTGCGGCATAGGCAACCAGCACGATGAGGATCAGAGTGGCCGTCAGCAGGCCAAGCAGCGGCCCGATTCGCTGTGGATTGGCGACCGGGGAAGACGGCGCTTCGGACGAAACGATGAAAGGTGCGCGGCCGCTTTCGAGATCCGCAATTTCGCTTCGCAGAGCGTCGGCCTCGGGCGGGTCAGCGGAGGCCAGTCGACTGCGCAGTCGATTCAGCAGCCGCGGCATCGTCGCCCGGATCTCGGCGGGGGAGGCCTCGTGCGAGAGCCCGAGAACCCGACTCAGGCGGCGGTGGGAAAGAGCCGGGGGGGAATCATCCATTGCAAAGGGAGGCTAGCAGGCGAACCCGCGGAGTCGTGTCGACCTGCACACGCCGAATCAGGCGGGCTAGTCTTCGCCGGCGAAGCGTCGTCGGACGACGGACGTCGGACAACACAGGATTCGTGGGGAGGAAGTCTTTTCGATGGGCCAGGATTGTGCGTATTGCGGCGCGACCGAAATCGTCGAGGATGAGCATAGCGGCGTGCTTCGGTGTCACGAGTGTGGTCGATCCTCGCTTCCCAACGCCGCGTCTGCGAAAGATTCCGCGCGCTTGGGTGTGAAGGGGGCCGTGCCGCCCTTTCTGTCCGCGCATTCCAGACGGCGTCGAGAGAAGCGCGGTGCCCCGGGCGAAATTCCCAGCTGGCCCGCTGCGCTCTCGAGCTTGGCCGCGACGGGCCTCTTCTACGGATTGCTCGGGCTGCTTCCGGCGAGCGGTTTCTCGGTGCTTTTCACCGACCGCGGCTGGGTTCCCTATGTGATCACGCTGATCTCGGTTTGGGCACTCTTTCTGCTCGGCGCGAAATTGCGTCGACTGCAAAAAGAGCGCGCGATGCTCGAGCGAGATCTGGTGGTCGTGGGCGAGGATGGGCTCTTGGGGCCGGATGACGCCGCGTCCGCCTTGGCCGCGTTGAGCGCGCAACCGCCGGAGGTGATCGAGAGCTTTCTGGTCCGACGACTGGAGCGTGCGCTGCGCCATTTCCAGTCGCGACGCCACTCGGTCGAGATCGTCGAGTTCCTCGCGATCGAGTCGCGCTCCGACGAGGGGCGCGTCGATGCGAGTTATGGGCTCGTGCGGGTCTTCGTCTGGGCCGTTCCAACGCTGGGATTCATCGGCACCGTGATCGGCATCGGGGCGGCCGTGGCAGGCTTTTCGGACACGCTCGAGGCCGCATCCTCCCTCGAAGGGATGAAAGAATCGATTGGCCTGGTCACCGGGGGACTCGGCGTGGCCTTCGATACAACCCTGCTCGCGCTGGTGATGAGTATTCTCATCATGTTCCCGGCGACCGCGGTGCAACGCATAGAGGAAGCCTTCATCGGTGAAGTCGATGACTATTGCGCGGCCCATCTGATTGCGAGACTACGCGACGAGTCCACGGCCGAGGCCGACGAACTGGCGATCGCGGGCTTGGCGCGACGGCTGGTCGCGTCGATGCGCGCCAGCGAGCATCGCGGAGCTTAGGCGTGTCGTCGCGCGGTCAGCCGAAGATTTCCCTATTTCCTTTCATGAGTGTCCTGGCTTGCACGATCGGAGCCTTGATGATGCTGCTCGTCGTGATGTCGCTCTCCGCGGTGGGCGCGAGCGACGCCTCGATGAAGGCCTACGCCTCGACGAAGGAAGCCGCGGCATTGGATCGCAGCGCGATCGAGAGCACGCGGCTCGAACTGACTCGCGCGGAAGCGCTCTGGGCGGAGATCGATGCCGAACTCGAATTGCGGGGATGGCCGTCGGGCTTGTCGAGTTCGTCGATCGACCTCGAACTCGAGAAGGCGAAGGCGCATCAGACGATCCTCGAGACACTGGATCAGATCGAGAGCGAGCGGCGGCGGCTCGACGACGAGAGCCAGTCGATCGAGACGACGATTGCGGTGCTCGAAAGTCGCCGTGAGACGCTGCCGATCTTGATCGACTCGACGGGCCTTTCTCGGCATCTCGTGCCGTATTTCGTAGAGTGTGACGCGGGCGGCGCGACCGCCTATCGAGTGACCGACGATTTTAGCTACTTCGTTTCCAGGGACGAGTTGTCAAATAGCGGCGATTTCGGACGCTACCTGCGCCGGGTCCGCGCCTCGCCAGGTGCATTGCTCGTATTATTGGTGCGTCCCGACGGGATTGGCACGATGATTCGCGCGCAACAGGTTGCCCGCGAGGCCGGAATTCGAGTGGCGCGGCTGCCCTTGCCGGGCCAAGGCGAACTCGATTGGAGCCTGCTTCGCCGCGCCGAAGGTCCGGGTGGCTGACGATGCCGCCGCCTGGACGTCGATCGGTACCGGACAACCTCGATCCGCTCGTCGACACGCTTTCGAATGTCGTCGGGATCCTGTTGATCGTCGTGCTCCTGACCCAGATCCAGCTGGGCGATGCGCTCACGCGCGTCTCTGAACTGGATTTCTTGCGGACACGAGAAGAGCGTGCTCGAGAGCAGATGCCAGCCGAGACACGGGCCCTGCGTCTCCGGCGAGAGGCGCTGTTGCGTCGAACAGATGTCGATCTCGAGGAGTCGATCCTTCTGGCACAGGAAATGCTCGCGTCGCTTGCGGAGAGCGCGGCGAGTCGATCGCGGGATCGATCGCGAACGTTGTCGGAACTCCGCGAGGAATTGGCGCGATCTCGCCTCGATTTGAGAGCGAAGAAGGCGGCTCGCGATCGTCGCGATGGTTATGCCGTTCAACTCCAGCGCGTGCCCAAGGAAATGGTCGCGAGGCTGCCGGATCCCACGGTGGTTCGCGGCAAGGAATCCTGGATTCTGGTGCGAGGCGGTCGCATCTACCTGGCCGATCGTGCGGCACTCTTCGAACAGGGCCAGAGGGCGATCAGCCGGGTTCTCGGCCTGGACACGCAGGTCCGCCGTATCCGACCCGACGAATTCGAGTCGGTCGCCCGCTATCTCCGAAAGCGGACGGTGGGCGATGCGACCTTCCGCTGGCATCTCAAGCCGGGGCGCGACGTGCGCGTCGAACTCGTCTGGCGAAATCAAGATCGGGGCCTCGAATATCCCGATCTCGCATCCAACCCGTCGATGCGCATCTGGCTCGCGGCCCGCTCTCCCGAACTCGATTTCATTTCGTTCCACGTCTGGAGCGATAGCTTCGAGGCCTATCTCGCGGCTCGCGAAGTGATCGAGAGCGCCGGCTTTCGGGCCGGATGGCGTGGCTACGAGGCGACGGATGAGCTCGATCTGCCGTTGAGAATGGGTCGGCCCGAACCGGAAATCAGGGCGATTCTCGTCGACTGAGTCGAGTCCGAATCGTTCTGGCCGTGAATCTGCCATTCCTCTTCCTTCCGGCGAGAAAGAGTCTGGGCAGTCCCGTCAAAAGCGCGTATAAAGAGAGGTCCGCGTATTCGATTTGATGGGGAACGGAATGGCTGAGCGGCCGGATGAGATCGTGCTCGAGGAATTGGCGGCCCTCGAGAAGGTCACCACACAACTCGCCGAGCTTCCGCCCGCGAAGACCGCCAGCACCGCCCCGATCATCAAGGAACTCGAACGTCTGCGAGAACGCTTGCTCTCGGGTGACGAGAACAAGGATCTCTCGGCGCTGACCGAGCAATACCACAATCAATCCGCCGTATTGGCCCAGCTGCAGAACGCGGGCCAGCCGATTCCCGTGGATCCGGCTTCACCGTATTTTGCTCATCTTCGTTTGGAAGAGGAGTCGCGAGTTCGCGATCTCTTTCTCGGGCGCACGACCTGTCTCGAAAAGGGCGTACGAATCATCGATTGGCGCGATGCCCCGATCTCCAAGATTTTCTACAGCTACCGGCAGGGTGAGGATTTCGACGAGGAAATCGCCGGTCGCGAACGCCAGGGCTGCGTGGTCGCCCGGCGGATGGTCCGGATTCGCGGGGGCGTTCTGGAGCGAATCCAGGCGCCCGAGGGCGACTATCGCATCGACATCGAGGCGGCCTCGGGTTGGAGACGGGAAGAGCTGGGAATCCCGAAACTGGCGGGCGGCGAAGCGGCCGCACTGCGATTCGACTCGGATGAAATCGGCGCCTCTCGGAGAATGGGGGAAGGGCTCGACGGCGAGATCCTTCGGGCCGATAAACATCTCCCCGAGATCACGAGCCTGATCGATCCCTCCCAATTCGATTTGATCACGCGCCCGGCGAAGGGCTATCTCGTGATCCGCGGCAGCGCCGGGAGCGGCAAGACCACCGTCGCGCTCCATCGCATCGCCTATCTGGCCTTCGCCGACGCGCAAATCGACGGACCCGACACGCTCGTCGTCGTCTTCTCTCGGGCCCTCGCGCGCTATGTCGCCCACGTCTTGCCCTCCTTGGGACTCCAGGGCGTTCGAATCGTGACCTATCACGAATGGGTGCACGAAGAGCGACGCCGTTGCTTCCCAAATCTGCCGGCCAAAGAGCGTGAGGACACGCCCGCGTGGGTCCAGCGACTGAAGCTGCACTCGGGGATGGATGTCGCACTCGAGCGCCAGGTGGCGCGGGTGCCGGGCCCACGCAGTCGCGAGCAGGCCTACGATGATTGGGCCAGTGTCTTGACCCAGCGGAAACTTCTCGACGAGGTCTTTGAGGAGACCGCGCCCGGCCAATTCTCGCCACGCGATCTGGATCGCTTCGTCGAATGGAATCGGGCGCGGGTGGACGAACTCAGCTCGGTGATCGCGGGGGAGGTCGATTCGAGCGCGGGAATCGATCCCGAGGACAATGCCCTGCTGCTGCGTGCATGGCAGCGTCGCATAGGGAAGCTGATCGGTCGCTCCCACCGCCCGCTTAGCTATCGCCATATCGTGATCGACGAAGTCCAGGATTTTGCGCCGGTGGAGGTCCGGGTGCTGCTGGACAGTATGCAACACGAATCGAGTATCACGCTTGCCGGCGACACTCAACAACATCTGATGGAACATTCCGGCTTCACTTCATGGCCGGGTTTCTTTCGGGAGCTCGGGCTCGACGGCGCCGAGATCGAGACCCTCAAGGTCAGTTACCGCTCCTCCCTTCAGGTGATGCAATTCGCGACGTCGCTGCTGGGCGATCTGGTCGAGGAGGACGAGATCATCACGACGCGCAGCGGCCCGCCCGTCGAGTTGTTCAGACTGACCGACCGAGGCGCCTGCGTGGCCTTTTTGTCGGATGTGCTGCGCGATTTGATGCACGCGGAGCCGATGGCTTCGGTGGCGGTGCTGACGCCGAATCCGCATGCGAGTGATCTCTACTTCGAGGGCCTGTCGCGCGCTGACCTGCCGCGACTGCGACGCATTCGCGATGGCGAGTTCCCCTTCAAAGCCGGAATCGAAGTGACGGAGGTGACCCAGGTCAAAGGCCTCGAGTTCGACTACGTCATCGTGCTCGACGTGGATTCGATAAACTACCCGGATACACCGGCCGCGCGTCGCGCGCTCCACGTCGCAGCAACGCGCGCGGTCCATCAGCTCTGGATGATGAGCGTCGGGACGCCGTCGCCGCTAGTGGAAGCGGTCGAGGTGGGCTGAGGCCGATCGCGAGGCCGCGCAGGGGGGCCGAAGCTATCCGCCTGGGCTGCCCTCGAGGCTGCGCGGCGAGTTCGCCCGGTCGTCCACGATGCGCACCTCTACGACTTGCCGTCGCCGCTGAATCTGGCTCCGCAATGCGCGTTGAATCTCCTCGCCGATCCAATCCTCACGAACGCGGTTTCGAATCTCGTCGAATGGAGGGATCCGGCTCTCGACCCGTTCGTCGATCCAGACGAGATGAGAGCCGAAGACCGAGTCGACGGGACCGGTCCAACGTCCAACGATCAGACCTTCGACGCCGTCCGCGAACGCCGGGCCGAAGAGCGCCAGGATTCGATTCGGCGTGGCCGAGCGGAGTCGGTGGCCGGAAAGGAAGGGGTCGGCCTGCGCAACCGCTCGCTCGGGTTCGACGCCCTCTGCGATGAGTTTTACGAGTAGGGCCTTCGCATCGGCGTCGGTCCGAGCGCCTCGCTTGTCACGAGAAAAGTAGACGTGAGTGAGCGAGAGCAACGCCGGTTGGCGCCAGCGCGACGCCCTTCGCTCGTAGTGGGAACGAAGCTCGGACTCCTCTGCGCTTCGCGATCGTACGCCGGCCCGAATCATCGCCTGAACCCGATCGATCAATCGACGCCGGACGACCGTATCGGTTCGATCCATCCCGAGGGCCATCGCCCGGGCGAAGAGTTCGTCTTCCGATGCGTCTTCCGGACCGCCAAGGAATTGCATATTGAGTACCAGGCGTTGCCGAACGATCGCGTCGGTTTTGTGGAGGTCGAGCGCGCGCGCTTGTTCGAGCCACAACGCGTCTTCGATGACCTGATTCTCGATCGAGAGCGTTTCGGCCTCGCTGGGCTCACGCCCCAGTTGCGTTCGATAGGTCGCGATGCGTTCGTCGATCTCGCTTTGCAGGACCGTCACCACCTCCCATTCGAGGATCGGTGTCCGTGTGCTCTTCAATCCAACGAGCAGTGCGCCGACGAGGAGGAAATGGAAGAGCGGGGAGCGAAACAACGGGACCCTTTCGCACGTTCCCGACAATCTACCGCAAAGGCAAGCCATCGCGCCCGACGCGCCCGACCGAGGGGGATCCGCGAATGGGGCCACACGGTCGAAATCGGAGTTTTCCGCCACTTTGGCTGGAAGCGGGAATCGCCGATATATTCTGGAACGCTCGACCTCCGTCCCCTCCATTTTCGGCGACGAACAAGGCGCCGATCGAGGAACCTCGTCATGATGACTGCGCCGCTCTTTTTTGCTCTCTCCTGCATCGGACTCGTATTCAGTGTCATGACATTGTTTCGGGTCCGGCTGATTCCACAACTGACCGTCCCCACCTTTGTGATCGGCTGGCTACGCGGCGAGCTCGCGTTGCAGACGATCGCGGTCGAGGCCCTCGTGACCCTGGGCTTCTGGCGGGCGGGCGCTTTCGAGACGGGACTCGGCGGAGTCGGTTTTGGATTGACTCTTGTGTCCTGGTCGATGCTGGTGCTGGCACATCGAAGGAGCATGAATGCCGGCACCGCGATCGCGCCCGAACTCGCTTCGATGGGAATCGTGATCGATTCCCACGTCTCACCCTTCCACGGCTTCTGGGCGCCCTTTTCCTTCAAGCATCCGGACGTCCGAACGATTCGAAACCTCGAATACGGCGAAGTGCTGCCGCGCGACAAGGGTGGAAGAAATCGGCTCGACATCGTGGCCCCCACGACGGCCGAAAGAGGGGATCGCCGGCCCGTCCTTTTGCAAGTGCATGGCGGGGGCTGGATCATTGGCGACAAGCGGGAACAGGCCAAGCCGTTGATGACCGCGCTCGCTCGGCGGGGTTGGATCTGTGTCACGACCAACTATCGCCTGAGCCCGAAAGCGACGATGCCGGACCATATCGTCGATGTGAAGCGAGCGATCGCCTGGATACGCGGTCACATCGAAGAGTATGGCGGGGACCCGGATTTCTTGTGCATCACGGGTGGCTCGGCCGGGGGCCACCTCAGCTCGCTCGCCGCACTGACCGCGAACGACCCGCGTTTTCAGCCGGGCTTCGAGGACATCGACACGACGATCGACGCCTGCGTGCCCTTCTACGGGGTATTCGACTTCCTGGATCGCGCCGACGATCGACCGCTCGGCAAAATGTCGGATTTGATCGGTCCCATGGTGTTCAAGTGTACGCCCGAGGAGAACCCGGAACTCTGGGATTCGGTCTCACCGATTACCCGCGTCCATTCGAACGCTCCGCCTTTCTTCGTGCTCCAAGGCAGTCACGATAGTCTGGTCTTCGCGGAAGAGGCCGTTCGCTTCGTTTCGGCGCTCCGCGAGAAGAGTCTTGAGCCCGTTCTGCATGCCGAGTTGCCCGGTGCACAGCACGCCTTCGAGATCTTTCATTCGCCGCGTACCGAGCATGCCGTCCGCGGCGTCGTCGGTTTTCTCGAGAAGATCCACGCGGACCGCGAGAATCCTGGCTAGCGTCTGCGCCATGGAAATACGACTCGACGGTAAGGTTGCGCTGGTGACGGGTGGATCTCGCGGGATTGGAAAATCGATCGCGCAGACCTTCGTTCAAGCCGGCGCACAGGTAATGATTACTTCACGAAAAGCAGAGACTTGTGAGGCTGCGGTCAAGGAGATCGGGGAGGGCGCATTTTTCGAGGCGGGCCATATCGGTCGGGATGAGGATGCCGAGCGCGTGATCGATGCGACGATGGATCGGCTCGGTCGAATCGACATTCTAGTCAACAACGCCGCCACCAACCCCTACGCGGGTCCGATCATCGAGATCGACCGTTCGCGTTGGGACAAGACGTTTTCGACGAATCTGACAGCGCCCCTTTTCTGGACCCAGCGAGTATGGAATCGCTGGATGAAAGAGCAGGGCGGATCGGTATTGAATATCGCGAGCGTCGGGGGATACGGAACCCATCCGATCCTCGGCGTCTACGATATCACGAAGGCCGCATTGATCCACATGACGAAACAGTTGGCCGCGGAACTCGCACCCAAAGTGAGGGTGAACGCGCTGGGTCCGGGTCTCGTCAAGACCGATTTCGCGAAGGCTCTCTGGGAAGATGGCAAGGGCGACGAGGTCGCGAAGGCCTATCCACTGGAACGTCTTGGGGAAGTCGAGGATGTTGCCGGCGCCGCACTCTTTCTTTGTGCCGACACCGGCCGTTGGGTCACGGGCCAGACCTGGGTTCTGGACGGCGGGGGACTGATTGGCTTCAGGCCGTTGGGTTAGCTTCGGTCGCCACCTGAACTAGCACCGGAACTAGCGATAGGGAATCTCCATCTCGAAGACGGGATTCGCATGGCCGACTTCGATGACCCGCAACACGATCGCATCGTGTCCGTCGAGCTGTCCGAAATCGACGACGACGAAGCCGGCGGCCGCGTGTGCGAAATAGGTCTCGGGGAGATGGGTGACGGTCGAGACGCGATCCTCCGCGCCTGCGCCGCTCACGACATAGATTCCCGCCACGTCGCCGGCTTCGAGAATCTGAAGACTGTGATCGTGGCCCGCCGCGTAGACGGCCGGCGGGTGACGCCGCAGCACCGCCTGCGTCTCGGCGATCCAATCGGCATAGCCAGGCTCGTAGGTGTTGGCGAGTCCGCCGACCATCCAGCCGATGGGGGTCACGATCAGGTCCCCGAGAAAGCCATAGCTGAGTCCGCCATGGGGTCCGCCCGTCAACATCGGATAGTGTGAGGCGACGACGACGAGATCGTCTTCGTGTTGCTCGAGTTGGGCCTCGAGTCGCGCGAGGAACTCGGCATGAGTCTCGGGCGTCGGACACGCCTCACGCAACCGCTCATTGAGCCAGGGAGTGGGGTCGAGCGCGATGAAGACGATCGCCTTTTGATTCGGAGCCGCTTCGAATAGCGTTAGGCTCGACGGGCCCATACAGCCGTCCTTGGGAACGAATTCGGCCCGCCCGCCGGACCATGTCTCGATGAAATCCTGTTGATTGCGAAGGGCTTTTGCGTTCTGATCCTTGGGCAGGAATCCCCAGTCGTGATTGCCGGGAATGAAGATCTTGGGTCGATCGGTCGACGACAGTTGCTGGGCGAGAATGCGTTCCCCGTGTTCGCGATCGTCGTCGGTCAGCCCCTCGTTATAGATATTGTCACCGAGAAAGAGGACGCTGCTCGAAGCGACCGATGTCGCCCAATCGTTGATCGCCGCCAGGGTCGGGTCGTCTTCCCGAAAATAACCCGCGTCACCGATCATCACGATGCGATGCCGGACCTCGATCTCGGGCACCGCGTCACCCGCCAGACCTTCGGCGATCCAGGGCGGCCCATCCGCTGTGTGGATGGGGCCATTCAGCCGATGGGCGCAGGCGGAGAGCGTGAGCAGGAGAATCAGCCAGAAACCGCGTTGAAAAACATTTCGAGTCATTGGCGGACGGTAGAGGAGATCAGATGACGATGAGATGCCTGGTGTTGGCTTGGGGAGACCCGAGGGGAGCCAAAGTTTCAGCCGATCACGGCAAGCGCGTATTGGAGGCGTTGGGCACGCTCGATGCAGAAATCGACAAGAGCCAACCTGCGGCGATGTCGGGTCAATGTGGGTGAGTCAACCGGGGTCAACGGAAGATCGTGCGTTGAGCCAGCTCGACGAATTGTTGGATGCGCGGCAAATCGGCCAACACGTTCGGGATCGTTAAGCGAGCTTCTACCTTGCCCACGACTTCGTCGGCGAAGAGGGTCTTCAGGGCGGGGTCGATGAACGCCGGAAACTCGGGCATATAGACGATGTAGTCGCCTTCGATCGCCATGCGAGAGAGCAAGGTGGGCTCGTCGGTCACGAACTGCGGCGTAAGACGAAGGCGCTGTCCATTCTGGAGTGGCAATTCACCACAGGCTCGGCCCAGTGATCGCCACATCGCAATTCGATGATGAACCAGGTCCGCGAGGGTCCTCGGTAGACCGTGTGCCTGGAGATAGAGGTCGCTCGCGAAGAGACGCATCGGAAACGTGCAGATCTCGATCGAACGACAACCCGGCGGTCGCTCGGCGTCGTAGCTGAGAGCGATTTCGGCCTGGGCCGGTAGAAGCGCAGTTGGAGACTCCGCGAAAAACAACTCGATCTGCAACTCTGGAAAGCGGGTCTGAAGTCGTTTGCGGAGCTGGTCCCAGCCAGCCAGGGGCGGGCCAGTCGGCATAGCAATCTTGAGACAACCGGTGGGGAGGGTGCCCACTTCGCGGACCTGCGAAACGAGACGGTCTGCGTCTTCGATGAGCGCGCGGCCACGACGCAGCAACACTTCGCCGGCCGGCGTCAATTGCAAGCTTCCGCCAACGCGAATGACGAGAGGCGTTCCAGCGTCGGCCTCGAGTTGGTCGAGTTTTCGTCGGACTCGCGAGCGGGAGGTCTCGAGTCGGTTTGCGGCGCCGAGGTAGGTTCCCTCCTCGGCCAACACCACGAAGATCCGTAGTTGCTCGAAGTCCATAGCGACATCCTTCGAGTTTGAGCACGGGCGAAGGATTGGATCTTAGCGTTGAATAGCAGAGAAGGGTCGATGTTTGGGCTGGGGCGGGCTTTAATGCGGCCAGAGATCGCGCAGCGCTCTATCGGGTACGCGGGATAGCGCTCACTCCGTTCGAGACTCGTGAAATTCCTCACGAGGGACCAGCGACGAGGGAATGAATATGGCCAGCTTTCGGGTCGGGGATGTCGAGATCACGCGGATCGTCGAAATGGAGGGACCCACTCGGGGTGATTTTCTCTTCGCTGACGCGACGCCGGAAGGTGTACTCAAACACGAATGGCTGCGTCCGCATTTCGCCTTCGACGACGGGAAGCTCAACATCTGTATCCAGGCGCTCGTCCTCGAGTCGTGTGGCCAACGGATCGTGGTCGACACCTGTGTCGGCAACGACAAGATCCGAAGCAATCCCCTGTGGAACGAGCTCCAGACTGCGTTCCTCTCGGACATGGAAGCGGCCGGCTTTCCGGTGGAGTCGATCGACACCGTCGTTTGCACCCATCTTCACGTCGATCATGTGGGATGGAATACGCGACTCACGGACGAGGGTTGGGTGCCCACGTTTGGCCGCGCACGCTATCTCTTCGGGCGCACCGAGTGGGAACATTGGTCCAGCCATCCCGACACCGACGACGGCGACGTCATCGGAGATTCCGTTCGACCCGTGATCGAGGCGGGTCTGGTGGACCTCGTCGAGTCCGACCACAAACTCACGGACGAGATTTGGCTCGAACCGACGCCGGGTCATACGCCCGGCCATGTGAGCGTGCGGATCCGATCTCGTGGAGAAGAAGCCGTGATCACCGGCGACCTGATTCACCACCCGGTCCAATGTGCGGAGATCGAATGGGTGAGTCGATTCGATGTCGATCCGGAGAGGGCCGTGCAAACGCGTCGCGATTTTCTCGCTCGCTGTGCAGACGAGGGGACCCGCGTATTCGGTACGCATTTCGCGACGCCGACAGCGGGCCGCATCGTTCGCGACGGCGACGCCTACCGATTCGAAGGCGAATAGCGCAGGCGAGCCGCGACTCGCGCGCCACTCCGCGTTCGCCGAGAGGAGTGAGCGGCGGATCCCCGCAAAGTCAATCGATGATCGAGCCGTAGATGATCGTCTTCAGCTGGCCGCGAAAATTGAAGGTCCGCGAGGGCATCAGTTGGGTCATGAAGATCGTGATCAACTCTTCGCTCGGATCGATCCAGAACGCGGTACTCGCAGCGCCACCCCAGGCATATTCGCCGGGGCTCCCGACGAGTTGACTCCGGGCACAGTCGAGCTGGACCGAGAAACCCAGACCGAATCCCACGCCCTCGTAGGTCGTTTCCGAGAAGGCGCCCGTCGCCAGATCCGTCAGGTCCTGTCCGTTAGGCAGATGGTTCGTGGTCATCAATTCGAGCGTCTTGCGGCCCAAGAGCCTGTGTCCATCGAGTTCGCCCCGATTGAGCAGCATCTTGCAAAAGCGCAGATAGTCGGCCGC
>Ga0209988_10000050_pt1 | contig 56736 bp, 55 predicted proteins | sample N075metaG_FD_183115 | JGI IMG/M metagenome (GOLD analysis project Ga0209988, IMG submission 183115) | Deep subsurface microbial communities from Kermadec Trench to uncover new lineages of life (NeLLi) - N075 metaG (SPAdes) (version 2) | ecosystem: Environmental > Aquatic > Marine > Ocean trench... | reverse complement strand
GAAGAAGACGGCCCGGAAGACGCGGCGAAAGGCCACCAAGAAGCAGCCGGCCCGCCGCAAGAAGACGACCCAGCGCAAGGCCAAGAAGAAGACCGCCAGGAAGAAGGCAGCCCGCAAGAAGACGGGAAAGAAGAAAGCGGCCAAGAAGAAGAAGAAGACGGCCCGGAAAACCCGGGTCCGTAGCACCCGAAAAAAGGCCACCCGCAGGAAAAGCGGTCGCCGCAGTCCCGGCCGAGCCGCGAAGCGTTCCAAGCAGGCGACCGGCCGAAAATCCGTCAGTGCCCGAAGAAAGGCTCCGGCCCGTCGCACGGCAGCCCCGAGACCCGCAGCGCCAATCGCCCCGGTCGCCACGCCCGCGCCTGCTGCTCCGACAGCGCCCGCAGCTCCGGCGACCCCGGCTGTTCCGGCGGCGGCTACCGTTCCCGCGGCTTCGGCAGCGGGTACCGTAGCCTCGGGCGTACCGACGCGGCTCGGAGTGATCCTTCACTACTACCCGCACGTGAACGCAGGAGTCATCAAGATCGAGTCCGGGATGCTCCGGGTCGGAGACACGATCCACATTCGTGGACACACGACCGACTACTACCAGCGTGTCGATCGCATCGAGGTTGACCACGCGGCCGTGAACCAGGCCGGCGTGGGCCAGGAAGTCGGCCTGCACGTCGGCCAGCGCGTCCGCGAGGGCGACGAGGTGACGAAGGTAACCAAGTGAACGCGGGCACCGGGCGCTTCGCCCGGTGCCCGATGAACCTAGTCCTTGGTGCCGCCGTTCCCGTCAGCGCTCTTGGGAGCGGCCTCGCTCTTCGGAGCGACCGCGCCCTTGGGTGCTCCGCCGTCGATGGCCTTGAGCGCTCCGCTGCCCGAGGTCATCTTGATCATGCCGTTCAGGACCGCACCCTCTTCCATCACCAGCGAAGGCGTCTCGATGTTGCCGTTCACACGGGCCGTCTTGTGGAGGACGACCTTCTCGGCGGCAACGATGTCACCCTCGACGCTGCCGCTGATGGCGACGATCTGGGAGCGGATCTTCGCATCGATCTCGCCGCTCTCGCCGACGATGAGGGTATTCTCGCTCGTGATCTCGCCCTGGAAGCGCCCATCGATGCGCACGGTGTCGCGGAACGAGAGCTTGCCTTCGAAATCCGAACCCTGATCGATGAATGCAGTCAACCCGCCGGGCGCCGAGCCTCCCTTGGGAGCCGGGGTCGCGGCTGACCTCGGAACGATCGTGCTTCCGGTTGCACCGCTGTTGCCACCGCGGCCGAATGATTTCAGAGCCATTTTGGAATCCCTCCATCAGAGACGTGATTTTCAAGAGGCAGCTCATCGATCGGCGTTTGAAGGCGCGGACTTGAGAACCAAATGCGGCTGGCGAAAGGGGGGGTTGGGGAGCGAGCTGCGTGCCCGATGCGTGGTGCTGAAGCGGGCTGAGACAGGCCGCATCCGCCGATGGCTGGCGGCCGCCCGGCGGCGCTTCGACTTCCCCCTTGATTCAAAGCCCCCGTGGCCCAAGCCACGAGAACGAAGCGCCGCCGGGCGGTCGAAGCGGTCGATCGGCCCGCTCCCGGGCCAGGAACATGACGACCGTCACGACTCGTCCATGTCCCTGTCCGGGCTGCTAGTTTCCGGTCGCCATGGACTCTGAAGACAAGCTGCCCGACCCGCCGAGGACACTTCTGGCACGCAGTCTCGCCAGCGAACGGCTTCACTCGGCCTATTTGCTTTCGGGTCCGGGCGAGGAGCCCCGCCGGGCCGCTGAGGCCTTCGTGCGCGCCCTGGTGTGCAGCGCTGGCGGCCCGGAGCCCTGCGAGGCATGCCCGGCCTGTCGCCGCTCCAGCCAGCGCGAGCCGATCGCCATCGATGGGACGGGCAAGAGAGGCCCCCTGCTGCGCCACGTGGGCGACCACCCGGATCTCTTCTGGATCGAGCGGGGCGAAGCCGACACGCGGGTGCGCATCGGACAGATCCGAGAGCTTCAGCGGGCCCTGCGCTTGCGGCCCGAGGGCGAGGGCCGACGTGCCGCCGTGATCGCCGACGCCGAGTGGCTCAACGTCGAAGCCCAGAACGCGCTGCTGCGCGTGCTCGAAGAGCCGCCTCCGAACACGACGCTGGTGCTCGTCGCTTCGTCCCCGGCTTCGCTGCTGGCCACGGTCCGTTCCCGCTGCCAGCGAATTTCCTTCCCCGCGCCGGCGGAAGACCTGCTGGCCGATCCGGAACGACGCGAGCTCATCGACCGGATCGAGACACTCGCTTCGACACACACGCCCGATCTGCTCGACTGGGCCGCCGAATACCGCGGGGCCCGGGCCGAGGCGGCCACCGAGGTCCACCGCCTGTTGGAAACCGGCACGGCGTGGCTCCACCAACGCGTCGTTGCGCGCGTCCGCGAGCCCGGCTGCGACGTGCGCCGGGAACTCGACGCGAACCACGAATTGTCGGACTGCCGCAAGGTGCTCGACCAGCGCAACGCGAACCCCCAGATGGTGGCCGAACGGGCGCTTCTGGCTCTGCAGCGAGCGATCCGATGACGGGCGCCTTCTACGCGACGACCCCGATCTTCTACGTGAACGCCGAGCCCCACATCGGCCACACGTATACGACCGTGGTCGTCGACACCCTGGCCCGCTACCACCGCCTGGCCGGAGAAAAGACCTTCTTCCTGACCGGAAGCGACGAGCACGGCGAGAAAATCGCCGAGGTGGCACTCGAGTTAGGGGAGACGCCCCAGGCCGTCGCCGATCGCTACTCGGAAGCCTTCAGCCGGACCTGGCAGACTCTAGGCTTCTCCTTCGACCGCTTCATCCGCACGACCGACCCCGACCACAAACAGGTCGTTCAGAACATCCTCCAGAAGATCTACGACGCCGGCGAGATCGACTTCCGCGAGTACGAAGGCCTCTACTGCATCGGTTGCGAACGCTTCTTCACCGAACGTGACATGGTCGGCGGCAAGTGCCCCGATCATGACCGCCCCCTCGAGTCCCGCAAGGAATCGAACTACTTCTTCAAGATGACTCATCACTTCGAGTGGTTGATCGACTACATCAACAGCCATCCGGACTTCATCCGGCCCGATCGATACCGGAACGAGGTCCTCGGCATGCTGCGTGAGGATTCCGGGTTGGGCGACCTCTCGATCTCACGACCGAAATCGCGCTTGGAGTGGGGCATCGAGCTCCCCTTCGACACGGACTACATCTGCTACGTCTGGTTCGACGCGCTAATCAACTATCTCACCGGGATCGGCTATCCCGACGGGCCGGACTTCGCAACGCTATGGGGCGCGTCGCAGCACTTCATCGGCAAGGACATCCTGAAGCCCCACGCTGTCTTCTGGCCCTGCATGCTGCACGCAATCGGGCTCGAACCCTACCAACGCCTGAACGTCCACGGCTTCTGGAACGTGGACGACCGCAAGGTCTCGAAGAGCCTGGGCAACAAGATCGATCCGCTGGTGATGAGGGACAAGTACGGGTTCGATTCGTTCCGCTACTTCCTGCTGCGCGACATGGCGTTCGGCACGGACTCGGACTTTAGCGAGGAGGCCCTGGTCACCCGCATCAACGCCGATCTGGCCAACAACCTGGGCAATCTCGTGAGTCGCACGCTGAACATGACCGGACGCTTCTGCGGCGGAAACGTGCCGGAACCGGGCCAACCCGGGGCCCAGGAGCAGGCGGTGGCCGATGCCGCGGCCACCGCCGCCGGTCAGGTGGACGCCCATCTGCGCAGCTGCGAATTCCATCGTGCGCTCGAGGTGATCCAGGGCCTCGTGGATACCGTGAACCGCTACCTCGAAGCCCGGGCGCCCTGGAAGCTGGCCAAGCAAAAAGCCGCCGGCTGGCAAGCCCACGTGAACACCACGCTCTACACCAGCTGCGAGGCGCTGCGAGTCCTGTCGCTGTTGGTCGCGCCGTTCATGCCCGAGACCGCACCGAAGATCCTCGAGCGGCTGGGAATCCCAGACGCTTTGGCAACCACGCGGCTGCCCGACGACGCGGCGACGTGGGGAAGCCTCGCGCCCGGCACCCCCACGTCCAAGGGCGCCCCGCTCTTCCCGCGCATTGAAGTCGAGAGCTAGCCGACCCATGTGGATCGACAGTCATTGCCACGTGACGGCGGACGAGTTCGCCCAAGATCGCCGCGAAGTATTGGACCGCGCCGAGGCCGATGGCGTCTCGACCTTCATCGGTATCGGGTCCGGCTACGGCGTCTCACGCAATCGGCTGGCGGTCGAGCTCGCCGAGGTGGACTCCCGCGTTTTCGCCACGGTCGGCGTGCACCCCCACGAAGCCAAGGAACTCGACGACGCGGGACGCTCCGACATCGAAACCCTGTTGTCGCACCCGCGGGTGGTCGGTGTCGGCGAGTGCGGTCTCGACTACCACTACATGAACTCCGAGCGTGACGTACAGCGGAAGGTCTTCGCCTGGCAGGTGGCCCTGGCCCGGGAGAAGAACCTGCCAGTCTCGCTTCACGTCCGGGGCGACGAGCCCAACGCCTTCGCTGAGACCCTGGACATCTGGCGCCAGGAAGGCGGCGGCGAGGTGGACGGCGTCCTCCACTGCTACACCGGCAACCTCGAATTCGCCCGACGCGCTCTGGACGAACGCCTCGAGATTTCGTTCTCGGGCATCCTGACCTTCAAGCGCGACCGCGGCCTGCGCGACGTAGCCCGCGGGCTGCCCCTCGACCGCTTGATGGTCGAAACCGACGCGCCACTCCTCTCGCCCGAAGGACACCGGGGCCAGCGCAACGAGCCTGCGCGTGTCGTGGTGGTGGGAACCGTCTTGGCCAAAGTGCACGGCGTGGCGGTCGAAGAGGTGGCGGCCACCACGAGCCGTAATGCCCGGCGCCTGTTCCGCATGCCGGAGGACGCGGCGTGAACGAGACCGAAGCCGTCCTCGATCTGGCGGTGCAGCTCGCTCGTGAGGCGGGCGCCATCCAGCGCGAGCGCTACGAGACGAACTTTGAAATCCGGACCAAGAGTGCGGCCATCGACCTGGTGACCGAGGTGGACCATGCCTGCGAGAAGCAGATCGTCGACGCTGTTTCGAAGCAGCGCCCGGACGATGCGATCGTGGCCGAGGAAGGCAGCGGAAGTGATCGCGAAGGGGCCGAGTGGCGCTGGATCATCGACCCGCTGGATGGCACCACCAACTACGCCCACGGCTATCCGCGCTTCTGTGTCTCGATTGGCATCGAACACCGGGACGAGCGGACCGTCGGCGTCGTCTACGACCCACTCCTGGACGAGCTCTACTGCGCGGTCCGCGGCGACGGCGCGACCCTCAACGGTCGTAAGCTCCAGGTCTCGTCGGAGGCGGACTTCGGCCGCGCACTCATCGCCACGGGCTTCGCCTACGACATCCGCAAGAGCCCCGAGGACAACATCGATCGCTTCGCCTCGGTCGTGAAGCAGGCCCGGGCAATCCGTCGCGACGGAAGCGCCGCCCTCGACCTCTGCTACGTGGCCGCGGGCCGCCTCGATGGCTTCTGGGAGCTCAAGCTCCACCCCTGGGACGTAGCGGCCGGCCTGCTGATGGTCGACGAAGCGGGCGGTCGCACCAGCGACCTGTCCGGCGGTCGGGCACCCCGCACCGGACACGAGGTCGCCGCCAGCAACGGGCAGCTTCACGACACGCTGCTGGAGATCCTGGGGGGTCGCTAACCGGCTGTTGCCAAGCGAGCAGCTCGCTGCGAAGCGCGACGGCTTCCGGAGATCCTGCTTCGGGAGCCGTCGGATCAGGGAGCCGGCAGCTCCTCGGCCTCCGCGGCGGGGACGTTGTTGAATATTCAACTCCGTCCCGTCCATGATCATTTCTCGGGGTCGAGGAGTTGAATATTCAACAACGTCCCCGTTCGCTGCTTCGAGAACCGGTGGGTCAGGGAGCGGGGTTCGCCTCGGTCTCCGCTTCCGTGTCTTCCTCGGGTGCCTCGATGAAGCGGTTCTGGAAGGCCTCGAGGCTCACGGGGAGCTGCTCGGCAAGGTCGAGGGAGATTTCGAAGACTTGGGCGTTCTCGCCGGTCTGGGCCACGATGCCCTCGCTGCCCCGGATCGTGCCCAGTCGGATCTTGGCGAGCAGCGCGTCGGCCTCGTCGTACACGAGGAAGGTGGCGTTGGCCGGACTCAGACCAAAGCCCTTCAGCTCTTCCGGGCCCACGCGCTCGGCCAGGATGCGCTGGGCTTCGAGATCCGAGAGCTCGTCCACCAGGCGCTGAATCCTCTCGGGAGCCATCGGATCGGGGGACGACGACCAACCCTCCTCGCCCGCCGTCGCCGTCACGACATAGGACTGGCCGGCCTCTTCGGATTCGAACGCCAGCTCGACGCGCTTCGCCGCACCGGGCTCGAAGTCGGCGAGCTGCCTGTGGCGATAGGCATCGAGCTCGGTGGGAAAAGCGTCCAGGCGCGCCGGATCGATCCAGTACAAGGACGGGGATGCGGTCCGCGCATGGAGGACCCCGTCGAGCTCCACGGATCCGATCTCCAAGGAGAGGCTGCGCGGGTCGCCACCCTCCTCTTTCGGCGCGAGCTTCAGCTCGACCGCGTAGGCGGGTTCGACCAACCCGACAGCGGCGTCTCCACGGTGTTTGTCCTGGAAACCGACGGCGCGGAGAAACGACAGTGCCGACAACACATCATCGAGGGCCTGCTGATCCGCCGGACCCTCGACCGGCGCCGTCATCGCCCAGCCCTCTTCGCCACGGACGAGATCGACGCGACCGCCCGGCCAGGAAGCCGTGAAGGCTTCCACGCTGTCGGGGTCGAAGCGCAGCAGGCGCTTCTCGCGCAGATCGTCGAAGGCCTTGCGCAAACCGTTGGTCCCGACGAGCGAGACCATGTAGACGGCTTCCTCTCCCGGAATCCAGACATAGGCATTGCCGCCTACCGGCGCCTTGTCCCCGGTTCGGAGCTTGTACTCCGCATCCCCGGCGCCAAAGCGCACCTCGAGCGCTTCGTCATCGAGTCCGTAGACCTCCAGCTCCCGCGGCTCATCGTAGACGGCGACGCTCGTCATGTTGGCCAGGGCCGAGGCCATTCCATCGAAGGCGAACTCGTCAGCCGGAAATTCGAGCGGCTCGGTCAGCATCCAGCCTTCGTCACTGCGACGGGCTCGGACCTTCGTCCCGTCGCTGGTCGTGAGCGCCATCCACTCGATGTCGTCGGCATCGATGTCGCTGAAGAGCTGCTGGGTACGCTCCTCAGCCCGCTTGCGGCCCTCCTCGCCTTCGAGTTCGTAGAAGACGATGAAGGCGCCCAGGGCGACTGCAACGAGAAACAGGATTCCCGTGGTGCGCGGGTTCATCGGGATCTAGCGCTCCTGTGCGCGCCGCCGCGACCACCAGACCAGCACGCCGACGATTGCAACGGCCTCGGGAACCACGAAGAGCGACCACGACCGGATCCGCATGAACTCCTCGGCCGTCGGCTGGAAGCGCGACGCTTTCGAAACCTGCGGCCGGATCGAGATGGCCTCGACGTCGCCCATCAACCAGTTGACGCTGTTGACGAAGATGTCGCGGTTGCGGGCCGAGTCAACCCTCTCGTTGGCAACAAAGTCGGCGTCGCCGAAGACGACCAGGCGCGGCTCTCTGGTACCTTCCTGGCTCTCGTCATCCTGGGAGGAAGCGTCAGTGGCGATGTCGACGGTGGGTGAACCCGCCACGGCCAGCGACACGGGTCCGGGCAGATCGTCCTCGCCGAGCTCGGCGATGCCCTCGTCGTAGAAGCGTTCGAGATCGCGTTCCGCCCAGGCCGACGCGCCGGTGAACACGATTTCGGTGAGATTCGAGCCCTCCCTCTTCCGGACGCTTCGCGCCAGGTGGTAGAGCGTCGTTTCCCGCATGTCCTTGGTGATGGCGTGCTCGGTGTCGTAGCGGGCGGCAAAGGGCGAGGTCGCCTTGCCGAACAGCGCCAGCTGGCGGTCGACGATGATGTCGTCTTCCAGGATCACGCCCCAGTCCTCTAGATCGTCGACCAGATCGGTCTTGGCTCCGGGGTCCAGCAGCACCAGCAGGGCGCCGCCCTGCTGGAGGAAGCGCGTCAGGGCGTCGCGTTCGCCGCCCAGGAGCGGCCTCGTCGGACCGGCCACCACGATCACGTCCGCGTCTGGTGGAACGTCGCCGTGGCGGGCCAGCAGCAGCTTCTCGACGAGATAGTTCTCGTTGGCAAGCGCCTCGACCGCGCGGGTGTAGCCGCTGCGCTGCTTGGCCCGCTCGCCATCGATGGCCCGCTCGCCGTGGCCCTCCAGAAAATAGACCTTCTTCTCTCCGGTCCGGGAGAGCTTCACCATGGCGTTGGTGACGTTCTCCTCACTCAGCTCGGTGACGTTGACCGACTCCTCGCCCATGGCCACGCGGATCAAGCCGTTGCCGAGCTGCCAGGGAGAGATCTCATATTTCTCGAGCAGCTCGGGCCGTTCGTTGGGATCGACCACCATCAGGTGGAAGCGGTCGCTCTCATAGGCGTAGCGCTCGAGCACCTGCTTCACCGGTCCCGCTTCGAGCGGCTGAACGAACGCCACGACCTCGACGTCCTGGTCGAGATTCTCGAGCACCTTGAGACTTTGATCGGTCAAGGAGTGAACCTGGCCCTCACTCCAGTCGAAGCGATGGGTGTAGCGGGTGCTGAGGAAGCCCAGGCCGGCGATGATGACGATCGAGAGCACCGTCGAGACGAACGCGCTGGTGCCGTATTTGCCAACGCGCTTGGCTTCGCCCGAGCGCATTCGCGTGCGCACGGCGTCGAAGTTCATGGCGGCGGCGACGATCAGCAGAACCAAGCCGACGCCGAAGTTTCCGGTGATCCAGCGCATGTCGAAGCCCGCGCCGAACAGGCCGATCATCAGGTTCAGCAGCGCGAACACGATTCCGATGGCGCCGAGAGACGCGAAGATGGTGGGAAGTCCGATCACGACCGCCCTCCCCTGTCTCGCCTCGGATCGAACCTGGGACTCAGCGCCATCGCACGGATTCCACTGCCGTCTTGGTGAAGACCAGGAAGGTGCCGATCATGACCGCGAAGTAGGCGAGGTCCTTGGTGTCGACCAGCCCGCGCACGAGCTGATCGAGGTGGACGTCGGCCGACAGATACCGGAAGAAGTCGCGAGCCTCCGATGTCCCGGCCACGCCCAGATCTGCGATGGCCGGCATGAACATCATCATCAACAGGATCACGAAGGTGAGCAGGAAGGCGAGCACCTGGCTGCGGGTCAGGGACGAGGCAAAGGCCCCAATCGACACGTAGGTCCAGCTCACGAGGAGCAAGCCCAACAGACCGGAAATCGTCTTGCCCAGCTCGGGACCCGGGTTGCCGTAGATCCACAGGACCGCCGGATAGGCAGCCACGATGGCCACCAGCAAGGTGGTGAAGATGGCGCCCGCCAGGAACTTGCCGAGCACGATGTCCCAGATCGTGAGCGGACTCGTGAGCAGCAGCTCCTGGGTGCCGTTGGTCTTCTCGGACGCGAACAAACTCATCGTGATACCGGGAATCAAGAACAGCAGGACGACGCCCATCGACTGGTAGAACATGGCGATCATGCCGTCGTTCAGATTCGCCTGGGCCAACGCTTCGATGGCCTGCATCTGCTGCAGGCGCAGCACCCACTCCGAGAAGGCTGACAGCGTGACGATGAAGAAGATGCCCGCCAGAACCGAGAACAGGCTCAGGATTCCATAGGCCACGGGCGAAACGAAGAGCCCGCGCAGCTCGCGCCCTGCCACGTCGGCGATGTGTCTCACGACGCGGCCTGTTCCGCCGGCGCTTCCTTCATGATCTCGCGCACGAAGACCTCGTCGAGCGTCATGCCGCCTGCGGTCAGCTCGGACAGCGGCTTGTCGATCACCTTCCGGCCCTCGTTCACCAGGATCACGCGGCGACAGATGGCCTCGACCTCGGGGAGGATGTGGGTCGAGAGAACGACCGTGTGCTGGGACTCGCCCTGCTCGGGGGACGCGAGGTCGGAGATGAGCTGTCGGATCTCACGAACCTGGATCGGGTCGAGGCCGACGGTCGGCTCGTCCAGGATCAAGACCGGCGGAACGTGCACGATCGCCTGGGCCAGTCCGACCCGTTGGCGGTACCCCTTGGAGAGCGTCCCGATCACCCGGCGTCGGACATCGGCCAGTCCGCAGCGCTCCAGGGCACGGGCCACGGCCGGCTTGCGCTTGCCGCGAGCGACGTCGTTGATCTTTGCGACGTAGGCCACGTAGGACTCGACCGTCATCTCGGGATAGAGCGGGGGCGTCTCGGGCAGGTACCCAATGGCGCGCCGCGCGGCGATCGGATCCGTGAAGATATCGTGCCCGGCGATCACGGCCGTCCCGTCCGTGGGCGGCACGAAGCCCGTCAGCATCCGCATGGTGGTGGTCTTGCCGGCGCCGTTGGGCCCGAGGAACCCGACCACCTCTCCTTTTCCGATCTGGAACGAGACGTCATCGACGGCGACCACGTCTCCGTACCGCTTGGTGAGCCCACGCGCCTCGATCACGTAGGGCGCTCCTCGACACCCAGTCCGTTGATGAAGATATCGACCACGGTCTTGGCCACTTTTTGATAGTAATCCTGGTCGTCTTCGGGTTCGACCTGCAAGACATTGAGCACGCGGGCCGTGATGACCAGCTCGAGCCCCCCGATGAACAGGAACGACGCTACCTCGGAATCGATTCCCTCGCGAATTTCACCCTCGCGCTGACCCTGCTCCAGCAGCTTCGCCATGACCTGGAAGAGCCGGCCGACCGAGCGCATCTGGTTCAACTCGCTGATGCGCGACGTGCGCTGGATCTCGAGCACCAGCACCTTCACCCAGTCCGGGCGCAGGCGATGGGCATGCAGCACCAGGGCCGCGATGGAAACCAGCTTCTCGCGCGTCGAGGTCGAAGACTCGGCGATTCCCTCCACGGCCTCAATGAACAGGCTCCAGCGCTCGGAGAAAATCGTGTTGAGGATCTCCTCCTTGTTCTTGAAGTAGTGGTAGACGAGTCCATAGGCAATCCCGGCTTCGCAGGCGATGTCGGATACCCGGGCACCGTGATAGCCCAAGCGTGCGAAGACGCGAATCGCGGCATCCAGGATCAGATTGCGCTTGTCGCGTCGCAGGCGGCTCTCGCCGCTTTCTCCGAGCGCCGGGAGATCGTCCTTCACTGCAGGCGTCGCCTCAAGCAACTGATCCAGCAAGGGGTTTTTGAGGTGCGCAGTACTGATACGCAATGGGTTCCACGTCAACGAGGGTCGACACCGGCGGCTGGGCGCCGGTTCGCGGCCGGGATATCCTTTCAGGATGATACGGAGCGTATTCGCCGTCATGGGACTCGCGGTCCTGCTGCTGCTGGCGGCTGCGGCTGAGGCCGAAGTCGCCGGCGAGGCCGCAGTCGCACCCCCGGAGACCCGGGTGATGGGCGAGTACTGCACACCGGCCGGCTGCGTGGGCAAGACCGCGTCGAGCGCACTCGGCATGGGAACGGGCTTCGCCCTGGCCACGCTCGGCAGCCTGGCGCTGTCACGCCGGATGAATCTCCACGGCCACTGAGGCGGCCGGGTCGGTGCAGGGCCCGATCCGCTGGCTGCGCGGTGAGCCCGGTCTGTGCCGGGACCTGCTGGGCGCGCTCGCGGGCGGTGACGGTTCCGTGCGGGTGTTGCGCAACCGGCCCGGTAGGCGGCGGCTGCTCCGGGTCCGCCTGCGGCCAGAGGGCGGCGACGCTGCGGACCTGCTGGTCAAGCACATCTTCGGAGCGGGCCGACGCCATCCGCTCCGCGACAGCCTGAAGCGCTGGCTACGGCTGGGTCCTGCCGAGCGCGAATGGCGCGGACTCGATCGCCTCTGGCGCGCCGGTCTGCCCGTTCCCCGGCCGCGCGCCCTGGCAAGCCTGGCGGATGGTTCCGCCCTGCTGGCCGTCGACTTTCTCGAGGGCCGCTCGCTGCGGGAGAAACTCATCGGAGGCGAAGCCGTGACGTCCGAAGTCTTCTTCGCCATCGGTGACGTGATTCGCGCGCTGCATGCTGGCGGAACGGTGCATCGGGACCTCCACCCCGGAAACATCCTGCTCACCGCCAAGGGTCCGGTTCTGGTCGACTTCCAGCTCGCCTGGCGCACGCGTGCAACGCGTTCAAGACTGCGCGATCTCGGAGAGTTCGACCAGGCACTGGCCCGCCTGCCGGACGGAACGCGTACCCGACGTCTGCGCGTCGCCGCACGCGCGCTGGGCCTGACGCCACCCTACTCGCCCGAAGCCAAGCGAGCGCTTCACAAAGCGTTGCGCGCTTCGCGAGCTCGTGCACGTTCCCACGTCGAAAGCCGGACGCGTCGCATGCGTCGGCCAGGGCGCCAAGTTGCGAGCTTCGACGCCGGCGACCTACGCGGACTGCGAATGCGCGACGTCGACGAGCGGTCCTTGCGAACACGGCTCGCCGCCGCCCCACCGGAACGCGGCCGGTCGAGTTGGAAGGTACGCGAATGGCGCGGCCGCGGGCCGTTGCTGCGAGCGCTCGACGTCTTTCGCGGCTCGCCGGCGCTGCGTGCGTGGCTGGAAGCCCATCGCCAATGTCACAAAGGCCAGAGCACCCGACGACCCCTCGCGATGCTCGAAGAGCATCGCTTCGGGTTCGTGCGACGCTCCGTGTTCGTTTCAGATAGGAGCGTCGCAGCCGAGAGCGCCGTGGACTTCTGGGGTTCAGGCCGAGACGGTGATCCAGCGGAACGAACTCGATGAGCCCCTGATGCCGCCGCCCTTGCCGAACTCGTAGCGGAGCCGGTCTCCGGTCGCAGCGCCGCAGATGATCTCCTTGAAAGCCTCGATCTTCTTCTCGGGGTCCTCGGGATTGAGCCCGTGGAAGACGATCTCCACCTTGGACTTCGTCTCCAGGACGTTCAGAATCAGGGTCGCGAGCGTGAAGAGCTTGCCGATGCCCTCCACGGCCTCGACCGAAAAACGCGGAATTTCGACCTCGGTGAGGTCGAATCCGTACTCCAATCGCATCGCAACTTCTCCTCGAGCACCCCCACCCCGACCTTGCAAGGCAGTGGGAAGCCGCAGGTATCGCCCTCGCGCGGGCGGGTGTCAAGATGAGGAGGGCGTCTCCTGGGCGGAGAGCCGACGCAGACGCTGGGACAGTTCTTCCCGGCTCAGGACGCCCTTTTCGACCAGGAGCTGGGACAACGCCCGCAGAATGACGCTCGGCTCGAGCCCGCGCGCGGCCGTCGGGTTCGAGGCGCCATCGGTCTTCGGCGCAAGCGTCTCGTCGGCCGTGAGATCGGGTGCAGGCCCCATGTCGAACATGGAGTCAGAGGGCGTTCGCTCATCGTAGAGCCCAGACACGGCCGAAGCCGTCGGCGGGGCAAGCGGCGACTCCAGCGGGGGAAGATCGGGCGCCGTGCTGTCGGTCTGCTCGGCCGTGTCCTCACCGGTGTCGTCCGATCGGGCACCCAAGGACCCCATTCCGGTCGTGCCCGCCGGTCCCGTCATCGTACCGCCGTGATAATGGCGTTGGATTGCCTCTTCGAGCTCCGTCGGTGCAACGAGGACCGCGCGGACCTTTTCGCCCACCTGGAAGGCCAGGTCATCGATGGCCTCGAGATCCGACGGATCCTCCATGGCTACGAACAGCACTCGGGAGCCGGCTTCCTCCCGCATGAAGAGCGGAAGACAGCGATACTTCTCGGCGAGCTCGGACGGGACCCGCTCGAGGATGTCGTCCTTGACATGTTTGCCCTTGATGCGCGCTACCGGCAGCCGCAGCTGGCCGGCCAGAGCGCGCACCAGGTCCTCTTCGTCCAGGAAGCCCAAGCGCACCAGCGTCATCCCGAGTCGGGCGCCCCACTGTTCGTGTTCGCCCAGAGCTGCCTGGAGCTGCTCCGGGGTGATGAGCTTCTTGTTGACGAGAAGCTGTCCGAGTTTCAGTCTGCCGCCCATGGGTCTGCCCAGACCATCGGCCTCACGGGCGGCAGGCTGTACGCAGAATACCGGCGCAGCTAGCGGAATCGGGCAGTTCCGCGGTCGGAGCACCCCGACCAGCGGGGGACCCTGGAGGCAACCGCGAGCGGCGCCTGAAGAGCGGCCGAGGACGCCGCTCCCCACCCCACTGGGGTAGGATTCGGCCGATGGCGGCTGCAGCGGAGCGGGAGACGCTCGGAGGGCCAACCCGGGCGGGCGGCGGCGGCGCCTGGCGCGGACCGGTCGCGACCCTGCTGTGGGCCGTGGTGGGCTTCTCCGCGTGCTGGAGTCTGACCGATCTGGAGCCCAACCTGGTCGAGGAGGGCCTGCTCCTCCACGTGGCCCAGCGGCTGGTCCACGGCGAGCACCTCTACCGGGACATCGTCTACTTCACGGGCCCCCTGCCCTTCGAGCTGCTGGCGCTGCTGTTCCGGATTTTCGGCGAGGAGATCGCCGTGGGTCGCACGGTCATGGCCCTCTTTCTCGGCGGCGCCACCGCAGCGACATGGAGCTTCGCTCGCCGCAGCGGGGCAGGCGCCCTCGCGTTCCCGGCGGCCGCCGTCGTGGCCTCGACGCCGGCCTTGCTGTTTCCGATGTTCTCGATGTTCTACTACACGCCCCTGGCCTTCTGCTTCGGCGTGCTGGCCGTCGATGCGGCGTCCCGCGGAGCCGAATCGGCGCGCTGGGCCTTTGCGGCGGGCGTGCTGGTGGCCGCCATGGCGCTCTGCAAACAGACCCTGGGCGTGGTGTTCGCTGCAACGCTGCTCCCGGCAGTCGCCATCGCCCTACCACGGACCGAACGCTTCCGACGGATCGCAGCGATGACGGCCGGAGGCGCCTGCCTGGCAATGCTCACCGTGGCCTTCTACGCGGTGAAGGGGGACCTGGACGATCTGTGGCGCTGCCTCGTCACGATTCCGCTTGGGCTCTCCGAAAGCTTCAGCTCCCCGTACATGAACCTCTGGCCTCCCGGCGAGCTCGCTGCCGAGATCCTGCCCAACAGGCTCGTCTACTTCTCGAGTCTGTACTTCCTTCGCTTCGGCCTCTTTTCGCCGCAACGTCCGGGCTATGTGCTGCTCTTCCAGTTCCTCTATGCGCTGCCCCTGCTGGCGCTACTCGCCACCGGGATCGCGGCCGCGCTCCGAAGGCTGCCCGTCGGCGGATGGCTCAACACTGCCTTCCTGGTGGCGATGACATCCAATCTGTTTCCGCGCTCGGACTGGGGACATCTGATCCTGGCACTGCCTCCCGCCCTGATCCAGCTGATCCTGCTGTCGGCGCGACTGCCCGGCTTCGGCAATGGGCGCAAGCTCGTGGCCACCGGTCTGGCTTGCGCACTCACCGTCACCCTGGCCGCGTCCGCGGGTAGGATCGATCGCTGGGTGCACTCCGAAGCTGGAAAACCGACCTGGGGGCCGCGCGTCCCACTGCGGCCCGTCTCCGCCGTCTATCGCGTCGCCAACGTGCCGCGCGCGATCCGCTTTCTGCGCAGACACCTGGAACCCGGCGAGCCGATCTTCGTCGCCCGCGCGGAGCCCCTGCTCTATTTCGCCACCGACACCACGAACCCGACGCCCTACACCGGGGTCCTCACCGTGATGAACGAAGAGCAGCAGGACCGCATCCTCGAGGCCCTACCCAGCGTCCGCTTCGTGGTGATGAGCGACATCGATCAACCACTCTGGACCTATTACTCCGAAGAGCTTCCGCGGATCCAGCGCCACCTCGAACGCCACTACCGCGACGCCCGTGGCTATCCCCAGGACGACGCGAGCTGGCTCGTGATCCTCGAGCGCGGCGAGGATCGCGGGCCGACGCTGATCGACCTGCTCGATCTCCAGAGAGAGGGCGGCGCAAAAGCGTGGGTGCGCGAAGAACGCACCGGCCCTGAGATCTTCCGCGACAGGAAGTTTCCGAAGATGGTGACGCGTCAGAACCGTCGCCCGCTGCCCGTGCACCTGGGACGCTGGGGTGGCGGTGTCGACTTCGAGGTCGACGTCCCCGCAAACGCTCGCTTCGAAGCCAGCGTCGGCTTCCGGGGCATGGTGTCGCTGGGTGATTTTCACGAACACCCGAAGCGCAGTCTGATGGTGGTGTCGATCGGCCGCGACGGAGCGTTCGAAGAAGTCGTGCGCGTGGCCATCGACGATGCCCCGCGCGCCGGAAACCGCTGGACACCGATCGAAGCGGACCTGTCGCGTTGGGCCGGGCAGCGGGTGACACTGCGTCTGGGTCTCGAAACGCGGGTGCCCGTCGGGCGCCGGGACCTGACCTGGTGGGGCAGTCCGAGGATCGCCGAGGGTCCGGCCGACTCGGCGGAGGGCTCGTCCTAACCCCCTGAAAGTAGTAGACTATTTCTCCGTGAGTCGCTGCATCGTCGTGGTACCGACCTACAACGAGATCGAGAACATCGGGCTCCTCGTGCCGCAGATCCTCGAACAGGACGCGGGCTTCGAAGTGCTCGTGGTCGACGACGACTCGCCCGACGGCACCGGCAAGGAAGCCGACGCCCTGAGCAAACGCCACCCGGGGCGCGTCCACGTGTTGCACCGCCAACAGAAGGAAGGCCTCGGCCCCGCCTACCGCGCTGGCTTTACTCGTGCCCTCGAGCTCGGTGCCGACCTGATCGTGCAAATGGACGCCGACTTCTCCCATCCGCCAGCGACCCTCAACGAGATGCTCGAAGAGATCGAGGACTGCGACGTCGTTCTCGGCTCTCGCTACCTGAAGGGCATCACGGTGGTGAACTGGCCGATCGAGCGAATCCTGATCAGCTACTTCGGCAATCGTTACGCGAAGACCGCAACAGGACTTCCGATCAGTGACATCACGGGCGGCTTCCGCATGATGCGCCGAGCCATGCTCGAACGGATCGGCTTCGAAAGGATCGGGTCGAACGGCTATGCGTTCCAGATCGAGCTGAACTTCCGCCTCCATCACTTCGGGGCGCGGATTACGGAGATCCCGTTCTTCTTCCTCGACCGCGAGCGCGGAGAGTCGAAGCTCACGCTCCGCATCGCGGTCGAAGCGCTTTGGATGGTGTGGTGGCTGCGTTTCGCCAAGCTTCTCGGACGTCTCTAGCACCATGGCCTCCCGCTGCCGCGTCCTCGTGCTGAACGAGCGCGATCCGCTGCATCCCAAGGCAGGCGGCGCCGAAGTTCACGTGGCCGAGATCTCGCGTCGCCTGGACGCGATGGGCTACGAGATCACCCAGCTCGCCACCGGCTTCTCCGGCAGCCCCCGGCAGGAGCGCGCCTACGGAATGTCGATCCGGCGACTCGGCCCGCTCGCCAGCTACTACCCGCGGGCCGTGCTCGAAACTGCGGTCCAGACTCGGCGCGATCGCTACGACGTCGTGGTGGAGCACCTCTGCAAGGTCCCTTTCTGCGCCCCGGCCTATTCGAAGGTCCCCGTCATCGCCGTAAACCACCATCTCTTCGGCAAGAGCGCGTTCCTCCAGGTTCCCTGGCCGATCGCAGCCACGGTGGTGTCGATCGAGAAGCTGATCCCGCACCTTTATCGGGACACGCGGTTCCTGGCCGTATCCGACAGCAGCAAGCTCGACCTGGTAGAGCGCGGCATCCCCGCGGAACGCATCGAGCTGCTGTATAACGGCATCACCTTTCCGACCCTCGCACCCCGTCCCATGAACGAGCGCCCGCGGCGCATCGTCTACCTGGGGCGGCTTGAGCCGTACAAGCGGATCGACCTCATGTTGCGGGCCGCTGTAAAGGTCCGTGAGCATTTCGACGACCTGGAGATCGTCATCATCGGTCGCGGCTCCGAGCGCCAGGCGCTCGAACGGCTCAGCCATGAACTCGGCCTGGGCGAACGAGTGCGTTTTGCCGGCTTCGTCAGTGACGCGGAGCGCGATGCGCTCCTGTCCGATGCCAGGGTTTGCGTCTGCCCATCGGTCAAGGAGGGATGGGGCATCACGGTGATCGAGGCCAACGCCCTGGGCGTCCCCGTGGTGGCCACCGATGCTCCGGGCCTGCGGGACGCGGTGCGGAACGGCCGCACCGGCCTGCTGGTGCCCGATGGCGAGCTCGAGCTGTTTATCGCCGGCTTGGCGTCGGCCGTCGAGAACCTGCTCTCGAATCCGGCGCGCGCCGCCGAGCTCGGCCAGGCCGCGATCGAATGGTCGCGTCGCTTCGACTGGGACACGTCGGCACGAAAAATGGCCGACACGATCGAAGCGGTGCGCTCCGGATCGGCCGAAGTCAGTGAATCGCGCCCGGCTCCCGCAGACTGAACGACCCGATCTCGGCATCGAAGCCTTCGCCGCCCTCGACGACCATCTGATAGGTGCCACACATCTCGCCAAACGGCGTCGGAAGAGGACAGCCCGAGGTGTATTCAAAGGACTCGCCCACATTGAGGCGGGGCTGCTCGCCCACCACACCGGGACCGCTCACTTCGTTCACCTCACCGGTCCCGTCGGTGATCAGCCAGCGTCGGCTGACCAGCTGCACCGGCACTGAACCCTCGTTGGTGATCCGGATCGTGTAGAGGAAGAACCAGAGCTGATCACCGGGATTTGAGTGGTCGGGCGAATAGCGCACGCGAACTTCGACGCGCACGCCACGGGTTACGGTTGCCGAGCTGGACATGGGGCTTTCTACGGTAGCAGGCCTCGGCGCACGCTGACCGAGTCGTGCGTCTCGCCCTCCAGATTGTGACCGCCTCGGGCGGGGTGGGGCACGTCCAACGGCCGGAGGATCGGCTCCCTTGATCCGTACCGCGACCTCGACTGCAACCAGCAACAGCGTCACCGGAAGTCCAACGACGCCAACTGCTGCAACGCCCGTTGCATGAGCCGCCCTCAGCTCCTCGAGGACGACTCGTTCAGGAAGCAGCGGCTTCGCCCGTCGCCCACGGCGTAGAGTTCGGGCGCCTCGCGGGAGCAGCGCTCAAACACCTCTGGACAGCGCGTGTGGAAGCGGCAGCCCGGCGGCGGATTCGCCGGAGAAGGCACGTCGCCCATGACGCTGGCCGTCACCCCTCGGCGCGCGGGATCGACCGACGGCACGGCCGCGAGAAGCCCACGGGTGTACGGATGGTTCGGCGCATCGAAGATCCGTTCGGTCTCGCCTTCTTCGACGATCTGTCCCAGGTACATCACGGCCACCCGGTCGGCCAGGTAGCGCACCACACCGAGGTCGTGGGTGATGAAGAGATAGGCGAGTCCCAGATCGTCCTGGAGGTCCCGCAAGAGGTTCAGGATCTGGGCCTGGATCGAGACGTCGAGAGCCGAGGTCGCCTCGTCGCAGATCACGAGCTTCGGTTCGACGGCCAGCGCTCGGGCAATGCAGATGCGCTGGCGTTGGCCGCCCGAAAACTCGTGCGGGTAGCGATTCATCTGGTCGGGATCGAGTTGGACGCGGCGCAGGATCGCGGCCACCCGCTCAGTGCGTTCGGCGTCGTTCTCACCGATGCCGAACGCCTCCATGCCCTCGGCGATCACATCGCGGATGCGCATGCGGGGATCGAGAGAGCCCATGGGATCCTGGAAAATGATCTGGATCTCCTGCCGATAAGCATGGAGTCGATCCCGGGAGAGCGAGAAGAGGTCGACACCATCGTAGTACATGGCACCCGAGCGCGGCTCCACCAACCGCAACATCGAGAGCGCCACCGTCGACTTGCCGCAGCCCGACTCACCGACCAGGGCCACGGTCTGGCCCACGGGAATCGTGAGATCGATCCCGTCCACGGCACGCACCCAGCCGGTCGTCCTCTGAAAGAGTCCCCGCTTGATCGGGAACCAGGTGGTCAGCCCCTCGAGTCTCACCAAGGGACGGCTCACGACACCTCCTCGGCGACCACATGGCAGCGGGTCGTGTGGCTGGGCGAGAGCGTCGTATCCCCCGGCACCTCTCTGCGGCAAAGGTCCAACACTTTCGTGCAGCGTGTCGAGAAGCGGCAACCGGCCGGCCAGTCGCGCGGCTGGGGAACCACGCCCGCGATCTCATCGAGTCGCTCTCCGCGTCGGCCGAGCGACGGAACCGAACGAAGCAGACCCTGGGTGTACGGATGACGGGCGTTCGCCAAGATGTCGATACGGGTTCCCGCTTCGACGATGCGGCCGGCGTACATCACGGCGATCCGGTCGGCCAGCTCGTTCACCACGCCCAGGTCGTGGGTGATGAGCAAGATGCCGGTGTCGAGCTCGCTCTGGAGCTCGCGCATGAGCATCAGGATCTGGGCCTGGATCGTGACATCGAGCGCGGTCGTAGGCTCGTCGGCGATCAGGAGCTTGGGACGCAGGGCCAGGGCCATGGCGATCATTACGCGCTGCTTGAGACCGCCCGAGAGCTCATGGGGATAGGCGTTGAAGCGGGCTGCCGCGTCCGGGATTTGTACCCGTTCGAAGAGCGAAACCGTGCGCTCACGCGCCGCAGCCGCACTGATCGATTCGTGCAGCCGAATCGCCTCGACGACCTGGCGCCCGACCTTCTGAACGGGGTTGAGGCTCGTCATCGGCTCCTGGAAGATCATGGCGACCTCGCCGCCCCGAACCCGACGCATCTCGGTCACCGACAGCTCGAGCAGATCGCGACCGCACAGGATGATCTGGCCCGAGTCGATGTGACCGGGTCGCGGAATCAATCGCATGATCGAGAACGCCGTCACCGACTTTCCGCAGCCCGATTCGCCGACGAGCGCCAACACCTCTCCGGGTGCCACCTCGAGGCTCACGCCGTCGACCACGGGAACCCGCTGCCCGTCGATGGGAAACGAGGTCTCCAGATTGCGGACGGACAGGACCGGCTCGCTCACGCGTCCTCCCGCAGCGTCTTCGGGTCGAGAACGTCGCGCACTGCGTCGCCCACGAAGTTCACGGCCAGGATCAGCCCGAACAACGCGATCGATGCCGCCGCCAGGTTCCACCAGATGATCGGGTCACGGGACAGCTCATCCCGCGCCATGTCGATCATCTGCCCCCAGGAACCATCAATGCCGATTCCGAGCCACGCCAGGATCGCCTCGGACAGGACCAGGCCCGAGAACAGCAAGACGAACGTGATGACCACCAGGTGCATCAGATTCGGCACGATGTGGCGCCAGATGATCTTGAACTCCGAGACCCCCAGCGCACGGGCGGCCTGGACGTATTCGAGCTCGCGAAGCTTGAATGTCTCGCCGCGCACGACGCGGGAGAAGCCGACCCAGCTGGTGATGCCCATGGCGATGCAGACCTGTAATGCGCCATGGCCCAGCACCATGATGAGCGCGATCAGCAGCAACAGGCCCGGAATCGACGAGAGAACCGAGATCACGAAAAAGACCGCGTCGTCGACGCGTCCACCGAAGTAGCCGGCCGAAATCCCGAAGAAGAGCGCCAGCGGAATCACGATCAGGCTGGTGAAGCCTCCGATCAGCAGCGCAATCCGGGCGCCCTTCAGCGCAAGGTGCAACACGTCGCGCCCCCGGATGTCGGTGCCCATCGGGTGCAGGCCCGGAAACGTCAATTCGTTGCCGCCGTAGAACTCCCGATCGGCCAGCGGGGCCGAGTAGCTGCGCTCCTGGAAATCACAACGAAAGGCACGATCGATCACCGAGCGCGGCTTGTGCTGAGAGAGTCCCGCGCAATCCGGATCATCGGATTTCCACGAGACGGCGTCTGCCAATGCGAGCACCGAATAGAACGCGACGACGCTACAGGCGAGCGGCCGCCGCTTCACCACCTGTCGACCCGCATCACGCCACAGGTCGCTGCGACGCGCTCGAAGCCACGCAACTACAGCACCCGAAACGAGCACGGCCACGACCAGGTTCTGCCAGTGGTGGGCGTCCATCTCAGTCGAGCCTCACCCGCGGATCGGCGAGCGTGTAGCTGATGTCGGTCGCGATCTGGCCTCCGATGAAGAGCAGCGAGCTGATGAACACCATCACGCGCAGGGTCGAGAAGTCGTTTCCCTGGATGGCGTCGACCATCATCGAGCCCAGACCCGGGATCCCGAAGAACGATTCGAGCAGCAGCGATCCCATGAAGAGGAACGGAATGCTCACCACCACACGTGTGAGAATCGGGATCATCGCGTTGCGCAGCACGTGCGCACCCATTACGCGACCGTCACCACAACCCTTGGCCCGCGCGGTTCGCACGTAGTCGCGGCTCGTTTCCTCGATGAACACCGTGCGATAGAACCGGACGCTCTCTCCCAGACCACTCAGCAGCCCAATCGCCCAGGGAAGCGCCATGAAGCGCGCGATCAGGGCGGGGTCGGGATCGAACCCCGAGATCGGAAACCAGCGCAACAGCTTTCCGATCAGATACTGGCCGCCGATGATGTAGAGCAGCACAGACACGCTCATGGCGAGCACCGCGATCACCACCCCCATGCGGTCGATGTAGGTGTCGCGGAAGTAGGCGACAAAGAGTGCGAACACGATCCCGAGCGTGATGCCCGTGAAAAAGAGCGGCAGCGTCAGCACCAGGCTGGGAATCATGCGCTTACGGATCTGTGGAGCGATCAACGAGTCGTCGGCGTCACTGGTTCCGAAATTGAAGGTCAGCATGCTGTGGTAGTGGTTGTAGAGCTGAGACTCTTTGGGATCGCTCCAGCTCCAAGCCGGCTTGTCGTAGCCGTGCTTCACGACCCAATCGTGGATGGCCTGCGGCGGCGCCTTCTCGCCCAACGAGCGGCGTGCCATCTCGTCGGGTGTGGCGTACAGGAAGAAGAGAAAGAAGAGCAGCGCCAACACGCCGAGGACGGTCACGAACCCATAGGCCATTCTCCGGATCACGTACGCCAGCATCTACTGTCGCTCCCGCAAGAAAGTCAGGATGCCCGGAATCACGATGGCGATGCCGATGCCCGTGACCGCCCAGGCCGGCCATACGATCGGGTCGTTCCACTCGACACGCTGCGCCGCCCGAAGCCCGGCGTCGATGTCCATGTACTTCGCCTGGGGAAGACTCAGGCCCGCCGGCTTCAGGTTCTTCAGCCAGCCGTGATAGAGAGCGTAGCTCTCGCTGTGGAGCAGCTCGATCCAGGGTCTCTCCCGCTCCAGGATCTCGCGCATTTCGCGAATCAGGGCGATGCGTCGGACATCGTTGGGCCGGTCCTTCATCTCCAGGAAGAGCTCGTTGAAGCGAGGGTGATCGAAGTTGGCGGTGTTGGGCCCCAGACTCGTGGCTTGGGCCATGGGACCCCAGAGCAGGAACAGGAAGTTCTCGGGGTCCGGGTAGTCGGCGATCCAGCCCCAGGTAAAAATCTGGTAGGAGCCCTTCTTCACCTTCTCGCGGAACTGGTTGTAGTTGGTGGCCGCCAGCTCGACGTCGAGCCCGAGCTCGGCCCAGGCATCGATGAAGAAACCGTAGGTGACGCGGGTCCGGGTGCTCGCATCGCCGATGTCGAAGGTCAAGTGGAGCGGCTCACCGGTTTCCGGGTCGATACCACCTGTGTAGCCCGCCTCTTCGAGCAGCTTCCGGGCGGCATCGAGATCGGGGGTCCGGTACGGGTTGCGATAGTCGGGGTCGTAGCCAAAGAGTCCGGGCGGAATTGGCGTCTGGGCCAGAATGCCACGGCCGTTGATGAAGATGCGCTTGTATTCTTCGGCATCGACGGCCAGGCTCATGGCCTGCCGCAGCTTGCGCGCCTTGTCGCCGCCCGGCGTCCCCACCACAGCATCGTTCATGTTGAAGCCCAGGTAGCTGATGGCGGGGTCCACCGACTTCTCGAGGCGCATCCCGCGCGCCTTCATCTCGGAGGACAGGCGGCCTTGCTGGACCACCTTGTCGAAGCTCTCCCGGATGATCCCAGCGGCATCGTAATAGCCCTGCAAGAACTTGTTGAAGTAGGGAATGCTCTCCTTCTCGATCCGGTATTCGATCCGATCGAGCAAGGGCAGCGAGCGCCCGACATAGTCCGGGTCGAGCAGTCCCGCCGCCGCGTCCCCGGGCTCGCCAGACGAGGGATAGACCGTGCCCGGTGCCTTCCACTCCGGGTGGCGCACGCCATACCAGTTCTCGTTGCGCACCATGACGATCCGGAAGAAGCGATCGTACTCGGCGATCTTGAAGGGACCGGAGCTCACCGGATGATCCCGAAAGAAGTCGCGCCCTTCCTTGCCGTCGTAATAGACGACGGCCTCCCAGGGAACGGGCGCCGTGAAGGGCATGGCGAACCAGTAGAGGAGCTGGGGGTAGACCTCGCTCAGCACCAACTCGAGGCCCGTGTCCCCGTCGACGCGAATTCCCTCGATCGGCCCGGCGCGTCGGTATTGCAGGTCGATGCGTAGCTCCGCGAAGCCTTCCTCGGACTCCCGAAGCTGCTTCAACCGTTCCCGGAATTGCGAAAAGCCATCGAGCTTGCTGAAGGTCTGGACGACCTGGCTGGGGATCTCGGGGTCACCGATCCGCATCAACTGGAACGCGAAGTCGGACGCCAGGATTTCCCGGGTCCTGCGACCCACTTCCCCGAGTTCGAAGCACGGATCATCCTGGAAGAGCATTCCCGGTCGAACGTCGAAGCGGTACGCAACCCGGCCATCGCCGAGAGGACGAGCCTCGGGGACCGCCTGGGCCAGCCCCGGCATGAGGGTGTAGGGCCTCTTGAGATAGTGATATTCGAGCAGGGTCTCGTAGACATTGGCCGTGATCTTGTGCTCGAGCGAGCTGTAGGTGACGGCCGGGTCGAGGGTCTTGGGCGCACTGGGGAGCGCGCCATAGCGGACCTTCACGGTATCGTCGGCGCCGGGATAGGGATTGTTCGAACAGCTGAGGAGCAGCGCGGAGCTGGCGATCCAGGCGACCCAGGCCAGGCGCACCCGGCGAATCCTCATCCTCCCTCCCCTGGCACGGAGCCGGACACGGCCGGCGCACGCAGACGGAAGATATCGGGTTGGAGCGGCGGATTCAGCTCGACATCGTGCAACTCCAGCTCGGCATGGGTTCCGCCCGCGTTGACGTCGAGGACCACCCTGTGGGCGAAAGGCGTCCCGTCCACCGGCTTGTAGTCGTCGAAGGTCGCCTGCCAGCGTCGCTGGCCTCCGATCTCGAACACCTCGAGTCGTACCAAGCGGCCCTCTGCATCGAAGACAGCCCGGCGCCGCAGGTTTCCGTCTCCATCCCGGAACTCGAGACGCACCTGGCCCGCAGCGTCGGCCCAGGCGGCGGCCGTGACCAGGGAGGGGTCGGGCGCGGGAACGCCGAGCAACACGTCGACGACCTCTTCAGGCGTGAGCGCGATCCAGACCTGCTGCCACAGCAGGGCCGGATGCACCTCGCCGCTCTCGTAGCTGCGGTCGCCGGCCCGCAGCAGCTCGTATCGATCGCCGTCGGTCACCAGCACCGCCGCCGTCTGGCCGAGCAGTCCGAGGATCTCGACGCGCAGGCGCGCGGGACGCTCGAGGACCACGCGCTGCCGACCGCGCAGACGGATCGCGCCGTCGGCTCCGTCCACGGCGATACGCGCGCGCGCACGCATCGCCTGTCGGACCTCGGCCGACTGGTTCCAAGCAGCCAGCAGCCGCGCGGGTCGCGGATCCTCCGTGGGAAGCGCGACGTAGGTTGGAACGGGTGTCCGGCATCCGGACGAGACGGCGGAGAAGAGCACCAGGAGCACGAAGCGCCTGCGCACCGTCACTCCCATCTTCACCCTATCGCAACTCGTGTTGGAGCGCCTGGAGCTTCTCACGAAGCAGCGGTTGCTCGTCTAGGCGCGGTTCTCGCCGCACGGCGTCTTCGAATTGCTCGAGGGCCCGCACCTTTTCATCGAGTAGCAGATAGGCGTCACCGAGGTGTTCCGAGATGACGGGGTCGCCCCCGGTGAGGTCACGGGCGCGTTCGAGCTGCTCAAGGGCCTGATCGATCAGCGGCTTTGCCTCGTGCGCGCGCCCCTTCTCCACCAGCGGAAGTGCACGCATGTAGTAGACCCAACCCAGGCTGTCGATGATGTAACCGTCATCGGGCCGCAGGTCGATGGCGCGCCGGATCATCCTCTCGGCTTCATCGAGGTTGATGCCGCGCTCGGCCCAGGTGTACCCGATGTAGTTGAGTGCGCTGGCGTTGTCGGGATTCCGGTCCAGCGCCTTCTGCATATATTCGATGGAGATATCGGTCCGCTTCGCTTCACCGTAGAGAACGCCGAGGTTGAAGAATAGATCGTCATCGTCCGGGTTCTCGGCGAGCAGCAACTCGACCCGGGCTACGGCTTCATCGAGGTCGCCTCTCTTGGCCAGCAACGTGGCTGCGTAGAGCTGAAGATCGCGATCCGCCCCGGCTTCGAGGCCACGTTCGACCTCGGCCAGGGCCAGGTCGTATTCTCCGCGCCGCTCGTAGACCGAAGCGATCTGGGCTCGCGCCTCCGGGTAGTAGCGGTGCTCGGCCGGAATCGACTCGAACGACGCCAGGGCCCCTTCGATGTTCCCGCTGCGGCGTCGCACGACACCGAGAAAGAAGGCCGCCTCGTGGTCTTCGGGCTGGGCCGCGACCACGCGCTCGAGCCGTTGCGCCGCAGCCTCGTGACGGTGGGCATCGAAGAGCAGATAGCCCAACCGCAGCGACGTCTGGAGGTCGCCGGGATAGCGCTCCTCGACGAGCTCGAGGGTCTCGAGGGCGGCATCGTAGTTCTTCATCGCCTGCTGGGTCTCGCTCCTCCGTACCAGCGTTCCATGGTGGTACGGATAGAGATCCAGGAGCTCCTCGTAGAGAGCGAGCTCTTGATCGAATGCGCTGCGCGAGCGCAGCAGTCCCGCCAATGCCCAGTAGACCCGGAGGTTGCCCGGGTCATACTCGATGGCGCCGCGAAGCGCCTTCTCGGCCTCTTCGTTCCTTCCCATCCGCTGGTAGACGCTGGCCGAGGCCACCTGACCGCGCACCCCGTCCCGCTCATGGTCGGTCAGCCACTGGGCCATCTTCATGGCCTCGCCGAGGCGCTGGCCATCCATGTAGATCTGGTAGAGAAGGTAGGCTGCGTTCTCGCCGACGGGTTCGCCATCGTCGTCAACCAGGGCCTGTTCGGCTGCGGGGATGTCCCGACGGATGCGGTGCAGCTGGCCGAGGAAGACGCGAGAATCGACGTCCTCAGAATCGAGTTCCACCGCCCGCGTTGCATGCTCGAGCGATTCGGACAGCCGATTTTGCTGGGCGAGAGCGCGGGCCGCCTTGCGGTAGAGGTAGGCGGACGAGTCATCCTTGGCCACGGCTCGAAGCCAGGCTTCGAGCGCTTCGGCTCGACGCCCGTCGGAGGTCAACTGCTGGGCGACCAGTACATCGTATTCAGGCGGTGCATCGGGACGGGTGAGGATCTCATCTCCCGCCTGCGACAAGGGTTCCGCCCGACCCAGCAGGCCCGCACAGCCGCAGAGGGTCAGCGCTCCCACAACCAGACCGATCCGTGCGACCCGTGCGATCGTCATGGCTTGCCCAGATAGCCCTTCTCTTCGAGATAGCCGATCAGCTCGCTCACACTCTCTTCGACCGATCGCTCGTTGGTATCCAGCACCACTTCAGGCTTTTCGGGCGCCTCGTAGGGCGCCGAAATTCCAGTGAACTCCGGGATCTCACCGGCGCGCGCCTTCTGGTAGAGGCCCTTCACGTCACGCGCCTCGCAGGTCTCGAGGCTGGCGTCCACGAGAACCTCGATGAAGTCGCCGGGATGCATGATCTCGCGGACCGCGTCGCGATCGGCCCGATAGGGCGATATGAACGATGTCAGGGTGATGATCCCCGCATCGGTGAAGAGCTTCGCAACCTCGCCGATGCGGCGAATGTTCTCGGTGCGGTCTTCGGGGCTGAAGCCCAGGTTCGTGTTCAGCCCATGGCGAACATTGTCACCGTCCAACACGTAGACGAGTCGTCCGCGCTCCGCGAGCACATGCTCGGTGGCGACGGCCACGGTAGACTTCCCGGATCCGGACAGGCCGGTCAGCCAGATCGTCACTCCGCGCTGTTTCAGCAGGCGTTCGCGGTCGGCCCGGTCGACCTGTCGCTCGTGCCAGGTGATGTTCATACTCTTCTGCTCAGCCAATTTTGCCAACTCCTACGGGGGTTTTGCTCGTCTGGGCAAGTTGCCAGACAAGCGCTTCAGCTGACGAACCAGGGTAGCGCCTCCGCTTTCGCGGTGCGGACCCGGCTATGAGCGTCGGGCGTGACGGGACGGAGTTGCCGGTTCGTGATGGGCCCGAAGCGCCCGGACCTCCTGGCAGACCCGCTCGGCCACGAGATCGATCTGATCCTCGGAATTGGAGCGGCCCAGACCGAAGCGCAATGCGCCACGGGCCTGGGCGTCTGACAGGCCGAGCGCCTTCAACACGTGGCTGGGCTGACCGCTCGCCGAAGAGCAGGCCGAGCCCGAGGAGAGCGCGACGCCCTTGAGCGCCAGCATGACGGCATCGGCATTGATCCCGCCAAAGGAGACGTTGAGGTTGCCCGGCAGGCGCTGGGTCGGATGTCCGTTGAGATGCACGTCCGGGAGACCGCGCGAGATCTTCTGCCAGAGGCGATCGCGCAGAGCACCGAGCCGCTGCGACTCTTCCTCCAGGTCCTCGAGAACGAGTTCGATGGCGCGGGCAAAGCCGACGATCAGAGGGACCGGCAGCGTGCCCGAGCGCAGGCCACCCTCGTGGCCGCCGCCGTGGATCAGCGGTTCGAGACGAATCCGTGGCCGCCGCCGCTTGAGATAGAGCACGCCGATCCCCTTCGGTCCGTAGAGCTTGTGGGCGCACATGGAGAGAAGATCGACGCCGAGTGCATTCACGTCCACGGGAATCTTGCCCACCGCCTGGGCCGCATCGGTGTGGAAGAAAACCTGGTGTTCGGCGCAGATGTCGGCGATCTCGCGGAGCGGCTGGAGCACACCGATTTCGCTGTTCGCGGCCATGACCGAGACCAGCAGCGTCCGTTCGGTGATGCTGGCCGCCACGTCGCCCGCGCTGACCAGACCGTCGGCAGCCACGGGAAGGCGGGTCACCGAGAAGCCTTCGGTCTCGAGCGCATCGCAGCTGTCGAGCACAGCCGGGTGCTCGATGGCGGTCGTAATCAGGTGATCCCGTGGGCCCCGCTCCGCCCGGGCGATGCCCAGGAGCGCCAGGTTGTCGCTCTCGGTGGTGCCGCTGGTGAAAATGATCTCGGCCGGGTCCCGCGCTCCAATGGCCGCCGCAATCCGTTCCCGCGCATCCTCGACCGCTGCCTCGGCGGTCCATCCATAGCGGTGGGTACTGCTCGAAGCGTTGCCGAACGCCTCGCTCCAATACGGAAGCATCGACTCCATGACGCGCGGATCCACGGGCGTCGTGGCGTGATGATCGAGATAGATGGGATCTTCGAGCGCCATGGCGCCCTCCTCCCCACCTGCTGAGCCGAAATCTCAGGCGCCGAAGGATTCGCCGCAGCCGCAGGTACTGTTGGCATTGGGGTTCTGCATCTTGAACCCCGATTCGTTCAGCGTGTCGACGAAGTCGATGGTGGTACCCACGAGATAGAGCGCGCTCTTCTCGTCCACGATCACGCGCACGTCGCCGTGCTCGATCTCGGTGTCGGCGTCGCCCACGACATCGTCGAAGAGCAGCTCGTAGCGAAGACCCGAGCAGCCTCCTCCTACGACTTTGAGCCGCAGCGCGTGGCTGTCGAGCTTGCCGTCATTCTCGAGCAAGCTCTTGATCCGGTTGTGTGCGGAATCGGTGATTTCGATGATTGCCATGAAATTCTCCGGTCGGTGCCTCTGGGAGTCAGTCTAGGATAGGCACGGTGGCGCGCGCGTCAACTTGGTCGCCCCATTTCCCCTTTGTTATCGGCGATCTGGGGGGACAACCAGAGGAACACTTCGCGGTTGCCCTTCGGCCCCGCCAGACGGCTCGGCACCTCTCCACGGCATTCATACCCGAGCCGGGCCGCCGTCTCTCGAACCCGTTCCACGACCTCCCGCCGCACGCCGTCATCGCGCACCACACCGCCCTTCCCCACCCGTCCCTTGCCAACCTCGAACTGGGGCTTCACCAGCACCAGCAGCTCCGCCCCCGGGAGCAGACGCGCGAGCACCGGAAGCACGATGCGGACCGAGATGAACGAGACGTCCAAGGTAACGAGATCGATCGGGTCCCGGCCCTCCCGTACCAGGGCTTGGGGCTCCAGGTGGCGCACGTTGGTGCGCTCGAGAACGGTGACGCGCGGGTCGCCGCGCAGCTTGGGATGGAGCTGTCCGTAGCCCACGTCCACGGCCACCACCGAGAGCGCGCCCGCCAGCAGTAGACACTCGGTAAAGCCGCCCGTGGACGCGCCCACGTCGAGGCAATGCCGACCCACCACTGTCACCCCGAGATCTTCCAGAGCGCCCACCAGCTTCTCGCCACCGCGAGACACGAAGCGACGAATGCCTGCGCGCAGACGCACCACGGCTTCCGGACCAACCTTTGTTCCGGGCTTGTCGATGGGCGTGTCGTTGACCAGGATCTGACCCGCGCGGATCATGCCCTCGGCCTTGCTGCGCGTCTCGGCGAGGCCGTCGGCGACGACCCGTTCGTCCAGTCGCGAGCCGCCCTTCACTGCTCTTCGGTGTCGAGCAGCTCCCGCACGGCGCGGGCAATCCCGGCGCTGTCGAGTCCGAGGGCCGCGCGCTGGACCTTCGGATCGCCGTGCTCGATCATCTGGTCGGGAACCGCCAGGCAGCGGGTCCGGCCCTCGATTCCGGCCGCGCTCAAGCATTCGAGCACCGCGCTGCCGAATCCACCCTGCGCACTGTGTTCCTCCACCGTGACGACAGCGCCGCAGCGCCGGGCGAGCTCGACAATGCGCAGCTGGTCGAGGGGTTTGGCGAAGCGGGCGTTGAGCACGGCTACCGAGATTCCGTCGGCCGCGAGCTCGCCGGCAGCTTCGAATGCGTCGTGGACCGGCAGGCCAAAGGCAACGATCAGCGCGTCGTCGCCGTCACGCAGCAATTCGGCCTCTCCCACCGGCAGCGACTTGATCTCGGGATCCATCGGTACGCCGAAACCGGCACCGCGAGGGAAGCGCACGGCGGCAGGTCCGGGATGTTCGACTGCGGTCCGCACCATGTGTTGCAGCTCGTTTTCGTCCTTGGGCGCCATCACGATCATATTCGGAAGGGTACGCAGATACGTGATGTCGTGGAAGCCTTGATGGGTGGCACCGTCGCCGCCCACCAGTCCGGCTCGGTCGAGGGCAAAGGTCACGTCGAGGTTCTGCAGACAGACGTCGTGTACGACCTGGTCGTAGGCGCGCTGCAGGAAGGTCGAGTAGATCGCGGGGACCGGCTTCATGCCTTCACTGGCCAGGCCGGCCGCGAAGGTCACCGCGTGCTGCTCGGCAATGCCCACGTCGTAGAATCGGTCCGGGAATACCTTCTGGAAACGATCGAGACTGGTGCCGTCCGCCATGGCGGCCGTGATCGCGACGATGCGTTCGTCTTCCTGGGCGAGCCGGATCAGCGCATCCGCGAACACGACCTGGTACTTGGGTGGCCCCGGCTTCGACGGATGAAACTGGCCCGACCCGACGTCGAAGGCGCCAACGCCGTGATACTTGACCGGGTCCTGCTCGGCGGCTTCGTAGCCGTAGCCCTTGGCGGTGATCGCGTGCACCAGGATCGGGCCCTCGCCGTTGCGCACCATCTCTTTCACGTTCTCTAAGGTCTCGAGGACATCGTCGATGCGGTTGCCCTGGATTGGACCCACATATTGGAAATTGAGCGTTTCGAAGAAGGTTCCCGCCGAGAGAAAGACCTTCACCGACTCCTCGGCCTTGCGGGCCCAGTGCAGGGCGTCACCGGGAAGCGTGGAAATCAGCTCCTTGGCCCATCCCTTGACCCGGCGGACCATGGGCTTCGAAAGCTTACGGGAGAGATACGACGACATCGCACCCACGTTGGGCGAGATGGACATCTTGTTGTCGTTGAGCACAACAATCAGGTGTCGCTCCTGAAGGTCGCCGGCGTGGTTCAGGGCTTCGAACGCCATACCCGCCGTCATGCCACCATCACCGATCAGGGCGATCGCCACATTGTCTCGACCCTGGTGACGCATGGCTCGTGCCATTCCCAGAGCAGCCGAGATCGAAGTGCCGGCGTGACCGGCGCCAAAGGCATCGTAGTCCGACTCCGCGCGGCGTAGGAACTTCCCGATGCCGCCGGCCTTGCCGATGCGATCGAACTGCTCGCGCCGACCCGTCAGCATCTTGTGCGCATGGCCCTGATGCCCGACGTCGAGGACGAGCCGATCGTCGGGCGTATCGAAGACATAATGGATCGCCGTGATCAGCTCAACAGCGCCCAGACTCGAGGCAAGATGGCCGCCAGTCTTGGAAACGCACTGCACGATCTCGTCACGCAGCTCTTCAGTGACGCGCCCCAGCTCCTCCCGCGGAATCGCCCGGAGGTCGGCGGGCGAATGGATTCCGGGCAGCAGCTTCGCGTCGCTCATTGATTCCTCCGCAAGGCGAACACAGCAAGGGCCCGAAGCGGCTGAGCCGCCTCTCCAAATCCCTCGATGAATCCGAGCGCCTCGTCCAGCAGCTCTTCCGCCCGGGCGCGGGCCTGACCCGGTGTGTAGACCCGGAGCAGAGAGCACTCCTCGCCCCGGTCGGCGTCCAACAGGTCATCGCTGATCTGGAAGACGGCGCCAACCCGAAGCCCGTAGTTGCGCAGATTCTCGACGACTGGGCCGGTCGCTCCCGCGAGAATGGCTCCACTCGTCACTGAGGCTCCGATCAGCGCGGCCGTCTTGCGCGCGTGAATGGATTCGACGCTCTGAACGTCCGCCCGGTTCGGATCGAAGGCGAGATCGTCGACCTGCCCACCGACCAGACCCAGCGAGCCCGACGCGCGCGTGATCTCCCGAGCCGCGGCTAGACGTTGCTCGGGCGTCAGCGGCAGCTCCGGACACCCGGTCAGCAATGCTTCGAAAGCAGCCGACTGAAGTGCATCGCCAGCCAGCACGGCAGTCGATTCGTCGAAGGCGCGATGAACCGTGCGTATGCCGCGGCGCTCGTCGTCGTCGTCCATACACGGGAGATCGTCGTGGACGAGCGAATAGGTGTGGATCAGCTCGACGGCCACGGCGGCGGGCAGCGCATGTTCCGGCGGACCTCCGACCGCCTCGGCCCCCGCCATCGCGAGCACCGGACGCAACCGTTTGCCACCGGGAAACAGCAGATGCCGCATCGCAGCGTGAAGGCGTGCCGGAGCCTCGCCGACGTCCGGCAGAGCGGCTTCGAGCGCGGCGTCTAGGAGCGGTGCACGCTCCTTCCAGTACGCGCTCGCGTCCATCACTCCGTCTGCTCGGTCGGCTCGAAGGGTCGGGTCAGCAGCTTCTCACCCTCCTTCACGAGGATCTCGATGCGGCGTTCCGCATCCTCGAGTTGGCCGGCGCAGCGGCGGGTCAGGGCGACACCGTGTTCGAATGATGTCAGGGCCTCTTCCAGCTCGAGGTCCCCCTGCTCGAGACGGTCCACCAGGGTCTCGAGGCGGCCCAACGCATCCTCGAAGCTCAGCTCGTCGACAGCCTCGACGGGCGCCGGCTTGGCTTTCTTGCGCTGGGCCATGGTCGAAGAATGCTACCGAGGGGGCTGCCGAGCGTCAACGCAGGCTCGCTCTGAACCCATTGATTTCAAAAGGACTTTCTTGGACACGGGCGGATCTTCGGGATCCCGGGCTCAGACGACGGCAAGCGTGCGAACCGCTTGGACGACCGCATCGAGCTCGGCCTCGGCCACGCGTACGGCGATGCGCTCACCGACCTCCAGGTCTTCGGCGCGGCGTACGATGGCGCCATCCTGCCGGCGCTGGACGATGGCATAGCCCCGGGACAGGACGGCCAGCGGCGAGAGGGCCTCCAGTCGGCCGGACAGCTCGGCCAGTCGTCCCCGCCGATCGTCGCCGAGCCGCCCGATGGCGGGCGCAAGGGCGGGCCAAAGCGACGCGAACCGTTCCCGGTCGTCGGCGAGACGAGCGGCAACGTCGCGGGAGACGCTGCGCAACGGCAACTCCAGCCGGGCGCGGTCACTCGACAGGCGCGCCTCGGCCAGGGCACGCAGCTCGCGCACCAGAACCGCTAGCTGACTGCGCTGGCTCGAGAGCCTTGCGCTGGGCGAGAGCGCTTTCAGCGCATCCCGTTCACGAACCAGCCGGGCCTCCGTCCGCTCCAGTGTCGTCGCCATCGCGCGTTCAAGACGTCGCCAGTCTCGTTCAAGTCCGCGATGCAGGATGGAACGGTCGGGCGCAATCAGCTCGGCTGCCGCCGACGGGGTGGGCGCGCGCACGTCGGCGACGAGATCGGCGATGGTGACGTCCACCTCGTGACCCACGCCACAGATCACGGGCACACGCGATCGCACGATGGCGCGCGCCACGACCTCGGTGTTGAAGGCATGAAGATCCTCCAGCGAACCGCCGCCGCGCACCAGCAGGATGCAGTCCACGTCGCCCGCGGCCGCCAAGGCATCGAGTGCAGCCGCGATCTCGCGCTCGGCTCCGTCCCCCTGGACGCGGGTCGATGAGATCAGGATCGGGAGCCCCGGACAGCGACGTCCCGTCACCTGAAGCACGTCGCGAATGGCCGCGCTGGTGGGCGACGCAACCACGCCGATCCGCGAGGGTGCGGCCGGCGGCGTGCGCTTCCGGCCCGGATCGAAGAGACCTTCGGCCTCGAGCCGTCGGCGCAGCTGCTCGAAGGCCAGCCGCAGCGCCCCCTCTCCTCGCGGCTCGAGGTGGCGGACGATGATCTGCAGATCGCCCCGCGCTTCGTAAATGCTGATGTCGCCGTGCACCAGGACTTCCAGCCCGTCCTCGGGCTCGAAGCTGAGCCGGCGCGCTGCGTTTCGGAACAGCGCGGCGCGAATCTGCCCGACTTCGTCCTTGAGGGTGAAGTAGCAGTGACCGGATCCGGCACGGTGAAGATTGCTCACCTCGCCCACGACCCAAACGCGGCCAACCCGTTCCTCGATCAGACTGCGCAGACCGGCGAGCAGATCACCGACGGTATAGACCGGTTCCGGATCCGCCCCGCTCACGCGATCAGGGCGTGACTTCGTCGACGCGCGCCTGCACCGAGGCGGGTGACTCGTACTCGCGAAGGCGATCGAAGTACGCCCAGCTCTTCAGTACTTCCAGGGCACGTGCGAGTTGCACGTCCGACTGGACTTCGACCTCGACGTCGGCGAGCTGCTCGGCGTCGGTCTCGTCATGGGTGAAGTGGCCGTCGAGATCACGCTCGCGAACCCGGTACGGGAGCTCCGACGGTTCGCTCGCGGCCAGCACCACGGCCTTTATCGGAATGTCGGGCGCGATGCCGACCTCCTGGATCGAGCGGCCGCCGGGCGTGTAGTACAGGGCCGTGGTGAGCCGCAGGCCGGCGTCGCCTTCGAGCGGGTAGACGGTCTGGACCGAACCCTTGCCGAAAGTCTGCACGCCCATCACGAGGGCGCGGTGATGATCCTGGAGTGCGCCCGCCACGATCTCCGAGGCGCTGGCCGTTCCCTCGTTGACCAGCACGACGATGGGATAGCCCGGCTCGGTTCCCGACGCATGCGCCCGGAACTCCTGGAGCTGACTGTCGACCCGGCCCTTGGTGTAGACGACGAGACCGTCGTCGATCCAGGTGTCGGCGACCTTGACCGCCTGATCCAGCAGGCCACCCGGATTGTCGCGCAGGTCGATGACGAGACCTGAAAAATCGTCTTTCGACTCAGCATGAAGCTTTTCGAGCGTCGCGCCCAGATCGTGGATCGTGCGCTCCTGGAAGGCGCGGATGCGCACGAACGCATAGCCCGGCTCGAGCATCTGGCCGGACACGGAAATGACCTTGACGACGTCACGGGTGATCTCGAAGGGACGCGGGCGCTCGAACCCCTTGCGGTAGATCTCGATCGTGATCTTCGAACCCTTCTTGCCACGCATGTGACCGACGGCTTCCAAGAGCGTCATGTTCTTGGACGTCGCGCACTTCTCGGTCCATTCCGCCGGAACGACCGTCGGACAGATCGCGGTGATCTGATCGCGGGCCTTGATTCCGGCGCGTGACGCCGGCGTACCCTCGATCGGAGCCACGACCTCGATGAAGCCATCCTTGTGCTTGGTGATCTCGATGCCCAACCCATGGAACTCACCCTTGGTGTCCACCTGCATCTCGTGGTAGGCGTTGGCGTCCATGAAGGACGAGTGAGGATCGAGCACGTTCAACATGCCCCGGATCGCGCCATGAACGAGTTCTTGCTCTCCGATCTCGTCGACGTAGTTGCGCTCCACCAGATTGAGGACGCTGGTGAACAGGCCCAGGTTCTGATAGCGGGGCGATGCGGACACGCTGGCGACGGTGCCAGCAATACCACCCGCGAGGACGGCGACCAGGACACCGGCAAGGAAGGTCAGAAGAAGACGAATTCGGTGGCGGCGCATGTTCGGACCTCGCCTCGCTGCAAAGCTGTCCCCGGGGCGACGGAGGGGCAGGAACCCCTGGAATTCCGGACCCTTCAGACGAGTCTACCTCGCAGTCTCATCGGAGCCAGTCGGCCGGATTCTGAGCCTCCGCTCCCCGTCGGATCTCGAAATAGAGCTGGGGGCCGGTGAGCGAACCGGTCTCGCCAACGCGCCCGAGGGTCTGTCGCGCCTTCACCTCGTCCCCGAGGGCCACGTCCAGCGCGTCCAGATGGCCGGACACGGTGAACCAATTGTCGGCGTGATCGAGGATCACGATCCGGCCGTAGCCGCGAAACCAGCCGGCGAACCGGACGCGGCCGGCCGACACGGCGGCGACCGGGGTCCCCATCGGCGCATCGATCACGATCCCCGAGTGGAAGGTTTCGGTCTTCAACTCTTCATCGACCTCACGACCGAAGCTGCGCACGATCGGTCCCTTCACCGGCGGATCCAGGCGGCGGCGCAGGCTCAGGAACGGCGGGCCGAGTCTCCGGGTATCGGCCACCAACTCGGACTCGAGATTCTGGAGCATCTCCTCCAAGGCACGAGCCGCCTTCTCGAGCTCGAGCAGGGCCGAACGCTCGCGCGAGCGGTCATCGTGCAGCCGACGCACGAGCGTGCGCTTGCGCCCGCGCTCCGACTCCAACTCCACGGTACGGGCGGCGACCGTCTGTTCGGCATCGGTGAGCTCCCGGGCCGACACCGACGCGCGAACTTCCGCGGCGGACAGAGCTTTCGACTCGGTGCGATGGCGCGTGAGTAGATCGGCATCGAGGCTCAGCAAGCGGCGCAACATCGAAACCCGGGAGAGGAACTCGGGGAGGCCCTCGGCCGTAAAGAGCATGCGCAGCGAGCCCAGCTCGCCGGCGCGGTACAGCGCCACGGCCCGGGACTTCATGGCGGCCTCGGTCGCCGTGACGCGCTTCGCGAGCTCGGCGGCTTCGGCGCGAATCGTTTCGAGCTTCTGCCGGGCCTCTCGGGCGCTCCGCCGAGCGTGACCCAGCTCGCGGCGGAGGCTCGCGGCCGCCTGATCCAGGGCCTCGATGGCCTCCAGCAGACCGCGTTGTTCCTTCTCGTACGTCCCCACTCGCTCGCGACTGGCCTGGATCGCACTGCGGACCGCCTCGAGATCGGCCCGGCGGTCGGCCCCAGCCGGCGCGGCAAGAAGACCGATCGCCAACAGCATCGCGGCGGACACGGCACGCGCGCAACTCATCTGCGCAAATCACCTGCCAGGGCCGCACCCGAGCCGAGCAGACCCAGCGCGGCTCCACTGAACACCAGCGCAAGCGCTTCGGAACCGCCGAAGAACCGGGGCGATATACCGCCCATCACGAACTCGAGACCAAACTCGAAGCCGGGCAGGACCAGTCGGAAGAGCGCGTAGAGCAGCAACAGTGCGAAGAGGCCGCCCGCCGCTCCCTGGAGCAGGCCCTCCAGCAGGAAGGGCGTATTCACGAACAAGCGGCTCGCGCCCACCAACGAGAGGATCTCCAGCTCGTCGCGTCGCGCGAAGACGCCGAGCCGGATCGTGTTCGCAACGATCAACAGCGTCGCCAGCGCCAGGATCGCCCCGAGCCCGATGCCGAGGCCCCGCACCAAGGCCACGAACCGCAGGTAACCCTCGACCCAGTCGCGACCCGATGCCAGCTCCTCGATGCCCGGCAATCCGTTTAGCGACTCGACCACCCTTTCCATTCCCGACGCCGATCGATTCGCCGGCACGAGTGTGATCTCGAGAGACGCTGGCAGCGGATTCTCGTCCAGACCCTCGAGCAGAGCCTCGCCCCGCCCCACCCCGGCCTGGAAGCGTTCGAGCGCTTCTGCCTCGCTCACGATACGAACCGATTCGACGCCTTCGACCGTTTCGAAGATCCCGATCAGCTCCCGGCGCCGGTCTTCGGACAGTCCCGCCTCGAGGTAGGCGGTGACGCGGAGGTCCTGCCCGAAGCGGTCGAGCAGCTCTTCCATGTTGGCGATCAGGAGTACGAAGGCACCGACCAGCACCAGGGAGATACCGATGATCGCCACCGCGACCGTACTCGTCACCGGGCTGGCGCGAAGACCGTGGTACGCGGTCCGCCCGAAGTAGCTGAGCTTGGCCGTCCAGCTGTTCATCGCGTTCATCGCACCGGCCCGCCGCGCGGCGAATCCTCGACGATGCGCCCGCTTTTGAGACGAACAGACCGCTTTCCGTAGCGCGCCACCAGATCGAGTTCGTGAGTGGCGACCAGGACCGTCGTTCCCCGCGTGGCCGCACTGGCGATGAGATCCATGATCTCGACCGTCAGCTCGGGGTCGAGGTTTCCCGTGGGCTCGTCCGCCAGCAGGATCTCGGGCTCGTTCACCAGCGCCCGCGCGATCGCCACCCGCTGCTGCTCTCCGCCCGAAAGCGAGAGGGGATGGTGATAGCGCCGATGATGGAGTCCGAGCTGCTTCAGGATCGAGAAGACCTTGGCGCGGGCCTTGCGACGCGGCGTACCCACCACGTCGAGGGCCAGGCCCACGTTCTCCTCGACCGTGCGCCGGGGCAGAAGCTTGAAGTCCTGGAAGACGACGCCGATCCGGCGGCGCAGCTGCGGCACGGCCGCCTCGCCCAGGCGCGCGATGTTGCGTCCGAGCACGACGATCTGCCCTTCGCTCGGGTGCTCCGCAGCAAAGATCAGCTTCATCAGCGTCGTCTTGCCGGCGCCGCTCGGTCCGGTGAGAAAGACGAACTCGCCCCTTCCCACTTCGAGGCTCACGTCGCGCAGCGCGAAGCTTCCGGCGCTGTACGACTTCGAGACATGGAACAGCCGGATCGCGCCCTCGCCGCCGGAACCGACCGCCGTGGCGCGTGAACGCTTCCAGGGCCAGGCCAGACTGCTCGGCCGCGGCGTTCTCACGCTCGCGGGCGGGATCTGCGCGCGGGCTTCGAACTCGCGGTCGGCGCGCGGTCGCGTGCCTTCTCGATGAGGTATTCGAGGATCACCTCGTCCAAGGGCTTCTTGGAGACGATGCCTTCGCCGAAATCGCGCGATTCATCGACAATTGCCGCAGCAACGCGAGCGGCCCCCTTGTCGGGCGCCGCCGACTCGGACGCTTGCTCCAGATTGGAGCCGGTCTCGGCATTCGCGTCCGGGGACAGCGCGGCGCCAGCATCGAGCCGCTGGGCGATCACCTCGTCCAAGCCCCCGTCCTTGAGACGTTGGAGCATCGACTTGTGCTGCTCTTCCATCAGGCGTCGCACTGAAGCATCGATGCCGGCGGTCTGGAGCAGATGGTCGTACTTCCGCTTCTCGGACGCCAGGATCGTACCGCCGTAATAGACGTGGCTGATCACATGGGGATTGTTGCGCCCGCTGTCCTCGGTCTGTACGTGAAACACGCGACCGCCGTAACGAACGTTGGTATTGAACCCCGTGATCACCGCCGAACAACCCCCCTGGCCTCCAGCCTACCCGCCTGAAGACACGAATTCTCGTCAGGCGAATCGGCGAATCCCGTGAGGATCTGTACCGCCACACGAGATTGGGCTGACCCCCGGGGGAGAGGATCCTCAATTCGAGTAGTAGGGATTCTCGCCGGCGTCGTGGTCGGTGATGTCGAGCACCTCCGTGATCTCGGGAAGCGCCGACATCAGGGTGGTGGTGACCCCCTGGCGGAGGGTCACGGCCGCCATCCCGCAGCCCTGACAGCCTCCGCCCAAGCGGACGAACACCCGGGTCTCCTGGACGTCCATCAGGCTCACCCGGCCACCGTGGGAGGCCACCTCGGGGTTGATCTTGTCATCGAGCACCTGCTGCACGCGGGCCGCCAGCGGGTTCGCCAGCAGACGCGGCTGATTCGGGTTCTCGAAGCGGAAGCCCCCGCCGTCGATGGCATCCACGTACTCGAGAGTGGCACCGGCGAGCTTCTGCGCGCTGGCGAGGTCGATATAGAACGGGATGCCGTTGCACAGCACCAGATCGTCTTCCTCGACCCGGGACTCGGTCTTCACGACCTCGAGCTGGTACAGGAAGCTCGCGCCCTCCTCCTCCACCGCCACCCGGATGGCCGAGTCGTCGAACCGGCCCGCTTCCTTCATCTCGTTCAGCTTGCGCGTCGCCGCTTCGTCGAACTGGAGCACGTCGGACGGGCGTTCGCCGGAATTACGCATAGGTCTCTCCATCGAGCAGGGGACTCTCAGATTAGCCGACCCCCCGGCTGCTGTCCGACAGACTGGAAGCGGAGCCCCGGTGGATCGACCGTCCACCGGGGCTCCGGGCGGCGGAGGGGTTGGGAAGGGGAAAGCGCTCCGCCGCGACAACCGATCTACGCCGTTTTGCGTCTGCCGAGGAAGGCGAGTCCCGCCAGACCCAGGGCCAGCAGCCCCCCGCTCGCAGGTTCCGGAATCGACGATAGAGGGCCCGAGCCGGGCGTGGGGCTAGCACTCGGCCGGAAGTCGGTCGCGTTGTCGTTGGTGTCGAGATCCGCAAAGACGCGGGCCAGGCTCGAACCCGCCGCGACATCCGGGGCCGCTGCGCCCTCGCCGGCAAAGACCTCCCCCGGATCGAACGCCCCGTAACCGACCGCGTCGACGATCGCTCCGTCCGGGTCGCGCAGGACGATCGAGTCGGGTCCGTTCTGGAAGTCGAAGTTCGCAATCCAGTCCGCAGCGGGCACGTCGCTCTGGCCGTCGCCGCGGTCATCGGCCACGACGAAGAATCCGTTGCTGGGAATCGAACCTGACAGCAACACCACGGGTCCGACCGAGCCGTTCGAACCATTGACGCCCTCGAGCCTGAACCCGTCGAGACGGGTCCCCGCGATTCCGTAGATCTCGACGAAGACGGCACCGTTGTCGGAGCCGAAAGCGTCGTAGAGAACCTCCGAGATCAGCGGGAGCGCCCGGGCGTTCGACGCCAAGCCCAGGGTCACCAGGAGCGCCATCCAATGCAAGCTTCGAAACATGGTTCCTCCATCGGGGTGGATTCAGCGGGACCGCGAGAACCAGCCACCCGTCCAGGCGTCGATTCCGGCCGCGAGCTCGGCCGCCCGCAGGCGCAGCTGAATCCGCTCCGCGGCGGACCGGTCGGAGCGGGCTGACAGTTCGACGAGGACGCGTTGTCGTTCGAAGTAGAGTTGATTGAGCTCGTCGAGAACGTCGTCGCGAAGCTTGAGCAGCTGACGCGCCTCGACCGATACGTCCACCTGCTCCGGGTGGTAGGCCAGGTCTGCCAGGTCCCAGGTGAAGCTCAGGCTCAGGTCGAAATCGTCCGATTGGCCCCGGTCGCGGTCGACGAGGTATCGCACGGCACCGCTGCTGAACGACTGATCGAAATCGACGTTCGACTCGCGTTCCCGTTCGAGGCCAGCTCGAAGCGTGACCCGGGGCAGCCAGCCGCGGCGGCGCACGCCCGCGCGCATGTCGTCCACCCAGCGACCTTCGAGTTCCAGGAACTCGAGGGCCACACGCTGCACCTGCTCGATGGGCGGGTCGTTCTCCCAGCCGATCCGGATTCGCGCTGCCTCGGACCCACGAGCGGGGGCAACGCCCTTCTCCCGCAGCTCCTGCTTCCACAGCCCCCCCGCGCCAACCGCGTAGAGGCTGCCGGCGACGGCCGCGAGCGCGGAAACATCGGCACCTCCAAGGGGCGATGCGGCCCGCTGCCAGGGCCCCTTCAGGTCTGCGGCGAAGAAGAGGCCGCGATCCGTCGCGATCCACCAGCCATCAAGGATCCGCTCCAGGCGACGAATCGACAGACCGGGCGGCAGCCCGGGATCGAGTCGTCGCCATGGGTTCGATCCCGCGGTCGCTCCCGGGCTGCGAACGGCGAACGAATCGGAATAGACGACGACTTCCAGACCTTCGGATTCAGGCCCCGGCAGGTGAACGTCCACCGGGACCTCGTCGCTTGCGCGTCGAGGCACGATCTGGCGCGCAGTGGCAACCGCCTTCCACGTCTGGCCATCGGCCTGGAGACCCACGCGCCACACCCGACCCTCGACGACCGCCAGACATTCGAGTCCATCGCCGCGCAGACGCAGGGCGACCGCGGTCGCCGGCGCCTTTGGAAGCGCAGTCGCAAGCGACCGCCAACCCACTCCGTCGCTGGAAACGATCAGACCGGCGTCGGTCGCCGCAATCACGACGCGTCCAGCGACCGCCAGGCGATGGACGCGACCGGGCAGCGCCGTGAAGCGCTGGGAATCCCGTCCGGGCTCGATGCGGTGCAGTCCGTCGTCGGTCGCGGCGAGAACGCCACCCGACCGTTGCCAGGCCTCCGGCGCGAGTGCCAGGTCGTGAACGGGTCCGCGATGAAAAGTCCGCTGTGCGACGCCTTCGGACCCGACGCGTCTCACACCGCGAGCGTCACCGAGCCAGAAGCCCGTTCCCCCCGACTCAGCCTGCAGAACCGCCGGACCGTCGATCACCGCGGGAATCCGTCGCCAGGTCGATGGACCGGGTCGAAGCTCCGATTCCACCGGCGGAAAGAGACTGGCCCCGACGAGGCCCGGCGCCAGCGCGATCAGCGTGATCACGGCGGCGCCGGAAAGCGCTCCCTGGCAAAAGCGGCGGCAATTTTTTCGACTCACGGCAAACCCCTTGAGCAAGGGCCGTGCCAGCGAAGTCATCGTCCGCCGCTGGCTCAAGCACGCGGATCCGTTGGAGGAACCTCTCAGGCCGGCGAAGCGCGTGAAGCCTCGCACCCAGAGCGGGGGCGAACCCGAGTTGACGCCCCGCCCCGGCTCCAGAAGAATCGCTGCGGTGAGACTCGCGATGCGCGCCTTCTGCATCCTCATGGCGGCTGGCCTATTCGCCAGCGGTGCTGAAGCCCAGGTCTGGCAATGGGTCGATTCCGATGGCGGGGTTCGCTACACGCCCGATCCCTCGACGATTCCCGGTTCACGCCGGGGATCCATGCTGCGGGTCGAGCCCGGCATGCCACAGCCCGAGGTCCCCGCCCACTCCACCCTTTATGCACCCCCCAGTGAGTACTCGGCCGCAGACGATCCATTCGCCCCACCCGGCGCTGCTCGACGCGCTGGACCGGGCGGTGCCGACGCCTTTGGCTCCGCTACGCCTGACTATCCCCCCCACCTGGCCACCCGCCGCGCCGAACTCCTCGCGCTGATCGCACAGGACGAGGCGCGGCTGAAGGACCTGATCAGCCAGGACGACCCGGACAACGATCCGCAGACTGTCGAACCCGAGCTGCGCGAGATCGCGCGGCGACTCCCCGCCCTCCAGGCCGAGCTTCGCGCCGTCGACCGGGCGGCGACAGCGAGTCGCCCGCGCTAGCCGCGGCGCCTGGAGCATCCGAGTGGCTTCTTCCAGACCCATCGTGGCGCTGGCGGGCGGTGTCGGTGCCGCCCGGCTGCTGCGCGGACTCGTCCGGGCGGTACCGCCCGAACGCGTGGTCGCCATCGTCAACACCGGCGACGACCGCAGCTTCTACGGCGTACACGTCTCGCCCGATCTGGACATCGTTACCTACACACTGGCCGGGTGCATCGACAACGCCCGCGGCTACGGAATCGAAGGTGACAGCTTCGAGGTCGTCGATGCGCTCGGAAGGCTGGGCCACGAAACCTGGTTCCGGCTGGGAGATCGCGACTTCGCCCACTGCCAGCACCGCACGCTTCGCTTGCGGGACGGTACAGGTCTGGCCTCCGTCACGGACGAGATCCGAAGAGCACTCGGCGTTGCAAGCCTCATCCTGCCGATGTCCGAAGACGCGTGCCCCACGGTGGTCGAGCTCAAAGACGGAAGCCGCGCCCACTTCGAGGAGTATCTGGTGCGCGACGGTGCGCCCGATAACGTGGCATCGGTCGACCTCGCACCCGCACAGAGGGCAACACCCGGGCCGGGCGTGATCGATGCGATCCGTTCAGCGGAGACGTTGATCTTCTCTCCCAGCAACCCGGTCGTGTCGATCGGACCGATCCTCGCGATCCCGGGTGTTCGCGAAGCCATCGAGCAGCGCTCCGCGCCGACCGTGGGCGTCTCACCCATCGTGGGTGGCGCAGCGGTCAAGGGGCCGGCCGACGCGCTCCTGCGCGGCGTCGGAGCCGAAGTCTCGGCCCGCGGCGTGGCGCGACTCTACCGCGATCTCGTGCAGGGCTTCGTGATCGACGAGCGTGACCGTGCCGAGGCCTCCGACCTCGATGCCATGGGCCTGCGCGCGAAGGTCGTCGACACCATCATGCGCGACCTAGACGCCTCCACCCGCTTGGCTCGTGACGTGCTCGAGCTGGCTGACACGCTCCGATGACGTCCGCCGCCGATTCGGAGCGCGATCGCGCAGCGGCGAAGCTGGCCGCCGTCGTTCCCGTCAAGACGCTGGCAGAGACCAAGTCGCGGCTCTCTCCCTATCTCGGACGGGGTGGCGTGGAACGGCTCACCGTGGCCATGTTGAGCGACGTCCTGGAGGCTCTGCTCGGAGCCCAAGGTCTCGATCGCGTTGCGGTCGTGACGCCAGACACAAACGTGGCCCGGGCGGCCCGCGACGCCGGCGCGGAAGCCTTGCTTCGGGAGGACCCGAGCCTGAATGCGGCCATCGATGCCGCGGCCGGGGAGCTGTCACCCGGCAACGACGACGCCCTTCTCGTCGTGCTCGGCGACGTGGCCGGCATCGAGACCTCGGACATCGATACCCTGCTCGATTCCGCTCCCGCGATCGGAGTCGCCCTGGCGCCTTCGAGCGACGGTGGCACGGCGGCTTTGCTGCGAAGTCCGGCGGGCGTGATCGGCTCGGCCTTCGGAGCAAACAGTGCCAAGCGTCACCGCGAGCGGGCCGAAGCGGCCGGCGTTCCGTTCCTGGAAGTTCGACTCGACTCGCTCTCCCTCGACCTCGACGAGCTGGAAGACCTCGACCGCTTCCTGGCGCGACAAGGCGGTGGCCCCCGCACGAGAGAGCTGCTGCGCGAGCTCCGTTCCGAGCGAACATGAGCAAGACACCGCCCACCCTCGAGATCCTGCCCTTGCCGGGCATTCCGGAGGTCGGCGCGAACGACGATCTGGCCGCCCTGATCCTGGCCGCCGCCAAACGCGCCAACACGACGCTCTCGGACGGCCACCTCGTCGTGTGCCAGAAGGTCGTCTCCAAGGCCGAAGGCCGCATCGTTGCGCTCGCCGACGTCGAACCCTCGGACGAAGCCCGCCGGATCGCCGAGGAAGACGACAAGGACCCGCGGCACATCGAGGTCGTTCTGCGGGAGAGCAAGCGCATCGTGCGCCGCGGACACGGCGTTCTGATCTCCGAGACCCAGCACGGCTTCGTGTGCGCCAACGCTGGCGTCGATCTGTCGAACGCACCGGGCGAAGACGTCGCGGTGCTGCTGCCCGAGGACTGCGACGCGTCGGCAGCGCAGCTGCGCGACGCCCTGGTCTCGGCGGGCGCCGGACCGCTGGCCGTGATCGTGAGCGACACCTTCGGCCGCCCCTGGCGAGAAGGCCTGGTCGACGTCGCCATCGGCTGTGCCGGCATGGCGCCCATCACGGATCATCGCGGCGGCCAGGACCTCTCGGGCCGCGAGCTCCAAGTAACGACCACCGCGACTGCTGACCAACTCGCGGCGGCCGCCGGTCTGCTGATGCACAAGGATGCGGGCATCCCGGTGGTCTGGATCCGCGGCCAGAAGCTCGAAGGCGACGGCCGCGTCGCCGACACGCTGCGCGACCCGCAAGCCGACCTGTTTCGTTGAACGCCTTCAGATGTGGGCGTCGATCGCCCGCCACAGCTCGGCGACGCCGAGCTTCGTCACGGCAGAGGTCGCCAGCACGCGGGCCGCCGGGAGTGCGAGCTGGCGCTTCAGCTGCTTGACCCGGGCGGCGCGGCGCATGGGTTTGAGCTTGTCGATCTTGGTGAGAGCGACCAGCACCGGAATGTCGCGCTCGCCGAGCCAGTCGATCAGAAGCAGCTCGTCGTCGCTGACGTCGCGGCGCAGATCCTGGAGCAGGACCGCCAGCTTGAGGGCCGATCGAGCTTCGAGATAGCTCTCGACCAGACCCTGCCACTTGGCGCGCTCGACCTTGGCGACCTTGGCATAGCCGTAGCCGGGCAGGTCGACGAACAGCACGTCTCTGGTGTCGCGCTCGATCCGATACCAGTGGACGAGGCGCGTCTTGCCGGGTGTGCCGCTGGTGCGGGCCAGCGCCTTGCGCTGCACCAGCTTGTTGATCAGGCTCGATTTCCCGACGTTCGAGCGTCCCAGGAAGGCCACCTCGGGCGCAGCCGGCGCCGGAAAGCCTTCGCGGCCGGCCGCGGTCGCGTACGGTTCGGCGCTGCGGATCTTCATCGGAGCTCCGGCAGCACTTCGCCCAGACGTTCCAGGGCCTCGGCGATCGACGCCTCGGATGCGGCACTGCAAAAGCGCAGCCAGCCCTCCCCGGCGGCGCCGAAATCGATGCCGGGGCAGGTTCCCACCCGGGCGCGCTCGAGCAGCTCGAACGCCAGCGAGAGCGAATCGCTCCCAAAGGCGCGGGCGTCGGCGAAGACGTAGAACGCGCCCTGGGGAAGCACTGGCACGCCAAAGCCGAGCTTTCGCAGCCCGTCGACCAGCAGCGTGCGACGTCGGGAGTAGGCCTCGCGCATGGCCGCCACGGTTTCGGCGCCTTCGCGAAGCGCAGCCACCCCGGCGTGCTGAACGAAGCGATTGGCCGAAATGAACAGGTTCTGCTGGAGCACCTGGAGCGGACGCAGCGCCGACCGCGGCGCAATCAGGTAGCCGAGCCGAAAGCCTGTCATGGCGTAACGCTTGGAGAATCCGTCGAGGACGAAAGCCTCATCGGTCACCTCGAGCGCCGACGTCACGTGGGCGTCGTCGTAGACGAGCCCGTCATAGATCTCATCGGAGACGATCGGAATGCCGAGGTCGGCCAGTGCACGCATCGTCTCGGCGCTCTGGATCGCGCCGGTCGGATTGGCGGGCGAACTCACGACAATGGCGCGGGTTCGCGGCGTGATGGCGGCACGCACCGCGTCGGGGTCGAGTCGGTAGCCATCTTCGGCCCGGCTTCGAACCAAGATGGGGCAACCGCCAACTTCGTGGACGAAGTTCGGATAGCAGGGATAGTGGGGAGTGCCGATGATCACCTCGTCGCCGCTGTCGACCAGCAGCGAGAACACCAGCAACATGGCAGCCGAGGTTCCACTGGTGACGATCACCTGCTCGGGATCGACGCTGACCCCGAAGCGACGGCGAGTGTCGGCCGCGATTGCTTCGCGCAGCTCGACCAGACCGCGACTGTCGGTGTAGCGGGTCTCGCCGGCGAAGAGCGCCCGACTGCAGGCGGCGACCGCGGCCGGAGGCGGCGGAAAGTCGGGCTCGCCGATCTCGAGATGGATCACGCTCGCACCGTCCCGCTCCATGGCGAAGGCCCGCTCCATGACTTCCATGGCCAAGAACGGCTGGATCGCATCCATGCGCGCGGCGAAGTGGGTCGTCATGGGCGTCCCGAGTATCCGGGGCAGGACCGGTGTGTCAAGCGGGATTGGCCTGCAAGTCCCTGAATTTCGTAGGTTTTCCGTCTCAGTGCCGTTTGACGTCCAGCGGGCCCGCTGATACCTTCGCCCGCGCGATGTCCAAAGGAACCCAGATTGCAGTCGGCGCCAGCGTGATCGCGCTGCTGCTCGGCTGGATTCTCGTGACGAATTCCGGCGGCACGGTTTCGTTTGCCTACTTCCAGGATCTGTCGTCCTTTCAAGCGTCGGCGGTGGATCAGATCGGGCGTGCGACGCGCGTCCACGGATACGTGGTCAAGGGCAGCATCGAACGCGACCTGCAGGCCATGCAGGTCGAGTTCCGTGTCCAGAACGATCCGCCTCACGCCGGTGCCCCGGTGGGCCAGACCCTGAAGGTCAGCTACGGCAGTCTGGATACTCCCGACCTTTTCAAGGACGGCGCCGAAGTGGTGCTCGAAGGAGTGCTGCTGAGCGCAGGACCCGACGGCGTCTACCACGCCGACAAGGTGATGGCCAAGTGTCCGTCCAAGTTCGAGGCCGCGGACACCACCAAAGCCGCGTCTCTCTAGGATGATCCCACCATGTCGGACCTCGGAGCCCTTGCGCTTCGCTTCGCATTGCCCGTCGCGCTGCTCGGAATCGTGGCCGGCGCCTTCGCGGGCGTGAAACGACGTGACGATTGGACCCAGGTGGCGGAGCGCGCCATCTGGATCGTCGGCCTGTTCGTCGCGATCGCGATGGTGTCGCTGGCGGTGGCATTCGCGAACTGTGACTTCGAGCTGCGATACGTGGCAAACAACTCCTCACGCGACATGGCGCTTCCCTATCGACTCGCCGCGGTTTGGGGAGGCCAGGCGGGGTCACTCCTGCTGTGGCTCTTCATCATGATGATCTACGCGTGCGCCTGCGTCGCCTTCCAGGGACGGCACAACCGAACGCTGATGCCCTGGGTCACCGTGGTCCTGCTGGCCAATGCCACCTTCTTCCTCGTCCTGCTGACGTTCGTGACCGAACCTTTTGAAAAGCTGCCGCCCTCGCACGTGCTTTCCGACGGCACTGGGCTCAATCCCCTGCTGCAACATCCGGTGATGCTGATCCACCCGATCATGCTCTACCTGGGACTGGTGGGATTCGTCATCCCCTTCGCGTTCGCGTTCGCGGCCCTGGTCACCGGCGAGCTGGGCAGCCAGTGGTTCCGGGTCACCCGTCGCTGGACGCTGATCCCGTGGCTCTTCCTGTCGGTGGGAATCGTGCTGGGGGGACGCTGGGCCTACGAAGTCCTGGGCTGGGGCGGCTACTGGGCGTGGGACCCGGTCGAGAACGCCTCGTTCATGCCCTGGCTGCCGGCCACGGCCTATCTCCACTCGGTCATGATCCAGGAGAAGCGCGGCATGCTGCGCACCTGGAACCTGCTGCTGATCGGCCTGACCTACACGGTCTGCCTGTTCGGCACGTTCCTGACGCGGAGCGGGATCGTCCAGTCGGTGCACGCATTCGCACAGACCCCGGTCTTCCAGACGGTCTTCCTGAGCTACGTCCTCCTCACCCTGTTCATTTTCGTCGCGGCACTCGTGATGCGGAGGGGCAAGCTGAAGAGCCCCAACCGGATCGAGTCGATGCTGTCGAGGGAAGCCAGCTTCCTGCTCAACAACTGGGTCTTCATCGCGATCCTGTTGGCCATCATGTGCGGCACGCTCTTCCCCGTCTTCACCGAGGCCCTGACCGACCAGCGCATTGCCGTGGGGCCCTCGTTCTTCAACCTGATCATTCCGCCCCTGGCGCTCTTCCTGCTCTTCCTCACCGGCATAGGCCCCCTGATCGCCTGGCGACGCGCCTCGCGCACGATGCTGCGGCGGCAGTTCACGGCGCCCGTGGCGATGGGCCTGGTCGTCGGCATTGGCAGCTGGCTGTGGGTGCGTGAGCGGCTTGGCAGCATCGATATCGGTGAGGTCTATGGGCTGCTGACGTGGGGGCTCTCGGCCTTCGTGATCACGACCATCTTCCAAGAGTACTGGCGGGCGATTCGCGCCCGGGTCCGCAAGGGAGACGAGAATCCCTTCCAGGCCTTGGGAACCCTGCTGCGAAAGCATCAGCAGCGCTACGGCGGCTACGTGGTTCACCTGGGTGTGGTCTGCGCGATGATCGGCTTCGCCGGTTCGATCCTGAACCAGGAGCGGCTCGAAAACGTGAAGCCCGGCAGCGAGATCGAGCTGGCCGAATATCGGCTGCGCTACCTGACCGCCGACGCGCTCCCGGCCCAGCACTTCGGTGGCGCCAAGGTCCGGCTCGCTCTCTACCGGAACGACGCTCCGGTGGCCGTGATGACGCCCGAGAAGCGCATGTACTGGCTCCAGGATCAGCCCGCTTCGATTCCGTCGATCTACTCGACCCTGACGGAGGACTTCTACGTGATTCTCACCGCCCTCGAGCGCGACGGCTCGGCCACCCTCAAGCTCTACTACAACCCGCTGGTCAACTGGATCTGGATCGGCATCGTAGTCTTCGTGGTGGGAACGGCCATTGTGATGTGGCCGCATCCGAGCACAGTGAGTCACCCGGACGCCACATGAAAACCGCCGCGGCATGGGTCGCGATCGTGCTCTGCGCGCTCGCAACCGCGGCCGGCGCCCAGCCCGGCAGCCAGACGGCGGCGGAACGGGCGGGGGTGCCCCCGGGCAACGGAGCCATCTCGGGGCGCGTGATCGGAGCCAGCGAAGCCGGTATCGACATCGTGCTCTACGCGCTGCCTACCGAGGCCGAGCCGGGCCTCGCCTACGCGACGACGGACGCGGAGGGCCGCTTCCTTTTCAAGGGCGTCGACCCGAACCCAACGACGGCCTATCTGGTTGGCGCCCGATCCGCTGGCGTCCCGTTTGGCTCGCGCGGCCGCTTCAAGCCCGGCGCGACCACGCTCGAGATCGACATCGAGGTGACTGCCTCCTCCAGCGACGCCTCGAACCTCCGCATCGGTGAGGTGACCCTGCGCATCGACCGGAGTTGCGAGGGAATCCAGCTCCGCGAATCCCATCAACTCCTGAACGACGGACAGCAGGTGATCTACATCCCCGAAGACCAGCGTGGCAGCGAGCCCCCGCTGCTGCGAGCCACCCTGCCCGCCGGCGCGTCGGGCCTGACACCGCGCACGGGGCTCCTGCCCGAAGGACTGGAGCAGGAGGGCAACGAGCTGCGCTTCTGGGGGCCTGTCTATCCTGGCAGCCAGGAGTTCGAGTTCAGCTACGGACTCGCCGTCGAAGGCGACGCGATCTCGTTTTCGCGGGACTTCCCCACGCAGGTCGCGCGCGTCGCGGTAATCGCGGCTGACGGCGGCCCCCGGATCAGCGGGCGACGCCTCCAAGCGGGCGAACCCCTGCAGATCGAGGGTCGGATCTACCGGACGCTGGAGGCCCTCGACATCCAAGCCGGTGAGTCCCTCGAATTCCACGTCGACCTCCCGATCCGGGCACCTGCCCCGATCCTGCTGGTGCGAAGCCAGATCCTCGTCGAGATGGACGACGCGGCTCTCGAAGTTGACGAGCAACTCGTGCTGCAGGTCGAGGGCAGCGAGCCCCTGGTCGCGACCCACGGCGCCCCCCTGCTCTGCATCCATCTGCCCGCCGGCGCCAGCGGCCTTCGCTTTGACCGGATCGGCCTCGCCATGGGTCTCGGCCACGATCCCTCGGGCGCGCTGGCCCTGCGCGGCCCGATCCCGGCCGGCAACACGACCCTCGCCATTGGCTACCGGATTCCCGTCGGCGAGGACGGTGTGGTCTTCGAGCGACGCTTCCCGCGGCATCTGCCGCTGCTCCTGATCAACGTGGCAGACACGGGCATTCTGGCGGAGACCGACCGTCTCCACCGGCTGCCGACGGCGCGCGGCAACGATCGCAGCTATCTGCGGCTCGAGGCCTTCGAGATCGAAGCCAACGAGCCGGTCCGGGTCCGCTTTTCACAGCTTCCGGCGCCACGACCGACGTCGCGTCTCGCCAACACGGGCTTCGCGCTGGTGCTGGGCGCGGTCGCCCTGCTCGTGCTGATTGAACCGCTGCGACGCGCCAAGACTTCGGTCGGCACCGAGACGCGGCAAGACGAACTCGCGTTCGAACGCGAGTCGGTCTATGCGGCGATTCGCGACGTCGACGAGGACTTCGACACCGGCAAGCTCACCGTCGAGGACCACAGCCGGATGCGTGCGGAGCTGCGGCGCCGTGCGATTGGGCTGCTCGAAGCCGAGCGAAACGCCCAGCAGAAGCCCGAGCCAGCGACCGAGCAACACCAAGCGTCGGCGCGCTGCGCAGCCTGCGACGCCGAGCTTCCGGACAGCGCGCGCTTCTGTCCCGGCTGCGGGACGGCCGTCGGGGGCGAAGGTCAGCAGGCGTGAGCCGCGCCCACATCGAGGCCCGCGGGCTCTTCAAGCGCTTCGGCCACGTGGAAGCACTGGCCGGTCTGGATCTCACGCTGGATGCGGGCGAGTGTCTGGCGCTGTTGGGCCCCAACGGAGCCGGCAAGTCCACGCTGCTGCGAATCGTCGCCGGACTGGCGCGCCCCTCCGAGGGCTCTCTCAGCATCGATGGCGATGCGGCCCACGAGCGCACGGCGCGCCGCCGCATCGGATACATCGGACACGCGTCACTGCTCTACCCCGAGCTCTCGGCACGCGAAAACCTGATTTTTGCCGGCCGGCTGTACGACCTGGCCGATCCGCCCGGGCGCGCGGATGAGCTGTTGTCCGAGGAAGGTCTCAGCGAGGTCAGCCAACGTCTTGTGTCGGGCTTCTCGCGCGGCATGGCCCAGCGCGTCGCCATCGCGCGTGGGCTCGTACACGATCCGGACGTCCTGCTGCTGGACGAGCCCTTCACGGGTCTCGACCGCCGGGCCGCGCGACGCCTGGAGAGCCGGCTCGATGCACTGCGCCGATCCGGACACACCCTGATCCTCGTCACCCACGACCTGGCGAGCGCCGCCCGGCTCGCGCAACACGTGGTGGTGTTGTCCGAAGGCCGGACGGTTTACGAATCTCGCGGTCCCCTGGAACCCGACAGCCTGGAACGGACCTACGTCGACGCCCTGGAGGACGCGCCGTGAGAGTCGCGGCCGCCATCTTCTGGAAGGATCTGCTGATCGAGTGGCGCAGCCGCGATCGCATCGTCGCGATGTTGCTCTTCTCGCTGTTGACCGTGATGGTCTTCCACTTCTCGTTGCCCGGTGGCGCCACAGCGCAGACCCAGGCCATGGCACCCGGCCTGCTGTGGATCGCCTACGTTTTTTCGGCGCTGTTCGGGCTGGGGCGGTCGTTCTCGCTGGAGCTGGAGAACGACGCGCTCTCGGGTCTGGCCCTGGCACCCACCGACCGCGGCTGGATCCTGCTGGGCAAGGTCGCGGCCAATCTGGTGATCCTGGGCGTCGCCCAGGCCGTCACCGCCCTGGTCTTCGCCCTGGTCTTCGATCTCTCGCTGCTGCCCGTGGCCCCCGCGCTGGCGGGCATCGTCGTGCTCGGGTCGCTCGGCCTGTGCACGGTGGGGACCTTCTTCTCGGCCATCGCGGTGCAGACACGCTTCCGGGAGGTGATGCTGCCGCTGCTGCTGTTGCCGGTCCTCTGGCCCCTGCTGTCGGCGGCAGTGCGCGCCACCACGGCCCTGCTCGCAGGCGAGCCAGTACCCTCCGAGGCAATCCAGCTGTTGATCGTGAGCGACGCGACCTATCTGATAGTCTCGTTCCTGAGCTTCGATTTCATCCTCGACGATTGATCGCGGACGGCGCCCACGGGAGGAATTAGCATGCTTCGATGGAGCGGCGCCGTGCTGGCCCTGATGCTGGTTGCGAGCGGCTGGCTCGTGATCCAGTCGCCCCTCGATGCCATGCAGGGGGTGATCCAGAAGATCCTCTACGTCCATGTGCCGTGCGCCTTCGCGTCCTACGCGGGCTTCTTCGTGACGGCCCTGGGCAGCGGGCTCTATCTGTGGAAGCGAGAGGATCGCTACGACCGACTGGCCCTGGCCGGCGCCGAAGTCGGGGTGGTGTTCTGCACGCTGACGCTGCTGAGCGGGCCCATCTGGGCCAAGGGGACCTGGGGACAGTGGTGGGTATGGGACCCGCGACTCACTGTGACCCTGCTGCTCTGGTTCCTCTACCTGGCCTACCTGCTGCTGCGAAGCTTCACCGAAGGGAGCGAGCGCACGGCCCGGTTCGCGGCCGTCTATGGACTGATGGGGGCCACGGCGATCCCGCTCAACTACTACGCCATCGAGCTCTTTGGCGGAGCCGCCATGCACCCGGACAACCTGGAGCGGGGCAGCCTGGGACAGGGGATGGGGCTGCCGTTCCTCATGAGTGTCCTGACCGGGCTGGTGGCCGTCTGGTATCTGGTGGTGGCCCGGCTCGATCTGGAAAATCTGCGGGTGCAAAGCGCAGCGCGTCTCGGTGGATACCCGAGAACGTAGGGATTATGCTCTAGTTGCAGAATGAGTTGCCGGTTGACAACCACCGGCGCCGGGCAGTATAAGCAGGGAGAGCCTGACCGCGGCACCCGTTTTGGCTTTTCTCACGGTTTCGAGCACTTTCAAGCGAGGAGGCGAACGCTTTTCCCAGCCCCCCAGAGGGGGGAAGCGTGTGCGCGGGGGATGCAAGCACCCCTCCGTGATCCAGGTTGCGCAGGTCCGGCACCCGACCGGCAACCAGCGGTAGACGTTTTCACATTCTGAGCAGCTACCGCACCCCAGTCAGGGCGTTTCAGAAGCCCGCTAGCACGCAACAGAGACGCACCCGCGGTTCCACCAGGCCGTCACGACTCGCAAACGGCCCGGATCCAAAAAGACGCGGGGAGCATGGCATGGGGTTTGCGAGGTCTTCCGCATGGGCCCGGGAAGACCTTGGGTCGAAGGCCACACCCCCCCCGGTGGCATGGGCCCGGGAGGCGATCCAAAAGGATGGCCAGCATGAAGCGCGGCGTTGGATATTGCGAAAACACGGACTGCGAGGACTACGCCAAGGGCGTCTTCCTCCTGAATCACGGAGACACGTTCTACTGTCCGCGTTGTCGCCAGCTCGGCAAGGTGGAGAAGGAGCGTGGCTTCTACACCGGCACCACGGACATCTTCAAGGAAGTCCGCGTCGAGTACAACTTCGACCCCATCAACAGCGTCTATCGCGAGATCGCAATCGTGCGGGACGAGAGCCTCTGGGGTCGCAACAACGTCTACACGCTCCAATCGCCGCTCATCAAGACCGAGAAACGGGCCCTCAAGGTGGCCGAGGCGATCCTGGCGAACCTGAACCGTTACCGCGGGCTGCTCAACAGCGACGACATTCCGCGCACCACCGAGATCATCCTGTCCTTCGACGACGAGTTCGACGAGTTCTCCCGCAAGCTCACCCAGCTGAGCAAGGAGTGGGAAGCCAGCGGACTGCGAGAAGGCGGCCAGCGCTAGTTTTCTTCCATCCCGTGTAGAGAAAGCCCCCGTCGGAAACGCCGGGGGCTTTTCTCTTTCTGGAGATGCCTTGCGGCGGGGTCGCGACCGCCGCGGCAGTCCCGTGGTTCTTGGTAGTCGTGACAAGCGGGGGTGAACCGGTCGCATCCAGCTCCGTGCTCCTGCTGGTGCTCCGCGGCGGCGGGATGCTGTGGGCCACACTCGAGTGCTTTCGCTATAGCGCGCGGCTACGCAAGAGGGCCGCGCTGGGTCTCGGTGATCCCATCATCGCCCACCGAATCTGGCTGTGGGAATTGGGCGCCGGCTTCACGCTGCTGGGGATCAGCCTCGATGTCGGCAGCTGGGTGCTCGCGGGTCAGGCGTTCATCAACACACCCCTGGGCCTGGTGATGGCGGCATCGACGCTGGCCGGGGCACTCTCGATCGCCTTCGCGTTCTTTCCGCCGGCGCGCTACGCGAGACGCATGGACCGCAGATACGCGCCCGCCGGGGAGGCGGTCTGACCCCGACGATTCGCCTCGACTCGGCGGCAGAAGCGCTCCAGGCGGCAGACTCCTCGTCGGGCCGGCCCTCCGAGAAGCTCGGAAGTGTGTCCGCGAGCTTGATCCAGGGCAGAAATACCTCGTCCCAATCTCTGACGAAGCGAACGCCGTCGGCTTCCCCTGAGTGAACCGAAACTCGGACTTCGGGAAGACGCCCAGGAGACGAACGGGGCACCCGTCGTTCGACGGCAGATCGAACAGTGGCGATTCGTTTCGTGAGTTTCCGTCCCCGCTACCTCGTATCGGACCGCACCGCAGCAACAGCCGCCCTGAATCATGACCCCCTCCGCTGCCCAACCAGTTCTTGAGCCGCCGACCGTCTAACGCCGGGGCGCGCCCATCCTACCCGCGGCGGAGTCGAGGCGGCCGCTCACCGGCAGCAACGGCGTCGCCCTCGCGAGGCGGTACTCGGGCATGTTGTCGTAGACGACTTCCGAGTGACCGGGTGAAACGCGGTGGGTTTCGTGCCAGATGCCCACGTCGCCGTTGGTGCCCACAGGCTGGTTGAAGGCCTTCCACGCGGGCAGATGGATCGAGTCCCGATTCTTCGCGTATGCCTCGAGCTTCTCGAAGGACTGTCCGTGCTGGATCGAGAAGCGCCCGAGAGGGGTGCTTTCCCACGAGAGGATCGGGTTGTGCGGCGGACCCCTGCGTCAGCGATGCGGCTCGATCGCCGGGAGCCCCGTGTGAGCACGGTACCACGCCGTGTCGTTCAGGTGCGGGAAGTCATCATCCGGCACGGGCACGTCGAGGAAGCGGCAGAGGGGCTCCCAGCCGTCGCCCAGCTGGTAGACGAGCAGTCTCGGGGCCGGAATCGCATCGATGACGGCCTGGTTGTGCTCCTCGAATAGGCGCTTGGCATGGGTGCGATCTTCGAGGCGACCTTCGAAGGTCCGCTCGAAGATCAGCGCGTACACCATCTTGTGGAAGTCGTGGAGAGTCTCGGGCGCACGCTCCGGGGGCTCCTGCGTCATGACCTTGTAGATGGTGTTCATCACGCTGTCGTACCAGCGGTCGGCGTCGCGCAGTG
>Ga0209988_10000049_pt1 | contig 57007 bp, 47 predicted proteins | sample N075metaG_FD_183115 | JGI IMG/M metagenome (GOLD analysis project Ga0209988, IMG submission 183115) | Deep subsurface microbial communities from Kermadec Trench to uncover new lineages of life (NeLLi) - N075 metaG (SPAdes) (version 2) | ecosystem: Environmental > Aquatic > Marine > Ocean trench... | reverse complement strand
GCAAGCTAATCAATGGCTGGAAATTGTTCTGGTTGATTAGCGCACCGATTTCCCTGCTGATCTTTCAAGCCGCGATGCGCATCGATTTGTCCGCTGCCGAATCTGTCTCTTCGATGATTCAGCTCACTGTGCGCTGCGCAGTGCCATGGTTGTACGTGGCTTTTGCTGCATCCTCATTGCAGGTGATGTTTCCCGGCTCGTTCAGTCGCTGGCTGTTACGCAATCGAAGTAAGTTTGGGCTTTGTTTTGCGGCCGCCATGGGCTGGCAGTTACTTTTTATTCTGTGGCTCGTGGGGATCCACACAGAATACTACGTTGATGAAGTTTACGTCCTCAGCGATGTCGTTGAGGGCGTCGTGGGTTATACATTCCTGATCGCGATGACACTAACGTCATTCAAATTTGGCCGACAGTTATTAAGCCAAAAACAATGGAAGCTTTTGCACACCAGCGGGATTTACTGGATTTGGATGTATGCCTGGAGCGTCTATTGGTTCAACCTCTTTTACTATAAGGGCCCGGCGCTGCCAATCGACTACATCTATTACTGGGGCGGTTTCCTCGCAGTGGGTTTGCGTATGTGTGCCTGGGGCAAGAAGCGCCTGGGGAAGCAGAATATCGACCGTGAACAGCATTTGCTATTTTTGCTGCCAGGTTTTGTCGCCGTATTGCTTGGACTAACAGGCAGTGCTTTTGGTTCGGTCTGGAGCCCGCAGGTCTACGACTTCTTGTTCGGGTTTAAGATCATAGAATCCATTGATACGTTTATGCCCTACTTCCCGCTGGTGCCGTTCTACCCAATTTTCTTAATGATGTTGGGCAGCTTTTTGATTGTGAAATCCAGAAGTTAATACAAAAAATCCACATTCTTTCAGGGTAATTCAGGATGTTGGGCGAGGCCAGCTGCGACCCGGATGATAGTCGCTACGCTCATGTACAAGCTCGCAAGCATTTTGGCCGCATAGCCATCGCTAATTCTGATGCGGGCACATTGGCTATGGTCGAAGCAGCGGTCGAACAGGCCCATCGAGCCACGACAGAGTTTCCTCAGTATTTAAGGCGTTGAAAAGTGGCTGGGGGTGGACCGTTGCCGCCGAACTGTTATGTTCGGCCAACGTTGAAGTCGTGACCAACACTGCAACGCGGGTGGTTCAGACTCAGCTCTTAGGCGGCTGTGTCTGTTCAGCTCAGTCCGTCATCAACTTCGACATTTTCGGGCTGCAGTTGAATACCGGAAGCAGCCGCCTGCAGTTCCAGCAGTATGCCAAAATCACATTCTGTGTGGTCCGCGTCAATCGCCTGCTGCACGAGTTCGCGCGTAGCAGCAGCGACGGGCATGGGTACACCGAGCTTCTCACCCGCGGACAGTCCGAGATCCAAATCCTTGCGTAATAATGGCGTTGTAAAAGTTGGTGTCCAGTCGAGATTAACGAACGCCGGTGACTTATAGCGCGTGAACATCGACCCCATCACGCTGTTGTTGATAAACTCCAGCAAGGCATGACGCGGAACACCGCCTTTTTCCGCCAGCACTGTTATTTCTGCAAGGCTCTGCGTGACAACCCCTAGCAGAACGTTGTGGCAGATCTTGACCATACGTGCCAGCTCGCCGTCACCCACATACGTCACGCCTTCACCGATCACATTAAGGAACTGCTCAGCCATCTCGAATGCAGGCTTGGGACCCGATGCCACAATCGTCAATCGACCAGCCTTGATAACTTTGGCATTGCCGCTTACCGGAGCCGATAGCATCTCACAACCACGCTCCTGCAGCGCTTCCCTGACCCGAATTGATCCTTCCTCAGACACACTCGAGCAATCGATCAGCAGCTTCGGGGTCGCGGAGCCACTCAACAGTCCCTGATCCCCGCAGACGACACTGAACAAGTCATCCGCATTGGATACCATGGTGAAAACAACATCACGATCGGCGAGTTCGGCTGGAATATCAACAATGCGCCCGCCGTCGGTTGCCAGCGGTTCCGCTTTGGCGCGAGTTCGATTATAGACCGTCACATCACATCCGGCATCCAACAATCGTTTCGCCATGGCAAAGCCCATGCGGCCTGCGCCAATCCACCCCAGCTTGTGTGAGCGCAGATTTTGCTCGTTATCCATTTGTTACCTGCCTTGTAATCGATGTAACATGATCAGAATGCAAACGTTTGCATAATATTATAAGTCTTCCCTGATTTTAAGCAAGTTGCCAAATAAATCAGCCGTATACAAGCTGCTAGCCAATGCGCTCCACGGGATGGCACAGGCAAAAGCGGATAAAAGGACTAGCATGTGGATACCAGTCTGATCAGTGTGGCCCTGTTGGCGTCAGCCATGTTCGCCATTGGCTTAGGAGCACTCGTTAAGGGCATAACCGGAGTCGGCTTGCCAATTCTGGCGGTACCGGTGCTGGCATCTTTCACCAGCGTTGAAGAAGCCGTGGTGCTGATGGTGTTACCCGGCATTGCAGCGAACAGCTGGCTGGTGGTGACGCACAGGAAATGGGCGGTATTGCGTGAACATCGCCGATTTTTGTTGTTCGGACTCGCAGGCGGGATATTGGGAACCTGGCTGTTGTCTGTTCTTGACGAACACTGGCTGAAGTTGATACTCGCCATCTGGCTGGGCATTTATCTGCTGCAGTACACACGCAAGGGCGCATACGACCATTACTTCAACGGCCGCGGCAAACTCGGGTCGCTCCTGGGCATCGCAGCTGGCACTATTCAGGGCGCCAGCGGAGTTTCGGCTCCAATTGTCGCGCCGTATTTTCACGCCAACGGGCTCGTGCGGGAATCTTACGCATTTGCAACTGCTTCGGCTTTCCTGGTTTTTAGCGGCGCGCAGCTCATCACAATGTTCAGACTGGAGCTGCTCACAACTGAAAGACTAACGATCGGTCTTATGGTGGTGGTACCAACCCTGTTGTTCACTCAAGTAGGAATCCATTGGTCACGCAATATCAGCGAGAGGGCATTTCAAAACATTCTTCTGGCACTTTTCGTCGCCATGGAACTCAAGCTCGTGATCGATATCCTGCGTTCATTTTCACTTTGACGGACGCTGACTCGTTGATGTCGGGCAGTCTGACCTGTAAATTCAGGTCCTTATGAACAAAGTGAGGGCGCGACTGATCGTCCCCTGATCTATGGCCAAAAGAAACGTCAATATTAAGGATGTCGCCGCCATGGCGAAAGTCCATCCATCCACCGTTTCCCGGGTTCTCAATCCGGAGACCCGCTCGATGGTTTCAGTCGCCGTCGCGGATCGCGTTATTCAAATTGCACGCAAGATGGGTTATACACGCAGCACGCTCGCTTACGGGTTGCGTACCGGCCGTACCCATACGGTCGGCGTCGTCATACCCGATTTGACCAACCCGCTGTTTCCTCCAATTATCCGGCAAATCGAGCGCACCCTGGCTGAGCATGGGTATCTCGCAATACTCGCAGATTCCGATAATGACCAGAAAAATGAAATGGCGATTGTGCAGTCAATGAAGTCCCGCAGTGTGGACGGCCTGATACTGGCAACAGCCCATCGCCTCGATTCTGTCGTGAATGCATGTATTGAAGATCATATTCCGCTGGTCCTGGTAAACCGCACGATTGATGCTCATTCCGTAACAGCTGTCATCAACGATGATGAACATGGTATTGGACTGGCGGTATCGCATCTCGTCGAACTTGGCCACAAGTCGATCGCTTATCTGGGCGGACCGCAGGACACCTCGACGGGACACGAACGTTATCAGGCGTTCAAGAAGTTAGTGCGAAGCGGCACGTTCCAGTCGCACGATGAACTTATCCTGCACTGTGACGCGTTTACAGAGGCCGAGGGCCATAGAGGATTCTTATCGATTCTCGACAAACGCCGCACATTCACGGCAGTGGTCGCTGCTAACGATTTGCTGGCGCTGGGTTGCTACGACGCGATGGCGGAACTCGGTATTAGTTGCCCTGCAGACATTTCGGTCACCGGGTTCAATGACATGCCGTTTATGAACCGCTTATCGCCACCGCTCACATCACTGCGCATCCCGCACGATGAGATAGGTCATCAGGCGGCCAAACTGCTTCTGGAAAGAATGCTCGACCCGGACGCCAAGGTCCGGTCCATCAACCTCCTGCCCGAGTTGATTGTCCGCGGCTCGACGGCGCCACCGAAAGACACATAGTCGTTCGTCGCTGCCTACGCACTGCGATACAACTTGGTCATCACGAATTCTTTGTGACCAAGCGCTTCTGCAGCCGTCATGCGGCCATTTGACGTCTTGAAGATCATGTCAATCAACTTATCGCCTGCCTGATCCATAGTCAGTTCTCGTGTGAGAATCCCGGTGACGTCCACATCGATATGCTCGGACATGGTGCGCATGGTGCGCGGGTTCGCCGTAATCTTCACTACTGGCAGAATAGGGTTGCCGATGATGTTGCCCTGACCGGTTGGAAAAGCATGCACCACAAATCCCCCGGCTGCCATCAGGGTCACGCACTCTGCGGCCGCGGAAGATGAATCCATAAAATAGAGTCCGGGCCCCTTGGCCGGCTCCTCGGCGGGACCGAGAACATCGATAAATGACACTTTCTTGCCGATTTTCTCCAGATTTCCGAATGCCTTCTCTTCAATAGTAGAGAGGCCACCCTCGATGTTGCCTTTTGTTGGCTGGCTATCGGAGAGGTCGGTGGTTTTGTGAGCCTCAATAACATCATCCTGATAGGCCTGAAAAGTCTTCATAAACTTATCACTGACTTCCGGAGTTGCCGCACGCCCGGCACACAAATGCTCTGCGCCGGTAAGTTCCGAGGTTTCCCCGAATACACCGTAGATGCCCTTGGGAATCAATTTGTCGTACATATTGCCTACGGTCGGATTGGAGCCGATGCCCGAGGTCGTGTCGGATTCGCCGCATTTGGTAGAGACCCACAGATCAGAAATATCGCACTGTTCGCGCTGCCGCTCCGTGGCCCAATGCACGAACTCTTTCGCCTTGCGCGAGGCTTCGGCGATTGTCGTAATATCGCCGTGCTTCTCTATCGCAAAGCCGGTAACGGGCTTGCCCGTTGCCGCAATGCCATCGACCACTTGCTGCGTCCAGACGGGCTCTATACCAATCACGACGCATGCCGCGACATTGGGGTTGGAACCAGTCCCGATCATGGTCCGAAAATGCAAATCCAGGTCTTCACCGAACTGCAGTCGCCCGTAAGCATGGGGTAACGCCAGAGTTCCCTGAATGTTGTTAGCGACGGCCTCGCAGGCTGCATTGGATATATCATCCAACGGCAGGATTACTACGTAATTGCGTATTCCAACGCGACCATTCTCACGCCGATATCCCATAAAAGTATTGTCCGTTGACATCTTGGTCAGCTCCCTTACCAGCGTTTGGTCTTTAGATTATGGACATGCACATGATCACCTGTAGCGAGCGGTGCAATAAGCCTGCCGATGTCTTCGCCGTACTTCACAATCGTGTCCCCTTCTTTGAGATCTACCAACGCCACCTTGTGGCCGATTGGCACATCCTGCTGCACGACCAGTGTGAAGTCGGAGTTGTCTTCGGTGACAATGCAGAACATCTCATCACCGGCGCAAAGGTTTTCAACAACGACAACCCCGACGTTGTCGCGCTTATCGTGTACCAGTAATTGTGGAATGGTCATTTGTGCTTATGTCCTTTTCAGCTTTAGAAGCTCTGCGAGATTGCCCCCGAGAATGGCTTCTCGTTGATCATCAGTCAGATCCGGAACGCTGAGTATGTGGGCGACAGCATTGCGATTCTGCATCCCGTAGGGGTAGTCCGTTCCGAGCACAACCTGGCTGGCGCCGGCCTCGTCAATTAACTGTTGCAGGTTCCGCGTCCTGTAGACCAGTGAATCAAAGTAAATCTGTTTCAGGTATTCACTCGGCACTTTCTGCTCTTCACCGGCACATCCTCGATCGTCAGTCGTGTGGCAATGATCGGACCGGCCGATATACGCTGGCAGATAACCACCGCCATGCGCTGCCACCAGTTTCAATCCAGGGTAGCGATCCAGAGTACCCTCAAAGATCAGGTGTGAAAGTGCGACGGTCGTCTCCAGCGGATTACCGATTATATTGAACAAACGACCATTTCCCTTTAAGCGTGATTCGCCCTCCGCAAATCCCCTCGGGTGCAGAAATACGACGGCCCCGAGTTCCTCGGCTCTGGCCCAGAACGGATCGAATTTTGAGTTCGCCAATTCCAATCCGTCGATACTGCATGTCACCATGACGCCTCGGTGTCCCAGCTCATTCATGGCGTGCTCAAGCTGCGAGGCCGCCAGCGCCGGGTGTTGCAGAGCAACCGCGCCGATCGGCACGAAGCGCTCAGGATGGGCCGCACAAACTTCGCTCAGTTTTTCATTCTGCACGCGGATGATTTTTTCGGCCAGGTCATGTTCGGCCCAATGGAAATACTGACCAACGGAGATACTAAGCGCCTGCACATCGATACCGCTGGCATCCATCGCTGCCAATCGAACTGCCACATCGGTCGCCCCCGTCAGAGGATTCGGGGCGTAAGGGTTTTCCCCGTTCAGCGCCTGGTGACCTTCGATCAGCGGCCATACATCTGTAACTTCGGTGTGGGCATGAATGTCGACAGTGAGCATGCGCTTGCCGTTTACGACCACTGGCCGGGGAAAGTCGCTTTGCAGCGTGTCAGGATCTCGTGCCACCGCCGTTGTTTCAGTCACGTCATGCCGCGCACTACAGCCGACGAAGGTAATGCCTGCGGCCGTGGCGATGGCGGCTTTCAGGAAGTCACGGCGCTTCGCATCGGGCTGTTTGTTATCGTCTGCGTCCTTCATATCATCATCCTGGCCATTTTCGAATTCAGTCAGTCTTGTTCCCGGGCGGGAATGAGCGGCAGAAGAACGTAGGAGGCCCGATCGCCACCCGTATAAATACTGTTGTTCTTCAGTTTATACGCGGCGAAATAATGTTCGCCATCGTGCGGCTGCACATCGAGTCGAATGCGATGGCCCTTTTTGAATACCATGCTGGTCGCCCAGATTTCCACCTCGATCAGCACAACCTCCCCGGGCGCAAGCTTTTGCTCCTCATCGTGCGTGTGGTAGGGACGATAGGGTTTGGAAAGTTCCGGATCCAGTTTGCGGTGGGAAACTTTCAAAACACCTCGAGTGGCCGTTTCGACGCTGCCATCGGGAGCCATGTTTCGCAAATACGCGAACACATCCATATCATCCGTTTCCGAGGACACCCACAGCATGAGTTTTATGTGGCCAGTGACTTCAACATCCTCGTTCAGCGGCTCGGTAACGAAGGTCACCATCGGCTGCCCGCCGCGCCCACGACGATAGGCCTCGGGTCCGGATGGGAATACGATCTCATCCGCTTTTTCGGGCGCCACGGCGCTCAATCGCAGATCGTGCATCGCATCATCGACCGCGTTCGCGGTCTGCGTACTGAGGTAGAACTTCGTGTATTGGGTGCGCGCCAGCGGCCACTCATTCTCGAAGCGCCAGGTGCATTCGTCAACGCTGCTGCGAATGCACAATTTGACCGGGGGCTCATCCATGATTCCCGTATCGTTGTCCTTCAGCCAGTAGTCATACCAGCGCAGCATTTCATTCTTGCCTTCATCCGAATAAAAGGCATCGGTATGACCACCGATATGAATTTGCAATTTCTTGTGCTCGGATGCCGACCGCACATACCCCTCTACATTGCCGCGCAGATGGTGGTTCCAGCCACCCCAGTTTCCCGAACTGTAGAGCGGCACAGTGATCTGATCGAACTGCGCGCGCGATTTGACTTCGTCCCACCAAGCGCCGTCTGTACGGTGGGTCATGAAATTCCACATGAGGTTCTCGTCGAAGGCCACGGGGTTGTCGGCGCGCGTGTCTTCCAATAACTGTTTGCCAACCACGTCAGTCCACCAGCGACCGTAGAAGTTCTGGTTCAGGACGCCGCCGTGAAAAACCGAATCACGGTAGAGATCGGCCCAGCCTTCCCATGGCACGATCGCCGCCAGGGACGGCGGCTGCAGACTCGCAACATTCCACTGCGTGATGGCGTAATAGGAAACACCCGACAGGCCGACCTTGCCGCTGCTCCAGTCCTGCTTCGCTGACCACTCGATGGCGTCATAAAGGTCACGCGCCTCCTGCATTGACCAGATGTCAGCCTTGCCCGGTGATTTTCCCGTTCCCCGGGTATCAATAAAAACCAGTACATAGCCCCGTGCCACCCACCAATCAGGCTCAGGCCGTTCTACATGAGTAAAGGGCCTTATATGCGGCAGGATTCGATCCATACTTTTTTGATACGCGCTCAGACTCACCAATACGGGAAATTCGGTGCCGGAATTGCCCGTATCGGGACGATAAATATCGGCCATCAGTACCGACCCATCGCGCAGTGGAATGGCGACGTCTTCGTCGAAGATCACACCATAGCTGGGCGGCGATGGCGGCTTTTCAGCGCCGACAACAGTCGGCAGAAGCAGCGCCAGGACGTAACACAATCCAAGTGCCAATGCGGCCGCAAAAACTCTTTGTGATTTAAAAATGATGCTTCCTCGACCCTGCAAGGCCCGTCTGTTACGTGTTCTATCGCGGTGATGCAATCGTTTGCAGTAAATCACTTTAGCAAATTGCTGTCAATCGAACGGCTGCCGGTGGCGTCAATGACAGGTGGTACAAACCTCGGTCTGCAACAGCCGGCTGGCACGATCGCTTACGCTCGCAAACGGCAGCTGCGCCGAATGACATTGGCTGCACGAGTACGCACGCTCGAGCACTAAATTGTGTGACACCTGGAAGTGCCAGAAGCCATCGCGTGACTGACCAAGCAGGACCTTGAGGTCCTGTGGCTGCATTGTCGCCTGCCACTGCTCACGGTGACTTGACGGCTCGCTCGACAATACTTCAGGCGCCATTCTCGTGGCAGAAGTTGCCGCAACAATGCTGCGTCCGGCCAGCCGACCGCTAACAATCGCCGGACCGAGGAACATACCGTCGAGGCCGTGCTTGCCGTTGATGCCCAGGCTGCCGTTCAGTTCGCCAACCGCGTACAAGCCGGGCAATACCTGGCCTGACTTATCGAGCACGCGCGCTTCATCGTCGATGGCAACACCACCCATATTTTTGCGCGTCATCGGGAACATCTGCAAGGCATAAAAGGGCGGCTGCTGTACTTTTGGCGGCGCACTGTCGCGATCAACGAAGCGACCGAATGCGGTATCTTCGCCAGCATCGATCATTGCATTGAATGCCTGCACGCTCTCTACAAACTCCTCGATGGGCAATCCAGCGATATCCGCCAGCTCGCGCAGGCTCTGTGCACGCTTTGTCACGTGTGGGTTATCCAGGATCGGGTGATCCTGCGACGGGGTTTTTAGCCAGGCCGCGCCACGCACGCCGAAGCGTTCGCGTGTCGCCTCGTCAAACACCATCCAGTAGCTGGATGACTCCTGCTGCAGCAGGTCGACGAGGATGTCCTTGTCGAAGCCGGCCTCATTGGTGAAACGCCGACCGCCGGCATTGAGCCACAGAGAGTCGTCATTGCCGGCAGTCAACGCATGCCTCTGCTGCTGATCGCGTGGATCAATGATGCCGTTGACGTATATATAGTGTCGATCGATTCTGGCCAGAGCAGCACCGGCATCAGTCGCCATGTCATGTCCCGAACCCGTTGCGCTGACGGCTGCGCCTATCAGCAGGCGATCAGGCTGCGGCAGACCGGGAATCCAGTTCTGCAGCACGCGCTCCACATCCGTCTCAAAACCGCCGGTGGCCAGCACCACGTTGTCCGCATACAAACGATTAAGCTCGCCGCTGCGCAGGTCCTGCACCTTCACACCGATAACCCGTTTGCCCTCAAGCAGTAATTCATCGGCGCGAGTATTCCAGCGAAACGATATGTTTGGCATGTTCAGTGCTGTTCTGTAAATCGGCAAGACCAGATGTGCGGCACGACCCTGGGTAAAGTGAAAACGCGGCACGCTGTTGCCATGTCCCGGAACCACGCGCACGAATTCCACGCCCATCTCCGTGACCCAGTCGTAGATCATTTCACGTGAGTAGCGGGCGTAATACCGGGTCCACTCGGCATCACCATCTTCGGTCCAGTCTATCCAGTCGCGATAGGCCAACTCGACTGAATCCTCGATGCCCTGTCGCTGTTGCAGCGGCGTATCAACCATGGCGACCCCGCCCGCCAGCATGGCGTGCCCCCCGGCGACGGAGTTCATATCGATTAGCAGCACATCGAGGCCGCTGCGACCCATTTCCACCGCGGCGGACAGGCCAGACAACCCGGCCCCAATCACGATCACTTGCGCGTCCGGCGTAAAGGTATTCGCTTGCTCGCCACAGGCGCTTTGCAACAGCGCAATACACACTACAACGAGCCGAACGCGGTGAATCACCTGCCATGACATTTTGGCGCCTCCCATCTCAGCTGTGTCCGTTGCGGCTGAGCGTCTCGTCGACCAACCAGTACATGACAGCGGCGCTGATCAAACCGATGCCGGCCGTGGCTGTCGCCGCCATCCCGAGTGTCGCCAACTGCAGCAGCGCCCCGATCAATAACGGGCCTCCCGCATGACCGATATCGCCAATGAATCTCCAAACCCCAAGAAATGCTTTACGACCTTTCAGCGGTGCGAGATCCGAGCCAAGCGTCAGTAACGAACCGGTTCCCAAACCGTTCGCGAATCCTGCCAGCAACGACACGGCAAGCAGTGAAGAATAATCGTGTGTCAGTGGCAACAACGCCAGCGATGCAGCGAACAACAACAGGCAGGGAACACTCGCCCATTTTCGACCGTAACGATCCATGACTATTCCCACGGGAATAAACATGGCTGCGTCCACCATGGCGGACAAAGAGATGATCAGGCCAATGGCCGTAATTTCGAGGCCCAGCAAATGGCCAAACAACGGTATCAGTAATATTCGACTCGAGCGCATGAGTTGCAGCCCGATGGATGCGACCCCACCCGTACTCAGAATACGCCGGTTGTTCCTCACAACATCCGTGATACTGGAAAGATCCGCAGTTGCAGGCTGCGGCCGTGACTTCGCAATGAAGAACACGACAAACAATGCGGCGGCACTCACAATCGCCGCTAGAACAATAAAGGCAACAGCAAAGCCGAACAGCTGCGCCACGACCGCGCCCACGGCGGGTCCAATAAAACCACCCAGACGCATCGTGCCGGCCATTGCTGCAATCGCGCGCCCGCGCTCGCCGATGTCGCAATGGTCCGTGATATAGGATTGGCGCCCGATCATCCAGGCCGTAAAGCCCATACCCGAGACGATTGCGGCGACCCCCATAAGCCAAAGACTGCCCGACATCGCGAACAGCGCAGTGCTTACCGCCATGGCCAGCAGTCCACACAACAGAACGGGCCTGTCCCCGAGGCGCGCCAGCAAAAGACCGACCGGGAGATCGAAAAGCAACATACCAACGCCGCGCAGGCCGATAAGAAGGGCAGCCGCCGCTGCGCCCGCGCCGGTCTCCAGCACAGACAGCGGCAACAGCACCAGCAGAGCCTGAAGACTGATGGAACTGAGCAGCGTCGGTAGGTAAACAGGCAACAGCAAGCGACGATACACAGAGCCGGCTGGCGCTAAATTTGTCAAATTACGAGCGCCCACAAAGTATGCCTTTTATGGCGAGCGAGCGGCCGCGGCCGCGAGCAGTCCGATCCACGTTTCACACCGCTGTGCGGATCAGGGTTTCATGTACTTGTCGAAAAACGCAATGCTGTCCCTGACACCTTCGAGTTGCACCGCATCGGGGTCGTAGACACCCGCAGCATTTCTTTGCACGTAAACAAAGCCATGCACATCGTGTTCGTAGGTCTTCCACTCGGCTTCCTTGCCGGACTCCTGCAGCAGGTCATAACTCACTCTAAAGATGCCCTGCAGTTCATCGCCGTTGCGGCCCTGCACCAGGATCGGCGTATTAATTGTACTGATGCGCTCAAGTGCAACGTCCTGATCGATTCGCCCGCGGACCTTGCCGGTCTCCCGCATCAGCATGCTTTCGATATCACGCAAGCCGCTGTCCGGATTGATGTGAGCTGTCTCATCCGGTGTCAGCGCAAGGAATTCGTGGTTCGCGGGTTCACTGGCAATGGCCGCCTTCAGTCCATCGTATTCCGAGGTGATCTTGAAGGCCATTTCACCCCCATGGCTCATGCCCATATAGCCGACCCGGTCGGGATCAACGTAGGCCAATGTCTTGACGTATTCTATGATGGAAATCATGTCCTCGTACTCGAGCGGCCCGCGATTCAACAGTTGCCTGCCCTGGCGCTTGTCTTCGATCAGCTTGCCGTATTTCGCATACGCCAATTCCACTTCTGCCCGATAACGTGTCCAGGCCACAGCGTAGCCAGCCTCGAGGAATTGCTCTTGCGTCCAACTGCGATTCTGCGTTGCCTCACGCACCCAGGCCATACCGAGGCCGCCATTTCCGGACGCGAACAGGATGACAGGAAACGGCCCCTCGCCGTCCGGCTTGCGTATTCCTATCGGCGTGTAGAGGCCGTCAATGGTTTCAACATAGGCAAGATGAACAGGATAATCGGAACCCGCGACCGGCTCCGTTATGACGACCCGCTCTGAATCGAGGACCGGGGGCGCAGTTGCAGCTGGTTGCACTTTGCCCTGGCACGCTGTCAGGCCCATCGCGGCAGCACCCACCAGTAGTAATAAATGTCCTTTGATCACGTTGCATACTCCCCCTTTGTTTGCACGGCAGGGACTGATTCGCGGCCGGATTCCGCTCCATAGTACCCACGTAGCGGCGGATAATGCAATCGTTTGCATCAACCCGCTTCGAGCGGCGCTTGTCAGCCGAATAACAACGACGGGTACAGATGAAGCTGCATTACTTCGACGTACAGACCCCAGATAACAAGAAAGCACGCGGCCGCATAGGCGAGACTCACGGTCCAACTGAACCGACCCCAGCGGCGCGCGTAAACGGCGACGAACAGCGGCAGCGCAACCAGCTGACCGGCAACATAGGTGGTTGCCAGCATCGCCAACAGGTAAGCAAAAAATCCTGTGCTGGCAGACAGATCCCATGCTTGCCTGGCGGCGGCGATAGCCAGTGCGGCGCCACCGGATTTATCGATAGCGCGGCAACAGGCGCGCGTATCCTGGACCAGGATCAACAACAGCAATGGAATTGCCAACATCAGTATGGCGGCTGGAAACTGGGCCGTCGCTGCATCCTCGAAACCGCTTGTGGCGACGAGAGCCCAGATGAAAACGAACAACATCATGATAGTCAGGACGAAGGACATGAGTGACTGCGGCGCGCCGGTGACCTCAGTTTTTCTCGTCTGCACCGACTTCGGTCGAGTGATACCGCGAGCGGCGAGGACAATAGTGGCCACGATGGCGACTTCAATGCCGAGGACAATGGGCCTCTGGTACATCCAGCTGAACCCATCGTGGAGCTGCATTGTCAGTTGGAAATTGTTCTCAATCAGGGTTCCAAGGACGAGGGCCAGAATCAATGGCGGACGCGGCCATCCGCCTTGCTTCATTGCGTAGCCCAAAACGCCCATTGCGATGCAGGTCCACCAGTCGCCCATGGAGCTGGTCGCAACCCAGGCCCCCATCAGCAGCACCACCACGACGCCCGGAACAACGTAGTGCGCTGGCAGAAACGCAACTTTCGCTATCTGACGGCTCAGCAACATCAGCAGTCCGGCCGCGAGTATATTGGCGATTGCGAGATCCCAGATCATACTGAAGGTCAGACCCAGATTGACCGTGAGCATGTCCGGACCCGGCTGCAGACCCTTGATCACCAGCGCGCTCAACAATATCGCGGCGCCAAGACTTCCGGGTATTCCGAACGCCACTGTTGGAATGAGCGCACCGGCTCGCGACGCGTTATTGGCCGCCTCCGGCGCTATGACGCCACGAATGTCGCCCTTGCCGAACATCGATTTATCCTTGGCGCTCTGCACGGCATGGCCGTAGGCGATCCAGTCAACGATGGCCCCGCCGAGACCCGGCAGTATGCCAATATAGGTGCCGATCAATGCCGACCGCAATGTCAGCCAGCGGTGACGAAAAACGTCGCGGATACCGCGCAACATACCACCACGGCGTTCGTCGGTTATTTCGACGCGGGAAATCGAGGTGTTCTTAACCGCCATTTCGAGAAGTTCCGGCAGGCCAAACAACCCAAGTGCGATCGGAATAATAGGAATGCCATCCAGCAGGTATTCGGTATTCAGATGGAATCGGGGCACGCCCGTTGCTTCGGCATAGCCAACCGTCGTCAGCAACAGACCCAGCAGACCAACGATCAAGCCTTTCGCTATGGCATCCCCGGATAGCACGCCGACCATCGTCAGTCCAAGCAATCCGAGCATCAGAAATTCAGGAATTCCGAACGCGAATATAAGCGGCAAAATGAACGGCAAGGAGACAGCCATCAACACGGCACCGAAAACACCGCCGATTGCGGAGACCGTATAGGCAGCTCCAAAAGCGCGCCCGGCCTGGCCCTTCTTCGCCAACGGGTAGCCGTCAAGAATAGTCGCTTGCGAGGCGACACTTCCGGGAATACCCAGCAAGATCGCCGAGATCGTGTCGCTGGTTGAGGTCACGGCATACAGGCCCATCAGCAAAGCGAACGCCGGCACCGGATCCATGCTGAATGTAAACGGCAGTAGCAGCACCAGACCGACCACGCCGCCAAGACCCGGCACGGCGCCAACCCACAAGCCGATGAAGACACCGAGCAGCAGGAAGCCAAAGGTCGGCCAGCTCAGGACCAGGCTCAGGCCAGCCAGCATACCGTCGATCATATCGACATAGTCGCTCTAACGAGCCTGCTGGATGTATTCATCAAGGAGCAAACGCATGTGTGCCGGGGCATTCGCCATGTCATCAAGAATTTTCGCGCCTTGTTCAGAACTGACCACGGGAAGGTTGAAACCAAACATTTTCTTTTCTTCGGCCCGGTAGGCCTCATCCTGCGTCACGCGGGAAAAACTCGCACTCAAAATTTGCGCCGCCGTCGCGTTCGACTCCCGTGGCAGGAACGCCGCGTACACAATTCCATTGACGTTCGGCAACAGCCATTTATACATTTCGAAAAGCTCTCCCGCTGGCGCTACACCTTTCACCGACTCGTAGTACTCGATAAAGCTGGGAATATCGCCCGCGGCTGCCAGTGGAATGATCTCGCCCGTGCCATCAATGACCGGGTTGTACCACAGAGGGATCGCTTCGCCATTCCTGACCACGCTTGGCTCAACAGTGAACCGATAAAAGTTCAGCGGCGCCGTCTGAATGTCCACCTCTTTGCGCCGCACGGCGTTGAATACGTCGCTCGCGCCCGAGAAGCCCGTGATGCTAATGTAATCGACCCCCAATATATCAAGTGTCAGGCGCCCAAGGACGCTGAAACGATGAGCGGGGCCCTGGCCGCCAAACTTCAGCCCGGCCACACCCGGCAAATCTTCGGCGCGCGCCAGGCGGTCGTTGCGGGCAAAAGTCATATTCGGGCTGGTCAGTGCACCGAGCAGAGGCAACTCTGATAGATCGGCGCGCAGCCCCTTTTCACGAATAATGACGGCGGTACCGGAAACCGGGGAAAAAAAGATTTCGAGGTCGTTGGGATTTTTCTTGTCCCAGGCCAGATTCCAGACTCTCGAGCCGGCGCCTCCCGGGACGTTCTTCACAACCATGGTCGGCTGACCCGGGATGTGCTGCTGCCAGAAGCGCACGAAGGAGCGCACGGCCAGGTCAGCACCGCTACCCGGAGGACGTCCGACATACACGGAGATGGTTTTACCCGCATAGAATTCTTTGTCGTCCGCGTCACTGCAAGCGACCAGCAAGCCCAGGGCGATCACCACGGCCGTCGTCAGAGTTCGTTTCACAAGTTTCGTTTCCATCATCATCCGGGGTGTGCGCTCTAGACCACCCGATTGGCGGGTAGCTCCTCATGTAGTAGAAATCGCTCTACATTATTCCAGGCAGAACGAAACAGGTAGGCCCAGGATTGGCGGGTCACTCCTGCAATATGCGGTGTCAGTAAAAGACGCCGCCCGAGCGTATTTTCGGCCTTCAATAACACATTATCCGCTGCGGGCGGCTCGCTCGAGTAGACATCCACGGCCGCCCCGGCGAGATGACCGTTATCCAGATACCGGACCAGCGCCGCCTCATCGACAATCCCGCCGCGAGCGGCATTTATAAGTATCGCGCCGACTTTCATTTGGCCCAATTCGCGTTCGCCAATCATGGACTTGGTTGACGGCAGTAACGGCACGTGCAGCGTTAGGATATCCGCGCTGCCGAGCAAGTCGGCCAAGGGCAACGCAACAGCGCCTAATTGACTGGCCAACTTTGCGTCCCGGGGTGCAGGGTCGTGATAAGTGATCTTGCTGCCCAGGCTATGGAACGCCTCGGCCACTCTCATGCCGATGATGCCAAGGCCGACGACACCCACGGTCAGGCCTTCCAGGCCCGCCAGGTTTTCCTGCAGCATTCGGCGGCGCGCCTCGACATAGTTTCCTTTGCGCAATTCACCGTCCGCCCAGAATGTTCGTCGCAACAGCAGCAGCGCACTCGACACCGCATATTCGGCAATCGCCGCACTCGACCCTCCGGGAACATTCGCAATCGCAATGCCCATTGCTTGCAGGGCATTTGCATCGAGCCGGTCGATTCCTGCGCCGGTTACCTGCACGAGCTCAATGCTGCTTGCATCGAAAAGTTCGGCAGGCAAGGTCGGACCGACTGCTGGAATCACAAGTGCGCGCGCTTCAGCAAGGTAATGCGGCAACTCGCTGTCGTCGGGCGACAGGTAGCGAATTGCCAGCGTCTCCGGTGGCGTAATACCCAGCTTGAGAAAGTCATCCTTCGGACGCAGACAGACGACATCCGTGCGTTCACTCACCGCGCGCGATTCGCCGTTCATTTTTGCTCACTGCAGTCTGCGACAGGAAAGAAGCACAACATTCGCAACGGTGTGCCACCCGTATTTCGGGTAACGTGCAATTCACCCGAAGGCACCAGAATGGTGTCGCCGGCAGCGATTCGTACGTCACCGCTGTCCGTACACGTGACGCCCTCGCCCGACAAAACGTATATGCATTCCTCAAAGTCATTGTGACGGTGTGGTTTGCGAGGCGGTTCATCGGGCGTCGCAACCGGGATCTCGACGAGTCGCAGCGTTACAGACTCTGACCCGACTTCTCTCGAAATGAGTTCAAGTGATTTTCGGCCGGGTAGCTGCAGGTCTTTGGCATCACCTGGATGAATTACTTTCACAAAATTAACACTCCGCAAAATACCGTGGCCGGAGATTACTGGCCGACACCCCGTAGGTGCTTCACCTCGGCGACGCCTTGCTGCACCTTGTCGAGATGCTTGAATGTGCTGGTCGCCTCCGCGCTGATCGCATCCGCGATATCTGCCAGCATGCGCAGACCTTTTTCCGCTGTTGCCTGCTCCGGGCTGCCATACCATCCGGTGGGAGCGATGGCGCGGATATCCGTTAACACCGGCTGGTAACTGCGAGTGCGGCGCAATTTGTCCATTTGCACGCCGTGCTGCTGGTCGGACGAATAATCGATGCGATCCAGATGCACGAGCTCCGGCTTATGGGCTAACACCGCCAGCGCCTCGATTTCGCCGCCATGGGTCAGGCCGCCACAATCATGGCCCCACAGCTCCGCCGCGACGTAGCATGCCTGCACGGTTAGAACCGTCATGCCGTGCTCGCGATGTAGGGCTTCGGCCGCGATCGACAAGGAAGCGCAATTTCCCTCGTGCCAGTTGAGAATCAGCAGATACTTCGCACCGTGGCGAGCCGTCGATACGCATGTTTCGGTAACCACTCGCATGTACGTGTCGGGCGTTAAGGTAATAGTGCCCTCAAAGGGCATGTGCATCGGAGTGACGCCAAGCGGGCCTCCGGGCAGGACCAGGCCATTCATGCGCTCTGCTACTGCGTGGCTGATGACATTTGCCGCGTAAATGTCGGTTCCGGTTGGTAAGTGCGGGCCATGTTGCTCCACGCTACCGGCCGGCAGGATCACGAGCGGGTTATCCTGCAACTGTGCTGCAATCTCCGGCTGGGTGAGATCGATAAAATAACGGCTGGATAATGTTGTCATCTGGAATCTACCTGCTGTGCTGCAATGTTGGCCTGGGCCTGATCGATTATATCTTTCAGTTTCACGCTGCGGCCATGCTCGTCGATCGAACGCAGCGCCGCGTAAACCACGGCAAGGGCGACGTTGCCACTGGCCGCACTGAGTTCACAGGGCTGTCCTGCCGCACATAACTCGGCAAACATTTCCAGTTCGTCCTGAAACATGTCGCCCGGAGGAATTGTTAAAATTTCGCGCTTGCTAAAGCCGTCCTTGCCGCGCTGGATATACAATTCGGAAGTCTCGTGAAGTTGCCCAGGCGTATCCCAGGTGCTGAAGTCCAACTCATAGTGCATCAGCGCCTTCTGTCCAAAGACTCGAATGGAATATATCCCGGGTGAAGTCCAGGACGATCCAATATAGGCGATGGCGCCGCTGCTGAATCTCATCAGCGTGAGTGATTGATCGTCCACCTCGGCACCGACTGGCGATAGCCTGGCCGCCATCGATGAAACTTCCTCAATCTCTCCACCCAAAAAATGCAAGGCATCAAACTGATGTGTCGCAAGCTGTGAGAGTGGCCCGCCCGGGGCCTTGTCTTTGTACCAGCGCCAGGTGTCCGGGGTAAGCTCGAGCGCCCTCTCGTTGGAGAAGTTTGCCTCGATCAGTGACACCCGGCCCAGTTCGCCGCTGTCGATAGCCTCTTTGATCATGCGCGTTCCCTTGAGCAGACGCGCACTGTGACCAACCATTACCTGAATGCCATGACGGCGCTGCAAGGCCTCGATTTGCAAGCCGTTCTCCAGCGTATTCGCGATCGGCTTCTCCGTATAAATGTGCTTACCCGCCTTGGCCACCTGTTCCGCAACGGGCAGGTGTTGTTCGTTGGGGACCGTGAGAATGACGCCCTTGATCTCAGGCTTATCCAGTAGTTCTTCCATGGTCGCGGCACAGGGGATTTCGAACGCCTGCTGGTATGCGTCGCGCTTGTCCTGCGAACGGCTGAAGCCGATAACGATCTCCAACTTATCCGACTTCATCGCCGCCCGTGTCAGGACGCTGGCCCAGCGCCCAAGACCTACGATAGCGACTTTCACTGGCTTCGAACTCATTCAGGAGACCTCGATGTGGATGATGGCAGGAAGCTGCCGGAAAGAGATTTGATTATTTCGTATTACGATCATACAATTTAGACGATGAGCACGGATGTATCAAGTCAGATCGACATAATCGAAAGACAGGCCGCACCATTGCGACAGCAGGTCCTGGCAGCGATGCGGCGAGCAATAGTCTCGGGCCGTCTGGCACCTGGACAGAGACTGACCGAGCGCGCATTGATCGAAATGATGGGGGTATCGAGGACCGTGATTCGGGAAGCTTTGCGGCAAATAGAGGCCGAGGGCCTGATTGAAGTCATACCGAACAAGGGCCCGGTTGTGCGTGAGTTGAGCCCGGCGGAAGCTGAGGATCTGTATCGTATTCGCGCTGTCCTCGAGGGGCTGGCCGCCCGGCTGTTCGCCGAGAACGCCAGCGACGCCATGGTCGACAAGCTTGATGCCGCGCTGGACGCAGTGGTTCTCGCCTACCAGGGCGAAGACGGTGAGGAGACGCTCGAAGCCAAAACACGATTTTACGATTTACTGTATCAGGGGGGCGCCAGCCCAACCCTCGCGTCAATGCTTGGCGTGGTTCAGGCTCGCGTCTGGCGCTGGCGGGCCGTAGGACTGACGCACCCGGATCGGGCACATGATCGTTTCAATGAGAGTGTCGGGAATTTGCGGCTGTTGATTGGCGCCATCAGGAATAAAGACGGAGCTTCAGCCGAGCAAATTACGCGCAATGAAATCAGCAATGCTGCTGAGGAAGTCATGCGGCTGATCGCGTCGGAGCAGAAAACGGCTCAATAGCCTGTGTGTGCCCAAAAAAACACGGCACCTCCGGAGCGGTGCCGTGCGTTGACGGACATCATATGTTGTCAGTATTTATTTTCTGCCGAAATGCCCGGTGAACTCGATGCCGTACCAACTCGGCCGGCCGTATCGTATGAGCCATGAACTGCGGTCCGCCTCGCAGAACTCGAGGTATCGCTCGTCCGTGATGTTGCCGCCGAAGGCCGCAATATGCCAGTCGCCGTTCGCCGATGTGTAAGTCACCCGTGCGTCGACTACCGCATAGGTGTCCTGGTGGCAGCTCGACTTCGGATCGCTGTTGGTCCAGCTGCCTGTCTCGGCCGCCCACTCATAGGGGCCCTGCCAGTTCACATTGAGCCGCGGCGTAATCGAGGCGCCGCCGGAAAGCTGAAACTGATGCTCGGCGGCAAGGTTGAGGGTCCAGTCAGGGGTAAAATCGTTAACGAGAACGTCCGACAAATCAATGATCGCGGGCGGGTTCTCCGGATCCACATAAAAATACTTATCGATCTTACTGTCAATATAACCATAATCGAGCGAGACATAGCCGCCCTCCCAGAGGCTTGCGCGTATCTCCAGCTCGAGTCCGGAGATGGTCGATTCGGCGACATTCTGGATAAGCTGGACCGGGTCCTCGGTACCAAACTCGCCATCCGAGTTGTCCAGTGTGAGTGACTTCTGCTGGTCCTGGTAGTCCATGTAGAATACGCTGGCCATCAGTTGCAGATTCCCGTCCATGAACGTGCCCTTGAATCCGACCTCGAAGTTATCCACTGTTTCCGGATCATAAGTCAGATTCGGCCCGCCCACCGGCAGGTTGGCGTTGACCTCGGTGTTGAAGCCGCCCGACAGGAAACCCTGGGAGTAGAGGAAATAGAACATGCCATCGCCCGACGCCAGGTTGCGGGTCAGGCTCACCATCGGCGTGACTTCCGAGAACGTGTCCTGTGCCTGATTGAAGAAGCCTGTGTCACTGACGTGAAACAGGCTTACGGGCAGCGTAAACGCGCACTGGTTAGGCGGATCGATGCTGGTGTCGCATCCCGTTGACGCAAACTCGAGGTTGTGGAACTCGCGGTCATCCTCTGTCCAGCGGAGCCCGAGATCGAGCGTCCATGCGTCACTGAAGTCATAGGTCATATGGCCAAAAATGCCGATAGACGTATTCCAGACGCTGACCTCGCCGCCGAATGGCCCGGGTCCGCCCCCGTTGATCCTGGGTGCGTTCGGCCACAAGCCGGGGAGCTGCGCAGGATCGAAGAAAGTACCGTTAGGATTGTCCGGCACCAGGTCGAAATGCAGGCCCGTGTCAGCACAGGTCACTGTGACGAGCGGCGGGTTATTGGGATCACCGTTTGCATCCCTGTCCTCGCCTCCACCGGCTGCTATAAATGCGTCGTAACAGGTGTTCGAGCCGTTAAACGCGGTCTCGTCGAAGTAGTTCACACCCAGTGTGAAGTGCAGCCGCTCGTTTGCCTGGCTCTCGAACAGCAGTTCGAAGCCATAAGTCTCATTGCTAGCTCCGGCCGAGTCGGTGCCGATGGCATCGACCGGCCATGACGTGAAGTCACGATCCGCGTAATAATCGTACTGCATATTGCGGTAGGATCCCCTCGCCGAGACAGTCGTGTCACCGGATTGCCATTGCACTCCCAGTTGAACGATCTCCTCATCGACATCCGAAAACGTGATCTTGTCAGCGGAATGCACGAAGTCTCCTGCCGCAACATCCGCATCGCAGATGGCATGAAAGTCCGCCTCTGCACCGGTGTAAAGCCTTCTTTCCAGGTTGCCAGTACCACCACCCCACTGCGGAGCATCGTTCAATGGACCCTCACCAATACATTGCCCACCAAGGTTGTCATCTTCTTTCCTGGAAACAGCAACAGAGGCATCTATTGTCCAGTTCTCATTCGGCTGGAACCTCAATGCAGCCCTCCCCGATTTAGTATCTCTAAATCCAGAGTCAATGCCCAGATTCTGGTTGAAGTAATAGCCGTCAAATTCTTCAGAAGCGATGCTGAAACGGCCGAAAACAGTGTCGCTGAATGGCACGTTCACCATCCCCCGGATATCCTGTTGACCATCAGAACCCAAGCGCAGCGTAATGCTGGAATCGAATTCCGGTTGTGGTTTGACTGAGATGATGTTGACCAGACCACCAATCACATTTTTGCCAAACAGGGTTCCCTGTGGACCCCGCAGCAACTCGATGCGCTCGATGTCGACTGTGCTCATGTAGCCGCCTAATGATGTCGGAATGTAGTGGCCGTCGATATACATGCCGGAGCCGAAGATGAATACCGGATCCGGAAAACCGCCGCCGATGCCGCGAATGATGACACGCGTGTTGTTGGCGCGGTCATCGCTCGTCAGTGTGACATTCGGTACGAATCTGCCGGCCTGTTCGATGTTGTAAATGCCCTGCACCTGCATCTGCGCAGAGGTAATAGCAGCAATCGACATCGGCTGATCCAGCAGGCGCTCCTCGCGCCGGCGGGCCGTGACGATGATTTCCTCGAGCAGGACGGACGCTCTGGAACTCCCGGTCGAAGCACCTGCCTCCTGCGCAACAACCTGCCCTGCAAAAAGCAACAACAGGCTCGTAACGAGCGCCCCACCCAAACTAAAAATCCTGTTTATACCAAGCCATTTTGATGTATCGCTGTTCATCAGTATTCGCCTCAAGTGATTTACCTATTCTCCGCGAAGACACGAGTACGTCTCGCACGGAGTCTTAAGAGCATTGTCAGTGTGAATTCAGGTCTGCCTGTTATTCAGGTCTACTCATTGAATTATTGCGCCCTGAATTGCTCCCCCCATTGCAAATTGATGCAAACGTTTGCACGCGGTGCTAAACTTATCACAATGGCGATGCGCTACGCAACTCATGTGCGCTACGCGTTGCAGATAAACACTTTTGATACCCCATCGGCGAGCGGACAACTGCCAGAAAGTGCTGACGAGTCGCCGTCGCTGCTTGGCGGGTTGGCCACGCGTATTTCGAATCCACTGATAGTGCTGCACGATTTATTGGCCGGCTATTTTTGTGTTAGCTTTGCCCGCCGCCTGAGGCTGTAACCAGAGAAGAACGTCCCAAATTATGCTTGCACTTTATCACTACGACCACTCGACCGCGGCGCAAAAAATCAGGATTGCACTTGCTGAAAAACAACTCGAATGGGAGAGTCATCATCTCGATACGTCGGTTGCAAAACGCGAGCACTTTTCGCCGGAGTATCTGAAAATCAATCCACGTGGCATCGTTCCGACGTTGCTTCATGACGGCAAGGTGATACGCGAATCGCAAGTCATTCTCGAGTACCTGGAAGACGCGTTTCCGGAACTGCCTTTGCGACCGGCGAGCGCCTATGACAAAGCGACGATGCGTCTGTGGACCAAGCTGATCGATGAGGGCCTGCACGTAAATAGTCGCATCGTCGGCATGTGTATCGTTGTTCGTCATGCGAAAACCGCAGCCGGACCTGTAGAGCTGGAGAAATATCTCAACGAGATGCCTGAGATCGTGCGCAAGGAAAACGATCGCGTCAACATCGAATTAGGCGTGGAATCGCCGCTGTTGCCGCGCGCAATCGGTTATTTCAAACAGGTCTTTGAAGATATGAACGCGGCTCTGGCGCATTCACCCTGGTTGGCCGGGGAGGCCTTTTCGCTCGCTGACATCTCGCTTGGCGTGTACGTCACACGTCTCAAGAGTTTCCAAATGTCACCCTTGTGGAGCGACCTGAACCACCTGAACGAATGGTACGGACGATTTATTGCCCGGCCATCGTACGCAGAGGGCGTCACCAAGTGGGGCGACAAAACGACGGCAAAAAGAGAAAGCTATGGAAACGAGGCGTTCGAAAAGATCAGTGAGCTGTGGAATGCGCAATAGAGGTAGGCCGGCATGGGCTTTCTGATTGATGGCGAGTGGCACGACAAGTGGCGTGACAGCGAAGCAAAGGACGGCAGTTTTATCCGCCCCGATGCCAAGGTTCGTAACTGGGTAACGCCGGGCGGTGAGCCCGGACAGTCGGGTGACGGCGGCTTTAAGGCAGAGGCCGGTCGATACCATTTGTATATCGCCGATTCCTGCCCGTGGGCCCACCGAACGATGATCTTCCGGCTCCTGAAAGGGCTTGAGAATATGATCAGTGTGTCGGTCGTAAACGCGATTTCAGGTGCGAACGGCTGGACTTTTGAAGAAGGCCACGGTGTTGTCCCCGACCCTGAGTTCGGCGCGGCATTTCTGTACGAGATTTACCAGCAGTCGGATTCCACCTATACCGGACAGGTAACGGTACCGACACTTTGGGATAAGACGCAGAAAAAACTGGTTTCCAACGAGTCGGGCGAGATCATCAGAATGTTCAATAGTGCGTTCGATGAGATCGGCGCGCTCGCGGGGGACTATTATCCGGAGAAACTGCGTGGCGAAATCGACGCGGTCAACGAACTCGTTTATGGCGCGATCAACAACGGCGTCTACCGCGTCGGTTTTGCAATATCACAAGAAGCTTACGAAGAGGCGTACAGGAAACTGTTCGCTGCGCTCGATCAACTTGAGGAACGCCTGACGTCTCGCACCTACCTCGTCGGCGAGCAACTGACCGAAGCCGATTGGCGGCTTTTCACAACGCTCGTGCGTTTCGACTACGTGTACTACGGCGCTTTTCGTTGTAACGAGAGACGTATCGTCGACTATCCGAATCTTTGGCGATTCGTGCGCCATTTGTACCAGATGCCCGGTATCGCCGACACGGTCGATGTCTGGTCGATAAAGGCACATTACTACGCGAGTGGCAAACTGCTGAAGCAAACGCAAATCGTTCCACTTGGCCCGCAGATTGACTTCCTCGATAAACCCACGACATGAGAACCCGAGTTAACGCAATGATGAACGGCACCATAAAACGTTTTTTCCGCATTCTTCCGATCGTGCTGGCCAGCGCTTTTTTGCTGTCCTGCGATGCCGGCCCTTCAGGCAACGATAACTCCGCGGTGGATGATCAACACTCATTTGCAGGCAAGACGATAACTGTTGTCATTGGCCTGGATGCATCTGCCGGCGGCACGACAGTCGGCCGCTTGCTCGCCAAACATCTTGAGATGAACCTGGCCGGGAATCCAACCGTCATCGTCAATAACATGCCAGGCGCATCCGGCCTGAATGCACATCTGCATGTGCTTCTGAGGGCGCCCAATGACGGCACGACTGTGTACTACGGCCCGCGTTCGTCGTTGGGCGAATTGCTCGAGTTACCGGGCTTTACATTCAAGTACAGCGAATTCACTCCTCTCGGAGGCGTGCAGATCGGCGGCTTGGTGATCTATGCGAGAACGGATGCGGTAACCGCAGGTGTCAGTGGGCCGCAAGACATAATCGCGACCGACACACTGCGCTTCGGCGGCATGCCCCCCGAACACGGCCGCATGATCGTTAGCACGATGGGGCTGGATCTGATTGGGGTCAACTACAGATACATTGCCGGTTATCCGAGCAGCGGCAACATTCGAGCGGCAATCATTAGCGGCGAGGTTAATGTGGCAACGGACGCCGCTCACGCGTATTTGAACCAGGTGGTGCCTGTACTTGTGGACGAGGGCCTCGCAGTGCCGATCTTTAGTATGCCGATGCTAAATAGCGACGGCGAAATGGTGCAAAACCCGATGGTTCCCGACGTACCGTCACTAGAGGTTCTTTACGAAACCCTCAATGGCGAGGCGCCGTCCGGAATTATCTGGGACTCGATTTCGACGCTGTTGGAACTGGATCAAACCATGCAGCACGTATTTCTTGGCCCACCGGGCATGGATGCCGCGGCTGCCGAAACCTTTCGTGACGGCCTCGAAAAAGCGATGGCCTCCAGCGCTTTTAACGACGAAGCATTGCGCATCCTCAGTTATGTCCCGGGACCTGTTGACCATGAGCGCCAGGCCAGGATTCTTGCGGCAACCGGCAGAGTTACACCAGAAGTTCTGGAGTACATCAAGGCACACATAGACAAAAACAGTCGCTACTGACCCCCATGCTGTGATGTACGAATGACCTTCTTTGGAGCAGAAGTAAATGTTTGAAGCGCTGATCGAGGGCTTTGGCCTCATTTTTCAGATTCAAGTGCTGGCGTATATCGCGCTTGGCTGCGTCATTGGCATTCTGCTGGGTGCGGTGCCGGGAATGGGCGGAGCAATCGGTCTTGTGTTGTTATTACCCTTTACGTTTAGCATGGAACCCGTCGCCGCGTTTGCCTTGCTATTGTCGTCATGGGCTTCAACATCGACCAGCGGTGCCATCACCTCTGTTTTGCTCGGCGTGCCGAGTACCGCAGCGTCGCAAGCGACTGTGCTCGACGGCTATCCCATGGCGAAACGTGGCGAGGCGGCGCGCGCCCTGGGGGCATCATTCACGGCATCCGCTATTGGCGGGGTCTGTGGCGCTGCCGCACTTGGCATTTCGCTGCCCTTGATTCTTCCAGTGATTCTGGCGTTCGAGTCCCCGGAGCAGTTCATGCTTGGCATGCTGGGACTCGCGATGGTCGGCTCACTGTCCGGACAGTCGATCGCAAAGGGCGTAGTCGCAGCCCTGTTCGGGCTGCTGCTCGCAACGATCGGGCTTCCAGAGTCACAAGCGATTCCGCGATACACATTTGGCACATTGTATCTGCTGGACAAGTTGCCGCTTATCCCCGTGCTGCTGGGACTGTTCGCAATACCCGAGATTATGGAACTGGCCCTCAAGAATGTATCGATCGCACGGACGGGGCAAAGTGGCGACACGCGAAAAGGCTTGTATGAGGGAGTTCACGACGCGTTCAAGCACTGGTGGCTGGTCGTTCGCTGCAGTGTCATTGGTGCCTATATCGGCATGTTGCCGGGGCTGGGTGCTTCGATTGTCGGCTGGGTCACATACGCCTATGCCAAACAGAGCGTCAAGGACAATTCGCAGTTCGGACAGGGCGACATACGCGGACTCCTTGCGCCGGAAGCGGCTAACAATGCACTGCGAGGCGGCGCGTTGATTCCAACATTGACCCTGGGCATCCCCGGCAGCGTTGGAACTGCCATCCTGATGGGCGCATTGATCATGCACGGACTGCGACCCGGGCCGGCCATGCTCAGCACCGAGCTACCCATGACATTCAGTTTCGTTTGGATGATCGCAATAGCCAGCGTTGCATCGACATTGATACTCCTCAAAACCGTCAACCAGGTGGCAAAGATTGCGTCACTACCCGGGCATCTGGTCGTGCCCGGCGTACTGCTTTTTGTTTTCATGGGCGCATGGCTTGGCGGTGCGTCCATCGGCGCATGGTTTAGCTGCGCGGCATTCGGCGTCATCGGATTCTTCATGAAGCGTGGCGGCTGGCCAAGGCCGCCAGTCATACTCGCGTTGGTACTTGGTCCAATACTCGAACGCTCATTTCAGATCAGCACCCGCATTCACGAAGGGCCTGGCTGGCTTGGCAGACCGATTGTTATCGTGTTGGTGCTGCTCATTATTACGACAATCTTTCTTGCAATTCGCAGCCATGCGAAAGAAAAACTGGCGGCTAAGGCAACTGCAGACAAAGCCAAGGCCAAGGCCGCCGAAAATAATCCCGTTATTTCACTGCCCTGTTCCTTGCTGCTTTTTGGAGCTTTCGTCTGGGCTGGGGTCACGGCACTGAATTGGCCGCCACCCGTCCGGCAGTTTCCGTTGCTGATCGCACTGCCCGGCGCTGTGCTGTCACTGGTCGTCATTATTCGCGACCTCGTGCATGTTTTTGAGAAGAAAAAAGAAGCCGGGAACTGGCAGCTAACGTTACAGCAGGCGAGCAAAGATGCCTGGCTCGCCGAGGCGCTGCCGTTCTTTGCCTACCTGCTCGGCATGATCGCTGTCACGCTGCTTGTTGGCCAAAAAATTGCGCTGCCCTTGTTCATTGGGGTTTACCTGGTACGTTGGGGGCATTATCGAAAACGAATCGCGGTGGCCTACGCGTTCAGCGGCTGGGCAATAATGGTATTTTTCTACGATCAGGTGATGAACCTGTTATTTCATCCGTCGTATCTCGCGCTGTGGCTACAACCGATACTTCCAGCAGCCGTTCCGGACTGGTTGTTCCTCTGACGCGTATCGCCGCAGCACGGGCGGCTATCAGTTCGATGTGTTCTCGAGAATCAGCACTGATGGCGCCGATTCCATCAACTCACGATAGGTGTCCATGTAGGCGAACATGCCGGTCGGGATATTCGCGCCGCCCAACACGATGTCGACATCGCCATCGCCGTCAAGGTCACCGACGCCTAGCGTCATCCAACGCCCATTCACCAGTTCCGGCGCAGTGTGGGCACTGAATTTCATATTGCCATCATTTTGCAGATAGACAAACGACTCCCGCTTTTCGACGCTGAAATCCGGAAAAAAGGAGATCGCGGCGATATCCAGATCACCATCATTATCGAAGTCAGCCGCGCGGGTCCCGAAGGCGCCATACATTGGATAAAAATACGCCTCCTCGAAGCGCAGTTCGCCGCGATTCAGGTAGATTCGAACCCCGTGGTAATTCTTTAGCGTGTTGTACGGATCCGAGTCGACGTTGTCGCCGTTCACGGTCAGGATATCCATCAGGCCGTCCTCATTGAAATCCTGCAACTCGAAATAGGTATGACCATAGGACGGATGCGTCTCAAACACCGTCGTGCTCGTAAACTGATTCTCGCCATTGTTGATCAGAATGTAGAGCCCTTCGCGCGCATCTGAAAGCAGCACCGCAATGTCCAGGTGTTGATCGCCATTGAAGTCATGGATCTGTGCTCTGACGGCGCCGGGACGACTGATAAGCACCTGTTCGCGGTAGCTGCCGTCGCTTTGCGACAAGTATAAAGCGACGTTACCTTGTCGTGTTCCGAATCCGCAGACCACAAAGTCGACGACGCCGTCACCGTTCATATCCGCTACGTCCATGGCTGCCGTGCGGTAGAGCCCGTCGATAACGACACTGATGCTGGCTGCATCGATTCCCTGGTCGAGCGGCGAAAGCCGGCTGATCGTCGCTACCTTCCGGGCCGATGTAAAATCACCCAATATGTCACCGATGGACGCCACGTAGGCCGCATCATCGACAAACGCAATGCCTACGGGCGACATCGCCGGACCGAATTTTCTTGGCTGCGCTTTGAGCTGTCCATCGCTGCCAAGAACGGCCAGCGTATTCGCAAAGGAATCGCCTATGTAAGCCTCACTTGTCGATTCTCTGATATGGACCATCGTTGTTACAGCCGGATCGGCATGGTAGTCGGACTGGACAATGTTGAACTGTGGCAATTTCCACTGCAGGGTCGGCTTGCCAGGCTGCGGCAGTGGCTCTGCTGGGGCAGACTCAACGTAGTAGTGGCGCAACGTATCCCAGTCACTCTCACTCAACAGCGGCGTATCCGGAATCATGTTTTCCTTGATCAGGTATGTCTGCTTCGACCGAACATTTTGCTGCGCGAATTCCGGGTGATCGGCCAGATAATCGAGATTTTCCATTCCCAGCATGTAGCCCATGTACGCCAGCGCTACCGGCCAGCTTTGCTTCGGCAGAATGTCTGGCGCCGGCTCGAGATGACAGGATGAACAATAGACATTCGCCAGTTCGCGGCCCTGCGACAGCCGTCGCTCGCTCTGAGCCTCACGGAACCAGTTACGCAAGTCCGGTGAGGCGATGATAAGCAGGCAGGCCGCGATTACAGCGACCCCAATGGCGACTTGTTTGCGATTGATCACTTCTTAAAGATACAAATGACGTTTGTGCTATTCGGCAACCCGGTTCAGATCCGGCAGATTCCACTCACTGACCGGAAGCGATTCCAGAATCGGATCTCCCAACTCCGGCGATGTTAGCAAGTAGAGACCCGTATCGGTCGCTGTCCATATGAGCTTACGATCCCATTCGATGAATACATTGTCCGTATTTCGAGTATAGCTTCCGGGCTCGTCGAGATCGCCACCCTGCGGAGGAATGAAGTAGGACGAAATGAACGGATACTGTGGATCGCTGATGTCATAACACTGCAAACCAGCATTAAAAAAAGTGTAACAGGTGAAATTGGGATCGGCTTTGCCCGGCGCCTTTAGGTGCGGCGGATTGTGCACGCCGAAACGGCCGCGCTTTTGACAAAAATTATCGTACGGCGCTTCTATGGGCGGCCGTGGAATGGGCAGCGTGGATATCTCGCGCGGATTTGCCGGATCGCTGATATCGATTATATAGGTGTGATGATACGGTTCATTGCAATCCGGGTTCAGCACTTCCGGCGCACCGATCACGAAACCCCTGTCTATTCTTGCGACGTCCACGGAGTGGAAAGCGATCCCGCCGGGTTTGTACGGCGCCTGAAAACGACCGAGTAATTGCGGCGCGCCAGGATCGCTCAGGTCATGCAAGAATATGCCCAAAGATCCCCATGGGCTAACGCCGAGCGTGCCGCCGTTCTCCTGTTTTTGCGGCACGTAGAACGCGCCATGCAGGCCCGTAAACGACTCCCGATCGCCGTGCTCTCGCCAGGCCTCGTAGGCTTCTTGCTCGTCCTCGCGTTGTCCGGGTAACCACCAGTTCGATACATGCTTCGGCGCCTCGGGGTCTGATACATCAATCACCATGAGTCCATGGCTGTGTACGCGCACCGGGCTTTCCTGATGCGTGAAACTGTCATCCGGTGCGGCATCGAGATAAGCGTATTTGCCGCCATCGTAGTAATCGCGATGCGTGCCGCCTCCCGATTGCCACTTGCGGGCGGGATCGCCCAGGTCGGTGCTGAATTCGGACAGGAGCTTGATGTCGTAGGGATCGCTGGCGTCATAGAAACGCACGCCACGGAGCCCCTCGTGTTGTTTTACTCTCGCCTCGGCGCCCGGATCATCGTATTTGCCATGCGGATATTCGGTGGTCGCCTTGATCAGGGGGGGCGCAGCACCTGTCATGAGAATCCACTTGCCAATGTCGGCGTTGTAGGCAAGCTGGATCTGTCGACCAACGAAGGCATCCTCGTTGATCACCACGGGGTTCAAGGGGTCGGTGACCTCGATGACGTCACCTTTCGGGATTCCTCCCTGAAACAGGAAGCGCCGCTCCCCTAGGGACATCATCTGCATTTTCCAGCGACGATTCTCGCCGCCTATATGGGCGCGCACCGCCATATTGCGAATATAGGTCGATTGATCCAGGTATGGCAGGCTGTCTGGCCGCGGATGCGGGTGCGAATTCGCGAACGCTATTACAGGAATAAAGGCCACTGCCAGTACCAGTGCCAAAACTGCGGATATGCATTGCTTTCCATCTACCGTCATTCCGGTTCCCCTTTTGTCGTGTCGACCCACAAACACGGATTCGCCCAACTGGCACAAAGCAACACCTAGTCTAGCCGAAGCGATTCACACAATGCAATCGTTTGCATTTTCTGCGCGGGCAAGTGTTTGATTCGCTGTGCAGCAAGATTTCCGGCTACGGCTTTTGCAAGCGCGCCGGCGTCAATGGCAGGTCGCGAATACGCATACCCGTCGCGCTCGCCACAGCATTGGCGATGGCAGCCGCCGTCGGCCCCTGCGCCGCCTCGCCGACACCCAATGACGGTTCATTCGGCTGCTCCATAAGCACGACCTCGACCTGCGGCACCTCGGGAAACGTCAGAATCGGATAACTTGCCCAGTCGATTGACTCAACCCCGGCATTCCCCAGGCGTACCTGCTCCTTGACGGTCCAGCTTGATGACTGAATGACACCGCCTTCAATCTGATTGATGGCACCATCCGGATTGATGACCAATCCGATATCCACGGCGCAAAGCGCGCGGTCGAGTTTGATCTGCCCGCTTGCAGAATCCACGATGACGCGCATCGCAATGGCACAATACGCACCCGAGTTCTTATACTGAGCCATGGCGATGCCGACACCGGCAAGCGGCACCTCAGAATCGAAATCGGCGGCTGCCATTTGCTCGCGAAGTTTCTCAAGAACGCCAATTGCACGGCGGTCTTGCAGATGGCGAATTCTGAACTCGATTGCATCCACTCCCTCCGCGTATGCGATCTCGTCCATGAAGGATTCAATTGCAAAGACATTCATATAGGCGCCCAGGCCGCGCAGTGCCGACACCCGAAGTGGCATCTGCGCTACCAGGTGTTTCGTAATGCGATGACTGGCAAACGCATACAAGGGCACCGCATTGCGGTCGGCTCCACCACGCGGCTGTGGAATATTGCCGACAGCCGGCAATGGCAAGGGCTTTGCTATTTGGCGGGCAGCCAGCAAGTTGCCCGCGCGTTTCGCACCCGCCGGCCTGATCGAATGCGTGCCACTCCAGACGTCGCACTGCCAGTCAACAATGGTTCCGCTGGCGTTCAAGCCCGCGCTGATTTTTGTGCTCATGGCCGAGCCGTAGGGCTCCCCCAGAAACTCGTCAGCGCGTGACCACTGCAAGCGTATCGGTCTGCCGGGCACTTGCATGGCGATCAAAGCAGCATCCGCAGCCGCATCGTCCGCACCATTGTGGCCGTAGCATCCTGCTGCCTCGGCGTTAATCAGGCGAACACTTGCTTCATCCAGACCGACCAGCTTTGCGATCGCCCCACGAAGCATAAAGACGCCCTGTGTGTGGCTCCACACAGTGAGTTGATCGTCGGACCTGTACGCGATTGCCATCGACGGCGACATCGATGCGTGTGCCTGAAATGGCCGTGAATAAACTGCGCTGACTGTCCGGGTGACCTCTCCCGGGCCGATCGAAGCGCGCTCAGCCACAGTCTTTACGTCCGCCGGCGCCTTCTTCAGCCACTCGCTGATCGTGCGCTCTTGCAGTGGCAGCTCTGCTGTCTCCCATTGGCATAAGCGCGCCAATGCCTTCGCCGCATTGACCGCTTGCTCCTCGCGCTCCGACACGACTGCCAGGAATGTTCCATCACGAACGATCTTGACGACACCCGGTAACTTCCACACCGCGTCAAGTTCCGTCGGCAGCTGCAATTTCGCGTCACGATCGCCGCTGCGTACGACCCTCGCATGCAGCATGCCAGCCATGCGGATATCCTGTATGTACGCGGCCTCAGCAAACACCTTGCCTGAAATGTCGATTCGCGGCAGCGATTTGCCGACAATCCGATAGTGGTCACGGTGCTTGGGAAGCGCAGAACCCGTTGCCTTCCGGGACAGACTGCGATCCGTGACTACGGCCCCGTAATCGAGCGCCGTTTGGACGCCGCCGACTAAAAATACGCCATTCCGAACATCGATTTTCTCGCTGTCCACAGCCAGTTTGTCGGCCGCAAGCTCAATCAGAATCGCGCGCACTTCTGCTGCGGCCGCTCGCACTGCGGCACCGCTAAGCTCTACAGACCGGCTACCGTTGGTGTATGCCTCGTTCGGCGATACAGCGGTATCGACATTGGCAACGCGTACGCGAGTGAACGAGACGTCCAGTTCTTCAGCCGCAATCTGTGCCAGCGCCGTCTGAATCCCCTGACCCAATTCGCACTTGCCCGGTGATAACGTGACCCATCCGTCCGCGCTAATGCTGAGCCAGGTATCAAGGTCCGGGTTCGCAGCCAGTGAGCCCGGCAAATCAACCGCGGTGGCCTGGGCGGCGACGACACTCGTCGGCGCGATGTTGAAATACAGAACGATGGATCCTGCACCCTGCAAAAAGCGTCGGCGGGTCGTCATGATGCGTCGCCCTTCTGCTCACTGCGTGCGGCAGCACCCACCGCACGCACAATGCGACCGTGTGCACCACAGCGGCAAAGATTGCCGCGCAACGCAGAACGAATCTGCTCGTCCGTCGGGGTTTTATTTTTTTGCAGCAGCGCCGCCGCCGTCATCATCATCCCGTTCGAGCAGTAACCGCACTGCATCGCCTGTTCCTTGATGAATGCGCTCTGCAGCCGATGCGGTTGCTGCCGATTGCCGAGGCCCTCCAGTGTAAGCACCGCACGGCCGGCGACGGCGACGACCGGCATGACGCAGGAGCGGACCGGATTACCATCCACCAGTACGGTACACGCGCCACACTGCGCCACCCCACAACCAAACTTCGGCCCATTCAATTGCAGGTCATTGCGCAAGGCAAACAGCAGTGGCGTATCCGGCTCTATATCGAGCTGCACTTGTTTGTGGTTAACGGTCAGATTTATAGTCATTGATGATCCTAGCTGTGCTGCGTGGCTGGCTGCCATCACCGTGCAGTTTTAAAAATAGTTTTGAGTGTTTGCAAACACGGCATCAAGCGAGTTAGATTTCGCCCAATTAACTATACGCTTTGCAAGAAAATTACTTAACGCGGGGAAAAAATGAGTAATACTGTCAGTCCAAAAATGATTCTCACGCCACCGGCTGTTCCCACGGTTGCGATACGCGGAACAGAGTCGCGTTTTCCCGTGAACCGGATATTTTGCGTGGGGAGAAATTATGCGGCACACGCTGAGGAAATGGGGATGACGGTTGATCGCGCGTCGCCCTTTTACTTCACCAAGAGCGCGTCGACTATCGTTGCATCCGGTAGCACAGTGCCCTACCCACCGGGAACCCGTAATTACCATCATGAAATTGAACTCGTCGTGGCCATCGACAAAGCCGCCTTTTGCGTCGCCGTCGAGGAGGCTTTGGAAATTGTTTTTGGGTATGCCTGCGGTCTGGACATGACACGCCGCGACCTGCAACTCGAAGCTCGGGAAAAGGGCCGACCCTGGGACCTTGGCAAGAATTTCGAGAATTCGGCTGTCATTTCTGAAATTGTTCCCGTGAGCCAATCGGGCCACATCCAATCCGGAGATATTCGCTTGTCGGTCAATGGCGATCTCAAACAAGTGGGCGACATTAGCGACCTCCTCTGGAGCGTTCCTGAATTGATCGCGGATCTGTCACGGTTCTATCACCTGCAGCCAGGGGACTTGCTGTATACCGGCACACCGTCCGGCGTTGGCCCGGTTGAGGCGGGAGACATCATCAAGGGCAGCATAGATCAAGCGGGCGAAATCGAATTTACTCTTGCTGCAGCCGAGAATACTCATTAGCTTGCCAAACTGCAATCGATTGCACCATAATGAGTAAGCGCTCATCCGGGGACCTCGATGCCAACAATATCGCGAAGAGCTTTTGTTAAAGCGGCAACCTTGGGCTCACTTTCCGTCAATGCAACTGCATTCGGTAAAATCGTCGGACACGACAACACTTTTGATTTTGTGGTGGCCGGTGCCGGACATAACAGTCTGATCACTGCCGCCTACCTCGCCAAGGCAGGGTTCAGCGTTATTGTGCTCGAGGGCCGCCCCACAATAGGCGGTGGCTGTAAGACAGCGGAAGTCTGCCTGCCGGGTTTCAAGGAGGACCTTTGCTCAAGCGTGCACGGGTTTATCCAGTCCAACCCTGTTCTGAGCAAGAACGAGCTAAATCTCTTTGAGTACGGACTTGAGTACATCGACCCCGATCCGATCATGCACACTTCATTTCCGGACGGGGCTTCAATCACGATGTGGCATGACATCGAACGGACTTATGCGGAATACGCGAAGTACTCGAAGACCGACGCGGACACGTTCCGGCTGTTGGTGACCGAGTACAAAGCCTATAACGCAGCGAAAAACCACGGTTCTGACACGCCGAATGCGGCTGTCTGGCAGCGCCGATTTGCCATGTCCGGATACGACCTCATCAACAAGACCTTCGAAAACCACTATATTCGCAGCTTCCACCTCGCCCAGGGGCGCTTCAGCAGCATTCCGGGTGCACACCCCGGAACTGGCAGTCAGTTATTTACAGCAATCCGGCATCAGGTCAAAGGACGCCCCATGCCCAAAGGCGGCTCGGGGATGCTGCCGGCTGCTCTGGGCAGGGTCATCGAGGCCAATGGCGGTGTGATCGAGACCAATATGCCCGTGCAACAACTTGTTATCGAGAAAGGCAAGTGCGTGGGCGTCGATTGCGTGGATGGCAGCCGCTACCGTGCCCGCAGGGCTGTTGTTTCAACCATCCACCTCAAGCACCTGATCGAGATGGCGCCAAAAAAGCTGTGGGGTGATAACTTCAGGGAAAATATACGGCTGCTGCAGCCGGAACACGCCATGTTCGCCTTCCACTACGCGACATCGGAGCCGCCCCGGTTTGAGCTTGCCGACGGCAGCAGCATCGCACCGGTTGAAGCCGCACTGCTGTCCAGTCCCGAGCGAATTCTGCTCGCGGACTACGAACACGCAACCGGGCAACTCAATCTGGATGACCTGCCGCTGCAAGTGGTTTGTCCAAGCATCGCGGACCCCACCCGGGCGCCAGCCGGATACCATACGCTTAAACTTGAGGGCAATTTGCCCTATGCGCTGAAAGAGGGACCGCAACACTGGGACAACATCAAGCAAGAGGTTGCCGCAGCTGTTTTTAATAATTTCCGGAAATTCTGCCCTAACCTGACCGAGGACAAAATCCTCGGTCGCTTTATTCAGAGCCCGCTTGATATCGAGCGAATGAATCCGGCTATGTGGCGCGGCAGCGTGCATGCCTTCGCAGCCGGTGCTGCGCAAACGGGTGCTATGCGCCCGGCGCCCGGCTGGGCGGATTACCGAATGCCTATCCCCGGGCTGTATCAGACAGGCGCTTGCACTGCCCCTGGCGGGTCTGTCCGCGGCCAACCCGGCCGCGACGCTGCCATCGTGATTCTCAAAGATCATGGCAGCAGTCTTGAGCAAGCGGTGGCCGGAAAAGCCGGGGAAAGACCTGACAATGCATAGACGCACAGCCCTGGGTACAGCGGCGCCATCCGCCAACCGCTGCAACACGACACCATGCGCGTTGCTGCTCGCGCTACTGCTGTGCATCGCGCCGAGCAGCGCACAACAATCTGCATCAGACCCTGAGCCGGCAGTGCCGGAGAATCTCGCGCCGCATGCCGCGCCCGTCCAGCCGCTGCCCTTCAGTCATAAAACGCACGTGTTACTGGGGCTCGAATGCCAGACCTGCCATTCCAATCCGGATCCGGGATCGCTGATGACGTTTCCAGCGACTGAAACCTGCATGTCATGCCACTTCGCCGTTGCCAGCGACAAGGCTGCGATCATGAAATTGCAGGCGTTTGCAGAGTCGGGACAGAAGATCCCCTGGGTGCGTGTTTATGCCGTCACACCGGGTGTCACCTGGAACCACAGAGCACACCTGGATTCCGGCACGCAGTGCGCAACCTGCCATGGCGATATCAGTCAGGCTGAAGCCGTAGCGGAGACCAAGGCCATTCTCGCGATGGCCACCTGTATAAGCTGTCACCAGGCGCGAGGAGCGGCGGTTGCATGCGTAACATGCCACGCTTGGCCAAGCGATCAACTCCTGGGGATTGAATAGTCGGGCACCGCTATAGGTCTATCGAGATGCTACTGCCGTTGAGTTTCGAATCACCAATTTGGGCTGCATTCTGAGTACACCAAGCCTGTTGCTCTCACCGCCAATTATGTCCAGCAGGGCTTTGGTCGCATGCGAGCCCATCTCGTATTTTGGCAATAACACTGTCGTCAGCGCGGGGCTCATTCGCTCAAGGAACAGAATGTCATCATAGCCACTTATCGATATATTCTCGGGAACAAGCAAGCCGATTTCCTTCATCGCGTCCATGCAACCAAGTGCCAGCAGGTCGTTGCCTGCAACGACTGCAGTAAAGCTGTTGTCTCGTGCCAGTAATTTTCTGAATGCACGTCCACCTTCTTCGATCGTGAATTTGTCGGTTGTCTCAACCAGATCGGAACGCAAATTGTGAATACGAAGATAATCCGATACGGCTCTTGCGCGTTGAAAACCGGTTGATGTGTGTTGTGGTCCGGCAATGTGCGCGATGTGGGTGTGTTTCAGACTCAGCAGGTGATCGAGCACCGACCGGATGCCGAAATCTTCATCGATAACGACCGCATCCACTCCATCCCGGTCGACCGTACGATTTACCAGCACGAACGGGATCTCGTTCTCGATACATTCCTCAACAACCGGGTCCGTCCGCCGCGCCGTCGCGATAATTACACCCTCGATCGAGCGTCCCTGCATCATTCTAAGCGCGTCGCGCTCTTTCACTTCCTCATCGTCGGTATTCGCAGTAATGACCGTATAGCCGAACGCCTCGGCTGTATCCTGAATGCCGCGGATTATTGGCGGAAACACAGGATTCATCAAATCCGGGATCAGCACACCAATAGCAAAGGAGCGGTTTTGCTTCAGTGAAGATGCGAGAATGTTCGGGTAATAACCAAGTTTCTCGGCAGCCTTTTCGACCTTCTCGACCATTGCCGGTGAAATCTGGTCGCGTTTCGTGGAGCTAAGGGCCCTTGAGACAGTCGAGTGATGCACATCAACTAAATTGGCGACATCACGTATGGTTACTTTTCTTTTCGCTTTGCGCGTCATTCGGTCAACTTATTTGCTGATTGAGGGCCTTGACAGGAAAGATCGATCATTATCAGGAAGAATTCACATCGCCGTATTGCTCGGATAACAGCGAACCGAAATAGAATGTTTTTCGCAGCGCCTCGCGCTCAAGAAAACGCGAAAACCATTCTCCAACCTGTTCGCAATCCGCCCACAATTTGCTCAAGCCGATATCGTTGAGGCGCACGACAACCGGAATTATGCAGATATCGGCCAGACTGTATTCCCCGAGAAGCCACGGCCCGTCGAGCTGCAGCTGTGATTCCATGCGCTCTATTGTCATTCGCAGACGGTCTTCAGCCTGTTGCATTTCTTCATCACTGTAGCCTTTGCGACCCATTCTCAGGAAAAAATCCTTGCGCAGCGGCTTCGACTCGCCAAACGCGATGAACTCTTCGTCGGTCATTTTCTGAAAATGCCGCAGGAACACTCGATTATAAGATGGCACGCGAACGGCCGGCGCCGACACCTCTTCGAAGAATCGCATCCACTCACGCATGTGCGCCCGGCCTGCCGTAGTCACCGGAGCCAACGGAAACTCTGGAAATAACTCGTCCAGATACTCAATGATGACGGACGAGTCGGTAATGATTTCGTCGTCGTGAACCAGCGTTGGCACAACAGCATTGGGATTGAGTTTTTTGTATTCCTCCGTTAGCTGATCGCCTTTGAATAAATCGAGTTTTATCTCGGAAAACTCCAGGCGCTTTTCCCAAAGGCAGATGCGCACTTTCTGACTGCACGTGGACTGTGGCGCGTTATGCAGAACAAATGACAAGAGCCTCTCCCGGGGCATAACGAAAGCAAATACCCGTCGATCTAATCGAGCAGCAAATTCGGAATAACCAAAGAAATCCAGGGTACATAAGTAACCAGCATGAGTACCGCAAACAAGACCAGCAGCCATGGAAATGACGCTTTGATCGTGTCTTCCAAAGACAGCTCCGCTACGCTCGCCGTGACAAACAGGTTCAGGCCCACAGGCGGCGTCACCAGGCCAATCTGCATGTTGATTATCATCAGTATCCCGAGGTGCGTCGGGTCAATGCCCATCTCCATGGCGATCGGAAATATTATCGGTGTGAGAATCAGCACGACCGATGTTGGCTCCATAAAATTGCCGGTAATCAGAAGCAGGACATTGAGTACAAGCAGGAAGCCCCATACCGGCAGACCCATTCCAACAATAAATTCAGACGCCATCTGCGGGATTTGCTCGGTCGTCAACACGAACGCGAACATAAACGCGTTGGCAATAATAAACATCAGCATGACGGTGATCTTCGAGGAATCGATCAGGACTTTCGGCACATCGTGTATCGTGATGTCCCGGTACACAAAAACGGCAATAAAAAACGCGTAAATAGCCGATACCGCTGCAGCCTCCGTTGGCGTGAATATTCCGCCATAGATACCACCCAGAATGATCACAACGAGCATCAATCCCCACAATGCTTCGCGAAACGTCTTGACGACGGTCTTGAAACTCGCGCGTTCTTGACGAGGCATATCTTGCTTACGGGCGATTACCGCGACCGTGATCATCATTACCAGGGTCAGAATAATGCCCGGCAATATGCCGGCGATGAATAAGCGGCCGATCGACGATTCGGTTACAGCGCCATATACGACCATCACGAGAGATGGCGGAATCAGGATACCCAAGGTACCCGCGTTGCATATGACACCCGCCGCAAAATTCCGCGTGTATCCCGATGCCACCATGCCGGCGATCATAACGCTGCCGACGGCAACCACCGTTGCGGGCGCCGAACCGGACACTGCCGCGAAGAACGCACTGGCCAGCAATGCCGCCATTGCAAGTCCACCGCGAAAGTGCCCGACGAGCGCATTGGCAAACGCAACCATTCGCCGAGCAACGCCGCCGGTGGTCATGAACGTACCCGCCAGAATAAAAAACGGCACCGCTAAAAGCGGATAGACCTGCATCGTGTGAAAAAACTTCTGGCTCGACGATAACAGTGACTGGTCGCCGAAAATCAACATCGTCAACACGCTGGCAAGGCCGAGCGACACCGCTACCGGAACGCCGATGAACAGCAGTAGGAAAAGCGCCGTCAGAAGAAACAGAGCTGTCAAGGCCTGTCCTCCGAGCTAGCCAGACTTTCATTTGCCGCGGGTGGCTGGCCACCATCGACATTGCCTGCACCGTTCCGAATCAGAAGCCATCCCGCCTCGGCAAAGCGATACGCAAGCAACGCAAACCCAAGCGGCATCGGCGCCGTCAATAACCACTTCGGTGCCGGGATGTCTCTGGCCGCATTGCCAAGTGTCATTAGACGATCAACCAGGACAGCCGAGCCGTACAACATCAGCAGCGCGTACACGAGGCAGACGAAAATTGCGACTAAGGCAACGTAGTGCCGCAGCGGTTCCGGCAGCTTCCTGGTCAGCAGGTCGGTCGCGATATGCGTCCCCGTACGCACGCCATAGGACATGCCGACCAGTACCAGTGCCGCAAAGGAGTAAGTGGTCGCCTCCAGCGACCATACCCAACCGCTGTTGAAGACGTAACGCATCACGACCTGAACAAATGTCAGCACGGTCATGAAGCTCAGCAACGCGGCCATAAGCCACTCTTCCAGGCGATCAATCACTTTGCGCACAGGCCTTGATTCAGTCAATTTATTTTCCGTACGCCTCGGCCGCTGCGATCACGTCGGCACCTATATTGTCCGAAAACTTGTCCCAGACTGGTCGCATAGCCTGCTGCCAGCTAACCCTCTCCTCAGTCGTCAGTTCGGCCACTTCTGTGCGACCCGATGCTGCGATCTTCTCCTTGCCGGCGAGATTAATACTCACAGACTGTTCGTTGGCCCAAACGCTGACTTCCTGAACGATGGTCGCAAGCTCGTTGCGAATATCGTCCGGCAACGCATTCCAGAAATCCGGATTGACCGCAAGCAAATAGCCAAGGTAACCGTGATTCGTTTCAGTCACATAGGCCTGAACCTCATAGAATTTCGACGAGTAAATGTTGGACCAGGTATTCTCCTGGGCATCGACCGCACCGGTCTGTAGCGCCTGATACACCTCACCGAATGCCATCTTCTGTGGGTTGCCGCCGATCTGCAGAATCTGTGCCTGCAGCACATCGGATTCCATGATGCGGAATTTCAAGCCTTTCGCAGCTGCAGGAGTATGCATGGGCACCGGGCCGCCAAATTGTTTCATGCCGTTGTGCCAGAAGGACAGACCCAGTAATTTTCGGTCGACCATTGAAGTGAGCAACGCCTGCCCATGATCGCTGGATTGAAATTTCTCAACAGCTTGCAGATCCGGGAACAGGAACGGCAAGTCAAAAATCTGAAACTTTTGCGTCAAGCGATCCAGTTTCGACAGCGAAACAGCGATCATCTGAACTTCGCCGAACGCGAGCGCGTCCAGCGAGTCATCGTCGCTCATGAGCTGCCCGGACGGGTACACTTCGACCGTGACACGTCCGGCCAGCCGCTCTTCGACCACTTCTCTAAACCGATCTGCGGCCTGACCCTTGGGCGTGGCTGGCGCCGTTACATGCGGAAATTTGATCAGGATAGGAGCATCGGCGGATTGCTTGTCGCAGCCCGTCAAGAGTACAAGCACGCATACCAGGGCCGCGCTGCCAAGCTTGCTGATCGCTGAAATACCTTGCTTTCTTGTATTCATGATGTCCCTTTGTTTTGTAATTAGTAATAGCCCGAGACGACAACGATTCCCGCTACACCCATATTTTCGACGAGTGCGGTCAGGGGAGCATTAGCTCAGGCTGTTCGATATATTGCTTAAAAGAATGCAGAAATTCTGCGCCAAGAGCGCCATCGACGGCGCGGTGGTCAACGGACAAGGTACAGTTCATCACTGTCGCAACCGCAACTTCTCCCTCTCTGACAATTGCCCGCTCTTCGCCCGCGCCGACTGCCAAAATACACGCCTGCGGTGGATTGATAATGGCGGAAAACTCACGCACGCCGTACATGCCGAGATTGGATATTGTGAAGCCCCCACCTTTGTATTCTTCGGGCTTTAATCGCCCCTCTTTGGCCCGCGCTGCGAGCTCTTTTACTTCAGCAGAAATCGTTGCCAGATCTTTGCTGTCAGCCTGAAACACCACTGGCGTGATCAGACCTTTCGGCGTTGCTACTGCGACCGCTATGTTAACGCTGGTAAAGCTGAGCAATGTATCGTCTGCCCAGCCCGTATTTGCCCCGGGTACATCGCGTAACGCCAATGCACAGGCCTTGATAATGAAGTCATTAACGGAGATTTTCGAAGCCTTCGTTGCTGACTCATTTGACTGCCTGCGCACATCGAGAAGTTTGTCGATCTCGCAGTCGATCGTAAGATAGAAATGCGGAATCTCGCGTTTCGCTTCACCCAGCCGACGTGCGATCAAGCTGCGGATTTTATCGGCCGGAACTTTCTCGAAGCTGCCCGCCGGCGGCAGTTCGGCTGCCGAAGGCCGTGGTGTTGACGCACTGACTTGCGGGGTCACCGCACCCTGTTGCGCAGCGCTTGCCTCAACATCGCCGAGAACAATGCGGCCATCGGGACCGCTGCCTTCGACACTGGCAAGGTCGATACCCAGCTGATCGGCAATTCGGATTGCCACCGGACTAGCGAAAACACGATCGCCTTTGTCGATATCAATATCCTCATCGGGGGCCACTTGCTGAATCTGTTCTGCGGCGGCCACACCCGCATCTGAACTGCCAGTCGCCACGGCAGAGACTTTCTCTGTGCCAGGATCAAAACCCTCCAACGCGTCCAGCGTCTCGTCATCCAATAACAGTATGGCAATCGGCGCATCGACGCTGACCTCATCGGGTCCTGCAGCCACAAGGATCTTGCCGAGAATGCCGGCATGCTCAGCTTCCAGCTCAATGACCGCTTTGTCCGTGGACACTTCTGCAATAATGTCGCCGACCTCGATCTTGTCGCCGGGCTCCTTGAGCCATTCTTCTATGGTGCCACCTTCGAAATCAGCGGTCAGGGCGGGTAGGAATATTGTTTTTGGCAATGTCGTTAGTCCTGTTTAATTAGTTAGTGTCTGCGTGCCTGGATTTGCCGGGTGCCACAGGCGCCTCGATGTCTCTTCTTCATAGCCCTTGCCGTCGGGATAACTCACTAGCTCGAGTTGCATTCCCCATGGCGACAGGAAATAGACCCAGGTCTGTCCAGCACTCGGTCCCGCGGTTCGTACCGTTGGTTCACCGAGCACCCGGATTCCTTTGTCTGTCAGAAAAGCCAGCGCCGCATCAAAGTCATCCACATAGAAAGCCAGGTGGTGGCCGCCAACATCGCTATTTTTTGGCTGATTCGTGTTTTGATCAGGCGCATCGTATTCAAACAGTTCGAAGTTCGAGCCGGACTTACAGCGCAGAAACCGCAACTTTTTCATCACAGTCCGCGGATGTACATTCAGCTGTGTCTGCATCCAGTCGTCGTCGAACTGAAACGGACCGAGCTCATAGAATTCTTCACAGCCAATAACGTTGACAAAAAAATCGACAGCCTCGTCCAGATTGGGCACCGTGAATCCGATGTGATCCGTTCCCCGCAGGCCCGGTAATCCTTTGCTGTCCGTTACCACGTCGGCTTACTCCTGAGCGTCCGGATTCGGCATCAACTGACCGCCGCAAAAGAGCGGCCCATATCAGCAATCATGTTTGCAAAACCGCGGCGTATTTCTTCTTCGCCGACGAATGCGGCTCGTTCCAGGACCTTGGACACGCTAGGCGATGCTTCACCACCGTGTATGCGTTTGACCGGTTGATCCAGGTAATCAAAAAACCTTCTCTGCAGTTCGTCCGTCACCATCGCACCGTAGGAGGTCGTCAAAGGACCCTGCTCAAGCACGACGACATTGTGTGTCTTGCGAACGCTGTTGCCGATCGTATCCCAGTCCAGGCCGCCACGATCCAGTGAGCGAAGGTCAATAATCTCCGCATCAACACCCATTTCGTCGGCGACCTCGATCGCTTTGGACACCATCGAGAGATAGGTCAGCACGGTAAATGCTCCACCGCGGCGCACAACCTTGGCCTTACCAAGCGGTATGTAGTAATCAAAATCGGTTTCCGAGCCCAGACCTTCGCTTTGATACAGGTCAACATGCTCGAGCATCATGACCGGGTCTTCGCACAGCAATGCGCTGTTCATTAAACCGACGTAGTCGAACGGCGTTGATGCTGCCACGATGCGCCAGCCGGGCCACATCGCAAACATACCCGCTGGGTCCATCGAATGCTGCGAGCCATAACCGGACCCGAGCGCAATCTTTGTTCTCAGTACCAGCGGCACATTTGTTTCACCACCAAACATGTGACGCGCCTTGGCAATTTGATTGAACAATTGATCGGCAGCGACCAGGGAAAAGTCGGGATACATTAACTCGACGACTGGCCGGTAATGGCCATCCATTGCAACGCCACCACAAAGGCCGACAAATCCATGCTCGGCAATCGGTGTAGGAATGCAGCGATCCGGCCAGCGATCTGGGATGCCCTTGGTCGCACCGTTGGTGCCACCGCGCAGCTTATGGATGTCTTCACCCATGACGAAGTAACGATCGTCTGTTTCCATGCGACGCACCATGACCGAGGCGATCGACTCGATCAATTTAACTTTCGCGAGCTCACCGCTAAACGATTCCTGTTCGACAAAGCTGATACCGTCAAATTCCGACAGATCGCCACGCAAGCCCTGGTCGCGAAAGCTGACATCGGGCCACAGTGACGGAATGATGATGCGCTTGCTTCCTGCCGGCTCAGTTAATTTCGCGGACGCGGCTGTTGCCGCGGTCTTCGCCGACTGCTGGATCGTACTGAGTCCTTCCTCATCAAGCCAGTCGCGGGACATCATCTCGCGCGCCATCCGTGCCAGCGGATCACGCTCCCGTGCCGCGGCCTCTTCCTCTTTGCTTCGATAACCAAACGCGCTGCCCGGCAAGCCACCGCCATGATGGTAATAACGATACACATCGGCCTCCAACACCGCCGGTCCTTTGCCGGCCCGCAGTAACTGCACTACTTTACTTGTAGCCGCGCGAACTGCGATTGGATTCATACCATCCACGCGGAATGACGGAATGCCGAAGCTGAGGCCACGGGAGGACATGCGCGTCTCTCGGGCCTCTTCGGCCAGTGTCGTCGACACGGCATATTGATTGTTCTCAATAAAGAAACAAATTGGCAGGTTATACAACGCGGCAAGATTCAACGACTCGAGCACGTTGCCAATATGACAGGCCCCGTCACCAAAAAATGTAAATACGACCTCACCGTTATTCTGCCGCTGCTTCGACCACGCAGTACCGTTGGCCAACGGTACGCCGCCCCCCACTATCGCGTTAGTGCCGAAGACGCCGGCATCTTCCCATCGAAGATGCATGGAACCGCCGCGGCCTTTGCAGAACCCCGGGCTTAAGCCCAGAATTTCCGCCATCGTCCGGAAAAGCAGATCATTGACTGCCGCGGGTATCGCTTTGCTGCGCGGGTCATAGCCCTCTGCGTCGACATAATTCAGGGACTTGGCGAGAAACAGATGGTGGCCGCGATGCGGGCCGTTGATGGCGTCACCGGTATTCAGCAGGGACATTGCGGCGACTACCGCGCCTTCCTGACCTACGCTGACATGCATCGGGCCGTGCGCAAGACCCTCCCTGTCGAGATTTAGAACTTCTTCTTCGAACGCCCGAATCAGATGCATATGATTCAGCATCTTGAGCAAGCAATGCGGACCCGCCTCATCCCAATCGGATGGCGTCGCGGTGATTTCCAACCACGACGCGTCGAGCTGTAAGGTCTTCGATTCAGACATCTAAATATCCTGTTGTCTTAACTGCCGCCGCAACTCCTGGGATTGGAACTACCAATCGACGGCGATATATTTTTTCTCTAGAAATTCGTGCATCCCGTCCTGCGAACCTTCGCGTCCGAGGCCGCTTTGCTTCATACCACCGAACGGCGCCGCCGGATCTGAAACAAAACCGCGATTGACACCGATGATTCCAGCATTGATTTTCTGCGCAACGGCCATTGCGCGACCGACGTCGCCGCTGAATACATAGGCCGCCAGGCCAAAAATGGTTCCATTCGCGCGAGCGATCACATCACTCAGTTCATCGAACTTAACGATCGGCGCGACGGGACCAAAGATTTCGGTATGAAGAATTTCTGACTGCGGATCAATATTGGTGACAACCGTTGGCTCGTAGAAAAACCCGGGGCCAGTCGGGCGTTTTCCGCCGGTAAGAATACGGGCTCCGCCCGCAACTGCTTCATTGACAAGATGCTCTACCTTGTCCCTCGTACTCGCATTGACCAGCGGCCCTACGTCGACACCCTCATCCAGTCCAGGCCCAAGCTTGAGATCGGCCATTGCTGCGGCAAACTTATCGGCGAACTCATCACAGATAGACGAATGCACGTAGAATCGATTTGCGCCAATACAGGACTCACCGGCATTGCGCATTTTGGCAATCATCGCGCCGGCAACTGCCTCATCAATATCGGCATCGTCGAGCACGATAAAGGGCGCGTTACCGCCCAGCTCCATCGAACAGTTCACAATCCGCTCACTCGCTTTCGCAAGCAAAATTCGACCAACTTCGGTCGAGCCCGTAAACGACAGTTTTCCGACTCGACTGTCGCTCAATATTCGATCCGAGATTTGCGACGAGCGATTGGATGGAAACACGTTGACTACACCGGCGGGTACACCAGCATCCTCCAGCAAGCCGGCGAGGGCCAATGCAGTCAGCGGCGTTTCCGAGGCGGGCTTTAGTATGACCGTGCAACCCGCGGCCAATGCAGGAGCGATTTTCCGGGTTGCCATCGCGGCAGGAAAGTTCCATGGCGTAATCAGGAGCGATACGCCAACCGGACTGTAATCGACCAGGATATAATTGGCGCCGGCCGGCGAGCGACCGAACTGACCCATCGTCCGGGGTGCTTCTTCTGCGTACCAGCGGAAGAACTCGGCGGCGTAGGCCACTTCCCCCAAACCTTCTGCCAGCGTTTTTCCCTCTTCCCTGGATATAATGGTGGCGAGGTCTTCTCTTCGCTCCGTCATCAATTCGAACGCCTTGCGCAACACCTCGGCACGCACGCGCGGCGACGTCGCCGCCCACTCCTCTGCAGCTGCAAATGCAGCATCCACTGCACTGGTCGCGTCGTCGGCGGCACCGCTTGCAACGTCCGCAATCACTTGCTCTGTTGCCGGATCGACAACGGAAATTCGCTTTCCATCAGCCGACGGAACCCAATGACCGCCGATATACAGATCCGTCGATATGGAACTGATCAATTTATCTGACATTTTTTCAGCCGTAATTGAATGCTATAGCGAGGTAAATGGATTTAGTACTGGTTAGCAACGAATAATTCCTGGGCCGGGAACAAAGTGATCACTCTGCAACCATCACTGGTGACAACCACTTCTTCTTCTATCCTGGCTGCACCGTTGCCGTCTGCCGCCGGGCAATAGGTCTCAAGGGCGAATACCATGCCTTCCTGCAGTTCAAACGGATTGTCGAACGAGACCAGCCTGCTGATGATCGGTCTTTCGTGTAACGCAAGACCGAGGCCGTGTCCGAATTGCAGGCCAAACGCTTCCATTTCGTTGGCGAAACCAAATTCTTCTGCCTTCGGCCACAAGGCTGCGATCTTGTCCGTCGTGAGACCGGGCCGGACCAGGGCGATTGCGGAATCCAGCCACTCGCGCGCGGTCTTGTAAGCATCCACTTGCGACGGCGTCGAGAAACCCACATTCAGGGTTCGGTAGTAGCATGTCCTGTACCCCATGTAGGACTGGATGATGTCGAAAAATGCCTGATCACCAGGACGGTACATGCGATCCGTGAAATTATGCGGATGCGGTGAACAGCGCTCGCCGGAAACTGCGTTAATCGCTTCCACATCGTCGGAGCCATTGTCGTAAAGAAATTTATTCGCCAGGGCGACCATTTCATTCTCACGCATGCCGGGCTTTAGATGTTCGGCAATTTCGTGGTACGCGCCATCGACGAGAGCTGCAGACATATTCAGCAAGACGATTTCATCCATGCTCTTGATTTGTCGCGCGTCGAGAAATACTTGTTGCCCGTCACGAATATCCAGTCCTTCTTCCTGCAGTGCAAACAGCATTGGCGGTTCAACAACGTCGACACCAATCGGCATGTCTGCAACACCTTCGGCCTTCAACAGGTCACGAATCTCTTTCGCGGCATTCTTGAAGAGGTTTGCCTCCACCGGAACAGAGCCGCGCAAGCCGAGCATGCCTGCCTTGCAATGATCCTTCTTCAACCAGGGTGCATACAAACGATGATGCGCTGCGGCCGAACCAAAATCCCAGAGGTAGGGATTGGCATTGCCGGTAAAGAGCGCGTAACGGCAGATCTTGTCGCGACTCCATTCGCCAATAACACTGCTCGTCAGGTATCGAATATTATTATTATCGAAGCACAGCAAAGCACCTAGTTCCGAATTCTCCAGCGCCTGCTGGGCGCGGGCTATGCGATATTTGTGCAAGCGTCGAAAATCAATGCGCTCCTCGAAATCGACGTGCATCCGGCCGGGCGCGGCGATCGGCCGATCCCAGTTCCAGTTTGGCTGGATGTCCTCAGGACGAATGATGACGGGTTCCGTGGACTCGATTACTGACATGTTTCACCCATTGGATGGTTCTTCGCTATTTGGCAAATAAAGGGAATGAACTGAGAAATCGGCTGTCTGGACCCAGCGTAATAGCTGGTCTGCAAACGTGTGCATAAAATCTTAGTACATATCCCTCGCAGAAGCAAACACCCGCAGCATGGCGCTGCGTGGCGCGATTTCCGGCTCTGCGAGCTGCGCGTACTGGCCACTTGGTTGTGATGAACAGGTGACCGGAAAGCTTGACGGAGCGTACTCCCGGCAGACAAACTAGCGTCAAAGACACACTGAGACCGGACGATGCCAACCTACACTTACGAAACCATTCCGAGCGACCCGAGCGAAACGCCACGGCGTTTCGAGACCACTCAACGCATGAGTGACCCGGCTTTGACTACGGATCCCGTGACCGGCCGACCCGTCCGCAAGATCATCACCGGTGGCAATGGCATCAGGTTGGGCGTACTCAGACGCAGCACAGTGGTTGATAAGAAAAGCCCTGCAGCGACCGCTTGCGGTTGTGCGACCGGCAGGCCGCATCGGCACGCGTGAGGCGGGCCTCACTGACGGGATTCGCTAGAAGTACTCGCGCAGCCTGGCCTCGATCACCTCGGCTTTCGCGCCGTAACCAAATACGTCGAGAAAACGGCCCTGCCGGTCCATCAAGAACAAGTACGAGCTGTGGAAGACACTACCAGGGCCGGCAGCTCCGTCGTTCGCCGGCTCAACTCCGTAGGTGACATTGAACGACTCGGCGACGGCATCCAGTTGCTGCCTGGATCCGCTTAGCCCGACCAACGATGGATGAAACGCCGCAACGTAGCTTGCGAGTCGCTCCGGCGTGTCATGCTCGAGATCCACGCTGATGAAAATGGGCTGCACATTGGAAGCGTCATCACCCAGGCGCCGCATTGCGCGAGCGACCTCGAACAGCGTCGTCGGACAAACGTCGGGACAGCGAGTAAATCCGAAAAAGACCAACCGCAGCTTGCCATCGAAACTGTGTTCGGTGACAGATTGGCCCTGCTGGTCAATCAGCTCGAAGTTGCCCTTGACGACATCCTCGGCATAAACCAGCGAACACAAGACAAGGGTGCACAGAATCAGCCGTCGACGCACTCGCGTTAATCGGAAAACGAGATTGTTTTTTCTTTGTTCCATCAGTGACAGAGATTATTTGAAATCGCCAGTGCGGCCGGACCAATGTCGCGCGGCAGACCGACGATCGACGACGTCCTGGTTCGACTTTGCATGTCGAAAAACACCAAAGACCCGCTTTCCGGTACCGGGATTGCCAGCGTTCGGGAATCGGAAGTCACTATACCATCGAGCGGCGCACCATCGAGCTGGTAGCGGGCCGTCACGTTGCCATTATCGATGTCTATGAATGCGATATGCCCGAATTCACCAACCGCGGCGACGGTCGTGTCCAGCCAGCCAGGGTTGATAAACGAGGGATGTTCGACTGTGGGAACCGTATATATCGATTCGCCACTCGCGGTTGAAATCGCCGTCATCGTGCGGCCACCGTTGTTCGGGACCAGCATGTAGCGTCCGTCGGCGGTACCCCAGGGTCTACCCGGACTGGCTCCGACACGGACTTTTCGCAGCGTCGCGAAGCTCGACAAGTCGATCATGTGCACGATGCCGGCTGACGCTTCGCTGACGAAGGCGAGCGTGCCATCGATGCTGCGCGAGATCGCGGACAAACCTGACTGCGGTTCCGCCAGCACAATGCTCTTCCTTTCTGACCAGAGATCGACTGCATTGAAGGTTCCCCGGGTATCGTCCACCCAGAATAGGGTCGCGCCGTCGGCGCTAAACGTGAATCCTGATTCGGTTCTTACGTCGTCCACAGAAAGCAGCACAGTCCGACGGCGAAATGCGTGAACCTGCAGCCTGCCTGCTTCTTTGTCGAAAATAGCGACTGTTTCACCCACTGGGCTCATTACAACGCTCGAGGGTGTCAAGTCGAGTGGATAGTTAATGGGCATCAGTTCAGAGGAGCTCAGGTCGATCAACGTCAGGCTCTGTTGTGCTGCATGAGCGATGACCAGCGCCTGCAGTCGTTCAGACACCGTCACGGAAGAGGGTGCTTTTTTCAGCACAATGGTGTGTGCCAGGGTCCTCTGTTGCAGATCGATGACGAAAATCGACTTGCTGCTCATGCTGGCCATGAATGCATAGCGCGCTCCGTCGTCGAAGAGCGCAAATGCCGTTGATGAAACTGCAAGGCTCAGCATCAGGCTTGCCGCATAAACACCCATCGTTTTCATAAACACGATATTAAGTATCCAGGCCCAGCCATGGATAGATCAGATCGCTGAGGGCATGAAAATTATCCGTAACGAGCACAACTCCGAACGCAACAATAACCAGCATGCCGACAAATCCGATCATCGGCGCATACTGATGAATCTTCGACAAAAGCGGCATCGTTCGGGATAGGAAAAATGCCGCGAGAAGAAACGGAATAACAACACCCATCGAAAAACCGAACATGACCGTGGCGCCAACCAGCGCACTACCCAGGGAACCGACGTAAATCAACAATGTTGCAATGATCGCGCCGCCGAAACATGTAATACAGCCCAGCGAAAATCCGACTGCAATCATTGCCGATCCGAAGTATGAGGCTGCACCGCCGGATGGCGCTGCCAGCATTTTTTCAGGTATCACGCGACAAACAAGCGGCGCCCGCGATCGAATACCAATCCACAGGCCCATCAGGATCACAATAATACCGGAGATGACGCTGAGTGTAGGACTCCAGATGGCGAAGAACATTTGCATCTGTTTGCCCGCGTGCCCGATTCCGGCGCCCGTCAAAGTGAACAATGCGGTCAGACCGGCAACAAATGACAACGCCACTTTGAGTAGCTTTCGTCTTACATCGGCCGGAACTGCGACGGCATCGCGGCGCAGTTGATCCGTCGAAAACCCGGTCAGCGTAACCACGTAGACGACAAGAAGTTGCAACAGACACGGCGTAAGAACAAACGACAGCAAGCCGGCCGATAAGGCCAGTACCATGACCGGTGTCCAGCGGCCAGGGTTCACAAGCTCGTCCGGGTAATCGAGCGGTAGCTCCCAGCTCACAACTCGCGGCGCATTATCGGGGTCCCAGGTATTAAAGAGACGCAGCTCGAGATCCGTCGAGTCGTTCGCCAGAACGGGCTGACCATCATCGCGGTATGCCGGAAAACGCAGCGTTACGACACGATGATGAAACACTTCCAGCGGTCCTTCGACGTCGAAAGGCTGGTATTTCTGTCCGTCTACTGTCAGGACCGCGGTGGGTAATTTCGTTGGCAGATCTTCTACATGGGTGGTTTCGGTAATCAGAAATACAAGGTAGAGATCCGGTCGATATTGCGTGACAGCCCGGGCTCGATCGGTAACTGAAAAATACTTCGGCGTCGCGTAGAGCACATCGACCTGCGCCTCTCCTGTTCCAAACGTCGTGCGATTCAGGAATTGACCGATACTGATCGCGTCGCGCAGTTTTTGCTGCTTGACGCTGCCGCCGACCGTCGCGATCAGGTTTTGATCCTTAATATAGTAGGGAAAAACCAGCCAGCTGGCCGCAATTAACAAAGTAAGCAAGATCAACAAGGCCGTAACGACGGCCTGATGCCTGGAGAACCACGTACTGCGCCCCGAGGGCTCGACAGAAGGCATGCCGTTTGGGAGTGATGTAATCTCGGCGCTCATCGGGCAATGCTCATCGTATTGTTTTTGGCGTCAGTGGCTGACGAAACAGCATGGAACTCTGCGGCACTCGCGGCAACGCGCACTGTGAAGAACTGATCTTCAAGCTTGCAGTCAGTGCAATACAGCGAGAATTCACCCTCTTCTTCCGGGGCGCGCCACTCGAGAGTGCCACTGCTGCGGCTGGCTATCATCAGATCGTCGATATCCATGTTGTCACTCTTGAACGTGTGCGGCTGGATACTTGCGTTCTGGATAATCAGTTGCACCTTCGTACCCGGCCGTATGCTGATTTCTCCGGGTAGAAATCGTCCGCGCTTTGCCAGTGTCCGCACAGCCTGCATGCTTCCCAGGTTGCCGACATACGCGGCAACAGCCTTGATCTCATCATCTGTGATCACGTTCTTAATGACGATCATTTCACCGGTTGCGTCGATCGCCGCGCGAATGGTGCCCTCTGTAGCACCGCGGATATAGGGCCCCACGCCGACGTCACCTTCCGCATACTCCCCGTGGCATGTCTTGCAGCCCACTCCGGCAATGCTGTCAAATACGTTGACCCCCTGCGCGAACTCTCCGTGTTCATCTGCCTTCACGGGAGACGTCAACACGAGCGCTGTAATAGTCAGTTGAATCCACAGCATTAGCATTACCGATGTCGCTTTGTTCATTAAACCCCCTGTCGTCGCAAATTATTCAGATGTCGCAATACGATTCCAACGATTAAAAATCGCCAGCGATAATTCTTCTCTTAAGCTCCAAAGCACTTCCGTGCAGACCGTTCATGTCAGACAGGTTTTCGCCCGGCGCTTGCCAGCCGTCAGGATAAGAGACGAAAGCACCGGAGTGCGTGCTGCCACCATTTGGCAACGGAATTCTTGCCGTAACTTCTTTGAGATCCAGATCGAAAACAACAACCTCGAAACTCGCATTGCAGCTTATCCATAGCTCGTTAGCCTCGGGATCCGGATGCAAAGTGCCATGGTCCCCGCGTATGCATCCCGTGTAGATCTGATCCATGGCGCGCGACCCTGGAACTTCCATTGTCGACGTGTCCACCATGCCCAGCATTTTTCCCCGGTTATGCGACTCTTCACCTTTGCCGATCGTGTAGATATAGCGGTCGTCCCAGCCAAAGTGATTGCCGTACGGACCGTCGACTCCGGCGCGCTGTTCACTCACTATTTCTTCTGCTTCCAGGTCCAGCTTCATGACAATGCTGTTACGTGCGCCGGTTATGTACGCGTATTTTTCGTCGCTTGAAAAATTCACCCAGACCGGCGCGCTGTCGGGAACGCTGATCCATTTCTTAACGCGCCAGTTCTCAGGATCAATGATCCATATTGGGTTGTCGGTAAGGTGCTTGCGCATGTCGAAATCACGGTAACGACCCGTGCCGATAATCAGTTTACCGTTGGGGGACGCGAAATAGAGGTAGCCTTCGCTGCCCTGTTCCTGGTGCGAAATACTGCCCACGGCGCGGTTGTCATCGGCGGGGTCCAGCACGAATAAGGGCTGCGACCAGCCGTACAGAATAACGCGTTGTTCGCCTTCCGGGCTCACATACGACTTGGCGTGATGTGCCTGGCCCGACAGCTGTATGACCTTGTCAATCTTCAGGGTTCTGGCATTGATCACAAGGTAGCGGCCGGCGTGTCCGTCGGTTGTCGTAGTGAACGAACCCTCGCCGGTTGGCAAATAGATCCACTTGCCGTCCGGCGACACGCCCAGACCGTGGGGCTCGAATACGTTTTTCCAGCCCCACGACAGCACATCGTAGGTCTGGCTCGTAACGACCTCGCGCGTGTCCGCGTCAATGATCGCCAAACCTGGGAGCGTAACGCCACTCAGCAAGCCGCCGTAACCCGGACCTTCAGTCGTGATGAAAACCAATGGATGTTCTTTCGCATCCCAGGCATCCGGGCCGCTCGAATCGAAGTCGTACTCGAGTTCGACCCCGACCTTTTTAGTCCATTCATTCTCCCAGGCCGCTTTTTGCTTCGCAGTAGCTGGCTTGGGTGCGGCGGCGTTCACTCCACCGGAAAACAGGCAAATCGAAAAAATGAAGGCGGTTAATACCGCACCTCTGGCTTGGAAAGGCGGCATTTTCATTGTTAGTCCTTGCTAGAGCTGTTGGAATGAGTATAGCTTCGGGCTGCTGTTGCTGCAAACGTGTGCATAATGCTCATTTGCAGTGTATTTTCAGCACCTGTCAACGCGTAGAAAGCTTACATGCAATGTTCATTTGCATCCGAAATGGTCCTGACGGACTCCTGCTGTCGCACGATAGCCCGTATCTTAGGCGGCATTACTGGAAACGATGATTTGGTCGCCAGGGGCCGAATGGAACCTTGGCTACGCCAGCTCGCCCAGCTTGCCTAAATCGCTGATATCTTGCACCTTGTGCAAAACAAGTCGAGCTGGCTGTGGGCTCTGAAACGCCGACCGGGGTGCCGGGGACCGTTGCGGCGGGATACACGACGTTGCAGCAGTCAAACTCTTGTGAACCCATCCGTCTACAGCGATGTTGTTAAAGAGTTGCTCAGTACTTGAAGTTTTGACTAGTGGCCTATCCGATCGCAACGCCGCGCCAACCGCTGCGATGAACTTGCTACTGGTACTGCGGACAGCCAGAGAATATCAGCGCTTCTCAGCTGATTATCATATTACACCTTGCGTACCGTCGCCACGACTTCTGCCGTGCCCTTCCAGCCGCGTGGGAAAACCCAGCTATCTCCGGCTTTGATCTCGGTTATCTGGCCAGATTCAGACGTGAGGATCCAATGCCCCTTCAGCAAGTGGCAAAACTCGGTGATCTCAAGGTCCAGCTGGAGTTTGCCGGGTTCACATTCCCAAGTGCCGGCCGTCAGGTTTCCTTCCTCAAAAAAACCGCTATCTGTTTGCGCCGGCAGATCGCCAATCGGTGTACCAAACGACTCCACGGCGACCAGGTCCGTGAGCGCCGTACACTGCTGCTGGATACTGATTTCTGGCATTTTTTCTCCTCGTAACGAATGCTATGTCCTAGCCTTCTTTAATAATGCAATTGTCAGCTTTGGCGTACACACCGAACTACCGGGCCTACACGCTCTGCGGCCACAGGTCGGCCGATACCATAGAGATACTGGAGACGGTTCGAAAAGCCTACCTGACTTTTAAGCGTGATTAGCTATTCCACCATCTTCGCAGAGTCTCGAAGAATCTCTGCCAGTCGTCTCACGCCAGGGCCGGCGCCGTCTGGATCAGCGAGAACCAGATACATAGTAACAATACGCTCCCCGCCGCCCTTCAGCGGCAGAGGCTTTAACTCGCCAGCTGCCATCTCTCGCTGAATTTTGTGTACTGGAAACCACGCGTAGCCATAACCACGACAAGCGGCGCCAATTGACGTCGGCATATTACTCACGGTCCAACGCTGTTCGCTTTGCATGGCGGGTGCCCTTGAGCGTTTGGAACCCGATTCACGCACAATCAGATGCCGGTGACGCCGCAGATCGTTGGCGGTCAATTCGCCTTTCTGTTGATGCAAGGCGTGATCAGGATGCGCGACAGGTAAGAACTTCAGCGACATGATCGGCTCACCCAGAAAGCCGACCGGAACATGCGGGGTCAGCGCGAGTGCGGCGCGACCCTGTAGCAGATTTTCCTGCGTGCCACCCAGCACGGACTCGTATAACTCAATGTGAGTGTGCGGGCTGTCCTCGCCAAATTGCGCGAGTCCTTGTAGTAGCAACCAGGTTGGATACAACACTTCAACGCTCAGCCCGATGACCGGCTCCCATCCGGCTGAAACCGACTTCGCCACCTGCTCCAGTCGCGCTGCCTCCTCCAACAGATGCAGCGCTCGCTGGTACAGGAGTTCACCGGTGCTGGTCAGCACCGCGCGTCGACCCTGAATCTCGAACGCTGACACATCCAGCGTCTCTTCGAGCTTTTTGACGGCGTAGGTGATCGTGGACTGGCTCTTGTTCAGCGCCTCGGCGGCCTGCGCGTAGCCGCCAGCGTCGACAACCGCGGTCAAACTGCGCCATTGCTCGAGTGAAATACGGGTTGGCCTATTCATATCGATTTTTTCGATGGGTTTGACCGGTATTTTGCCATTTATTATTGAGTAAATAAATCATTAAATAGCGTCAATGCAAACAACACGAGCTCGGAGATCCCAATGAAAACACTACTTTT
>Ga0209988_10000048_pt1 | contig 57682 bp, 43 predicted proteins | sample N075metaG_FD_183115 | JGI IMG/M metagenome (GOLD analysis project Ga0209988, IMG submission 183115) | Deep subsurface microbial communities from Kermadec Trench to uncover new lineages of life (NeLLi) - N075 metaG (SPAdes) (version 2) | ecosystem: Environmental > Aquatic > Marine > Ocean trench... | reverse complement strand
CTGCTGACTGCCGGCTGGATGTCCGCCCGCTATCCGCTGCTGGTGGACCTGACCATCGATGCGCCGCGCGAGATCGTCGTGATCGGCCTGGTAATAATCCTGCTGACACTCGAAGCGCTGCGCCGTGCAACCGGCCTGGCACTGCCACTGATTGTGGTCTCATTTATTAGCTACGCGGTTGCCGGACACCTGATCCCCGGCCCGTTTGCTGCGCAGCAGACAAGCTGGGACGTAGTGGCCGGATTTCTCGCGTTCGATGCCAATGCACTGCCTGGCGGGCCGTTGCTGATCATTTGCAATATCGTTATCAGCTTCGTGTTTTTCGGCAATTTACTGCGTGTGACCGGCGGCGCAGAATATTTCGCAGAGCTGGCGCAGACATTGATGGGACGATATCGCGGCGGGCCGGCGAAAGTTGCCGTAGCAGGTTCCGCGCTCTTCGGCTCCATTTCGGGCAGCGCTGTCGCCAATGTCGCCGCAACCGGCGTAATAACGATTCCGATGATCAGGAAGAGTGGGTACTCCGCGGAGAGTGCAGCCGCGATCGAAGCGGTCTCATCGACGGGCGGCCAGTTGCTGCCACCCGTAATGGGCGCGGCGGCCTTTCTGATGGCCGATTTTCTGCGCATTACCTATGCAGAAGTGGTAATAGCGGCGCTCATTCCCGGAATTTTGTATTACGTTTCGCTGTTCATCCGGGTTGATCTGCTTGCGGGGCGTGACGGCTACGCGGGACTGGATCCGGAGGAGATCGGCAGCATGCGCGACCTGGCGGGCGGCTGGTTTTTTATACTGCCATTTATCGCGCTCGTAGTGGCACTTTTCGGATTCAATCTCTATCCACAATCCGCCGCAATCGTGGCAAGCGTTGTCCTCGTGGCAAGCGCCGCGATATTTTCATACAAGGGGGAACGGCCGAACCCGGCAAAGATTGCCGAGGCAATTCGTGCGACCGGCTTTGTCGTGTTCGAACTTATCCTTATTTGTGCGGGCGCCGGTATCGTCATCGGCGTGTTGGCGAATTCTGGCCTCGGATTTACGTTTACCAACTCCCTGTTCCTGCTCGGCTCCGGCAGCCCGATCCTGTTGTTGCTGCTCGCTGCCACAGTTTGCATCGTTCTCGGCATGGGTCTGCCGACGCTTGGCGTCTACGTACTGCTTGCGACACTGGTTGCTCCAGGCCTGGTTGAGGTCGGCATCGCGCCGATCGCTGCTCATTTGTTCGTCCTGTACTACGGCATGATGTCGATGATCACGCCGCCGGTTGCGGTCGCGGCGTTTACGGCGGCCGGCATAGCGGGCGCAGATCCGATGCGCACGGCAATCAACTCGATAAAAACAGGCTGGCTTGCCTACATTATCCCTTTTGCATTCGTATTCTCTCCGGGACTCACTATGAATGGCAGCCCTGGCCTCATAACGATCACCGTCGCGACGTTTGTCGTTGGCATCTTCCTGATATCGATCGCGATGACGGGCTATTTCCTGCGACCGATCGGTCTGGCCGTGCGCATAGTTGCCTGCCTTGCAGGCTTGTTACTCTGGATACCTGTCAATTCATTTGCGTACGCCGCCATCGTGGTTGCAGGCGCGGCGGTATCGGGGCTACTGTTGCTCGCCTATGAGATCGTGATGTCCGCACGATCCGATGCCGTTTCAGGGGCCAAAAACAATGCTTAAAATCGACATATACAACCACATCATGCCAGGCCGTTTTTTCAAGCGCTTGAAGGAAGTTTCGCCCAATCCATCGAACATGCAAAACCGGGTGCGCCAGGTACCGATGATGACGGATCTCGATGAGCGCTTCCGGGTCATGGATTCGTTCGACGAGTACTGTCAGATATTGTCACTCTCGTCACCGCCGATCGAGATTTCGGCCGATCCAAAATACGCGGTCGAACTGATGCAAATGGCGAATGACGAACTGGCCGAATTGTGCAACAAGTACCCGGACCGCTTCCCGGGATTCATCGCCTCGCTGCCATTTGTCAGTACTGATGCGATGCTGGACGAAACACATCGGGCCATGAAGGAACTGCGTGCGGTTGGCGTACAGTGTTTCACCAACGACCGCGGCAAAGCAATGGATGGCGCCGCGTACCTGCCATTGTACGATGCGATGGCCGAATACGACCGGCCGATCTGGGTGCATCCGACGCGTGGGCCGAATTTCCCCGACTACCTGACGGAAGACGTATCGCAGTACGAGATCTGGTGGACCTTCGGCTGGCCCTATGAAACGAGCGCGTTCATGGCGCGACTCGTGTTCGCCAAAATATTCGATCGGCTGCCGAACCTGAAAATAATCACACACCACGGTGGCGCGATGATTCCGTTTTTCGAAGGGCGCGTCGGCCCCGGCTGGGATCAGTTGGGCAAACGGACATCCAGCGTCGACTATTCCATTCTGTTGAAGGAACTGAAAAAACGGCCGCTCGACTATTTCCGCATGTTTTATGCGGACACCGCGGTATTCGGTTCAGACTCTGCCACACGCTGCTGCCTGGATTTCTTCGGGGCCGATCATGTCCTGTTCGCATCAGACGCCCCGTTCGATCCGGAAGGCGGAACGATGTACATCCGCGAAACGATTCGCGTCATCGATGCGCTCGATCTTTCTGAAGAAGATCGCCGCAGAGTTTATCGCGACAACGCGGTGGAAATGCTTGGACTTACCCTGAACGACTAACTGAATCGCCCGCTGGGGCGGGCTCCTACAGGCGGGCTCCTACAAATAAACCGGCCACGCGGCATTACCGAAATTGTCCTTGATCGATGCGAGGACCAGGTTGGATTTAACATCTGTCACGCCCGGAAATCGCAGTAGCTTTTTCATTGTCAGTTCACCAAAATGATCGATGTTTCTGGCTGCGACTTTCAAAAGATAGCCGTGCGTTCCCGAGATCGCGACACACTCGACAATCCATGGCACTTTCCTGACTGCCTGCACAAATGCATTGGTGTCCGCTTCGCTGCGCTGATCCAGGTTGACCTGCACATACGCAACTATTTCGAGGCCCAGCTTGCGACGATCCAGGAGTGTGGAATAGCCGGTGATCACGCCATCTTCCTCAAGCTTGCGCACTCTTCTGAGGCAAGGCGACTCCGACAAACCGACTTTTCGCGAAAGTTCGGTATTCGAAATACGTCCGTCCGCTTGTAACTCGGTCAGTATTTTCCTGTCTGTGAGGTCGAGATCAGCCACCTTGATTTTCCACTACGCGCTCGAACTGCGCTCACTACTCCCAGGTGGGAACGATGACCGCAGGGCCCGCGCGCCGGGTAAACCCGGCCACATCAGTTTCGATGAGCGACTCCCAACTCTGCATCGCTTGTGCCCACTGCGGCTGCAGATCGGCGAGCCGGTCGCGCTGCCCCTGGGTAATCCCCAGCACAGCCGAATCTACCTGCTGATAAAGGCCGGTCAAAAACGCATCCAGCCTCGGTGCAAAATTCAGCACGTCCTGGTTGTTTCCCCGATGCGGGGTCGTCACCATTTCCTGCCATTGCTTCAGGGCCGCCAGCAAGCCCTCGGCGGCCTCGACCCGCTCATCGTCACCGGCGTCATCTGCCAGCGATTTTCGTAATTCGACCTGTTTGCGAATGCCCTGCAGGCTGTTAACACGCTTGTAGATGCCATCAATCATTGAAAACGTAGTGGCAAGGAATCTCTGCTGTTCCCGGACTTTTTGGTCATCGTAGGAGTTGATCGGATCCCACTGAATCTCGATCGTACTTTCCATGACCAAATCTCCGAGGGTCAGGCGCAGACCGTAGGTACCGGGGGCAACCCTATAACCCTGAATCGCGTCATCATCGCGCGCCGCGCCGAAAATAAATTCGTAATCGACAGACGTCGTCGAACGGCGTCGCAGGTCCCAGGTAACACGATTGATGCCCTTCTCGGCCGGGATCGTGAAACTCGCGTTTTCACCGCCGCCCTCGACACCCTTTTCTTTGTCCGTCTTCAGCGTTCGTATCACATCGCCGTCAGCACTCAGAATTTCGATTTTGAGTGTCTGCTCATCGAGGTCCGGCTCCTCCGCCAGCGAGTAGTAGATAACGGCGCCGTCAGGCGCACTTGGGGCGAAACTTTCCCCGGCGCTATTGCGCCCCTGCGTCGGCGTCAGACGATACGCCAGGGAGGGATCGTAAAGATGTGCTACGGCGGTCTCATGTTCAGCCGCGTACTGTCGCAGTGGTGCAATATCATCAATCACCCAGAACGCCCGTCCCTGAGTAGCCAGCACGAGATCGTTGCGGCGCACCATCAGGTCCGTAATCGGCACGATTGGCAGGTTCGTCTGAAATGCCTGCCAGTCCGCACCGCCGTTAAATGAGACGTAGAGTCCGCGCTCCATGCCGGCGAACAGCAGGTCAGCTCGCTGCGGATCCTCCCGCACGACCCTTGTAAAATGATCAGTCGGCAGACCGTCGGTGATCCTGGTCCAGCTGCGACCGTAGTTGGACGTTTTGTAAACGTAAGGCGCGTTGTCGCCCTCCTTGTATTTCATCGCAACGACATAGGCAACCGAAGGCTCGTGTGGCGACACCTCGATCGAATTAATCAGACCACGACCGACGCCGCGCGGCGTTACATTGGTCCAGCTGGCGCCACCGTCCCGCGTGACGTGCAGCAAACCATCGTCGGTTCCGGCCCAGAGCGTGTTTGCGTCGTGCGGGCTCTCCGCGATAGCGAAAATCGTGTTGTAAATCTCGATGTTCTCATTCGTATAGGGGCCCGACCCCTTTCCCTGTTTGTCTTTTTCGTCGCGCGTCAGATCCGGACTTATTTCCGTCCAGTGGAAGCCGCGGTCCTCAGACCGCAGCAGCACGTTGGCAGCGTGATAAATCACCTGCGGATCGTGAACGGAGACGTGAATTGGCGCATTCCAGTTGAAGCGGTACTTCTGCTCGCTTGCAACCACGCCGAGGCCCAGCTCCTCATAGGCCTTGATCGAGCGGACGGTTCTCGTTTCCGTATCGAATTCCTGGATCAGGCCCAGGTAGCAGCCGGCGTAGGTAAAGCGCGGGTTCTCCGCATCGAAAGCGACATGCGCGCTTTCGCAACCGCCGTGAATTTCCCAGTCGTCACGTCCGATGCTGCCGTCCCGGGAACGGCTCCTGATCGCGACCGTCGAGTTGTCCTGCTGGCCCCCGTAAATTCGGTACTCGAACTGGTTGTCGGTATTGACACGGTAGAACTGTGCGGTTGGCTGATTGTCCTGCCGTGACCAGCTTTCGCCACCGTCGAACGAGACGTTCGCCCCGCCGTCGTTCGCATTGATCATCCAGTCTGAATTGTCCGGATTGATCCAGAGGTAGTGATTGTCCCCGTGCGGTACCTCGACCGGGTCGAATGATTTTCCGCCGTCGACAGACTTGAGGAACGGTGAGTTAAGAACGTAGACGGTATTTTCGTCGTTGGGGTCGGCAAAAATATGCATGTAGTACCAGGATCGCGCGCGCAACACCCGCTCTTTGTTCACCTGCTCCCAGCTGTCGCCGCCATCGTCGGACCGATACAGGCCACCGTCGTCATCCGCGGCCTCGATGATCGCCCACACGCGTCCCGGCCTGGCCGGCGATGCAGCCACGCCGATCTTGCCCATGCCCTCGGGCAGGTCTTCAGTCAGTCTTTCCCAGGACTCGCCGCCGTCTTGCGAGCGCCAGATACCGCTGCCCGGACCGCCCGAGCGTAATTCCCAGGCGGTCCGCTGGTTGTCCCACATCGCCGCGTAGAGTATGCGCGGGTTACTGAAATCAAGCGCCAGGTCAACCGCGCCGGTAGCTTCGTTCAGTGGCTCGAGCACACGCCGCCAGTTAGCACCGCCGTCGGTGGTTTTGTAAATGCCGGTATTCGATCCGGCACGGTAGGCATTGCCTTGCGCTGCGACCCACATGATGTCCGGATTTTCAGGATGAATTCGTATCTCGCCGATCTGCTTTACGTCAGCAAATCCGATCTGCGTCCAGCTGGCGCCGGCATCGGTGGACTTGTAAACACCATCGCCCTGCGAGGACGCGATATTGCGAAGCGGCGATTCCCCCATGCCGACCACAACGACATTCGGATCGGATGGCGCGACTGCAATTGCGCCAACCGCAGCGGTGCCGAAGTCGTCGTCAGAGATGACCTGCCAGCTCGCACCGGCATTGCTCGTTTTCCAGACTCCACCGGTAGCACCCATGTAATAAACGTGCGGGTCCTGGCGAACGCCAACCGCAACCATCGCCCGGCCGCCGCGGAACGGCCCGACGTTGCGGGCCTGGATGCCGTCAAAGAATTCCCGCTGCGGATCGTCCGCTGCGCTCGACAAAATCGGGCTCGCGAGCGCTAACGCAATGCAAGTGAAGATTGTTAATGGTCGCATGGTGTTTCCCCCAACGAATTTGCTGATTCTTGTTGTTGCGCGATCGAATGGCCGGTATTGCACCTGCAGCTCCCGCAATGATCTTCGATCATCACCGGCACGCTACGCACGGCAATTTTTCACTTACTTTTGCTGAATATGTAGCAGAATACACTAGGCCAAGCCATATTTATAACAAGAAAAGACCTGACACGCCTCAGTATCTGTCCTAAAATTGCGTAACCAATAAGATGGTCATCGAACAGTTGCTGGGACTGGCTTACGCCAGCATAACGGTAATTGAGTTATTAACCACGGGTATGGTTCAAGTGCTTATCAGGCACTCGAAATAATAGGGGAGATTCAGACATGGCTATCAATAATTTTGGACATCGCAAGACGTCGTATTTAGTTCGTGAGTTCATGCGCATTGCTGCTATCGGTGCTGTGGCTACCGTTATGGCGGCAGGCGTGGCTTTTGCACAAGAGACCGTGGACCTCGACGAGGCCGTTGATGAGATCATCATCACCGGGTCGCGGATACCGCGTTCGGGATTCGAGACACTGCAACCGGCGACCGTGCTGAGCGGTGAGAACCTGCAGCTGCGTGGCGCCATTAACATCGCCAAGGCCCTTAACGAACAGGCCGGATTCGTGTCACCCTCAACGTCACCTATCGGTGGCCAGGAGCAAGAAGCGACAGGCCAGAATTTCGTTGACTTTCTCGGTTTGGGCCAGCAGCGAACGCTTGTGCTTGTCAATGGCCATCGGTTTCCGGCCGGCGTGGCGCCCAACGGTGACGGCGGACTGTCAGTCGACCTCAATGCTATCCCCGAGATCCTGATAGACCGGGTTGAGACGATCGCGATCGGCGGCGCACCAATCTACGGCTCGGACGCTATCGCCGGCACGGTCAACATCATCCTCAAGCAGGACTTCGAAGGACTGAATTTTACCGCTTCATTCGGCCAGTCGCCGGAATTCAACGATGCAGAAGAATTTCGCCTGGGAATAACCTGGGGCGCCAATTACGATAACGGGCGCGGCAATCTCGTGCTGTCAGCGCAAACCACCTCTTCGCAGGGTCTGAGATATACCGATCGGCCGGCCACCGCGACGGACATTGGATTTGAAACTCCGGGAGATCCGAATTCTCCGTTTAAACTGGAGCTTTTCCAGGACCTGACTGTCGCGGTTGATAACGTCACTGCTTTCCCGCTGTACTTTGGTGATCAGTTCGCCTTTGGCATTTTCGGCAATGGTATCGTACTCGATATTAACGACCCGAATTCGCCGATAACGCAATTTGACCTGGACGGAAACCTGCTTGCGTTCGTGCCCGGTGGCGGCACGGGGTCCGTTATCTTCCAGGATGGTGGAGACGGCCTGAAGCTATCCACTTTCACTTCGCTTTACACGGATAGTGAGCGCTATAACTTCAATCTGTTTACGAATTACGAGATTACAGATTCCGTTCGCTTCAAGGCTGAAGCCTGGTTCGCGCGCACCAATGCAACAGAGCTCATCAACCAGTCGGGATACAACTCACCGGCGTTCGGTGGCCTGCCCAATAACGGCTATGGCAATGTCGGTAACGGACCCATACCGGTTCTGATCGATAATCCGTTCCTGCTGCCAGCAACGCGAGCGACTATCCTGGCAGCGCTCGATGTCGTGCATGATATGAACGGCGACGGTGTAGCGGATCCGACGATCGATACCGATGGCGACGGCATAGCGGATGCGGTTGGATTCTGGCGCGGCGGCCCATTGACCGGTATCGTCGGCGCCAACCCCAACAGCTCCAAGCGCGATACCCTCCGCGCCATCATTGGGTTTGATGGAGATCTGCAGCTTGCGGGCCGTGACTATGTCTGGGACGTCAGCTATGCCTGGGGCCGAACGCAAAGTGACGACACGTCGACTGAGATTATTCAGACCCATTTAGAGCAGGCAGTACAGGTCGTCACGGACGCCAATGGCGATCCCGCATGTGCGGATCCGTCGGGCGGCTGCGTACCGATCGACGTTGTTGGAACTGCGTCACCGGAGGCTGTCGCATACGTGTCGGCCCTGGTCACCGATGTAGTGACCATCGAGCAGCGCGTGTTCGAAGCCAATATTGGTGGTGACATTTTCGATCTTCCGGCCGGCCCGGTCGGCTTCGCCGGTGGTTTTCAATTCCGTGAGGAATCAGCATCCTATAATCCAAACGACCTGGCAGAAAACGGATTCGCGCGCGATCCCCTGGTAGCCGTCGTCGGTAAATTCGATTCGACGGAATTCTACCTGGAAACCGTCATACCGCTCCTTGGCGGCGATCTGGATACGCCTTTGGTTGAAACACTGGATTTTGAGGGCGCCATCCGTTTCGTTGATAACTCTGTAGCGGGCAACGATACAACCTGGACCGCAGGTTTGCGTTACCGCCCTGTCGAGGACATCGAATTCCGCGGTAACAAGACGGAATCCATCAGGGCGCCATCCATCACAGAGCTGTTCACGCCGACATCGGTCATTGCCGACTTCGCGGACGATCCGTGTGACCAACGTTTCATCGACCAGGGCAATGTCCCGGCTACCAGGGCGGCCAACTGCGCTGCCGATGGCATCGTCCAGCCATTTCAATCCTTCATCGTGAATGCTTCGCAACGCGGTACCCTGTCGGGAAATCCGAATCTTGAAAGTGAGATCGCAGAGTCGTACACATACGGTGTCATCGTAAGGCCGCGCTTCCTTGACGGTTTCACGGCGTCGGTCGACTTTTTCGACATTGAAATCGCGAACGCGATCGAGAGTCTGACCGTCGAAGATCTCATGATCGCGTGCTACGACAGTTCGAACTTTGCGGGCGAAGCTGCCTGTAATTTCTTTCAACGGGACGCGGCCGGCCAGGTCGTCGGTTATCAGTCCGGTTTTGTAAATGTTGGCCTGGTCGAGTTTACCGGTATCCAAACGGTGATGTCCTACGAGACAGAAATTGGGCGTTTCGGCGACTTGAGTATCGGTCTGACTCACCTGTACACGGACAAGCACATAGAAACACCGGGATCGGGCAATGCCGTTCAATTTGATGGGGAAATCGGCGAATCTTCGAACCGCATCAACGCCAACGTGATCTGGTACTACGGCGACTGGACCTGGTTCAACCAGATCAGGTGGCTCGACAGTGCGGTGTTCGATAATGCCGACACGGAATTCTCGCGTACTATCAGCGGAGTAGACGACTGGACGGTATTTGACACCAGTGTTGTCTATGCGCTCAACGACAATATCGCGCTGCAGCTGAATATCGACAACCTGTTTGACAACGATCCACCGTTCGCCGCGGTTGCTTCCGCCAACGGAATCAGGGCCTATTTCTCGGGTATTCGCGGGCGCTACGCGACATTCACGATGCGGGCAAATTTTAACTGATAAAAACCAGGGCCATCACTAATAAGTTGGCTCATTCGAATCGGTGCCTGGACTGGATATCTATAGGAAAGACAGTCCAGGCATCTTTCAGGAAATACCAAAAAAAACCGGCCCGCAGTCGGGAGGGAAATCCATGCATCTGGACGGCGAGACATTAACGGTTGATCAACTGGCAGAGGCCGCGTATCAGAACACGGCGGTCGAGGTTTTTCCGGAACAGGCCGCGCGCGTAAAAGCATCGCGCGATCTTCTGGATGGCTTCGTCAAATCGGGACGAGTCATTTACGGCGTGACTACTGCTGTCGGCGGCTTCGTCAACTGGCTCATTCCCGAGGAACTGGCCGAGCAGCTGCAAAACAATATTCTGCGTGGCGTTGCGACCAACATAGGTGCAGACCTCGCCGACGTCTACGTGCGCGCGGCGATGCTTTGCCGCATCAATTCGCTGGGCCGCGGTATATCAGCCATCAGTCCCGAAAATTTCGAAAAGTACATCGCTGTTTATAACTCAGGGATAGTGCCATGCGTTCCCGAACAAGGCTCACTCGGTGCCAGTGGCGACCTCGGACCACTTGCTCATATTGCGCTGGTCGTCACGGGCGCGTGGCGCGCCAAATACGAAGGCGAAATTATGCCGGGGGAAGAAGCACTGAAACGCGCCGGGCTAACGCCTGCCCGGCTTTCTTACAAAGAAGGCCTCGCCATGATCAATGGCACATCGATGATGGTCGGTGTCGCGGTGCCGGTCGTCTACCACACAAAGAAGTTACTGAAACAATCAGCATTGATGGCGGCACTAACGCTCGAAGCGCTGCGCGGCAAGATCATGCCCTACCATCCGGCAGTACATCGCCACAAACCCCATCCCGGACAGATCAAAGTTGCCGAGGCAATCTGGACGTCACTCGGCGACAGCAAGATGGTCGTGCAGGACGAGGAAGTTGACGCCTGGCTGTCATCGATGCGATCCGGCGAACCGCAAGGCATGGATCAGCAGATTGAAGACGCATACTCGCTGCGCGCTGGTGCTCAGATTCTGGGTCCGTCGGTGGATGCACTGTGGCAGGTTGACCGCACCCTGCAGATCGAAATTAATTCCACGAACGACAATCCGCTGGTCATCGTCGAGGAAGGCAACGTATTTCACAATGCACATTTCCACGGCCAGTATGTCAGCCAGGCGATGGATCATGTCTCGATCGCACTGACTAATGCCTGCAACCTGCACGACCGGCGCATCGATCGTTATCTCGATCCCTCTAACAGCAATGGCCTGCCGCCGTTCCTCTGCAAGGAGGACCCGGGTATTCGTCACGGCCTGATGGGCATCCAGTATTGTGCGGCCTCGGTCATGGCCGAAATGCGTTCCCTTTGTCATCCGGTATCGATCCAGACTTTGACTACTACGGCAGACTTCCAGGATCACGTGTCCATGGGCCTGGTTGCGGCACGACGTGCCCGGGACATACTCAATATCAGTTATGCGATCCCCGCGGTGGAACTGGTGTGCGCGTGTCAGGCAGTCGATCAGCGCGAGGGCGGCGCAGCAAAATTAAGCACGGTTACCCGCAAGATTTACGCTATGGTTCGCGAGGTAGTCCCATACCTGGATCATGATGAGTCGCTGACCGACTACATCGAGGCTGCCGCAAGCTTGCTGCGAAACGGCCGCCTTCTCGAAGCGCTACCGGACGGTGATCTTGACTGGGATACCTGATGCAATTCCACAAGCCAGGGAGACGCGATGTTTGACCAGGTTGAGATTCCCTACGGTTGTTACTGGTCTACGCCGTTCGTGCGCTGGCAAGGCGCGTTGCAGCACTTACATGCAATCAAGTTTGCAGCGCACGTCGCACGCCGCGAACTCGACAAGCGCAACATCGATCCGAGAATATTCGATGCCGGCGTGCTCGGCATATCTGTTTACCAACACCAGTCTTTTTACGGCACGCCCTGGTTCATGGGCTTGCTCGGAGCGCCGCAGGCGCCGGGGCCCACTTTGTCGCAGGTCTGCGCGTCGGGTGTAAGGGCGCCGATCCTGGCTTCGATGGAAATTGCGAGCGGCCTGGCACAGACAGTGCTGGCAGCCACCACCGACCGCTGCTCCAACGGGCCACACACCTATTATCCCGCAGCGAAGGCGCCGGGCGGTACCGGTGTTGCCGAGGACGTCGTTATCGACAGCTTCCAGTGTGATCCGCTTGGCGGGCACTCGATGCTGCAAACGGCCGAAAACGTAGCTGCCAAACATTCGATATCAACCGCAGAGCAACATGAAGTCGTCCTGCGCCGATTTGCGCAATACGAAGATGCCCTCGCCGACGATCATGCGTTTCAGAAACGCTACATGGACCTGCCATTCGCGGTTCCGGATCCGCGATTTCGCAAGACCGTTGAGCAGATAGACGGCGACCAGGGAGTTGTTGCCTCGACGGCTGATGGTCTCGCGAAGCTAAAGCCTGTTATCGAGGGAGGTTCTGTGACCTTCGGCGGACAGACTTATCCCGCAGACGGTAATGCCGCCATGATCATCACGCGCCGCGATCAGGCACGCGAATTATCGGCTGACAATGCCGTGCGCATTCGTATTTTAAGTGCCGGGCAAACGCGTGCAGAACTGGGATTTATGCCGGAGGCGCCTTATGGCGCGGCGCATGCAGCACTTGAACGAGCAAACCTGTCGTTCAGGGACATGGATGCAATCAAGACGCACAACCCGTTTGCCGTGAATGACATCATCCTCGCCCGTGAAGCCGGCGTATCGCTGGAGGACATGAACAATTTCGGCTGCTCGTTGATCTGGGGCCACCCGCAGGCGCCGACCGGGATGCGCCTGATCATTGAACTGATCGAAGAGCTGGTGATGCGTGGCGGTGGGCGCGGTCTGTTCACCGGCTGCGCGGCAGGGGATACGGGCATGGCGCTGGTCCTGTCCGTGGATAGTGGTTGAAACATGCAAGGTGTCATCGATGACCTCACCCATTTATGCGGCCTATCACGAACGTACGAAAGCCAGCGCGGAAAATTACGACCAGGCCAGGCAGCTCATGCCTGGCGGCACCTCCCGCCAGGCCGCTTTCTGGCTTCCCTACCCGCTGACAATCGAGCGCGGCGCAGGTGCATACTTCCACGACATCGACGGTAATCATTACCTCGACCTGCTGAACAACTACACCGCCCTTGTCCATGGCCACGCTTATCCACCCATTATCAAGGCAGTCAGAGAGCAAATCGGCCGGGGTACGTGCTGGGCAGCGGCCAACGAGCCGCAAATAAAACTTGCTGCGGCTATCGTCGACCGCGTGCCTTCCATCGAGCAGGTGCGCTTCACCAATTCCGGAACCGAGGCCGCCGCGCTGGCATTTACGATTGCGCGCATCGTAACCGGCAGGGAAAAGGTATTGATGGCGCGCTATGGTTATCACGGCTCGCTACACGAATTCGAAATTGGTTCTTTCGGCAACAGCGGTATGCTGACCTTCCTCGCGCGTTACAACGACCTGGCCGATTTCGAGGCAGTCCTGGAAACACACGGGGAAGAAATTGCCGCCGTTTTTCTCGAACCTGTGTTGGGTGCAGGCGGCATCGTGTGCGGTGATGAGCAATTTCTCGAGGGCGTGAAAGTTGCGGCCCACAAGGCCGGCGCACTCTTCGTGCTTGACGAGGTTCTTACGCTTCGCTTCGGCGTGGGTGGCTGCCAGGGTGATATGGCTCTTGAGCCCGACCTGACAATGTTGGGTAAGATCATCGGTGGCGGATTTCCTGTCGGCGCGCTCGGCGGTAACAGGGATTTGCTTAAAGTTTTCGATGCGGATGATATGAAAGTGTTTCATTCGGGTACCTTCAATGCAAATCCTGTGACCATGGTGGCTGGCGAAATATCGCTGCGTGAACTGACGGCCGGGCGAATAGAACAGATGAACCGGCTGCGGCAAATGCTGCAATCCGGGCTTAATGACATTGCGCAGAAAAACAGCCTGCCGCTTGCGATCAATCATTACGGTTCATGCCTGAATATCTTTCTCAGCGAGTCAATACCTGATTCGCCCATCGTTCGCGCGGACGAGGAACTTATGGACAGGTTTCATGTTGCATGTCTGAATCACGGGCTGTTTATTGCACCCCGCGGAATGGTCGCTTTGTCCACGGTGATCACAGAGGAAGACATTGCAGCAGCACTGGAAAGCGCCGATGCTGCGATGCGGGACGTGGCCGCCGAGTCCGGCTAGCGACATGGCTAAGCGCACGCTACCTGAATTCGCGAAAGCTTTGGTCGATGTCGAGACACTACCGGACGGTGGATTCATACTGCGCTCGCCAACGGCGCTCGAACCTTATGCCGAGCATATTTGCGCCTGGCTTCTGGACTGGGCGAAGCAGAAACCGAGGCGCACATTTCTCGCCGAGCGCCCGGATGATGGCGATTGGAATCGCATTTCCTACGGCGAGACACTCGATTCCGTAAGATCGATCGCGCAGTCTCTGCTTGATCGAGGTGCAACCACTGCGCGGCCGGTGATGCTGCTGTCCGAGAACAGCATCGCCAATGCATTGCTGCAGCTGGCGGCGATGTTCGTAGGCGTTCCCGCGGTACCGGTGTCACCCGCTTATTCTTTGATGTCGCAGGATTTCGGCAAGCTCAAATTTGTATTCGATCTCGTCAAGCCTGCCGTCGTCTATGCAGCCAGTGGCGAAGCATTCGCGAGTGCGCTCGCTGCACTCGATCTCGACGGTGTCGATGTGGTCACCGCGACGGACCTCGACGAACTGACTGGGGTAACCGCGACGCAGGCCATCGATGATGCGTTGTCGAAGGTTGGTCCGGATACGGTGGCGAGAATCCTGTTTACATCCGGATCGACGGGCATGCCGAAGGGCGTCATCAACACTCACCGCATGCTCTGTTCGAATCAGCAGGCACTGGCGCAGGTGTGGCCATTCATTAGCCGCCGGCCGCCGGTACTGGTTGACTGGCTGCCCTGGAATCACACCTTCGGCGGCAATCACAATCTCAACCTGATCCTGAGAAACGGCGGAACGCTCTATATTGACGGTGGCAAACCCGCTCCCGGGATGGTTGAGACGACGGTGCGCAACCTGCGCGAGATCGCACCTACGCTTTACTTCAATGTGCCGCGTGGCTACCAGGTGCTGGTTCCGTTTCTGGAACAGGACACGAAATTTCGCGACCACTTTTTCTCGAACCTGGACCTGATCTTTTACGCCGCGGCGGCATTGCCGCAGGACCTTTGGCAGAGAATCGAGGCATTGTCAGAGGCCGCACTGGGTTACAAGATCGCGATGATGTCGGCATGGGGACTAACGGAGTCCGCGCCGTTGGCCGTCGGTACCCACTTTCCGATCGAGCGCGCCGGCATCGTCGGCCTACCAGTGCCCGGAACGGAGCTCAGGATGCTGCCCAATGACGGCAAGCTCGAGCTGCGACTCAGTGGTCCGAACATCACGCCGGGTTATTACAAAAGAGACGACCTGACACGCGAAGCGTTCGACGATATGGGGTTCCTCATAACGGGAGATGCCGGGAAATTTGCAGATCCCGACGACCCGAGCAAGGGAATCGTGTTCGACGGTCGCGTCGCCGAGGATTTCAAATTGCTGACTGGATCATGGGTCAGTACGGGCACGCTGAGAACTGCCGCTGTATCCGCGTGCCCGGAAGTCATCCAGGATGCCATTGTGACCGGACATGATCGGGACGAAATCGGCTTGCTGATCGTGCCGAATGTCGCAGGGATTTGTGAGCTTTGTGGTAACGACCCGGCTACCGAACTGCCGGAGCTCGTCGGTCAGGCCACGTTGGTGACACATCTGCGAACCACCCTCGTCGCATATAATGCAGCGAATCCTGCTTCAAGCAGGTCAATCGCCCGCGTCATGCTGCTGACTGAACCTCTCAATATCGATGCCGGCGAAATAACGGACAAAGGCTACGTGAATCAGCGTGCCGTACTGGAACGGCGGCAATCGCTGGTGGAACAGCTTTACGCTGATGGCGCCGGCGTAATCCTGATCAATTAAACGGGGGACGGACCGCGGGACGAACCCGGCGTCCGTCCGCTATTCCTGCCAGAGTTCGGGATCGTGATTCTGCTCAAATTCCTCGCGACTGATCCAGCCGCGAATCATCGATCGCGTCATGTACATTTTTTCCGGCCGCATCGCAAAGTAAACATGCACCATGACCATCGTGATGCTGATGAGCCCCGCGAAACCATGCAGCACGAACACCAGGCCACGTGAACTCTCTGAAATGATAAACGGGTTACGTTCCCAGAACGGGCCGTCGATGCCGACCATCATCACGAGGCCGGTAACGATTGCAAGCAGCACGACCAGCGCAACAGCGTGATGAAATCCCTTCTGGCCGACTGAGTACTTGCCGATTTTTCTGTTCCTGTTCGATTTGCCCAGTGCCTCGGCAGTAACGGCGCTCACCGACCCGGTGAATTCCCGCCAGCGAATCCAGATATTGGACAAGCTCAGGAAAAACAGTGCCCTGACAACATGGAATAAAACCAGCACGGTAAGAATCACGCCGGCAATCCAGTGCGGGTCCACCCACGCAAAATTAACGCCCAGAACCGGCAGGAATCCGGTAAGCAGCAGCACCAGCATGCACACGGCCATCAACCAGTGAAACAGGCGCTCAGCGAGTCGATGCCGGAGAACCTGTGCAGCGGAACTATCCTGCACATCACTCATCGTTCTGACGCCGCTTCAAGTTGCGGTGCGTGTAGAGGGCATGGAAGACAATGAAAACGACTGCCGCTGCGGCGAACACCCAGATCAGGTCCCAGGATGCTCCCTCCAGGATTCTCTGCCCCCATACATCTGATTTATAACGAAGAATTTCCATCAGAACTCCGCGATCGGACGCTTACGTGTTGCAGTATCGGAGTCGCCCGCGGCGCTCCGGATGGGTACTCAAACTGCTATAATTCTCCATGCATTGCCGTTGATCATATGCCTGTCCTCGCAGATTGCCATTTTGCATCAACGCTGCACAATAATTAATAATCGAGCGCAAGTTTTGTTAATAAAAGAACATATCATCCATAAACATTTGGACCCAGGTGCAGATCTATGAAAGGCCCAGTCACATTCTATCCAGGTGAATCCGCTCGCGGTCCAGGAGCATCGTTTTTCAAGAGCAGGGCATCGAGACGAGCGTTTATAAAGGGTGTCATCGCATCCGGTGCGGTCGTCGGTTCATCCACATTCCTGTTCGGCAGCTTAGGCGGCTGTTCTTCCGATCGGCCTGCAGTCGGTTCCATCGAGCGGCTGATCTCGCTGAACGTAAATGGGCAGGTGCGTCGCGTAGACGTTTTGCCGAATGAAACGCTCGCTATGACACTGCGTTACAAGCTCGGACTGACCGGGACCAAGCTCGGTTGCGACCGCGGCGAGTGTGGCGCCTGCACGGTGATTATCGACGGGGTCAGCACTTACTCCTGCTCAACACTGACACACATGGTGGGCGACCGGCAGGTGCGCACGATCGAGGGACTCGAAGGACCGAACGGCGAGTTGCACCCGGTACAGCAGGCAATGATCGATGAACTCGGACCCCAGTGTGGATTCTGCACGCCGGGACAGATCATGGCCGCTGTCGCGTTATTAGAGGTCAATGCAAATCCGACGCGGGACGAGGTGCGACACGCATTGTCCGGCAATCTTTGTCGTTGTGGCGCGTACGACCATTACCTGAACTCGGTAATGCGCGCGGCACAGGGGGCGTGACATGGCATACAAATTACTAGGAAAGAATTTCACCCCACCCGATGTTCGCGCCAAAGTTACCGGCAAAGCGAAATATGCAGAGGATTTCCGGGTCGAGGGCATGGTTTTTTGCAAGCTGCTGCTAAGCCCGATGCCACATGCCAGGGTGACCAGCATCGATACCACTGATGCACTCGCGATGGACGGCGTTCTCGGCGTCCTGACTGCTGAAGATGTGCCTGCGGGCCAGGGTGCAGGTGAAGTCATCCTGACGAACAACCCGCATTATATCGGAGAGCCGATCCTGGCGATTGCGGCCGTCGATGAAACAACGGCTGCCGACGCGATCGAGCGTGTACACGTCGAATACGAGCCCCTGCCCTTCGTGATCGATCCGCTGGACAGCCTGTACCCTGGCGGTCCGGATGCCCGCGAAGGTGGCAATGTCGCGAATGCCCGTGTCGCGTTGCAATCCATTAAATGGAGCGCTCGTGACTTTGCTTCGGTCGAGGAAGGCCAGCTGCCGATGACCGGCGAACCGCAGACGGAATGGGAATACGGCGATCTCGACCTCGCATTTGCCGATGCTGCGGTCGTCTACGATGAGACCTTCGTCACTGCCAGCAACTCACATCACAGCATGGAGCCGCGCAGCGCCATGTCATATTGGGAAAACGGCAAGTGTTTCGTCTACGGCTCATCGCAGAGCCAGAGCTTTGTCGTCCCGGGCCTTGCGGGCCTCATCGGTATCGAAGTGAAGGACCTGGTCTATATCGCCGAATTCTGCGGTGGTGGCTTCGGTTCCAAAGGCGCTGCCTACGCGGTGATGGCCGTGCCTGCGCATCTGTCGAAGAAGATCGGGCGCCCGGTCATGATGCGTATCACACGCGCCGAAGAATATTACATGGGCTCCAACCGGGCCGGTTTCCAGGGCAGGGCAAAGATCGGCTTTGCTGAAGACGGCAGGATCACCGCCATCGACATGTACGTCGTACAGTCTAATGGTCCTAACACCGGCTTCTGGGATTACACCGAGGCAGGCGCCGCCGTGTCGATCTGTTATCAGCCGGAAGCGATGCGCTACCGCGGCATTCCTGTGCTGACCAACACGCCACCGGGAGGCCCGCAACGAGGACCTGGCGAGAATCAGATCGCGTGTGCCTTTGAACCGTTCCTCGACAAGGCGGCGAAAGAACTGGGCATAGACCGCCTGCAGATTCGCAAGATCAACGCACCAGACAATGACGCGATCTTCAACGGTGAGCAAAGTCCGGTAACCAGTGCTTATCAGAAAGAAGCGCTGGAGATCGGCGCCGAAAAGTTCGGCTGGGAGGAAAAAATCCGGCTGAGTGGCCAGCGTAATGGCTCCAAAGTTATCGGCATCGGTATCGGGCAGGCTTATCATTCGGCCGGTGCAGCCGGTTTCGATGGCCTGGTGCGGATCACACCGGACGGAATACTGCATATCCATTCGGGCATCGGCAATCTCGGCACTTATTCCTATGCCGGCACATCGCGCATCGCTGCAGAGGCGCTCAGTTACGACTGGGAAAACTGTGTTATCGAAAGGGGCGACACTCGCAAACACCTGCCATGGAATTTCGGCCAGTTTGGCAGCAATACCTCGTTCACCATGGCTCGCTGTTATCACGCAGCCGCGATGGACGCAAAACAGAAACTGCTCGAAATTGCTGCGGCTGAATTCGGCGGTGAGGCAAGCGATTACGATATAGCTGACGAGGTCGTGTTTGCAACGCAGGACTCGTCGAAGAAGATGACCTATGCCGAGGCCGCGCAGAAAGCGATCGAAATGGGCGGCAAATACGACGGGCACGAGACACCGGAGGATATCAACCCGATGACCGCAGCTGCGGTTAGCGGAATTGCCGGCAGCGGACTCGTCGGCGTGGCCAAGGACAACTATGACATCGACGCAGTACCACCGGCGCTCGCGGCCGGCTTCATGATGATCGAACTGGACACCGAAACCGGAATGTTCGAGATACTCGACTACACGGGTTCGATCGATTGCGGTACCGTCATTCATCCGCAGAGTCTTGCCACCCAGATCAAGGGTGGCGCTGTCATGGGCATCGGTCTTGCCACTAAAGAACGCATCGTCTACGACCCGCAGAATGGTGTCGCCGCCAATGTCGGCTTTTACCAGGCCAAGCCGCCCTCCTATCTGGACGTACCGGCAACCATGGAATGGGCTGCGGTCAACATCGCGGACCCGCAAAGCCCGCTGGGTACGCGCGGCATGGGTGAGCCGGTCATGGGCTCTGCCGCATCGGCCTTGGTATCGGCAATATCCGACGCACTGGGTGGACATTATTTCAATCGCACGCCGATTGTGACGGACATGATCGTGAACGCTCTTGCCGGGCAGGAGCAGTCACACAAACCGTTGCAAGTCGCGACCTACTGATAAGGGGGCAGAAATGTCAAAAGATATGATGCCAATGTTCGAGCTGTATCAACCGACCGACATCGGTAACGCGCTCGATCTTGCCGACAAATTCGGCGCGGACGGCTGGAAAGTTGCTGGCGGGCAGGACAGCCTGGACTGGATCAAGGACCGGGCAAAAAGGACGAAAGTGGTCATAGACCTGACCCGAATCGCCGATGCCGGCCTCAGGGGAATTCGCGAAACTACCGATGGAATCGAGATCGGTGCGCTGACCACTCTGACGGAGATCGAGGAAAACGAACTCATCAAAGAGAGATTCGGTCTGCTTGCCAGTGCCGCGGCTAAAGTCGCGAGCCCGCAGATTCGCAATGTCGGTACGATCGGCGGCAATGTCTGCCAGGATACTCGCTGCTGGTACTACCGTAGCGGCATCGATTGCTATCGCGCTGGCGGCACCACCTGTTATGCCGACACACCGGAGGCCATGAATCGTGAGCATTGCCTGTTCGGTGCCGATCGTTGCGTTGCAGTGACTCCATCGGACACCGGACCAGCGCTGGTCGCTCTCGATGCGAGCATGGTCATACGCAATGCTGACGGTGAACGAGTCGTTGCCGCAGAAGATTTCTTCATCGGACCCGATGTCGATATCGAAAGAATGACTGTCCTGCAGCCGGGCGACATCCTGACCGCAATCAGGATACCCAACACCTGGGCCGGCGCATCTTTCTACTTTGAGAAAGTCGCCGACCGCAATACCTGGGACTTCGCGCTGGTGAACATTGCTGCGGCACTGCGAATCAATAACGGCAGGATTGAAGATATTCGTATCGCGGCCGGTGGCGTCGAGTGTATTCCAAGACGCATGACGGTCGTTGAGGACATCGTCAGGGGCAGCGCGCAGGACGATGAAACAGCGACCCTCGCTGGTAGTTCGGCATCACGTGGCGCGACGCCGCTTAATTACAACCATTTCAAGATACCGTTGCTGGAGAACCTGGTCACACGCGCAATAAGGGATGCGTAATCCTGCCCTGATTGCATCAATGGGGTCAGACCCCATTGATGCCTATCCGGCTTGGCCCGAATATTTCACGCCTCAGGGCATGGGAATATCCGTTACCTTGTGCGGCACGTCGTAACCACGCTGCACAGCTGGCCTCTGTGCGATTTCCTCATACCAACGGCACACGTTCGGGAATTTGGCCAAATTGATTTGCTGCCATTCGAAGCGTGATATCCACGGCCAGGTTGCAATATCGGCGATCGAATACTCGCCACCCGCAAGATACGGTAACTCCAGCAGCCGTTTGTCCAGCACGCCGTACAAGCGAATTGCCTCGTTACGGTAGCGTTCGGTCGCGTATTCCGACACGTCGGGATTGAACTTCAGGAAATGATGCGCCTGGCCCAGCATTGGGCCAACATTGCCCATCTGATACATGAGCCATTCAATCTGTCGCGTACGCTCAGCGATATTCGCCGACAGAAATTTGCCGGTCTTGTCTGACAGATAAATCAGGATTGCGCCTGATTCCATCAGCGTGATGTTCTCATCGTGATCGACAATCGCCGGAATCTTGCTGCCAGGGCTGATCTTCACGAAATCCGCGGCATGCTGTTCACCACCGGTTATGTCGATCGGGATTGCACGGTATGGCAAACCAGTTTCCTCCAGCATGATGGAGACCTTGCGCCCGTTCGGTGTGGTCCATGTGTACAGGTCGATCACGATCGAGAATCATCCGTTAGTGACGATGGGCCTTTGATCACTGTATTATGCTTGCGGCTATGAAGAAATATATCCTGTTGGCCCTCTCATCGTTAGTAGTTTTGCTCGTGAGCTATGCGACGACCGCTCAGAATAAAAAAATCGAATCTGCGCCGGCGTTCACGGGTGATGAACTAAAAAGTCTGCCGGACGAGGGCTGGATCACGAACGGCGGCAACATCTACAACCAACGTTATTCGCCGCTTAAGCAAATCAACCGCGACAACGTCCACGAACTGAAAGCGGTCTGGCGGGCGCGCCTCGACGGATCGGGAACAGGCCCGATGCATTCCGGCGAAGCTCAACCGATCGTCTACGCTGGTGTGGTCTATATTGTCACCGGTGCTAACGACGTTTTCGCAATCAGCGTTGAAACCGGTGAGCGCCTCTGGAAATACGAAGCAAACCTCGATCCCGCGATCGCGACATCAGTCTGTTGCGGCTGGGCTGCCAGGGGACTTGCACTTGGTGAGGGAAAAATCTTTGTTGGCCAGCTTGACGGCAAACTGGTTGCTTTGAATCAACAGACCGGATTGCCTGTCTGGACGATACAGGCCGAGCGCTGGCAGGAAGGCTATACGATTACGAGTGCGCCACTTTATTTTGACGGCATGGTCATCACGGGCTTCGCTGGCGCAGAGTACGGGACTCGCGGCCGGGTCAAAGCATACGACGCGGACAACGGCGCTCACCTCTGGACTTTTTATTCGATTCCGGAACCGGGGCAGCCGGGATCCGAAACCTGGCCGGCCGATAGTGATGCCTGGAAAAACGGCGGTGGCAGTGTATGGCAGACACCGGCGGTCGATCCTGAACTGGGCCTGATCTATTTCTACACTGCGAATGCCGGCCCCGACTTCAATGGTTCAACACGCGCAGGGGATAATCTTTTCACTTCATCTGTCATCGCCCTGGAAGCATCGACCGGAGAAATGAACTGGTACTACCAGACCGTACATCACGATATCTGGGACTACGATGGCAGCAACCCGGTTATCCTTTTCGATGTCGAGATCGACGGCAGGCAACGCAAGGGAATTGCGGCGGCCGGCAAGACTTCCTTTGTGTATATCCTGGATCGCACCACCGGCGAACCGCTGATCGGTATAGAAGAACGGCCCGTGCCGCAGGAGTCACGTCAGAAGACGGCGGCAACCCAACCTTATCCGGTGGGGGATTCAATAACACCACACCGCATCGATATCGCGCCCGAGGGATACAAGCTCGTCAACGAGGGAAAAATCTTCACGCCTTTCTGGGATGAACCGGTCGTAATCAGGCCCGGCGCACTGGGCGGGTTGAACTGGCCGCCCTCCTCTTATGATCCCGCCACGCACACGATGTACCTGTGTGCCAACGATCAGATTCAGGTCTATCGGGCTGATGATATTGGCGAGCCGGAGCCCGGCTCCCAATTCCTCGGCGGCGCGTTCAACGGTACCCGAATTGCGCCAACGGGGATTTTTGCAGCACTTGATGTGACGAGCAACAAACTCGTCTGGCGCCAGGAGTGGCATGATACCTGCTACAGCGGCTCAACCGTCACCGCAGGCGGCCTGGTTTTCGTCGGCCGCAACGATGGTCGCTTCATGGCGCTCGATTCAGCCGACGGTTCATGGTTGTGGGAGTTCCAGACCGGTGCCGGGGTCAACGCGACTGCCAGTGTTTTTGAGCACGATGGCCGGCAACAGGTCATTGTCTACAGTGCGGGTAACCTTTTTGCCCGCAGCCCTAAAGGTGACAGCGTATGGCTGTTTGCGCTTGACGGAACCATGGAGCAGGTGGAGCCGGCACTGGCCGCTGGTCCTGCATCCGGCGACCCGTTTGCCGACATGGATCCGGCCGACGCCGACCTGAATGCGGGGGCGCGGATTTACGAGCAGGTTTGTGCACTCTGTCATCTCGGCACAGGTGCCGGCGGTCACGATGGGGTGCCATTGACGAATGCGACTGGCACGCTCGCGAATGCGCGAGTCATACACAACGGTCTCAACCAGATGCCGCCATTCGGCTCTGTCTACACCGCGGAACAGATTCGCGATGTCGGCGCTTACGTCGCCGCCCTGGCGGAGAAACTCGCTAATTAGGGCTTACTGGCGGATTCCTGAATCGCTGTCTGCGAACGCGCGCCGATAGTGGTCGAAAAAATCGCCTTCCCAGTTCTGCATCACGATTTCGAGATCATGCGGGCTGTTCGGCACCACGCCCCACTCGTGTTCGATACCTAATTCGTCAAGTTGCGTGTGATAGTTTCGGTTCCAGTCCAGCAGCCCGTCGTCGGCGCCGACGAATATCCGGATGCTGGTCTTGTTCCGCACCGCATCGGCATTATTTTCAATGGCAGTCCACGGCGATCGCGCATTTGCGTATTCAGTATCGCCCGAGAATACATGGTCGAAGATTGCGCGACGACGCTCGCGAAATGTTTTCGGCGTGTGCAACGCACCCGCCAGTATCGATACCGACGAGAACAGCTGGTGGTACTTGAAGCCCAGGTAGGCCGCGCCGTAGCCGCCCATCGAGAATCCCTCGATGCCTCGCCCGCTTCTGTCAGATAGGGTGCGATAACTGGCATCGATATGCGGAATCAGCTCGTCGATGAGTACCGTCTCCATCGGCAGCCTGCCGTCTTTCGAATCTGTCCACATGCTCAGGCCCGTCGGATCGAGGCAACTGACAACGATCATCTCCATCGCCTCACCCGCACTAATGGCAGCAGCCAGCCGTTTCACGACCGGCGTTGCGCTGTACGGCCGGCCATATGCGCCATGAAACCAGTAGACGACAGGATAGCGCTTGTCACCCGCGTCATAGCCGGGTGGCAGATAGATGTAGTAACTGACATCGCTGTTTACTGCGGCACTCTCGAACTGCCCGATCCGCCAGATGTCGGTCCATGAACCAATCTCCCATTGCAGGTCCATGACGATGTCCGGATTGTTCACGGTTTCCTGAGCGGATACCGATGTTATCGCACAAAGAATAACAGCGACGAACTTGCTGTACGCGGTTCCAATATTTCTTATCATTGCGTCTATATTTAAAGCATCCAACCGGCGGGCCCGGATACGCTGTGATACTCCTGAAACTCCAGCATACCTTCGAATCCGAGGTTCCTGCCCACACCGCTTTGTTTGAAGCCACTGTTCAGAATTGCACATTAGGCAACGCATTGGTATGTTGATCAAACAATCAATATTCAATATGTCCGGATTTTGGGGGAATGTCATGCGTATTTCGAAAATCGTCTTGCCCGTAATGATTGCAGCAGTTGCAATCGTCAAGCCCGGAGCCGCACAGGCTCAGACCCTGGAAGAAATCATAGTAACCGCGCAGAAGCGCGAGGAATCGGTGCAGGATGTGCCAATCGCGATCCAGGCATTCACGGGCGAGGAGATCAATAACCTGCGTATAACGCGGGCCTCGGACATCACCAGGCTGGCGCCGAACCTTAATCTTTCCACGCAAAACACGGCCAGCCGCCAGATCAATATTCGTGGTGTCGGCACCAGCGACTTTTTCGGCAACTCGGCAGGTTCGGTTGCTATAACGATGGACGAGATAACAATGAGTTCGTCCTACTTGAGTAGCTTGGGGCTGTATGACCTCGAGCGCGTCGAGATTCTGCGCGGCCCGCAGAATTCATTGTTCGGCCGCAATACCACCGGTGGCGCCGTTAATTACATCTCACGCCTGCCGGAAGTTGGCGGAGATGGCGATGGCTATGTCGGTGTTACGTTCGGCAACTTCGGCCTGGTGGAACTGGATGCGGCCAAATCGTTCAATCTTTCGGACACGGTGGCGCTGAGACTTGCAGGCAAGAGCTACGACAGGGATGGCGTGTGGAACAACCTGGGCAACGGTGGCGCAGAACACGGCGAAAAGGACCGCAAGTCGTTGCGCGGCACCCTGGTCTGGGAGCCCTCTGATGCAACATCGGTCACCGTGAATTTTCACTGGGCTGAAGAGGACAGCGACTTTGATCCCATCAAGGCCGTCGGGACGCGCGGTACCAATGGCAGTCCGGAATTCGGCGTTGACGGCATACCGCGGCCGTTATTCGGTTCGATTCCTGCCCCTGCACCCAACCTGGATTACAACCAGGTCTACAACTCGTTCAATGCGCAGGGAAATAACCCCTCAACGAACCGCTGGGAAGATATCTATGTGACCGGCACCTATCTGCACCAGGTGGAGACGAACGGCTTTTATCTTAGAATCGATCACGAACTCTCGTTTGCAACCTTTACATCGATCACTTCCTGGGATGACAGCGAAATACTCTGGACTTATGAGACCGGCGGCATCGGCAATAACAGTGGTACGGGTGTCACGAACTGCACCACCTGTATTTTCCTGAACGGGGCCTCGGCCGACGGCAGTCCGCAGGTAACCCTTGCGATCGATCAGGACCAGAAGTACACACAGATGAGCCAGGAGTTTCGACTGGTATCGTCTGCCGAAGAAGACTTCCGCTGGATCGCAGGTCTTTATTTCTTCACGGAAGACTCCGACCTGATGCAGAACGTGCGCTTCGGCGCCGCAGCGTTTGACACGAGTCTGACCAACGATATGTCGGGCGTGTTTCCCCCTATCGGACAGCTGATCGGCGGCTTCTTCGGCAGTGCGCCGCTGATCGGGCCGCCACCGGTCATTGGCGGCTTCGGCAACCGACTCGCCTACCAGTACGGCGAGCTGGAAAATGATGTCTGGTCGCCTTATGGACAGATCGAATACGACTTCTCGGAAACACTGTCCCTCACAGCCGGTCTGCGATTCACCAATGATGAGAAAAGCCTGCCTGTAAGCCAGGTCGGCAACATAAGCACGCTCGGTGATCCAATCACCACGGTCTACGATACGGGGCTGGTGCTGGCCAGGGGCGCACAAAACACGCTCGAATGTGATCTTGACGATGATACCAACAATACCTTCGTCGCCTCCGGCGGCGATTTAAACAACACGCCCGACAACCGCGGTCTGCTGTGCCTCGAAAATCTCGTCCGTCCCGATCTGAACTTCGAGGAATGGGGCGGCAAGATCGGTCTCGACTGGCGACTCAGCGACGACGTCATGCTTTATGGCAGTTTTTCACGCGGCTTCCGCTCCGGCAAACACGATATCGAGTTCCTGCATGGACCGCATATCGGCTTTGCACTGACAGATCTCGAACCGGAAACGCTCGACGCATTTGAGATCGGTCTCAAATCGACGCTGCTGGATGGAGCGATGCAGCTCAATCTCTCGGCATATATGTACACCTGGAAAAATCAGCAGACGATATTCGTAAGCCCGATCACCGGGCCGGCGTTCGTCAATATCCCGGAATCGGACCTGCAGGGCTTCGAGGCCGAAATGAAATGGGCGCCGGCAGAAGGCTGGTATATCTCGGCGGCACTCGGCCTGCAGGATACGGAAATACAATCGACTACCGACCCCCGATTTGTCGAGGTCGGGCACGAATTGCCGTTTGCGGCCGATACGTCCGCAAACCTCCTGGTGATCAAGGACGTCAACATCGCCAATAACGTGCTGTCGCTGCAAGCGGACTGGCAATACCGCAGTAAACCCAAAATCTATGCCCGCGATATCGGTGCGGACCCGTCAACCAATTTCATTGACGAAATTGAACAAGTCAATCGGCTCAACGCCAGGGTCAGTTATGCGTTCGGCAGCGATCAGCAATTCGAAATTGCCGCATTCGGCGAAAATATCACCGAAAACGAGACCTGCTCCTACAAGTGGGACCTTACCGGCATCTCGGGAACGACCTACTGCGTTGCGAATGAGGCGGTCGCATTCTATGGCGTGCAGGGCAGGATCAGGTTCTGATCGTTTAACAAAGTAAGTCAGAAGATGTCGAGGTCGTCTGCGAGGACGACCTCGCCGTCATAAGTACTCCGCACTTCATCGACGATAACAGACTCCGGCACGCCGTAGAACAGGCCATGATAGAGGACGAGTAACCCGGGCCTTGCCTCGCTCGCGAGTTTGCCGAGATCGCTGGCAATCGTGTGAGACGATTTATGATAGTTCTGCCAGAATTCTGTGGCCCCGGCCAGTCCACTGTCGCTGATCACCTCGTGGAATAATAAATCTACACCACGTGATTTCTCCAGCACTTTTTCGCTGTATGCGGTGTCACCGGAAATCACGATTGACATGTCAGCGGTCGTAATCTTGTAGCCGTATGCAGGCTTTATTTCGCCATGGTTAACCGCGAAAGCCTCGATCGTCAGATCGTCTTTTTGAAACACGATGCCCTCCCCGATCTCCGTCACATTGACTTTGTACGCATCCGGGTTTTGCACTGGCTGTACACCTGACCTCCTGAGCGCCGTATCCGCCGCCATCATCTCGACCATGCCCTGCGTCATCTGCTCGAGACCCCGGGGCCCCCATGCGAATAGCGGTTTACGCCTGCGCCACCAAAGGGTGTATGCGAGTTCCGCATAGTCCATCGTATGATCGCTGTGCAAGTGCGTGAGAAACACGCAGCAGATCTGGCTCGGATACAGCGAGGGGATGTCGTACTGGTACCTTGCAATGATGGCATTCCGAATCGCGCCGGCGCCGATATCGAACAGGTACGCCTCGCCCTTGTGAATAACGGCGATACTCGGCCCCGCGCGGTGTGCATCAGGCACCGGGGTCCCCGTGCCAAGCATGACAACCTGTGTTTCTTTGTCGAGCTCAGCCTGGGTTGGTTCGTCGCGCACCTCGATGATCGCGCTCGGTACGACTTTGGCGAATGGTTCTTCCGCGGTTCGCTGGCAGGCCGTGATCGTCAAAACAGCCACCGGCAGGAGGGCAAGGGCAATTATTCTATTCAGCGTCCCCGTCATTCGATCAGTCCACGCCGAGCCGGCTGTAAACGCGCCGGGTATTGTCCTCGAAGATCGCTTGCCGGCCCGCAGCCGACAGATTTTTATGGTTGTCGATGTAGCGCCTGGTATCGTCGAAGTAATGCCCCGTTTCCGGATCGACACCGCGCACAGCGCCGACCATTTCGGATGCAAACAGGATATTTTTCAGCGGAATAACCTGCAGCAGCAGATCGATGCCAGCCTGGTGATAAACGCAGGTATCGAAATACACGTTATCCATCAGCAACTCATCGAGCGGCGGCCGGCCCATCATGTCCGCGAGTCCGCGGAATCGGCCCCAGTGATAGGGAACCGCCCCGCCGCCATGCGGAATGATAAATTTGATCGTGGGGAAATCCCGGGTGATGTCCGAAGTCATGAGCTGCATGAAGGCCGTCGTATCGGCGCCAAGGTAGTGCGACCCGGTGGTGTGGAAAGCCGGGTTGCAGGCTGCACTGACATGGATCATCGCAGGCACGTCCAGCTCCACCATTTTCTCGTACATCGGATACCAGTAACGATCGCCGAGCGGTGGCGATGTCCAGTAGCCGCCGGACGGATCGGGACTCAGGTTGCAGCCGACGAAGCCGAATTCGTTCACGCAGCGTTCCAGCTCCGCGACGCTGGTCTCGAGACCCGCATCGGGAGACTGCGGCAATTGCGCCACGCCGATGAAATTCTCGGGATAGAGTTGCGTGATCCGGTATATGAGCTCGTTGCAGTGTTCGGTCCAGTACTTGCTCGTTGACTCGTTGCCAATGTGGTGACCCATCCAGCTCGCGCGCGGCGAGAAGATCGTCAGGTCGGTGCCGCGCTCGCGTTGCAACTTAAGTTGCGCCCCCTCGAGGCTTTCGCGAAGCTGATCATCGCTGATATTGATAACGCCCTTGATCGCTTCGTGATCAGGGTCCTTTTCGAGCTCGGCCTTTTGCTGCTCGCGATAACGCCCGAGTTCCGGCGGCGCCGTAGTGTAGTGGCCGTGACAATCGATAATCATGCCGATTCCCGTCTCGATATTCCGAAGATTGTAGCTATGTGTTTCAAAGAGCATAGCAGCGCCGTATTATTAAGAAAAAGCATTTGTCGACTATGACCAGAATCCAGACTGCAATCCCCTGCGCCGTACTTCGTGGCGGTACCTCACGCGGCGTCTATTTTCGCCGCCAGGATCTGCCCGGTGATGCACGCTTGCGCGACAGGATCCTTCTCCAGGTCATGGGCGGGCCGGATCCACTGCAGATCGACGGTATCGGCGGCGGCCATCCTTTGACTAACAAGGTAGCGATTGTCGGTCCGTCGGCACGGGAGGAAGCCGACGTCGACTACCTGTTTCTGCAGGTGAAGCCTGAGGAATCCCGTGTCAGTGATGTGCAGAATTGCGGCAACATACTGGCAGGCGTTGGCCCTTTCGCGATTGAAGCCGGTCTTGTTACTGCGGGGTCTCCTCATACCCGGGTACGCGTTTATATGGTTAATAGCGGCAGTCTTTGCGAATTGACTATCGAAACTCCTGATGGCGCCGTCAACTACGCTGGAGAAACCACGATCGACGGCGTGCCCGGCAGCGCCGCGGCGATCGTATGCGATTTCCTGGATGTTGCAGGCTCCGCCTGCGGTGACTTGCTGCCTACCGGCAACACCGCAGACACGATCGACGGCATCCAGGTGACCTGTGTCGACAATGGCATGCCGGTGGTCTTGTTGCGCGCAGCGGACTTCGCGATCAGCGGCTACGAGTCACCCGACGAGCTGGATGCGAACGACGAACTGAAAGCGCGCCTCGAAACACTGAGATGCAAGGCGGGGCCCTTGATGAACCTCGGCGATGTTGCCGGACTGAGCGTACCCAAGATGTGCCTGGTTGCAGAGCCGCGTAACGGCGGAAGCTTAAGCACGCGCACCTTCATTCCTCACGTTTGCCATCGATCCGTGGGTGTCCTTGGCGCCGTTACCGTTGCGACCGCCTGCCTGTTGCCGGGTTCTGTAACGGCAGATATTGCAGTCGTCCCGGATGGCAGCGAGAAAACGATGATCATCGAACATCCGGCCGGGAGTCTTACAGTCCGGCTGGTGGCCGATCAAAGTGATGAGGGCGGGGTCCGAATCGAGAAAGCAGGCGTAATCCGTACCGCACGCATGCTGTTGCGTGGTGACGTATATGTCAGGAGATCCTGATTGAAGACCATTGCACCGCCCGATCCGGACACGCGCAAACCCGTGTACCGGGCACCACCCGGTTCCTGTGATGCCCATTGCCATGTATTCGGGCCGGCAAATATTTTTCCGTACGCCAGTACACGCAAGTACACGCCACCCGATGCACCGCAGGAAAAATTGCGTGAATTGCACGACACGCTGGGTATGCAGCGCGCCGTCATCGTGCAGGCCAGTTGTCATGGAACTGATAATGCTGCGCTGCTGGATGCCATCGCTGCCAGCGACGGAAGATATCGTGGCGTTTGTAATGCAGACGATTCATTTACCGAGAGCCAGTTTGAAGAGCTACATGCCGGTGGCATACGTGGTGTGCGCTTCAATTTCGTTAAACACCTGGGGGGAGCACCGGATCTAGACAAGATGCGCGCGATAATTGCGAAAGTGCGGCACCTGCCCTGGCATGTCGAATTGCACTTCGATGCAAAGGACCTGCTTGAGTACGAAGCGGTTTTGGACGAGATTCCATTGCCGGTGGTGATCGATCACATGGGACGTGCGCCGGTAATCGATGGAGTGGGTCAGGGGCCGTTTCAGTCTCTGTTGTCCAAATTGAGAAACAGTGAAAATCTCTGGGTCAAAGTGTCGGGTTCCGAGCGACTATCGGCGGAAGGGCCACCGTTCTCCGATGCACTGCCCTTTGCGAGCGCCTGTATCGACGCTGCACCTGATCGCGTCATCTGGGGAACGGACTGGCCGCATCCCAATGTGAAGGTCATGCCGAACGATGGTGATCTCGTCGACCTGATTCCGCAGATGGCGCCAACTATCGATTTACAACGTCAGTTACTGGTGGATAATCCGGCCAGGCTATTCGGATTCTGATCAACGGGCTTATTAGTATGGAAAAAATTGCGGTACGCAATATACGCCGGGCAGCTGCCCAGGACATTACCGCGCTTGAGTCACTCGGCGTCGCGACGGTTCACGAGGCGCAGGGGCGCAAAGGCCTGATGAGGTCTTATATGAGTCCCATATTCACGGGCGCCCGAATCGCGGGCAGCGCAATCACGGTCCTGAACCACCCGGGCGACAACTGGATGCTCCATGTGGCCATGGAGCTCTGCCAGCAAGGCGATGTCCTGGTTGTCGGCGTAAGCGATGAGGACGAACACGGAATGTTCGGCGATCTGCTGGCCACGCTGGCGATGGCCAGGGGCGTCAGGGGCCTCGTCATCGATGCGGGTGTCCGCGATGTTCGGAACCTGATAGAAATGGGCTTCCCGGTGTGGTCGAAGGCCATCTGGTCGCAGGGCACAGTGAAGGCGACAGTCGGCAGCGTCAACGTGCCAATCATGTGTGCCGGCGCCGCCGTCAAGCCCGGGGATGTTGTCATCGCGGATGATGACGGAGTTTGCGTCGTGCCACGGGATGCAGCCGAATCTGTAGCACAGAAAGGCAAAGAGCGAGCTGACAATGAAGAGTCAAAGAGAGCACGGCTGCAAGCGGGAGAACTCAGCATTGACATATACGGCATGCGGGAGCCCCTTGCTGATGCGGGACTCACGTATGTTGACTCGGTGGACGAAATCAACGGATAGTCTGCAACTCCAGGAGATTTCAGTGGCTTTGGATAAACCCTACAAGGATATTCCGGGAACGACCGTGTTTGATTCGGACATGGCGCGTCTCGGTTATCACCTCAATCAGTTCTGCATGACTCTGATGAAAGCCGAAAACCGGGACCGCTTTCTCGCAGATGAGCGGGCCTACCTCGATGAATGGCCGATGACCGGGGAACAGATGCAGGCTGTTCTTGACCGTGACTATAATGCGCTGTTGAAGCTGGGCGCCAATGTCTATTACTTCGGTAAATTATTTTTTACGGACAAAATCAGCTTCCAGAAAGGCGCCAGCCTGATGGCCGGCATGAGCGAGGAGGAATACCTCGCCATGATGGTCAGTGGCGGGCGCTCGCCGGAAGGCAATCGTTATATCGGGGAAAAAGACGATGGCTAGAGTCACCGCCGGAGTCGCTATGTCTCACGTGCCCGCAATCGGCGCTGCTGTCGATCTCGGCAAGACAGGCGAACCATACTGGCAACCACTTTTTGCCGGCTTTGAATTCTCAAAGCAATGGATCGCAGACGAGAAACCCGACGTCATATTCCTCGTATACAACGACCACGCGACTGCCTTTGGACTCGACAACATTCCCACCTTCGCGATCGGCTGCGCTGAAGAATTCGAGATTGCGGACGAAGGCTGGGGCGCACGCCCCGTACCGGTCGTCAAAGGCGCACCGGACCTCGCATGGCATGTACGCCAGTCAGTGATACAGGATGACTTTGACCTGACGACGGTCAATGAAATGAAAGTCGATCATGGTCTCACCGTGCCCCTGACACTGATGTACGGCCAGCCTGAGGCGTGGCCGTGCCTGGTCATTCCGTTCGCGGTCAACGTCATTGTCTATCCACCACCGTCGGGCCGGCGTTGTTACCTGCTTGGCAAAGCGATTCGCAGAGCCATCGAATCATTTGACGACGATCTCAGCGTTCAGGTCTGGGGAACCGGCGGCATGAGTCATCAGTTGCAGGGACCGCGTGCCGGTCTGATTAACCAGGAATTCGATCGGAAATTTCTGGATGAGCTCGTGGATAATCCTGACGAGCTCGCCAATGTTCCGCACATCGACTACATGCGCGATGCCGGCTCGGAGGGAATCGAACTTGTTATGTGGTTAATAATGCGCGGCGCACTGGATAACAAAGTGAAAGAAGTGCACCGACACTATCATGTGCCAGCATCGAACACTGCTGTAGGTCATATCATTCTCGAGAACCTGCGACAATAAGAATGGAGCCGACATGAAAATCTGCATGGTGGGGGAAGGGGCGTTTGGCAAGAAACACCTTGCCGGACTCAAAAACATAGAAGACGTCGAAGTAGTGTCCCTGGTCGGCGGCGTTGCCGATGCTACTGAAACAATAGCGAATGAATTCGCTGTGCCGCACTGGACTACTGATCTCGAAGAAGGGCTTGCACAGGATGGAGTCGAGGCCGCAATTCTCGCGACGCCAACGCCGATTCATGCCAGCCAGGCGATTGCAGTCATGCAGGCAGGCAAACATGTGCAAGTCGAAATTCCGATGGCGGAATCGCTTGCCGATGCAGAACGCGTCGTCGCCGTGCAACAGGAAACCGGACTCGTGGCAATGGCCGGGCACACGCGGAGATTTAATCCCAGTCACCAGTGGATCTACAAAAAGATTCGCTCTGGCGAACTGACGCTGCAACACCTTGACGTGCAGACCTTCTTTTTTCGCAGGAGCAACCTGAATGCAGAGGGCAAACCGCGGAGCTGGACGGATCACCTGCTGTGGCACCACGCCTGCCACACTGTCGACCTGTTTCAGTATCACACCGGCGAGGTTGCGAGTGAAGTACAGGCAATGCAGGGACCGATGCACCCCGATCTTGGGATCGCGATGGACATGAGTCTTACGATGAAAGTACCGTCCGGTGCCATGTGCTCTTTAACCTTGTCATTTAACAACGACGGACCGTTTGGCACTTGCTTCCGCTACATCTGCGATAACGGGACCTATATCGCGCGCTACGACGACCTCGTTGACGGTTACGAGAAGCCGATCGATTTGTCGCTGGTCGATGTTTCGATGAATGGTATAGAACTGCAGGACCGGGAGTTTATTGCATCCATTCGCGAAGGGCGTGAGCCAAGAGCAAGTGTGGGTAAAGTATTGCCCGCCATGCAAACGTTGCATCTTCTCGAACTTGAATTAACGCAAGAGCAATGAAAACCCAGGTGGCGATCGCAGGCGCCGGACCAGCAGGCCTGATGCTCGGCCACCTGTTGCACAATGCCGGCATCGACACGGTCATTGTCGAGAACAAATCACGAAAATATATCGAGGAGCGCGTTCGCGCGGGTGTGCTGGAACAGGGCACCGTAAATGCGATGGTCGATTCAGGTGTTGGCGATCGTTTGCTTAAAGAAGGACTGCAGCACGATTACATCGACATTCGATTTAATGGCGAGCCGCATCGGCTGAACATTAAAGAACTGTCCCGCGGCCGCTCGGTGTGGGTTTATGCACAGCATGAGATAGTTAAAGATCTCGTCGCGGCGCGATTGGGCTATGACGAGCCGTTTTATTTCGAAGCGAGTGACGTCAGTATCCACGATATCGACACCGACAAGCCTTCGGTGCGCTTCAGTCACGAGGACAAAGAGCAAGTCATCGATTGTGACTTCGTTGCCGGCTGTGACGGCTTTCACGGCATATCCCGCGGCATGATTCCTGAGGCGGAATTGCGGGTTTACGACCGCCAGTATCCGTTCGCCTGGCTCGGAGTGCTTGCTGATACACCGCCGGCATCGCAGGATGTCATATACGCCTACCACGAGCGTGGATTTGCGCTGCAGAGCATGCGCGGACCTGATGTCAGCCGCCTCTATGTGCAATGCCCGGTAGCAGATACCGTGGAGGGCTGGCCCGACGAGCGCTTCTGGAGAGAATTTCATGCAAGGCTGGAAATCAGTGACGGCTGGCATCAACAGGAAGGGCCTATATTTCAAAAAGGAATAACGGGCATGCGCAGCTTCGTCTGCGAGCCGATGCAATACGGCCGCCTGCTGCTGGCCGGCGATGCCGCCCACATCGTGCCGCCAACCGGTGCCAAGGGCCTGAACATGGCGATCGGTGACGTGCAGATCATGACGCGGGCATTAACGTCGTATTACCAAGAGGGAAAGAGGGACTTCCTGGACAAGTACTCCGATACCTGCCTGAAGCGTGTCTGGCAGGTGCAGCGATTCGCGTCGATGCTTTGCTACAACCTGCATCGTTTCCCGGAACACAATCAATTCGAACACAAGATGCAACTCGCAGAACTCAACAACATTGCGCATTCGAAACAAGCGATGCGGGCATTTGCACAGAGTTACACGGGGTTACCGGTCGAACTGTTCTACGACCTCGAAAAATAAACCAGAAGGTTGATCAATGTTGAAACTGAAGAGTTATGTCAGTGGCAAATGGCATGATGGTGAAGGCAAGACCGCTACTCTGCTGAATCCCGCTACTGAACAGCCGCTCGCAGAAACGAGCACCGGAGGTATCGATTTTTCGGCAGCACTGGAATACGCGCGTACGATCGGCGGGCCAGCATTGCGAGCGATGACTTTTACGGAGCGCGCAGAAATACTGCAGGGAATTTACGACGTACTTTTCGCGAACCGGGAAGAGTTCATCGAACTCTCGATCGCGAATGGAGGCAATACACGCAACGACGCAAAATTCGATGTCGATGGTGCCACTGCTACTTTGCTCGCCTACGTCGATGTCGGCAGGGAAATAGGCGACCGGCACATAATCAACGACGGAGAGACTGAGCAGATCGGTCGCACACCTCGCTATGGCGGCAAACACATCTACACGACGATGTGCGGCGCTGCTGTGCATATTAACGCCTTCAATTTTCCCGCCTGGGGAATGATCGAAAAGGCGGCGGTCAGCCTGCTGGCCGGGATGCCGGTTGTCAGTAAACCGGCAACCACCACTGCCCTGCTGGCATATCGCATGACGGAAATACTCGTCCAATCCGGCGTACTACCGGACGGCGTGTTTTCTTTCATCGCCGGTTCGGTCGGCGATCTTCTCGATCACCTGGAACCCCAGGATGTGCTTGCATTCACCGGCTCCGGAGATACCGCCGCTGTGCTACGCGGATTGGCTGCCCATACGCGTCATTCCGTTCGTTTCAATGTCGAAGCCGATAGTCTCAATGCCGCAATCATGGGCCCGGACATAGCATCCGGCGACGAAACATGGCACATGATGCTCAACGAGGTGACGAATGACGTTCGGCAAAAGGCCGGACAGAAATGCACGTCGATTCGCCGCGTGTTCGTACCGTCCGAACAGATCGGGAATTTCGTCGAAGCACTCAAGGAACGACTCGAAGACATCAATGTCGGCAATCCTGCAGAGGCGAATGTTCGAATGGGTCCGTTGGTCAGCCAGAATCAGCGCGACGATGTTGTGGCTGGCATCGATGCCCTCAGCAAACAGGCAACGAAAGTCTCCGGCACTTTGCAGCCGGAAAATCTGACCGGTGTGGATGCCGGCAAGGGATTTTTCCTGTCACCGCACCTGTTCCAGGTCGATGATGTCGCGGCGGCACCCATCGTACACGAGCGGGAAATCTTCGGGCCGGTGGTCACGGTTATGCCGTATGAGGACGCGGAGACACTTATCAATATGTGTGCGCAAGGCGGCGGCTCACTGGTCTCATCGGTTTACTCCGATGACCGCGATTTCGCCCGTGAGCTCCTCACCGATCTTGCGCCATATAATGGTCGGTTGACGCACGGCAGCGCAAAAGTCGCCGGCATTTCGCCCGGGCCCGGTACAGTGTTGCCAGGCCTGGTCCACGGTGGTCCCGGCAGAGCGGGTGGCGGTGAGGAGCTTGGCGGTGCCAGGGGCCTGTCTTTCTACATGCAGCGCACAGCCATCCAGGGCTACAGCGCTTTGCTCGACAAGTTCTTTCCCCGTTAATGAGCAAGGATGTTGGTAGAATATAACTGTACTGACAATTACAGATATCAATAATGATCTTTTTCTCCAATAAAGCACGGCCGTATCACCTGGGCCCTTACCCGCTGGAGCGAATCGCCAGGGACCCGGCGATCCGTGACTTCGAAAGCAGCTTGCCGAAGTCGGTCACACCACCGAATGAAAAACCGGCAACGGCAGGTTTCGGCGAGGCAGTCGAGAAATACCACCAGATATTCCACCAGTTGCGCGACAGCCAGCCGGCTCCGGCAAAAGCGCCCGTACCTGACGATCTGGAAAGACGCATGATCGACATCAAGGGCGCCGGATATTTCCTGAACGCCAGTCATATCGGGATTTGCGAGCTTGTCGATTCCTGCTGGCTTGCAGATAGCACGCCGCTGGCCCACAGCCATGCCATCGTGGTACTGGTCGAGCACAGCCGCACACCGGAAAATGGTTCGCTGGCAAAATCCTGGGTGGGAGATGTCATCGAGGAGATCGCCGGGTTTCGCGCGTATGAAATCGCGATCAGTATTGCCAACCATATTCAGCAGATGGGATTCGCGGCTGTTGCCCACGACAGCCGGCATGGCGCCGTCGACCTCGATCGCCTGACCGTGATATCCGGCCTCGGTGTTCGCACCGGCGGCGGCATCACTAATCCTTATGTCGACGACCGACACTCCGTCTGTGCCGTCACGACGGACTATGAACTGGCAACCGATCAGCCGCTCTCGCCGCGTTCTGCGATGAAAGCGAAAAATGTTGCGTACTGGCTCGGCATCGGCGGCGCAACATCCGGTTTGGAGCGCTGGCGGCAAAACAGCAGGGCGACCCATCTCAGCAAATTCGCAATGGAAACGGTAGATCGCGTCGACAAGCCGACGACATTGATCATCGAGGACGAAGTGCCGCGTGTGCCGAAGCGCGCGTCGTTTTTCGATCGCGCGATCCATGGTGATCTCGGCGCAAAGACACAGGCCGAACGATCTCGTTTCGCGTTCAAGCATCCACTGGCGGCTGCCATGGTCAAGCAAATTGGTGCGATGGTGCCGCATCAGGACGGGCCGGTCGCCGATGCACCGCACGTGTCCTGCAGTGATGCCGAAGAGAACACGCGAGCACTCAAATCACTGTCCTATGTTCTCGGCGCCGAACTCACCGGCGTTTGTAAAATTCCGGATTACGCCTGGTATTCGCATGTCGATGGCGGCGAGCCGATCGAGTGTCATCACAAATATGCAGTCGTTATGCTGATCGACCAGGAATACGACACGATGGAAGGCGCATCGGGCGACGATTTCATCTCGGGTGCGCAATCAATGCGCGCCTACATGCGCGGCGCAGTTATCGCAGGCATCATGGCCGAGCACCTGCGAACTCTGGGTTTTTCTTCGCGCGCACAAACCAATGCCGATTCCGAGGTTTTACACATTCCTCTTATTCTTCTTGCAGGTCTTGGCGAGTTGAGCCGCATTGGCGAACTCGTTCTGAACCCGTTCGTCGGACCGCGTTTCAAATCAGTGGTCATGACAACGGATATCCCGCTGGTACCCGACAAGCCTATTGATTTCGGTTTGCAGTATTTCTGTACCAACTGCCGCAAGTGCGCGCGCGAATGTCCGGTCGACGCGATTACCTGGGGCGACAAGGTCATGTTCAATGGTTACGAGATGTGGAAGCTCGACGCCGAACGCTGTGCACGCTATCGCCTGACCAATCAGCGCGGTCTCGCCTGCGGCCGCTGCATGAAAACCTGTCCGCTGAACAAAGTCGTCACCTGGGACGGGCCGATCGCAACACAAGTTGCGAGCTGGCTTGGCATTAACGCGCGCTGGACCAAGCCATATCTCGTCCCTATCGCGACCCGGCTTGATGACTGGCTTGGACATGGCATCCGCAATCCTCATAAAAAGTGGTGGCTCGACCTCGAGATCGTCGATGGCGTTTGTGTCGAACCGCGGAAAGGCGTCAACAAACGCGATCTGAATCTCAATCGCTTCATCGATGCAAAAACGCAGAAGATCGCCTACTACAATGCAAATCAGATGCCGCCGCCTAACAGTCATGGCATGGTATTCATGCCGAAGCGCAAGGAGGCAATTGCCGCCGGTCAATTGCTGGAGACGCCGGACGAGGCACGAGCACGAGTCAAGGCCGGCGGGGCAAAGCCGTTGCACTATGTGCCAACACCCCCGTTACCTGAATCCGAGCTGTCACCGGTGGACAATACGGCATTCAATCCTTACAGGAAGACCGGATCGAAGTAGGCATTCCCCATCCAGGATACGCATGACGCAGGATAATTCGGTACCGGCACGACCGTCCGCAACAGTCGTTTTGCTGCGTGAGGGCGAACAAAATCCGGAACTGCTGATGGTCAAGCGTCGCGCGGGCGATGCGTTCGGTGACAGCTACGCGTTTCCGGGCGGTGTCGTCGATCATGACGAATCGGACGCGCACGGCCTGATCGACGGCAAGACGGCCGGCGAGGCCAATGCCGTACTCGAAGTATCCGGAGATGGTCTTGACTACTACAGCGCCGCAATCCGGGAGTTGTTCGAGGAGACCGGCATCCTGCTTGCGCGAGATAACAAAGAAGAGTGGGCATCCGACTCGCCGCAGCTGCAGGCTTTGCGCGTGGAAGTCGACAAGGGACGTGTTCCCTGGTCGGCATTCCTGAAAACACAGGGACTGCGCCTCGCCTGTGATGCGCTGCACTATTTTGCGCATTGGGAAACACCGCTTGATCAACCAAAAAGATGGTCAACCCGTTTCTTTCTTGCTGAAATGCCGACCACGCAGGACGCAACTCACGACAGCAGTGAAGTTACAGATATACGATGGTTAAGTGCAAGCCGTGCGCTTGCCGCCTCGCGCGATGGCAGCATGAAATTACCTTTCCCAACTATCAGAAACCTGGAAAACATGTCGGATATCGCATCGATGGAAGAGCTAATTGAGTGGGCGAATTCCAAAGTGCATGAGGGAATCGTTAAGCTGCGCCCGATCAGAATCCAGCGAAGCGGGAAATCGAAGTGGGTTGTCTGGGGCGATGACGGCTATCCGGCTGATAGGCCACTATGAAAAGCACCTTCGTCGTTCCGGTCGAGTTCGGTGATACTGACCCCGCCACGATAGTTTTCTATCCGCATTTCTTCCGCTGGTTCGATGCCAGCGCCTGGCGGCTGTTTACCAAGGCAGGTCTGACTCTTGATGTCTTACAAAATGAATTCGGTCTACTTGGCCTGCCCATCGCGGAGGCGAAATCAAAATTCATCAAACCGGCCCGCCTCGGTGACACCCTCGAGATTACGAGCTACGTCAGCAAATGGAAGCGCAAGTCCTTCGACATGGTGCACGAGGTCCGTATCGACGGAGACTTATGTGCGCAAGGAATGGAAACCCGGGTCTGTGCCCGCTATCGCGAGGCCGGCTCCAGTGAATTCGTGGCTGCGCCCATCCCCGGGGAAATAAGGCGGCGGCTGCCTGCATTGGATACTGACCGGTAACCGAAATAACAATAAAACAATTGACAGGTTCACATCGCACCCAAAGTGCAGTTTCAGGATGCATTAATCCTTTCTTGCAAAACCTGCCAATTCGTTCCATCGGTCGATAAATTTGACTGCAGCACTGATTGTTCTTCGTGTGATATATTCCCCTCTTTCAGCGCTTCCTTCCCTGGGGTCTCGCTCTCCCCAGACTCCGGTTGTTGACATCTCAGCGGACGATGTTTTCTTTCCCGTTTCTTCGGCCTTTAATCCCTCGGCAAGAAAAAGCATCAGGGCTGTAGGTTCGCCTTCTATGACTTCGGGAAGCATGTCTTCCAAATGCCTGGGGAGCGTCAATTCGGCAGGACCTGCTTTGTCCAGTTGTACGAGGGTAGGCATCAGGTACAGGGAACTCGATGTTTCTCCAGTACCGCCATGCCTGTCCAGCACCGTGCTCGGTGCTGCTGAAGATGGCTCCATAAACGGCCTGATTGCTTCGCCGAAACTAACTGCAACTCCGGCAGTCGTCTGATTGATCTGGTCCACTAATAAGGTTGATATTGCCCGATTACCACCGTGGGCATTCATAATCACAAACCGTTTGAACCCATGTTTTATCAAGCTCTCAACAGCTTCAAGATGTACTTTGAGTATGGTTTCCGCACTGAGCGTAATGGTACCGGCAAACCCCATGTGATAAGGAGATTGCCCCGCCATTAACACCGGGGCTACCAGGATATCCCGTTCCTGGGCGATGAGCTTGCACCTCTCGACGCCATTAATAAAATCTGTGCCGATAGGAAGATGATTACCATGTTGCTCCAAGGATGCGACAGGAATGATCACCATATCTGTTCTTGTTAAAAGTGCCTCGACCTCTGGAGCCGTCATATGCGGTAAGTAGTTCCTAACTTTCTGCTGGGTCCAGAGAGGATTGGTTTGTGCGGCCAGTCCAAATGAGATCAGGCAGCCAGTCAGAAAAAACACGTATCGCCTAACTTTTCCTTTTCTGGTTCTCATCATGTCTATTATCCTGATAGTATTTTTTCAATTGGTGGAGCCGGGGAGGATCGAACTCCCGACCTTCGCATTGCGAACGCGACGCTCTCCCATCTGAGCTACGGCCCCACGTTTGAGGACACCGGTCATTTCCTGCGAGTTTCTACACCTCGCCTGTTGCCAGCCAGTGCGCGCATTCCCCGCCCAGCTCCTTTTTGGCGCGCTGCTCGTATGTCGCAACCTCGTCATCGCTCAAAACATCGCGCCAGCGGCCGTTGATCCCCTTGTGAATAAACGTCTTCGCGCCACCGTCCCAGAATGCGCCGCCCAACGGTACGCTCTTGCTCGCGTTCGCTTTCATGTAATCGAAGCTGCAATGGAGCAAAATATCATTCCATTTATTCTCGTTGACCGGGATCTCGAGAAATTCCGCCAGCCGGCGGATGGTGCCCGGCATGTCATTTTTCAGATTCGTGAAATGCAGCAGGTAGACATTGGGCAAGTCCCTGATTGCCCACCATGATCTTATGTTTTCCCAGAACGGCCACCAGGGGTGGCCATCCCGTTCAAACCAGTCGTTGTAATACCGCGTGACTGTCTCGGGCGGCTTCTCCATCGGCGGCCCAACCCTGCCCGGCGTATTATTCAGGGCGTCGTACCAGGCTTCATTCGCGTTGACATGATGGTTGTACATGCTCCAGACGACATCGCGCCCGTCTCTGCCGATGTACACATACTTCGCTTGCTCCGAAAAGACCAGCGCATCGACCAGCAGGTGCGTCTTGAGAAATCGCCGGTGCGTCTGGGCAGCAACCATCGGCAGCTTCACGTCCTTCGGCGGCACGCGAAGATCCATCCAGGGTGACATTTCCGCTGTCTCGAGATCCTCCGCGCCGTCAAACAGAAGCTGAGCAACGATTTGTTGCACCCAGGTCGTTCCTGCCTTGGCATACGTGGCGATGATGATGTCATCATCCCGAAACTCGAAATCGTTCCAGATCGTCGAATCAAAATGATGATTATGAAATTCACGGGTTTTTTGTGGTGCCCGGTGACTGCTCATTACAGGCCTCCAATGGTTAGCATTTAAGTGGGCACAATGTTTGCGTTCAGACGGAACAGATTGCCCGGATCGTACTTGTTCTTCAGGGCCAGCAACCTGTCGTAGTTATTGCCGTAGTTCCTATGTATCTTTTGCAGAGACACATCGCTGGCATCGTTCGTATAAAAGCCGCGGGTATGCGGTTCGACGGTTGCCCAGTATTCCTTGAGCCACTTGACATGTGGAGTTGAGTCGATGTCGACGGGCCAGTCCATCAGCATCAGCGTGTCGTGTTTGACGTGGCGATGTGCGAATGCAGTCGCGTCTGAATCCACGCGGCCGATCTCCCCGCCCGCGTGTTGCCATACAACGGTCATCCCACGCTGCGGATGCTCTTCAAATCCATACAGGATGTCATCGATCATCTCAGGCGTGATCTCTGAAGCAAAACCCGACTTCACGTAGCCGCCCCGGGCGCGCGGGTCGCTGGTATCTCCTGATCTCTGAAGTGCCACGTAGTCCACAGCCTTGATGCCGTCGAATACGGCCGTGCCGGCTTTTCGAATCGGCTCGATCACCCTATCCGCTCTATTCATCGGGCCGCTGTAGCACACGTGTAGAAACGCACCTGCTGGCTGGCCCGCACTGGCTGTGATACCGCCGTCCAGGTAAAGCTCATCAGGCGCGTTGGCTGCGTAGTCCGCATAGAAGTTCAGCACGCTCTTTGCTTCGCTCATCGGAAACACGACCGTACCGCCGATAACCTCGCGGTTCATCGGATGCAACTGGAATTCGAAATTCGTCACCACGCCGAAATTTCCGCCGCCGCCGCGCAGACCCCAGTACAGGTCAGGGTTTTCGTCCGCATCGGCGTGGAGAAGCCTGCCATCGGCCGTGACGATATCGAGGCCAAGTACATTGTCGAGTGCGAGGCCGAATCGCCGCCCGACCCTGCCGAATCCGCCGCCTAAAGTCAGACCGCCGATGCCCGTGTGCGAGACTGTACCCGTTGTCGTAACCAGGCCAAACGCCATAGTGTCATGGTCCATTTCGGCCAGCAGACTGCCGCCCGCAACATTGGCAATGCGTGCCTCACGATTTATGCGAACGTGTCGCAGTGTGCTCAGGTCAATCATCATGCCGCCGTCACAGGTCGACTTGCCGGAAAAGCTGTGTCCACCACATTTGACGGCAACCAGGAGATCTGACTCACGCGCAAAATCAATGGCGTTTTTTACGTCCGCTGAGCCCCTGCACTGCACGATCAGCGCCGGATACTTGTTGATAGACGCATTCAGTATGCGGCGCGCTTCTTCATAAGCCTCGTGACCCGGCAACAGGAGACTACCGCGCAAGCTATCTCCAAGCTCCTTTACGGCAGCGCGTTGCAGGGTGACCTCGGCGCCATCGCCGGTGACGGCATTGATATCCGCGTCGACACCCATCGAGCCACTCAGGATGGCCGCCAGGCCGTGGCTGGCTGGTAGTGAGGCGGCGACTGCCGCGGCAACGGTTGATTGAACGAACCGGCGTCGGTTCATGGCTGTCCCCTCGTTTCTTTTTGTTGGGTGGAATGCGTAACACACAATGCCGCGTCTATTCAACGAAGCTTAGTGCAAAAATTCGGCGACCGCTATGAATTTACAGCGCTTAGACGACCTTGAGCATATGCCGCGGTTGCATGCGCAACTGCGGCAAGCCGGCGATTTCCCGAAGAGCGGCTGCTGCATATTGTTCGGTCATTTTACCGCGCCAGGATGGCGAAAAATCGGTGTTGTCCATCGGGCGGGCGATCTTACGTGCAGCATGCGCGATCTCTGCGATGCCGTCTTCCGTAATCTTGTTGCCGACCAGAACAGAGGCGATGTCGGCAACCGGCATCGGCGCCGGACCAACGGCGCCAAGGTACATGCTGGCGCGTGTCACAATTTCGCTGTCGTCTATCCAAACTGCAGCGGCTACGGACATGGTAGAAAAATCGATGGAACCGCGTCGCCTGAGTTTCCAGAATGAGGAGCGGCATTGGCTGCTATCGCTCGTTCCCGGCACTTTCACTTCCGTCACGATCTCATCCGGCTGCTTGGACAGGTAATCGATACCGTCATCCACATACATCTCTGCCAGCGGCAGTTCTCGCTCGCCTTCGGCAGACTCCAGCTTCACTACCGCCTCGAGCGCACAAAGGATCGGCGCCGAATCACTCGCCGTGTGCGCCCAGCAGCGCGGCGATTTCGTAGCAACCCAGCAGATCGTGCCTTCTTCCTTAAGACAGTAGTCGATCGAGCGACGCCATTCTTCGGTCTGATTGTAATAAGTGCAGCGAGTATCGATGCAAAGATTGCCGCCGATGGTGCCCATGTTCCTGAGCGGTGGAGAAGAGATCGAGGCAAGCGCTTTTGCAAAGGCCGGGAATCGCTCGCGTACTTTGTCGTCGCGAATGATGTTGGCGAGTGTGGCAGTACCGCCGATGCGAATGTCGGTATCCGAGGAATCGATCGCGGCTAGCCCCGGGATGGACATCAGGCTAATTACAGTCTCAGCTTTCTGGTGCCGCCGTTTCATGTTTGGCCACAGATCCGTCCCGCCGGCGACGAGTCGTGCATTACCCTTCGCGATTAATTTCGCCGCGTCCCGAACGGTTGCCGGCGACTCCAGCCTAATCGGTGGTAAGCGTAGCACTGCTCTTTTCCTTCAAGGCATCGTCACGTTCTTTCATGGTGCCCGATGCAGAACGCAATCCCTTGCGCTTCGATTTCGGATCATCTGTGGCCCGTCCGTCACCGCCCTGCTCCGGCGTACGCACGATAAGCGGTTCGCCGTAATCGATGTCCGGAAACTTATGCGGTCCGACGCGCGCTTCGCGGCCGTTTTGCTTTTCGTGCAATGCCTTCAAGACCATCTCGGGGTGTATTGGCACCTGGTCGACACGCACGCCAACGGCATCGAATAGTGCGTTTGCGAGCGCAGGCATGATCGGCAGCAATGGCCCCTGGCCGGCTTCCTTGGCGCCGTACGGACCGCGTTCATCGTTAGTCTCGATCATGTAGCTGACGATTTCCGGCATGTCGTGGAAGCCGGGGCTCTTATACTCGAGCATCGAGGGCATCTTGTGCACGAGCGACGGTGACAGGCGTTTCGGCAGTCTGCGGAACGCCTGTTCTTCCATGACCGCCTCGCCCAGACCCATGTAAATGCTGCCTTCGATCTGTCCAAGTGCGAGGACGGGATTTATCGCACGACCGATGTCGTGCGCCATCCAGATTTTTTGCACGTCGTACAAGCCGGTCCCGGAATCAACCTCGACCTCGATGACGCTTGCGGAATAAGAATAGGTGGGTGACGGTCCGACACCAGCACCGCGAAATCGTCCCGGCGCACGCGGCGGAATGTAGGAACCGGTCGTGCCGAGTGTGCCGAACCGCGACTCGGCAATTACGACCGCCTCGTTAAACGCAATTCCTTTGTCCGGATCATGTGCAGGGAACACCTGGCCGTCAGCAAAAACCAGCGCTTCCTGCGGCAGCTCCATGTGCTCGCCGACGGCTCTAGCGATCTTGTCGCGCGCTCTTTCGGCAGCCTGTTTTGCAGCCAGGCCGACCATCAGGGTGACGCGTGATGAATAGCTGCCAAGATCGACGGGCGTGAGATCAGTGTCACCGACACACAGGCGAATGTCTTTAAGGTCGATGCCGAGAACTTCGGCGACCACTGCAGCCAGGACGCTGTCGGATCCTTGTCCGATTTCGGTTTCGCCACAGAACACCGCAACGTTGCCGCTGCGATCCAGCTGAATCTGCACGCCGGACTGCGGCATATGATTCCAGTAGATCGGCAGGCCCGCGCCAGTCATGTAGGCACTGCAGGCCAGCCCTAAGCCCCGACCTTCGGGCAGTTTGCCGTAACGTTTTTTCCAGCCGCTACCCTTGACGACGGCGTCGATGCACTCCTTCAGTCCAATCGTGCCAATGCGCAACCAGTTGGAGGTGATCGTATTTGGTTCCACAAGATTTCGCAGACGCAGTTCCGCCGGGTCGATGCCTAGCACGTGCGCGGCTTTATCAAGCTGGATCTCGTAACCGAAGCGCGGCTGCGGCGTGCCGTGGCCGCGCTTGGGTCCGCAAGGGGGTTTGTTGGTGAATGCACGTGCGCCCTCGAACCAGTAGTTCGGCAGTTTGTAGGTCGTCGTCTGCAACGCGCCTGTGTAGTAGGTGCTGGCAACGCCATAGCTGCCGAAAGCGCCACCGTCCAGCGTTGTTCGCAGGTGCTGCGACGTCATCGTGCCATCTTTGCGGAAGCCGGTTTTCAGATGCATCTGCACCGGGTGGCGGCCGCGGTGACAATAGAAGACTTCTTCGCGTGTGAGCGTGATCTTTACCGGTCGCCCGAGCTTGAGTGCCAACTTTGCGACGACAATTTCATGGTTGAAGGGATCACTCTTGCCGCCGAAGGCGCCGCCGTTGGAGCAGGCAATGACCCGGATGCGCGAGCCTGGAATGTCCAGTGTCTTAGCGAGTGCACGATGCACATAGTGCGGGCACTGTGTCGACGAATACACGGTGACCCGATCGTCATCTTCGGTAAGGGCAAGGCAAGAGTGTTGCTCGAGCGCGAGGTGATTACTGCCCTCGTAAAAAAAGTTATCCTCAAGAATCAGGTCTGCGTCATCGAAGCCTTGCTCAACATCGCCGAATTTCAGCGAGACTTTTTTGTGTATGTTGCCGTCATCGGCATAGTCGTGAATCTGCGGTTCGGGCGTCGCGAGTGCATCGTCGAAATTCGAGATCGTCGGCAGCAATTCGTACTCGACTTTGACAGCCAGTGCGGCAGCGTGCGCAATATCCTCCGATACCGCCACGATCGCGGCGAGCGGATCGCCGACGAAACGCACAGTATCGATCGCCAGCGCATGCTCGTCTTCCGACACCGGCATGATACCGAATGGTTCGGGCAATTCATCGCCTGTCAGCGTACCCAGCACGCCATGCATAGCCAGCGCGCCTGAAAAATCGATGTTCCTGATACGCGCATGCGGCACGGTGCTACGCACCAGCTTGACGTACGCGGTGCGTGGAAAATGAACGTCATCTGCAAAGCGCGTCTGGCCGGTCACCTTTGCACGACCATCGACGCGCCGAAACGGCTTGCCGATGATCTTCAGATCCTCTTCAGCCGTTTCATCGGCTTGCGGCACATTAAACGCCTTGACCATGCAAATTCCTAGCGGGGAATCTCGCTCCCCATAAACAGTGCCTCATCGGGCCGCCAGTCATCGCCTCGCCGCTTTGCGGCGGCCCATTTGACGGCTTCGATAATGCGGTTGTAGCCGGTACAGCGGCAGATATTTCCCGAAAGCGCCTCCGTGATCTGCTCATCATCCGGCTCGGTTTCTTTCGCCAGCAACGCCTCCGCAACCATCAGAATGCCGGGCGTGCAGTAGCCGCATTGCGCCGCGCCGAGGTCTGCGAACGTCTCCTGCAAGGGATGCAAGTCGTTGCCGTTCTGCATTCCTTCGACTGTCTGAATCGATTTGCCGATAACATCGGTGGTGATCTGCAGGCACGAAAAAACCGGTTCCCCGTCCACCAGTACTGCGCAGGCTCCACATTCGCCGAGTTCGCAGCCATGTTTGGTACCAGTGAGTTTGCACTCCTCGCGCAGGACTTCGAGCAAGGTATGGTGCGTCGGAAAGACCACCGGGTACATGTCGTCATTCACCGTCAAAACGGCAGCCGTCATTCCTTGCGGAATTCCCGCACCATTACCGTTTTGCGCAGAAGGCATCTCAGCTCACCGTCCAGGTGTTCGAACTGCGCAGGGCGTCATTTACACTGCCCGAACGCTTCAGGCCATTCTTGCGTGGTGCATACCAGGACTTCTCAAAGCTCTCGCCGGGGTTCTTGTAAATAACCCCAAGCGCCATCGGTGCTTTCAGCTCGACGAGTAACTGCGCGAGCACCTTTTTCTTTTCGTCGTGGCGCAACACCTGGTCCGGATGCGCTTTGGCGTCGATTACTTCCAGCGAGAATGTCTCAGTGTTGAAATGCATACCCTTTTCGTTATCAGCACCGAATAGCATTGGCTGGCCATGCTTCAACCGCAGTTGCGTGTCCGCAGCCGATTTTCGATCCGTGAAATCAGCGAACACGTCCTCGTTGTAGACAATACAGTTCTGGAAAATCTCGGTCATCGAGGCCCCATCGAACGCATGTGCCTGTTTGAGCACGTCACCGAGGCCAACTTTGTCGGTATCGATAGCACGCGCGAAAAATCTTGCGCCGGCGCCCAGTGCGAATTGTCCCGGCAATAGTGGAGAGTCGATCGATCCGCCAGGCGTTGATGGTGACCTCGTGCCTACCCTGGAGGTCGGCGAGTACTGGCCTTTGGTCAGACCATAGATCTCATTATTAAAAAGCAGAATCTTAAGACCGACATTGCGACGCAGCGCGTGCATCAGATGATTGCCGCCAATGGACAGCCCATCGCCATCACCCGTCACCACCCACACATCGATGTCCGGGTTCGCGAGTTTGAGGCCAGTCGCAACCGCCGGCGCGCGCCCGTGAATCGTGTGGAATCCGTAAGTCTCGACGTAGTAGGGAAATCGCGCTGCACAGCCGATGCCAGAGATGAATGCCGTCGTTTCCGGCCGTGCTCCGACTTCCGCGAGCATTTTTGTTACGGTTTTCAGGATCGCGAAATCGCCACAGCCCGGACACCAGCGAACCTCTTGCGACGTCGTAAAGTCTTTGGCGGTCAGTACGGCGGTCATGACGCCTTTCCTTTCGCTACAGGTTCATTAACTGCCTTAACAACTGCAGGCAGCATCGAGTGTATGCGCTCTGTCAACTCGCTTATCAGGAACGGAAGCCCTGTGACTTTGCAGAATGGCGTCGGATTAATGCCAAGTTTATCGCGCAGCAGGCTCGACAACTGTCCCATGTTCATCTCAGGCACCAGTACCTGTTTGAACCTGCCGGCGAGTTCGCCGAGGTTGCCAGGCAGCGGCTGTATATATCGCAGGTGCGTGTAGCTGACGTCGCGATGCGACCGGAGAATTTCCTGCACTGCCTGGAAGATCGGTCCGTAGGTCGACCCCCAGCCGATGATCAGCAACTCTCCTTCTTCCGCACCAAGCTCTATTTCCTGCGGCGGAATGAAGTTGGCGACGGATTCGACTTTGGCTGCACGCATGTCTGTCATGCGCTGATGATTCTCAGGCTCGTAGGAAATATGACCCGTGTCGATATCTTTTTCGATGCCGCCCAGCCTGTGCATAAGCTCGGGCATGCCCGGTGTAATCCAGGGCCGCCCCTGGGTCTCGGGATTGCGCTCGAATGCCATGCCCTGAGTGTCACGACTATCATCAGGTATTGGCGCCGCATTGGAAGCAATCGGCTCGATGTCTTTCATGTCCGGGATCAGCCACGGCTCCGCCGCGTTGGAGAGGTAACCGTCGCTTAGCAAAATTACCGGCGTCATGTGTCTGAGCGCGATGCGCACCGCTTCGATCGCGGTATAGAAACAATCACCAGCAGACCTGGCCGCGATAACCGGTATCGGTGTGTCCGCATTACGGCCGTAGACAGCCTGATACAAGTCGGACTGCTCGGTTTTCGTCGGCAAACCGGTCGACGGTCCGCCGCGCTGCGAGTTGACGATAACGAGCGGTAATTCCGCATTGACGGCAAGACCCATCGCTTCGGTCTTCAGTGCAATGCCCGGGCCCGAACTCGACGTTACGCCGATCGCTCCACCATAAGACGCGCCGATGGCGGCACAGATCGCTGCGATCTCGTCCTCTGCCTGAAACGTTCCAACACCCAGATCACCGAGCCGCGCCAGCCGGTGTAACAGTGGTGATGCCGGGGTAATCGGGTATGAACAAAACAGCAGCGGCCGGTCGGCCAGTTCACCCGCAGCCACGAGGCCAAGCGACAATGCTTCAGCACCGGTAATACCCCGGTATTCGCCTGCCGGCATGCTGGCCGTGCTGATATTGAAGCGTGGCAACGCCTCTGAAAGTTCTGCTGTTTCACCGAATGCGTGTCCCGAGCGCAATGCGGTCACGTTTGCGTCTTTAACGACTGGCTTTTTGGCGAATTTCTTACTGAGCCAGTCTTCGATCGGTGACAGATCACGATCGAACATCCACATGAGGAGGCCCAGTGCCCAGAAATTCTTGCAACGGCCGCCGTCGCTCTTCGACAGCCCGTAGGGTTTGACCGCCTCGAGATTAAGGTGGCTGATATCGACCGACACTACCTGGAAGCTGTCCAGTGCACCGGTTTCCCGTGGGTCTTTGTCATAGCCGGCTTTGGTCAGGTTGCGTGCGGTGAAACTGTCGCTGTTGACGATGATCAATGCACCACTTTCCAGCAACGGCAAGCTGACCTTTAACGCCGCCGGATTGAATGCAACCAGGACATCCGGTGCGTCGCCGGCAGTAGAAATCGGGCTCGCACCGATGTTCATTTGATAAGCGGATACCCCAAAGGTTGTACCTAGCGGCGCGCGGATTTCTGCCGGGTAGTCCGGAAACGTCGCGAAGTCCTTGCCGCTCAATGCAGTCGATGCGATGAATTGCGATCCCATGAGTTGCACGCCATCGCCGGAGTCACCGGCCAGACGAACTACGATCGATTCCATTGATATGTGATCTGACATGAGCTGTGATTGCCTAGGCTGGTGTTCGGGTGAAGTCGATCTCACCCTCTGGCAGCAGGTAAAGCACGATTGCCTTGCCGTCCGTTACGGTGGGGTAGTGCTCGGTATCGGTTTCGTAGACCAACCATCCCTGGCCCTGGCCATCGAACTTCGCATCCGCGGTTTCCGGGATAATCATGTCGATCTCGCCATTGGGATGGCCGTGATACGGCCCTTTGATATTGTCCATCAACACCACATCGACCGAAAAACCGCTGGTTTCAGGGCCTTGCTTGATGATGCGGCCGAATTTGATGCCGCCATGCTCGCGGTCGCAAAGCCAGCCTTCATCGATTCCCTGCCGGCAAAGCTCGGCCAGGTCGTCAAAAGCCTCGCCGCCCGGCGGAAAACTCTCATCGAGAAACGACCGCAGATCGCCATCGAGATTCTTGCCGGCGATACGAGTGGTAATGGTCGCCACCGCTTCAGAGAAAGCCTGTTGAGCGTTCATCAGTCCCTCCTTACGCCGCCGCGAGTTTGACGTACTCGAATTCGCCCGGCTTGCCATTGATTCCCGCCCGCGGTGCAGCAATCCACGATGCGAACTTGCCGGGCGTCGTTTGCTGCTGCATCAGCGAAAGGATGTATTCGAGATCGCTATCCGACGCCAGCCATTCTTGTTCACGTTGGTGCCACTCGGATTGCGAAATAAGCTCGCCCGTGTCCGTCGCGTACGCGCCTGCGAATTCGCCAACCGCGCGATGAAACGCACGATGCGGCAGTTTCAGCGAGTAGTCGAGATCGTGCGTCTTGAATACTCGATTCCAGCGCAACATGACCTTTTCACAATCTTCCATGAAGTCATCGCACAACCGGGCATTGATCGCGTTCAACGCCGGTGTGTCGACAAGCTGCACCTTGCCATCGACTACCCGGGCAACCGGATAAGTATCATTCTCTAACTGATGATCATCATCGATCATCGGCTCCCGGTAACGACCTTTCAGGCCGGCATTGAACGAATTTGCGGCATTGGTGGATACCTCGGCACCGAATAGATCGAGCGTAACCGAGTAGTGGAAATTGATTTTCTTTTGAATGGTCGCGAGATCGATGCCGCCGTGTTTGCGAACTGCATCTTTATCCGCCGGATCGGTAACACCGTGCTCCTTCATGATCTCGCAGGTTTTTTGAATAACACGCTCGACGCCGGTGCGGCCGACGAACATGTGATGGCCTTCTTCCGTTAACATGAAGCGTGTCGTCCTCGCGAGCGGATCCCAGCCGGAATTGGCCAGTGACTCGAGTTGCATCTTGCCATCACGATCCGTGAACGTCGTGAACATGAAAAACGACAGCCAGTCCGGCGTTGTTTCGTTAAACGCCCCGAGAATTCTCGGCTTGTCCTTATCGCCCGAGGTGCGCATCAGCAGGTCCTCTGCCTCTTGCCGGCCATCCCGGCCGAAGTATTTTTGCAGCAGGTAGACCATCGCCCACAGGTGACGCCCTTCCTCGACATTGACCTGGAACAGGTTGCGCATGTCATAGAGAGAGGGCGCGGTCTGCCCGAGGAACCGCTGCTGTTCGACAGAGGCCGGCTCGGTATCACCCTGGATAACGACCAGGCGTCGCAACATCGCCCGATATTCTCCGGGCAGGTCCTGCCAGACCGGTTCGCCCTTGTGTTGGCCGAAAGCGATTTTCCGTCCTTCTTCCTGCGGCGCCAGCAAAATGCCCCACCGATACTCCGGCATCTTTACGTAACCGAATTTCGCCCAGCCCTCTGAGTCGACGCCGACGGCTGTCCGCAGGTATACCTCGCTCTCCTGGAAACCAACCGGCCCCATCTTGCGCCACCAGTCGAGGTACTTGGGATACCAGGCTTCGAGCGCGCGTTTCAAGCGCGCGTCCGATGCGAGGTCCACGTTGTTTGGAATCAGCGCTGTGTAGTCAACTTCTGACATGACTAAACTCTCCCGCGGTCATACTTGGCACGTTTGCCCGTGCCGTAAAGTTTTAGTGCGCCCGATTCGCCAGCGGCGTTCGGACGTTGAAAAATCCAGTTCTGCCACGCGCTCAGGCGGCCGAAAATTTTTGTCTCCAGTGTTTCCGGCCCGGCGAAGCGCAGGTTGGCCTCCATTCCCGTCAGCGCATCCGGCGAGAAGCTCGCGCGCTCTTCGAGCAACAGGCGAATCTCGTCTTCCCAGTCGATGTCGTCGGGCGCAAAAGTAATCAGGCCCGCGTCCATTGCGGCCGACGCATCCAGGTTCTGGCCAACCAGTTTCTTGGCGTTCCCGACGCTCTCGTCGTCACCGAGGAAACGGGTTTCGAGACGCGTGAGCCCGTTGGACATGCGTAGCGCGCCAAAGCTGAGTTCAGAAAGTTGAATGGTCGGCGCCGGACGATCGTCAAGCTGGCCATTGAGCATGTAGCTGCGATCTACAGCGAACAACAGGTCCGCCAGCACGCCAACGAAGCAACTACCGGGTTCGACGAATGCGAATGTCGTTCGGGAGGTAACGTCCAGCCGCTTGTAAGTCCGCTGCAGGTACAACAGAATTTCGCGAATGAGCCAGTCTTCCCGATTTTCGGTGAGCAAGGCATCGTATGCGGCGATTCGACCGCCCTCACCCGATGTCTTGATTATCAACATGCCGAGGGTCGGCTCATTAAAACGCAGATGAAGCAGCGCATCATCGAGCGCTCTTGCAACGGCTAGCGGCCAGAAATTGCCGCCCTGTTTTTTGATTTCATCGACCGATGCGGGCGCATCATCGTCCGGCGCCTGGATTTCCAGCGTCGCACACCGTCCTTCGTGATCAAGCGTCACCGTTACAAACGGATAACGAATCTCGTTTTCCTCTTCGCTGCGTTCAAGCCGCTCGAACTTGATGCCCGGTTCATCCGTCGGTCGATCCGAATTTGCGGCGAACTCCAGCGCCTTTTGGGTCACGCGATCATCGAATTTCGAACGCGGCACAGTCTCATCGATCAGCCGCCATTCCACCGCGCGCTTCCCTTTCATGCCCTCTTCAACCGTGCAGAAGACGTCCGCAAGATCGCGGCGAACCAATCGCTTGTCGACGAGGCGTGTGAGGCCGCCTGTACCGGGCAGTACCGCGAGCAACGGCACTTCCGGCAGAGATACGGCAGCATTACCGTCGTCGATCAGCATCAGGTATTCGGTTGCCAGCGCCAGTTCATAACCGCCACCCGCTGCAGTGCCGTTTAGCGCTGCAAGGTAGGTCTGGCCGGAGCGCAGACTTGCGTCTTCGATTGCGTTGCGCGTTTCATTGGTGAACTTGCAGAAATTCACTTTGTGCGAATGGCTCGAGATGCCCAGCATGCGGATATTGGCGCCCGCACAGAACATGGCCTGGATCCCGGAGGTTATGACCACGGCCTGAACCTCAGGGTGCTCGAAGCGCAGCCGTTGCACCGCATCGTAAAGCTCGATGTCGACGCCGATATCGTAAGAATTCAGCTTGAGTTCGTAGCCGGGCGCGTGCGGGCTGCCCTCGTCGACCGCCATGATCAGCCTCGCGATCGGGCCGTCGATGACGATACTCCAGTGCCGATACTGGTCCGGTGAGGTCCGAAAATCGATTTGTGCCACTGATTCCCGGGTATATTCAGAAAGTGCATGCATTATAGTGCAGATATTTGCTATGATTGGCTGAAAATATGCATGATAGTATACCTCGCTTTTGAGCGGAGCACGATGCCGAGTCGCAGAATTCTGAGCAAAAACCCTAATGTCTACCGACCCCGCCAATGACAATATCGAATCCGGGCGCCTGCTCAGCGTCCTAGGCGAGCGCGTACGGACGCTGCGCGCCCATCGCCGTATGACCCGTAAAGCACTCGCGCGGGATTCGCGGGTATCTGAGCGCTACCTCGCCCAGCTTGAACAGGGCCGCGGCAACATTTCAGTCATGCTGCTGGCCCGGGTGGCCGCAGCATTGCGTACCGACCTGTCCGATCTGTTGCGAATGCGCGAGCAGCATACCGCCGAGGAGGTGCTCATCTCCGACTTGTTACGAGACCTCAGTCCCGATACGCACAAGGCATTTTTGCAGATGTTGTCCGAAAATTTCTCGGTACCCGTAGAGTCGCGCCGGCGAATTGCCTTGGTGGGCTTAAGGGGCGCAGGAAAAACGAGCCAGGGGCAGATGCTTGCAAAGCATCTGAACATTCCCTTTGTTCATCTCGGTAGCGAAATCGAGTTGCTCGCGGGGATGAGCGCATCGGAGATTTTCTCATTATCGGGTCAAGCCGGGTATAGACGACTCGAGGAAAAGGCGCTGATGCAAACGCTGCGCGAGCATGATCGCTGCGTTCTCGAAACCGGCGGCAGCATCGTTACGGAGCCGAAGCTGCTGAATACTCTGCTGACGACCTGCTTTGTTGTCTGGCTGCATGCGCGACCCGAGGAGTACATGCGGCGCCTCATTGAGCAGGGTGACGTCAGGCCGATGAAAGACCAGGAAGACGCGATGTCGGACTTGCGACGGATACTGTCGGACCGACACGAGATGTACGCCAACGCGCACGCATCTATAGATACCAATGACAAGAGTATTGACGACTGCGTAGCCGAACTTATCCGGCTAATGCCGAAGGGATTGCAGGACAACATGAGCGATGTGCAGGAAGCCTGACGAATGGCGAAAATTACTTATATCGAATTTAACGGAACGCCGCATGAAGTACACGTGCCGTCAGGCTTAAGCGTCATGGAAGGTGCAATCGACAACAACATTCCCGGGATCGAGGCGGAGTGTGGCGGCGCATGCAGTTGTGCCACCTGCCACGTGTATGTTGATCCTGCCTGGGTAGAGGCGACCGGCAGACCCGAGCATCTTGAGCAGGACATGCTCGAGTGCGCGATGGATTTGCAGGAGAACAGCCGGCTGAGTTGCCAGATTGAGGTCAGCGACGAGCTCGACGGGCTTATCGTGAGAATGCCGGAGCTGCAGATCTGAGTATCGCCCGCTGGGACGGGCTCCTACAATTCTCTCGTTCCTAACGGTAGGAGCCCGCCTCAGGGTACAGACCGGTCACATGGTTGACAGATTAATCCAGGCGAAAACTAGAAATATGGCCCTAATGGGCCATACTTTGGGTACTGACTTGAAAAGACTCAGCCAAAGCACCACCGGGTGCACCATGCCCTTTATCAAAGAACTCAAGCGCCGGAATGTTTTCAGGGTAGCGATTGCCTATGCGATCGCGGCTTGGCTTTTGATTGAGATCACAGCCACGACCTTTCCTATTCTGCAGCTTCCCGATTGGTCGGTGACCTTGGTGACAGTCTTCGTGCTGAGCGGTTTCCCCCTGGCGCTGATCTTCGCCTGGGCCTTCGAGCTGACACCCGCGGGCATCAAGCTGGAAAAGAATGTCGATCGCTCGGCGTCGATTAGGCATATTACCGGCCGCAATCTGGATTTCATCATCATAGTGGTAATGGCGCTGGCGATTGGTTACTTCGTTTACGACGAGTTTGTCATTGAGCCGGCACAAAAAGAGGCGCTGGCTACCGATTCCGCTCAGGAGATCGTCGCCACCGAAGTTCGGCAATCCATTGCCGTGCTGCCCTTCGTCAACATGTCGTCGGATCCGGAACAGGAGTATTTCTCCGATGGCCTGTCCGAAGAGATTTTAAACTTGCTCGCAAAGATCCCCGAGTTGAAGGTTATTGGCCGAACATCTTCCTTTGCGTTCAAGGGAAAGAATGAAGACCTCCGCATTATCGGCCGCGCACTTGGCGTGAACACCCTGCTCGAAGGATCGGTGCGCAAGTCGGGCGATCGAGTGCGCATTACAGCGCAGTTGATTGATGTCTCGGATGGCGCGCATATCTGGTCTGAGACCTATAACCGGACCATGACCGATATCTTTGCGGTGCAGGATGATGTTGCGGCTGCCATTATCGATGCCCTGCAGATTCACGTCAGCGCAAATCCGACTCGCGGGCGTCCCACCGAGAACACGGAGGCTTATGCACTGTTTCTCAAAGCCAGAGCTTCAATTAATACGTATGAGTTTCGAGACGCTGAAGAGATTTTGCTGGAGGCCATCGAGCTCGACCCAAAGTTTGCGGAAGCCTATGAACTGCTGGCCTTTAGCTATTGGTGGCTGGCCGGAACGGTTGTCAAAGCGGCAGAAGGACAGAAGCTTATGGGCGAGGCTGCTGCCAAGGCCCT